>JRHI01000557.1_pt1 | contig 39111 bp, 35 predicted proteins | sample 215371 | NCBI WGS metagenome assembly JRHI01 (sample SAMN02929681, study PRJNA255918) | sediment metagenome | biome: cave system; feature: Ice Cave; material: Sediment; isolation source: sediment from deep within a dark volcanic ice cave with no known source of... ... | reverse complement strand
GGGCTCCGCGAATCGACCCGGGCCGCCAGGGCGACGTGGCCTACATCACCCTCGAGGTCGGCGACCAGGTCCGGGCACGGGCCTTCCTCGGCACCGTGCTGGGCTGGCGGTTCACCCCGGGACGCATGCCGGGCGGCTGGAACGTCGAGGGCGTGCTGCCGATGGTGGGCCTGGCCGGTGGCGTCCGCGACGGCGGCGGCGGCACCGCCGTCCCCATGTACCGGGTCGACGACATCGATGCCGCCGTGGGGCGGGTGCGCGAGCAGGGCGGCGATGCCGGCGCGGTGACGCTCGCCCCCTACGGACGCTCGGCGGAGTGCGTTGACCCCCAGGGACTGCGGTTCCACCTCGGCGAGCTGAGCTGAGCCGACGTCACGAGTCCCGGAACCGCGGGGGCCGGCGCTCGCGGAACGCGGCCCATCCCTCGGCGGCATCCTCGGCCTCCTGCGAGGCCGCCTGGGCCAGCGCCTCGAGGTCGAGTACGGTGGCGAACTCGGCATCCTGCGCCACGCGCAGGGCTCGCTTGGTCATGCGCACGACGCCGGGCGAGCCCACCGCCATCGACGCCGCCAGGGTCGCCACCGCCGTGCCCAGGTCGGCGTCGGCGACCACCCGGTTGACGAGCCCCATCTCCCGCGCCCGCTCGGCACCCACCAGCTCTCCGGTCAGGGCGAGCTCGGCAGCGAAGGCCGGACCACAGAGCCTGGCCAGCATGTAGGTGGCGCCGCCGCCGGGGTGGATGCCGAGCCGGACGAAGGTCGCCCCCAGTCGCGCCGAGGCGGCGGCAACGCGGACGTCGCAGGCCAGGGCCAGGTTCAGCCCGGCGCCCACGGCGGGGCCGCCGACGGCGGCGATGGTGGGCTGGGGGAGATCACGGACGTCGAGGAAGGCGCCGTAGTAGCGCAGCAGTAGCTCCCGGCGTGGCAGGACCCCGCTGGCCGCATCGCGCACCGCGCCCAGGTCGGCGCCGCTGCAGAAGGAGTCGCCGGTGCCGGCGACCACGACCACGCGGACGCTGCGGTCCTCGCGGAGCTCGGCGCAGGCGGCCCGCATGGCTGCTGCCGTGGGGATGTCCAGGGACCCCCGCTGCGCCGGGTTGTCGATGCGAAGGGTGACCACGCTGCCGTCGCGCTCGGTGTGGAGGGTCATGGCGACGCCGAGACTACTGGACCTCTCCCGGTTGGCTCCCCGAACCGCTCGCCGGTGGTGGAGAATCCACCGCTGCAGCGCGCCCCCCGTAGACGCTGTCCAGAGTGGGTCCATGTCCTTCGTCCCGGTTGGCGCGTCCCGCTGGGCGGCCGCGCTCCTTGTCGCGCTCACCCTGGCCCTCGCACCCGGGTCCGCCCGCGGTGCCGCTGCCCGGCCGGCAGCCACCGTCGCCGCCCCGGCGGTCGCCGCGGCGCCGATCCTGATGTACCACTTCATCCGCACCGCGCCGGCGACCGACGTCACCGGATTCCATCTCTCGGTGCCACCGCCGACCTTCGCCCGCCAGATGGCCCTGCTGTCGCTGACCGGGCACCACACCGCCACCCTGGACGCCGTCCTCGACGCCGCCGATGGCGGCTCCCCGCTGCCGCGCAATGCCGTCGTTCTCACCTTCGACGACGGCTACGACAACTTCGCCTTCAACGCCACGCCGATCATGCGTGCCCTCGGCTTCTCCGGCACCGACTATGTCGTCCCCGGCTTCACCGGGCTGCCGGGCTACATGAGTCGCGACCAGCTGAGCGCGGTGGTGCGTCAGGGGATGACCATCGGCGCCCACACCATGCTCCATCGCGACCTTGCTGGGATGACGGATGCCGAGGCCTCGGACGCCATCGGCCGATCCCGGAGCGTGCTGCAGCAGTGGACCGGCCAGCCGGTGGCCACCTTCGCGTATCCGTACGGATCCTTCAACGTCCGCACCCCCGGCCTGGTGGCGGCGGCCGGCTTCCGCGGGGGGGTGACCACCCGGCCAGGCGTCGACGAATCGCGGGCGGTGCGCATGACCATGCCGCGGGTGCGAGTCGACGGAGCCGACGACCTGCCGACCTTCGCCGCCAAGCTCGGCATCCCGCTGCCCGGGCCGTCGGACACCAACTTCTGGGCGGCGCTCGAGCAGCTGACGGCGACGGCCCTCCACGGCGCCACGGTGGGGTTGATCGGCGCCCCGGCCGGCGACGGCTACCGGCTGGTCGACCGCGGTGGTCTGGTGCGCAGCTTCGGCAGCGCCGTCGACCGTGGCTCGGTGACCGGCGAGCTCAACCGGACGGTGGTGGGCGGCGCCTCGACCCCGAGCGGCGCCGGCTACTGGCTGGTGGCCGGCGACGGGGGCGTCTTCCCCTTCGGCGACGCCGGCGGGTACGGGTCGACCGGCAATCTCCGGCTCAATCGACCCGTGGTGGGCATGGCGACGACTCCGGGCGGGCACGGCTACTGGCTGGTGGCGTCGGACGGCGGGATCTTCCCCTTCGGCGACGCCGGCGGCTTCGGCTCGACGGGCGGAATCCGGCTCAACCTGCCGGTGGTGGGCATGGCGGCGACCCCGAGCGGGCACGGCTACTGGCTGGTGGCGGCCGACGGTGGCATCTTCCCCTTCGGCGACGCCGGCGGATTCGGCTCGACGGGCGGCATCCGGCTCAACCGGCCGGTGGTGGGCATGGCGGCCACCCCGACGGGGAAGGGCTACTGGCTGGTCGCCAGCGACGGGGGTATCTTTCCCTTCGGCGACGCCGGCGGCTTCGGCTCCACCGGCGGGGTGCGGCTGAACGCCCCGATCGTGGCCATGGCGGTGGCGCGGCGGGGTGCCGGCTACTGGCTGGCGGCGGCCGACGGCGGCATCTTCCCCTTCGGCGACGCACCGGGATACGGCTCCGGCGCCATCTGACCGATACTCCGACGTCGTGGCCGAACGATCGCAGGTGGTGGTGCTTGCCGCCGGCCAGGGCAAGCGCATGCGCAGCCGCCTTCCCAAGGTGCTCCACCATCTGGCCGGCCGCCCTCTCGTCGCCCACCCGGTGGCGACGGCCACCGAGGCCACCGGCACCACCCCCATCGTGGTGGTGGCGCCCGACCAGGCGGAGGCGGTCGCCGCTGCGCTCGGTGGCACGGCCACCCTCGTCCAGCAGCTGCAGCCGCGCGGCACCGGGGATGCGCTCCGCAGTGTCCCGGAGCACCTCCGGTCCCTGGGAACGGTCCTGGTCCTGAGCGGTGACGTGCCCCTGCTGATGGTGGCGACTCTGCGCACCCTGCTCGAGACCCATTCCGCCACCGGCGCCGCCTGCACCCTGCTGGCCGTCAGACCCACCGACCCCGCCGGGCTGGGCCGGGTGGTGGCCGACCCCGCCGATGGGGCGCGGGCGTTGCGCATCGTCGAGGAGCGAGACCTGGCGGGAGACACCGCCGAGGCCGCCGCCTCCACCCTCTGCAACGCCGGCGTCTACGCCTTCCACGGCGCCCGTCTCTGGCCGGCGCTGGAGGCGCTGACCGATGCCAACGCGCAGCGCGAGATCTATCTCACCGACGTCGTCGCGGCCCTGGCGCCGGCCGCCCTGGTCACGGTCCCGGACGCCGACGAGGCCCTGGGGATCAACGATCGCGTCCAGCTGGCCGCCGCCGAGGCCGCGCTGCGCCGCCGCACCCTGGAGGCGCTGATGCGCCAGGGGGTGACGGTCGAGGACCCGGGAACCACCTATGTCGACCCCGGCGTCTCCATCGGCATGGACACCGTGCTCCGGCCGGGCAGCGTGCTCCGTGGTGGCACCGCACTCGGGGAGGGCTGTGAGATCGGACCCATGGCCCAGCTGCGCGACGTCCGGGCGGGCGACCGCGTGCGCATCGGCGCCTCGGCGCTGGAGGAGTGTGAGCTCGGCGACGACGTCGTGGTGGGCCAGTACGCCCGGATCCGGCCCAACTCTCGGCTCGCCGACCGGGTCTACGTCGGCACTCACGCCGAGATCAAGAACAGCACCCTGGGAACTGGGACCCACGTCAGCCACTTCTCCTGCGTCCTCGACAGCGACGTCGGTCGGGAGGTCAACTTCAGTGCCGGGGCCGTCACCTGCAACTACGACGGCAACACCAAGGCGCGGGTGCACATCGGCGATCGTGTCTTCGTGGGCAGCGACTGCATGCTGGTGGCGCCGCTGGTGGTGGGCGAGGGGGCCTACCTGGCGGCGGGTTCGGTGATCAGCAAGGACGTGCCGGCCGGCGCGCTCGCGGTGGAGCGGGCGGCCCAGCGCAACATCCCCGGCTGGGCGGAGCGCCGCCGGGAGCAGGCGCTGGCAGCCACGGGCAGCATCGATGGGGGGCTCTGAGCTCGATGCCGAGCGTCAACGGTGAGCTGCGGCTGCTGAGCGGCACCGCCAACCCGGCGCTCGGCGAGCGCATCGCCAACGAGATCGGCATCCCGCTGGGCGAGATGGAGGTGAAGCGCTTCGCCGACGGCGAGATCGACGTGCGCATCGCCGACTCCGTGCGCGGCCAGGACGTCTTCATCATTCAGCCCACCTGCAACCCGGTCAATGAGAACCTGGTCGAGCTCTTCATCATCATCGACGCGCTGCGCCGGGCCTCGGCGTCACGGATCAATGCGGTGGTCCCGTATTACGGCTACGCGCGCAAGGAGAAGAAGACCCAGGCGCGCGATCCCATCACCGCCAAGCTGATGGCCAACATCATCGAGAACACGGGCGCCAACCGGGTGATCACCGTCGACCTTCACGCCGAGGCCATCCAGGGCTTCTTCGACATCCCGGTGGACGCCCTCACCGCCAACAAGATCCTGGCCCGGCACGTCCGGGAGCGCCATGGCCAGAACATCGTGGTGGTCTCGCCAGACGTCGGTGGCACGGCGCGCGCCCGCATGCTGGCCCGGCATCTCGACGACGCCTCCATTGCCATCATCGACAAGCGCCGGCCGCACGACGACACGGTGGAGATCAACACCGTGGTCGGCGACGTGGCCGGGCGGCGCTGCGTGATCATCGACGACCTCATCTCCACCGGCCGCACCCTGGTGAGCGCGGCGACGGCGCTGCGGGCCCAGGGGGCGACGGCCGTCGACGTCGTCGCCACCCACGGGGTACTCACCCGCGGCGCCCTGGAACGGCTCCACCAGGCCCCCATCGACCAGATCTGCATCACCGACACCATCCCGCTGCGAGCGGGCGGGTTCAACCTCGACGATCACGGCAAGCTGCGCATCCTCAGCGTCGCCCCCCTGGTGGCCGAGGCGATCGTGCGGGTCCACGAGGGCCGCAGCGTCAGCGAGCTCTTCCGATGACCAGCTCAGACGAGCGCTGGATGCCGGCGCCGGCCGGCTCGGGGTTCCCGGGGTGAGCTGGTATCTGGTCCTGCTGGTGTCCGCCCTCGCGGTCGCGGCCTTCGCCGCCGCGGCGGAGACGGCCATCGGCAGCGTCAGCCGGCTGCGCATCAAGACGCTGGCCGAGCAGGGTGACCGGCGCGCCCGGGTGGTCGAGGCGCTGCAGCGGGAGCCCAATGGCTACCTGTCAACCATCCTGAGCCTCAACACCGTCTCGGTGATCGTGGCCTCCACGGCGGCGACGCTGTACTCCATCGAGGCCCTGCCGCGGGTGTCGCAGTTCATCGTCGACGCCGTCCTCAGCGTCATCGCCCTGGTGGTGGCGGAGATCGCTCCCAAGTCGCTGGCGCTGCGCTACAACGAGCGGGCCTCGCTGACCATCGCTCCGCTGGTCGCCGCCGTCACCCGCCTGCTGCTCCCGCTCATCGGCGGCCTGACCTGGGTGGGAACGCTGCCACTCCGCCTGCTCTCCGGCGGGGCGGCCCCGGTGGGCCCGTTCGTCACCGAGGAGGAGATCAAGCAACAGATCGCCGAGGCGGAGCGCGAGGGCGTGGTCGAGCAGGAGGAGCGGGAGATGATCCACGGGGTGCTCGAGCTCACCGACAAGGTCGCCCGCGAGGTCATGGTGCCCCGCGTCGACGTCGCCGGGATGGAGGTGACGGGGACGGTCGACGACGTCGTCAAGCTCATCGGCGAGGCCGGCCACTCGCGCATTCCCGTCTACGACAAGACCATCGACGACATCGTCGGGGTGGCCTACGCCAAGGACATCCTGCGCCGGCTCAACCAGCCCGGGCTGACGCTCCGGCAGCTGGCCCGCGAGCCCTACTTCACGCCCGAGGCCAAGAACGCCGCCGAGCTGCTCCACGACATGCAGGTCCGCAAGGTGCACTTCGCGGTGGTGGTCGACGAGTACGGCGGCACCGCCGGCATCATCACCATCGAGGACCTGCTCGAGGAGATCGTGGGCGAGATCCGCGACGAGTACGACGTGGCCGAGCAGGAGCAGGTGCAGTTCCTCAGCGACCGCGAGGTGCTGGTCAGCGCCCGGCTGTCCCTCGACGATGTCAAGGAGATGCTCGGCCTCGACATCGACACCGAGCAGGTGGACGCGGACAGCGTCGGCGGGCTCGTCTACGAGCGGCTCGGCGAGATCCCCAAGCCGGGCGCCACCGTGAAGGTGGGGGAGATGGATCTGATCGTCGAGACGGTCCGCCGGCAGAGCATCACGATCATCCGCATCGTCAGCCCCCGGCCCTTCGAACAGGAGAGCGGCGGCCGCCGGGCCGACGTCGAGGAGGCGCGCAACGGGGTTGCGAGCGGCGAGCGCGACGGGGACGCCGGGCACGCGCAGGGCTTGGACCCTTCCGGCGCCGGCGGCGCGGAGCAGACGCGGTAGCGCTCAGCCGACGTGGGCGTCGGCGCATGATCGCCTGGTGCCCAGCTATGTCGACGACGGCATCGTGCTGCGGCGCGTCGACTACTCGGAGACCGACCGGGTCCTGACCGTGCTGACCCGGGAACACGGCAAGGTCGGGGTGTTGGCTCGCGGGGTGCGCAAGGCGGGATCGAAGCTGGCCCCGCACACCGATCTCTTCTCCCGCAGCCGCATGCAGCTGGCCGCCGGCCGCGGGCAGCTCGAGGTCCTGGCCCAGGCCGAGGCGGCGGGTCCGGGGCCGCGGCTCCACGATCCCCGCCGGGCCGCCTGCGCGGCGCTGGTCGCCGAGCTGGCCGACCGCGTTCTCGAGGCCGACCACCCGCTGGAGCCCGGCATCTTCGACCTCGTCGACTCCGCGCTCACCGGCTGCGGCGAGACCGAGCGCGATCCCCGGGCCGCGGTGGCCTGGTTCGCCCGGCGGATGATCGACCGGCTCGGCTACGCGCCGGAGCTCCGTGTGTGTGCCAACTGCGGGGAGCCGCTGGGGGAGCGGCCGCATCCCTTCTCGGCGACGGTCGGCGGCCTCCTGTGCCCCCGCTGCGCTCCCTCGGACCCCGGGGCCGTGGTCTGCTCGGTGGCGGTGATCAAGGTGCTGCGCGTCGTCGCCGCGGGGGACGAGACGCTCTACCGGCGCCTGCGCCTCACCGAGGAGGTGCTCCAGAGTTTGGAGCTGGTGGTCGAGCGCGAGCTGGCCATGCACCTCGACCGGCGGCTGCGCAGCCTCGACGTGCTGCGCGCCCTCAGCCCGCACTGAGGGCGGGACGCCCCCTCACTGCCGGGTGATGGCCGCCGCGCCGCCGCGCAGCACGTACTTCTGAATCTTCCCGGTGGCCGTCTTGGGCAGCTCCGAGACGGTGTGCCATGCCTTGGGGACCTTGAAGCCGGCCAGTGCCGCCTTGCAGAAGGCCTTGAGCTCATCGTCGCCGGCCGCCTGGCCGGGTTTCCAGACGATGAAGGCGTGCGGCGACTCGCCCCAGCGCTCGTCGGCCATGCCCACCACCGCCACCTCCGCGATCGCGGGGTGGCGCAGCAGCGCGCCCTCCACCTCGATGCTGGAGATGTTCTCGCCGCCGCTGATGATCACGTCCTTGATGCGGTCGCGGATCTCGACGTAGCCGTCGGGGTGCACCACGGCGGCGTCGCCGGTGTGGAACCAGCCGTTCCCCATGGCCCTCTCGGTTGCCTCGGGATCCTCGTAGTAGCCGCGCATGACGACGTTGCCCTGGACGGTGATCTCGCCCAGGGTCTGGCCGTCCCACGGAACCTCGGCCCCCTGCTCGTCGACCACCCGCAGCTCGCCGCTGGTGATCAGCTCCACGCCGGTGCGCGCCTTGACCGTCGACAGCTCGGCGCGACTCAGGCCCACGTGCTCGGGGAGGGGCGCGCAGACGGTGATGAATGGCGCCGTCTCGGTGAGTCCGTAGACCTGGGTGACCTCCCAGCCGAAATCATCCTCGATCCGCTCGATGGTGGCCGCCGCCGGCGGGGCGCCGGCGGTGACCACGTGGATTCCCGCAGGCACCTCGCCCCGGGACTCGGCAGGGCAGTTGGCCAGCGAGATGAGCACCGTGGGCGCCGCGGACAGCCAGGTGCAGCCCTCGTCGCGGATCAGGGCGAAGGCTCGCGGGGCCTCCACCTTGCGCAGGCAGACGTGGACGGCGGCCACCGCGGTCACCGTCCAGACAAAGGTCCAGCCGTTGGCGTGGAACATCGGCAGCGTCCAGAGGTAGCGATCGCCGACGCTGGGGTGCAGGTGGATCAGCGTGCCCACCGTGTTCATCCAGGCGTTGCGGTGGGTGATCATCACGCCCTTGGGGCGGGCGGTGGTGCCGCTGGTGTAGTTGATGGTGAGCAGGTCGTCCTCGTCGACCGGCGCGCGCGGGAAGGCCGAGCCCGCCTCGTCGAGGAGCTGCTCGTAGTCCAGCCAGCCGGCGCGCGCCCCCTCCAGCGCGATGAAGTGCTCCACGCCCGGCATCCGGTCGCGGACCGCGTCCACGGCGTCGAGCTGGTCGGAGTGGGCCAGCACCACCCGGCTGCCGCTGTGGCCGAGGATGTAGGCCCAGTCCTCGCCGGTGAGCCGGAAGTTGACCGGCACCAGCACCGCGCCCAGCTGGGGGACGGCGTAGTACTGCTCGAGGTGCGCGTGCGTGTTGGGGGCGATCACGGCCACCCGGTCGCCGGGGCGGATGCCGAGGCGCGCGAGCGCGGCGGAGGCACGGTCGCAGCGTGAGAAGAACTGCTCGTAGCTGAGGCGCAGCTCGCCGTCGACGACGCCGAGCCGGCCGCCGTGCAGCCTGCGGGTGCGCCGGGCGAACTCCAGGGGACTGAGCGCGACCTCCACAGCCGATCTCCTCCAACACGTGCCGACGCATTCTGCGCCCCGGCGGGGCGTCGCAGCGCTGAGGCTACACTCCCTCGCCATGCCTGACGAGCCGACCGGGGTCATCGACGGCGGTGAGGGGCCCCGCGCCGGCCTGATGGACCGTCTGGTCTCGCTGACCAAGCAGCGCGGCTTCATCTTCCAGAGCAGCGAGATCTACGGTGGCGTCAACGCCATCTACGACTACGGCCCGCTGGGCGTGCGCATGCGTCGCAACCTCCGCAACCTCTGGTGGCGGTCGGTGGTCGATCTGCGCGACGACGTCGAGGGGGTGGAGACGTCGATCATCATGAACAGCCGCGTCTGGGAGGCCAGCGGCCATGTCGGCGGCTTCACCGACCCGCTGGTGGACTGCCTCGGCACCTGCAGGCGGCGCTGGCGTGCCGACCATCTGGAGGCGGAGCGGGCCGGGCGGGGCAGGGATCCCGCCCCCCGGCTCTGCCCGGAATGCGATGGCCCGTTGGGCCCGGAGCGGCGCTTCAACCTGATGTTCAAGACCTTCCTCGGGCCGGTGGAGGAGGCGACATCGCAGGTCTACCTGCGCCCGGAGACGGCGCAGGGCATGTTCGTCAACTTCCAGAACGTTCTCAACGCCACCAGGCGGCGGCTGCCGCTGGGCATCGCCCAGAACGGGCGCAGCTTCAGAAACGAGATCTCACCGGGGAATTTCATCTTCCGGCTGCGCGAGTTCGAGCAGTGCGAGATGGAGTTCTTCTGCAAGCCCGGCACGGACGACGAGTGGTACGAGTACTGGAGCCGGGAACGCTTTCGCTGGTACGTCGAGGACCTCGGCGTGCGCCGCTCGCACCTTCGGCTCCGCCCCCATGAGGCGGAGGAGCTGGCCCATTACGCCAAGGCGGCCAGTGACGTGGAGTACCGGTATCCCTTCGGCTGGGGCGAGCTCGAGGGCATCGCCAACCGGACCGACTTCGACCTGCGCTCCCACCAGCAGCACAGCGGCAAGGACCTCACCTACTTCGACACCGAGACCAATGAGCGCTGGCTGCCCTACGTGATCGAGCCGGCGGTGGGCATCGACCGCATCATGATCACCCTGCTCTGCGACGCCTATGAGGAGGAGGAGGTGCGCGGCGAGAGGCGGACCGTGATGCGGCTGCATCCTGACGTGGCACCGGTTCAGGTGGCGGTGCTGCCCCTGAGCAAGAAGCCCGAGCTCAGCGAGGTCGCGCGTCGCATCGAGCGCTCACTTCGGCCGCACCTCTCGACCATCTATGACGAGACCCAGGCCATCGGGCGGCGCTACCGGCGGCAGGACGAGATCGGCACCCCGCTGTGCGTGACCGTCGACTTCGACTCGCTCACCGACCACGCGGTGACCATCCGCGAGCGCGACAGCATGTCGCAGGTCCGCGTTGGCATCGACGCCCTCCCGCAGGCGCTGGCGGCGCAGGTGAGCAGCGCCCGGGAACGGGCCCTGGCGCGCGCCGGGGAGTAGCGCCACCCGCCCTTCGGGCCGCCGTGAGGGTCACGGACCGGACAGCGGGCACCCGTGGACGCGGTGCTACGCTGAAGTGTCGCCTTCGATCCACCGCCAGGTTCGTATCAGGAGCACCAGATGGCCGTGCGTTCCTCCTCGCCCTCCTCCACGGCAGCCGCGCGGGCCCGCGCCACGGCTGCCGCCGCCTCGGACGCCGACGGCGCTGCCGGCGTCAGGAAGGGGGGAGAGGGGAAAGGCAAGGCGCCCGGCGGCAAGGCGGCGAGCGCCCGGTCGAGCAACGGCAAGGCGGTCGCCGGGGGCAGGGCGGTGGCCGGGGGCAAGGCGGTGGCCGGCAAGGCGACGGCCGCCAGGACCACGGTGAAGGCGGCGGCCGAAGGAGCGGCCCGGGCGCGCGCCGGTGCCGCCTCGGCGCGTCGCGCCGGCCCGCGGCGGCGCGCCCACAAGTGGGTCTACCTCTTCGAGCAGGGCGGCGCCGCGATGCGCGACCTCCTCGGCGGCAAGGGCGCCGGCGTCGCCGAGATGACGCGTGCCGGGCTGCCCGTGCCGCCCGGGTTCACCATCACCACCGAGGCGTGCAACGAGTTCTACCGTCTGGGTCGGCAGTTTCCCGACGGCATGTGGGATCAGACCAGGGCAGCGCTCACCACCATCGAGCGCAAGACCGGCAAGAGGTTCGGCGACACCGACAATCCGCTGCTGGTGAGCGTGCGCAGCGGGGCACGCTTCTCCATGCCGGGCATGATGGACACCGTCCTCAACCTCGGCCTCAACGATCGGACCCGCGATGGACTTGCGGAACTCACCGGGGACGAGCGCTTCGCGCTCGATGCGCACCGGCGATTCATCCAGCTCTTCAGCAAGATCGTCCTCGGCATCGACGGTGATCTCTTCGAGCACGCGCTCGACGCCGTCAAGCAGCGTACCGGTGCCGCCACCGACGCCGACCTCACCCCGGACGCGCTGCGTGACGTCGTCGAGGCCTACCGGGGCATCGTCCGCGACCAGCACAAGGGCGAGTTCCCCGAGGAGCCGCTCGACCAGCTGCGCGGCGCCATCGGCGCGGTCTTCAGCAGCTGGAACAACAAGCGCGCCACCGACTATCGCAACTACAACGGCATCCCACACGATCTCGGCACCGCGGTCAGCGTGCAGTCGATGGTCTTCGGCAACATGGGTGGCGACAGCGGCACCGGCGTCGCCTTCACCCGCGATCCCAACACCGGTGAGCGCCGGCTGTTCGGCGAGTACCTGCTCAACGCGCAGGGCGAGGACGTCGTCGCCGGGATCCGCACCGCGCCCCCCATCAGCGCCATGCGTGACCAGCTTCCCAAGGTGTATCGAGAGTTCGCCGCCATCGCCCGACGGCTGGAGACCCACTACCGGGACATGCAGGACCTGGAGTTCACCATCGAGCGCGGCCACCTCTACATGCTCCAGACCAGGACCGCCAAGCGGACCGCGCAGGCAGCGGTGAAGATCGCCGTCGACATGGTGCGCGAGAGGTTGATCACCCGCGAGGAGGCGGTGCAGCGCGTCGAGCCCCGCCACATCGACCATCTGTTGCACCGGCGCATCGACCCCGCCGCCGACATCAGGATCCTCACCACCGGCCTGGCGGCGTCGCCGGGCGCGGCCTACGGCAAGGCGGTCTTCAGCGCCGACCGGGCCGAGGAGATGGCGCGTGCCGGAGAAAAGGTCATCCTTGTCCGGATCGAGACGAACCCGGACGACGTACACGGCATGATCGCCGCCGAGGGCGTGCTCACCAGCCGGGGCGGCCGCACCTCCCATGCCGCCGTGGTGGCGCGCGGCATGGGCCGGCCCTGCGTCGCCGGCGCCGAGGGCGCCAGGGTGAACCTCAAGGCCAGGTCATTCACCGCCGGCGACGTGACCATCCGCGAGGGTGAGGAGTTCACCATCGACGGCAGCACCGGCAACGTCATCGACGGCACCGTGCCGATGATCGAGCCGGAGATCAGCGGCGAGCTGGAGCAGCTGCTGACGTGGGCGGACTCATTCCGCCGGCTGCAGGTCTGGGCCAACGGCGACTACCCGCACGACGCCGAGCGCGCCCGCGCCTTCGGCGCGCAGGGAATCGGGCTCTGCCGGACAGAGCACATGTTCATGCAGCAGGAGCGCCTGCCCATCGTGCAGCGCATGATCCTGGCGGGATCCGAGGAGGAGCGGCGCGCGGCACTGGACGAGCTCCTGCCCATGCAGCGATCCGACTTCCACGGAATCCTCAAGGCCATGAAGGGCCTGCCCGTCGTCATCCGGCTGATCGATCCGCCGCTGCACGAGTTCCTGCCCTCCATGGAGGACCTGCTGGTCGAGGTCACCCGCGCCGAGGCGCTGGGAGTGCCCGAGGAGGAGTACGCCGAGCAGCGGCGGCTGCTCGCGGCGGTGCGCGACCTGCGCGAGGAGAACCCCATGCTGGGCCTGCGCGGCTGCCGCCTGGGCCTGCGCTATCCCGAGATCATCGAGATGCAGGTGCGCGCCATCCTCGAGGCGGCGGTGCAGCTCAAGCGTGAGCGGGTGGACGTGCGGCCGGAGATCATGATCCCGCTGGTGGGGCACGTCAACGAGCTGATGCGCACCCGCGAGCACATCGAGACCACCGCCCGGCGGGTGCTCGGTGAGGGCCGCGTCAAGATCGCCTACAAGGTGGGGACCATGATCGAGATCCCCCGGGCGGCGCTGACCGCCGGAGCGGTCGCGCGGGCGGCGGAGTTCTTCAGCTTCGGCACCAACGACCTGACCCAGATGACCTTCGGCTACAGCCGCGACGACGCCGAGGCGGGCTTCCTGCTGCGCTACGTGGCGGAGGGTGTACTCCCCGTCAATCCCTTCGAGTCGCTCGACCGCGACGGCGTCGGCCGGCTCATGCGGCTGGCCGTGACCGAGGGCCGCGCCGCCCGGCCGGATCTGGAGGTCGGCATCTGCGGCGAGCACGGCGGCGACCCGGCGAGCATCGCACTGTGCGAGGAGCTGGGGCTGGACTACGTCAGCTGCTCGCCGTACCGCGTCCCGGTCGCGCGCCTGGCGGCGGCGCAGGCGCGACTCAACCTCATGGCGGACAAGCGTTAGCGTCTGTGGACGGCCCGCTGGGGCAGCGTCCTCATCCGGTACTCTCGACCGGCCATGGCCGGTGAGCACATTCGCATCCGCAAAGTCGGGACCCGCGACGGGCGTCCGACCATGCTCGAGGACGGCCGGGTCATCGAGGGCGACGAGCTGGCGCCGCCCACCCCCGGGCTCCCCTACCTGGTCCGGCGGACGGTCATGGAGGAGGAGGGCGCGCCGGAGGTGTTCAACACCTCGCCCGTGCGGGCCGTGATCACCGCCCGCGGTGGGCGCATCACGCTGCTCACCGACAACTCGCGCTACGTCCTGGAGATCCTGGGCCGCTGACTCCCTGGACCCTCCAGGCACCGCACAGGACCGGGCTGGAGTGGTCTAGGCTTGCGCCCGTGGGAGCAGGGACGGGACCGGTGATGATCGTGTCAGACCCCGACGCCGGCGAGGAGCTGTGGGTCGAGGACGCCGCCGCCCGGCTCGGGCTCCCCGCCGACATGCTGGTCCGCCGCATCGAGGCGGGGGTGCTGTCCGCCCGCCGCGTGGCGGAGGGGGGGCGGCTCCGCTATGTGGTGCGGGCGTCGGAGTTCCCGGCAGTTGCCGAGGAGGAGCCGCAGGCGTCGGCCCCGCTGCCCTACTACGCCCTGCACCTCCCGCCGACGGCGCCCCCGGCCGAGCCGGAGATGGAGCGTCATCCTGAGGCCGCGGTGCGCACCGCCGAGCTGCTCGGAGTGCCCGACACCCGGCAGGAGCCGCGGCAGGGGGCCGACCCGCCGGGCGACGGCACCGCCCTCAACCTGGTCGATCCGGAGGCGCTGAGCACCTCGACCCTGGACGCCCGCGAGCTGGTGGCGGCGCTGCTCGATCGCTTTGAGCGCACCCTCGACCAGCGGGTCCACGCCGAGTACCAGCTGCGTTTTGCCAGCCGGATCGGAGAGCTGGAGCGCGAGCTCGAGGACGTCCGCGCCCAGGGGGCGTCGCGCGCGGCGGAGCTGGAGCGGGGCGGGGTCGCGCTGCAGCGTGAGGTCGAGGTGGTCAGGAACCGGGCCGCGGCGCGCACCGCCGAGCTGGAGCGGGTGATCGGCGCACTGCAGCGGGAGCTCGAGGAGGCCCGAGCGCTGGCGGCGACGCGCACCGCGGAGCGGGAGCGGGCGATCGTGGCGCTCGAGCGCGAGATCGACGAGGCCCGTGCCCTGGCCTCGTCGCATGCCGCCGAGGTGCGGCGGGCGGGTGCCGCCCATGCCGCCGACCTGGACACGCGGGATCGGGCCACGGCCGCGCTGCGCCGGGAGATGGCGGAGCTCCAGGCCCGCGCCGACCTCGTCGCGGAGCGCGACGCGGCCCTGGAGCAGCGCGGTCGCGAGACCGAGCGCCTCCAGGCCGACGTGGCGTCGGCGCGGCGTGCCGCCGCGGAGCACGAGCGCACCAGCATGGAGCGCGTCCGCGCACTGGGCATGCGTGACCGGGAGGCGTCGACGCTGCGCGAACGGCTGGCTGAGAGCGATCGGCTCGCCGACGGCCTGCGGGCCGAGATCGCCGAGCGCGACCGTGCCCTCGACGACCTCCACACCATCCTGGTGCAGCGCGACCGGGAGCTCGATGAGCTCCGCGGATCCCGCCGGCGGGGACGTTTCCGCCGCTGACGTCCAGGGCGCAAACGGATGTTCGTGTGGCAGACTTGGAGCGCTGATGCCGGCAGACGCCGTCTCCGAGATCAAGTCACGTCTCGACATCATCGACGTGATCGGCAGCTACGTGCGCCTGGAGCGGCGGGGGCGGGATCACAAGGCGCTCTGCCCGTTCCACAGTGAGCGGACGCCCTCCTTTGGGGTGAGCCAGGCCAAGCAGATCTGGTACTGCTTCGGCTGCCAGGAGGGGGGCGATGTCTTCACCTTCGTCCAGAAGCACGAGCACCTCGACTTCGCGCAGGCCCTGGAGCTGCTCGCCGAGCGTGCCGGCGTGGAGCTGGAGCGGTCGGGCGCCGACCGGCGTGGCTCCGGGCAGCGAAAGCGGCGAGGCCTGGAGCTCAATGCCAGGGCGCAGACCTTCTTCGAGCATGTGCTGTGGTCGACCGATACCGGCGGGCCGGGGCGCGAGCTGCTGGCCGCGCGCCAGGTGCCCGTGGAGCTGGCCAGGGTGTTCGGCGTGGGCTTCGCGCCGGGCGGGGGGACCGGGGGCGACGCGCTGGTTCGCTGGATGGTCTCGCGCGGGCACGCCGCGGCCGAGGAGGTCGTCGCCGCCGGGCTCGCCCACCCCGGAGACAGGGGCGGCGCGCGGGATCGCTTCCGCGGCCGGCTGGTCTTTCCCATCCGCGACGAGCGTGGGCAGGTGGTGGGCTTCGGGGGGCGGGCGCTCGGCGACGCCGTGCCCAAGTACCTCAACACCCCGGCGACCGATGCCTACGACAAATCGGTGGCCCTGTTCGGCATCGACCTCGCCCGCGCCGCCATCGGCCCGGCCCGCTGCGCGGTGCTCGTGGAGGGGTACTTCGACGTCGTCGCCTCGCACGCCGCCGGCGTCCGCCATGCCGTGGCCAGCAGCGGGACGGCGCTGACCTCGGGGCAGGTTCGCCTGCTGGCGCGTTTCACCGACACGGTGGTGCTCTGCTTCGATGCCGACGACGCCGGCCGCGCCGCCGCCTCGCGCGCCGTCGACGTGCTGGCGCAGGAGGGCCTGGAGGCCCGCCTGGTGGCGCTCCCCCCCGGGGTCAAGGACCCCGACGAGCTCGTCCGCCAGGACCCGCAGGCCTTCGTGGCGGCGGTCGAGGAGGCGGCGCCCGCCTGGCAGGTGCTGCTCGATGCGGCGCTGGGCGCGGCCGAGGCGGGCTCCGTCGAGGAGCGGAGGGGCGGGTCGGAACGCGCGGTCACGCTGCTCGCCCGCATCCCCGAGGCCAGTGCCCGCGAGCTCTACACCCAGCAGGCGGCGCGCCGGCTGGGCCTGCCGCCCTCGACGCTGAGCGCCGACGTCTCTGCCCGGCTCGCCCGCCAGCAGCGCGGCGGAGCCGTACCCAGGCTGGTGGTGCCGGCCCCGGCCTCACGGGTGGCCCCGGCGCCGTCGGGGGCGGTTGCGGGGCGTCCCGCCGGGGGCTCAGCGGGGCCCGGTCCCGGCGTCTCCGCCTGGGAGGAGCACATCGGCTGCCTGGTGGTGCAGCGCCCCGGTCTCGCCGCGGTGCTGGTCGCCGGCCACGGCCTGCGACCGGCGGACCTGGTCAGCCCCGCCGTCCGGCGCATGGCCGAGGTCGCCCTCGAGCTCGGAGCCGGAGAGGACTTCCCCATCCACCGCATCGAGGACGCCGAGCAGGCCCTGGTGGCACGGCTGTCGATGCGACCGGTCCCCGAGCTCGCCGAGGACGCGGATCCGGACGAGCTCGACCTGCTCTGCGCCGAGCTGGTCCGGCGGGTGCGGCAGGCAGCCCTGGGCGCCGAGCTGCGGGCGATCAAGCTCGAGCTCCGCGTCCACCGCGATGCCGGTCGGTCCGCGGAGGCCGACGAGCTGGGGGTGCGCTGCACCCGGCTGGCGGCCGAGTTGCAGGCGCTGGCGACGCCGGTGCCGGGCCACGCCCGGCGCGCCGACCCATCCTCGCCGGCCGCGGCCACGTCCCGGTGACGAGGCGGGCCTCCCTTCCGGGCCTGCGCGGCACGACTGCTAGACTCCGCGCCCGCGATCCGGCTTAGCTCAGCGGTAGAGCAGGCGGCTGTTAACCGCAAGGTCACTGGTTCGAATCCAGTACCCGGAGCCACCAGCACCTTCGAAGGGGAGACGACATGGCCGACCACGCAGCACACATCCCACCAGGGCCACGCAGTCACAGCCGCGACGCCGAGGACGCGGACGCCACCATCGAGGCGTCGGAGGACCTCGTCGCCACCTCACCGCGCAGCGGCTCCGCGCCCGATCAACCCACGACCGCGATCGACGACGGCGTCGACACGATGATCGGCTGGACGGCCGCGTCCGCGAACGAGAAGGTGCGCAGCCGCGAGCTGGTGGCGGTGGGATCCGGGGAGCCCCAGCGCGCCAGATCCCCGCGTTTGGACGTGGCAGCCGAGCCGTCGCCGTGGAGCGGTCCGCGTCGCGACGTCGTCGACGACAGGCCGCAGTGGACGTTTCCGGGTGTTGCCGCCGAGCAGTCGGCCCCTGGCGCGCCAGCGGAGGTCGCGCCGGCCGACGACAAGCAGTCCGAGTTTCCGTTCGCGGCGACAGCCGCCCGCTCCCTGGCTCCGCCGCGACCCATGCCGCTGTTCGGCCCGGTGGGCCGCGCCCGCTCCACCCTCCTGGTTTCGCTCGCATCAGCCCTGACGCTCGGGGTCTATGCCCTGATCTGGCACCACGACATCAACCGCGAGCTGGAGGAGTTCGATCCCAAGCTCCACTCGCGCCCGCGTCGCAGCATGGTGGCCCTGATGGTGCCGTGGCTGGCCGGGCTGCTGGTCACCCTCGCCGGTGCAGCTCTGATCCTCTTCTCACGATTTCACGTTCACCTGCCGTTCGATCCCCACGTCACCGCCGCGCAGGCGTACTACCTGCTCGCCGGGCTGGCGGTCGTGCCCTACCTGGTGCTGCTCCTACCGTTCAGCGTGGTGGCGATGGTCATGACTCTCGAGCGCCTGCGTTGTGTCGAGGAGCACGTCGGAGCCACCACCGACCGCCAGGTCCGGCCGGTGCGCACCTCATTGCTGCTGGCCATCCCGGTGGTCGGCGGGCTCGCGCTGCTCGCGGTCGAGCAGCGCAGGCTCAACGCGATCTGGCGGACCGTCACCCCTTCAGGACACCTGAAAAGCTGAGCAACCTCTCGCCGACGCCACCGCCACCGCCACCACCTCGTCCCGCCGGCCCTCCCGATCACGACCCGGTGGGGCCGGCCGGGGGGGAGCGTCATCCCCGGCGGCGGCGGAGTGCGCTGCAAACACCTGCCTACGTCGACCGCATGGACGAGGCTGACGACGCGGTCGGCCGCGTCGCCATGTTCAGCATCGAGCCGGCTGCCGACACGGCCCATGTGCCACCTCCCATCGACCGCGGCGCCGGCCACACCCCATCGCGGTGGGTCGGCGCGCTGGTGGACGACCCGCGCGGCGCCGCGCTGCTGGCCATCGGCCTTGTGCTACTGCTGGTCCTGGGATTGCGGCTGACCCACTGAGGCAGCCATTGTCCGTCGCCGATACACATGCCAGTGTGTACACTTACGGATATGACGCGCGGAGGAGCGGCGATTGCGGAGGGCAGGCTCCTTGGTGGCCAGTCCGACGCCGAGCTGATTGCCCGGGTCCTCGGCGGCTCCAGCCCGTCCGCGGGGCTGCTTGCGTGTGCCGTCAGGGTTGCGAGTGTTCCGATGTGGGAGCGCCGCGTGCTCGGGGCCGGCGGCCTTGTGCGCGACCACCGCGTCCCGGCCGAGCGAGCCCTGCGCTTGGCGGCGTTGTGGGAGCTGGCCGACCGCTGGGTCGCGGACGAGCGGCCATCGGTGACATCGCCGCGCGAGGCGGTGCTGCTGCTCGGCGGTCTGCGCGACTCCGCCAGGGAGCAGGTCTGGGTGCTGATGCTCGACGCGCGGCACCGCCCCATGGGCCGCGAAACGGTGGCGGTGGGCGGCGTCAACAGTTCGCGGCTCACCCCGCGTGACGTGCTGGCGCCGGTTCTGCTGGCCGGCGCCGCGTCGTTCGTCGTCGCTCACAACCATCCCTCGGGCGACCCTTCCCCGTCGCGCGCGGACCGGGTCGTCACCGAGGCACTGCGCAGCGCCGCGGCTCTGATCGGGGTGCCGATGCTCGACCACATCGTGGTGTCCGCCCGCGCCCACCACTCCTTCCGCGAGGTGGAGGGCTGGGACACGGCCAGCGCCGCCTGAACCGATCAGGAAAAGGCGTCTTCGCCGGTGATCGCCTTGCCGAGGATGAGGGTGTGCACCTCCTCGGTACCCTCGTAGGTGAGCACCGATTCGAGGTTGTTCATGTGCCGGATCACCGGGTACTCGAGCGTAATCCCATTGGCCCCAAGGATGCTGCGCGCATCGCGTGCGATCTCGATCGCCGCGCGCACGTTGGCGCGCTTGGCGAGCGACACCTGCACGGGGTGCAGCCGGCCGGAATCCTTGAGCGTGCCGAGGCGATGGGCGACGAGTCGGCCCTGCACCAGAGAGGTGGCCATTGTCGCCAGCTTGGCCTGGATGAGCTGGAAGCGGGCGATCGGGCCATCGAACATGCGCCGCGTCTTGCTGTAGTCGACGGCGGCCTCGAAGCAGGCACGGCCGGCGCCGAGCGCGCCCCAGGCAATCCCGTACCGAGCCTCGTTGAGGCACGACAGCGGGCCTCGCAGGCCGGTGACGCCGGGGAGCACCGCCGCCTCTGTCAGCCGCACGTTGTCGAAGTGCAGCTCGCTGGTCACCGAGGCGCGTAGCGAGAGCTTGTGCTTGATGTCAGTCGCGGTGAAGCCTGGAGTGCCTCGCTCCACGAGGAAGCCGCGCACACCCTCGTCGGTGGCGGCCCAGACCACCGCCACATCGGCCACCGAGCCGCTGGTGATCCACATCTTGGCGCCGTTCAGCACCCAGCCATCTTGGCTGTGACGGGCTGTGGTCCGCATCGAGCCGGGGTCGCTGCCGGCGTCCGCCTCGGTCAGCCCGAAGCACCCGATCATCGATCCTGCTGCCATCTCTGGCAGAAACTTCTGCTTCTGCTCCTCGCTGCCGTAGGCGTGGATCGGGAACATCGCCAGCGACCCCTGCACGGACACGAAGGAGCGCAACCCACTGTCGCCGGCCTCGAGTTCCTCGCAGGCCACCCCGTAGCCGACGGCCGTGGCGCCGGCGCAGCCGTAGCCGGTCAGGTGCATGCCCAGCAGGCCGAGGCCGGCCACCTCGCTGACGAGGTCACGGGGAAACGTGGCGGCTTCGAAGTGATCGGCGATGACCGGGAGGACGCGCTCACGCACCATTGCCCGGACGGTGTCGCGGATCAGCCGCTCGTCATCGCCGAGCAGGCTGTCGACGTCGTAGAGGTCACTCGCCGCAGGCAGCGCCGAGCCGGCGCGTGCTTCTTGTGTGGTGGTCACCGCGCGATTGAAGCACGCGGCCCGACCGGGCCGTGGCCTACGCCACCTCCTCTCGCGCCGAGCTGGCCCGAGCCGCGTCCACCTGGGTGCGCAGGGTCACCTCGCCGGCAAATCCGGCGTTGAGCGCGCTCACCCGTCCGGTGGCGTCGAGGATGACAGTCGTCGGCAGGGTCATGACCAGGTAGGCGCGGGTGGCCTGCGGATCCGCGGCGACGTCGATCTCGGTCACCCGGAGGTCGGGGAACGTCTCGTGCAGGCGACGAAGCGCCGGGCGCTGTGCAACGTGGCAGATGGTGCAGTTCTCGCCGGTGAAGTAGAGGACGTCCGCGGGCGCGCCGCGGAGGGCTGGGGCCTGCCGACCCACGAGGCGGTGCTGCGAGGAACGCTGCACCCGGAGTACCCCTGCGACCGCGGCGATCATCAGCAGGGCCACGAGCGGCGCGAGCAGCACGGACGCCACGGTCAGCCGGTGGTGACCTGCCGGCGCGACAGCGGGAGGAGCCCGACCCGCACCAGCTGGGCGTACACGATGCAGCCCACGCAGATGTCGAAGGCGAAGTTGAGGAAGGCCAGCGCGATCACCATCCAGCCCAGGGTCCACGCCACCGTGAGCTGACCAGCGAGCGCCATGGCGCTCGCCACCACCAGGAAGATCCCGCCCACCAGCTGGGCGGAGCGGTGCGGGGCTGGGTCCTCGACGTGAACACGAGGTCGCACCAGCCCATGGGGCTTGAGAACGCTCAGGTAGAGAGCCCGCGGCAGGCTGGTCGCCGGGGAGAGCGCGCCGCCGAGGAGCATGAGGGCGAAGACGGGCAGTGCAATCGCTGCCGCCGGGCGGCCCAGCGCCACCAGGCCGGTGATCAGGATCACCTGGCCGACCTTGAGGGCGCTGCGGTCGAAGGGCACATTGGCGAAGAGGGCGAAATAATATCGAAATAGTCGGATTTATCCCATCGCCGGCGCGTTCCCCCCGGTCCCGAACGAGTACCCTCCGGCGCACGCACAGCGATTCGCAGACGTTGACGAAGGGATCGAGCATGCCTGCCAAACGAGGTGACCTGAGCAGCCTGCTTCGCGAGGCCTTTGCGCGCGAGGCGGAGAGCGTGCTGCGCTGCATGTTCTGCGCTCCTCGCGCCGACGTCGAGGGCCGCGCTGACATCGCCGCGGCGCTGCGCTCAGTTGCCGAGGGTGAGATCAGCCAGGCATTCGGACGCCTCGAGTTCCTCGAGGAGGCCGGCGATCCCCTGGCCGGCGGTGGCGACGCCGCCGGCGACCTGGCCGCGGTTGTCGAGGCTGAGGAGGCGGCGGTCGAGCGCTACGGCGAGCTCGCCGCGGCCGCGCGCGGGGCCGGCAGCCGCGATGCTGCCGAATGGTTCGAGTCGCTGGTCGCCGCCGAGACCGTGCACCTGAGGGTGCTGCGCCGCACCGCGGCCATCGGCCAGTGAGTCCCGACCGCCGGCTGCCGGGCGACGTGCGCACCGGGCCCGCCTACGAGGCCGGGCGCGCCGCCGACAGGTCGCGCCTCGCCGACTCGGCGGCCGAGCGTCGGGTGAACCTCGGCGCCAACCTGGTCCTGGTGTTCGAGACGCGTGCGACGGTCCGTGCGTCGCTCGAGGAGCTGCTTCGCGCGGAGCGGGTCAGCGACCCGGAGAGGATCGTGGCCGAGACTGCTGCATTCGCCGAGATGCTCGCGGGCAGCCGCGAGCTGGTGGCGACGCTCTACCTCGACGTCGCCGACCCCGCCGCCCTGGCCGACCGGATGGCCGAGCTCGGTGACCTCGGCCCCGCCGTCTCGCTCGACGTCGCCGGCGTGCGCGTGACCGCCCGCTCGGACGGTGCTGAGAGCGGCGCCGGCGGCTGGCACCTGGTGTTCGCGCTCGACGACGCACAGCTGCGGACGCTGCGCGATGGCGGCGCTGTGTCCGTGGTCGTCGACCACCCGCTGCTGAGGGTGACGGCGCTGCTGGACGCCGACCAGGTGCGGGCGGTCACCGCCGACCTGCGCGGGTGAGTTGCGAAGGCGCCGCCCTTGTCGTCGCTGGGGCCGCGGCGGTCGCGCTGCTGCTCTCGGGCTGCGGCGACATTACCAGGCCCGCCGGCCTGGGTCGCCGGCCATCCCGACACGGCGCTGCTCAGCTTCCAGACCACCGCTCCTGGTGTTTGTGCCATCACCGTCCAATACCCGAACGACGCGCCGGCGGCGATCAGCTACGTCGGCGAGGTGTACGCGCAGGTGAGCCGGCGCCCGCATCCGTCGAGCACCCCGACGCCCGAGCTCGACCATTCGGGTGACTGGCACATCTTCAAGCTCGGCAACGGCGATCTGCTCCTCGTCACCAGCGGTGACGCCTTCGGATACCGGCTCGAGCAGAACTACTGACCCTGCAAGAATGGGGCGATGAGGGAACGAGCCGGGGTCCTGCCGTTCAGCGCCCTGGTGGGACAGGACGCGATGAAGCGCGCGCTGCTGCTCAACGCCGTCAACCCGGCGATCGGCGGCGTGCTCATCCGCGGCCAGAAGGGCACCGCCAAGTCGACGGCGGTTCGTGGCCTCTCCGAGCTCCTTCCCGACGTCGAGGTGGTGGCAGGCTGCCGATTTCACTGTGACCCGAGCGCGCCCGGCCTGCTCTGCGATGAGTGTCGCGCGCGCGCCGATGCCGGCGAGACCCTGCACAGCGAGTCGCGCTCCATGATGCTGGTGGAGCTGCCCGTCAACGCCAGCGAGGACAGGGTGGTCGGCAGTATCGACGTCGAGGCGGCGATCAAGCGAGGCGAGCGCCGCTTCGAACCCGGGCTGCTCGCCGCCGCCAATCGCAACCTGCTCTATGTCGACGAGGTCAATCTCCTCGACGACCACCTCGTTGACGTCCTGCTCGACGCCGCCGCCATGGGCGTCAACACCGTCGAGCGTGAGGGCGTGTCGCTGTCGCACCCCGCGCGCCTGATGTTGGTGGGCACCATGAACCCCGAGGAGGGCGAGCTGCGCCCGCAGCTGCTCGACCGTTTCGGTTTGTGCGTCGACGTCGGCGGGTTGCAGGGGCTCAACGATCGGGTGCGCGTGATGGAGCGGACGTCGCGGCCGCACTCGGCGCGATCGGATGACGAGAACGCCGCCCAACAGCGACTGCGGATCACCATCGAGCGCGCCACCGAGCTGCTGCCGCTGGTCAACGTTGCGGCGGCGATGCGACAGTTCATCGCGCTGATCTGCGTTGATGCGGGCGCGGTCGGTCATCGCGCAGACATCGTCATCAGCCGGACGGCGCAGACGGTGTGCGCCTGGCGCGAGGCGGAGGCGCTGGTCGCCGCCGGTGGCACCGACCCCATCACCGCGGTCGAGGCTCTGTCGGTGACCGCCGAGGACGTCATCGCCGCCGCCGAGCTGGCCCTGGCGCACCGCCGCCGCGATCGCTCATCGCCAGACAGCAGCAGCGCGACCGGCTCGCCGACCGAGTCCGCGGCCGAGCGCATGGAGGAGCTGCGGAAAAACGCTGAGAATGCCGCCGCCGACTCGGAAACCTCTTCAGAGTCAGAGGAGGCGGACTCTCCCCAGGAGTCGGCGTCATCGACGGAGGAGGGCACCGGCTCGTCGCAGGGCGACGAGGCCCGCGCCGCGGACTCGGCGGCGGCGGCGCAGCCTCAGCTCTTCGCCGGCGACCTCTTCCCGGTGCGCAAGATCAGTCTGCCGCGCGACCGGCGCACCCGCAAGGCGACCGGCAAGCGCACCCAGGCACGCAGCAAGGATCGGCGGGGGCGCTACGTTCGCGCCGTGCAGACCGAGCACACCACCGACGTCGCCTTCGACGCCACCGTGCGCGCCGCCGCTCCCCACCAACGCCGCCGCCGCAGCGAGGCCGCCGCCGCGGGAGCGGTCGACACGCCGGTGCTGCACCTCGAGCGCCAGGACCTCAGGCAGAAGGTGCGGCGGCGGCGTACCGGCACGCTGATCGTCTTTGTCGTCGACGCCAGCGCCTCGATGGACGCGGAGCAGCGCATGCAGGCCACCAAGGGGGCGGTGCTGTCGCTGCTGCGCGATGCTTACGTGCGCCGGGACAAGGTCGCGCTGGTGGTCTTCTCGGGACGCAGCGCGCGCGTCGTGCTGCAGCCCACCTCCAGCGTCGACCTCGCCGAGGAGCGCCTCCAGCGGCTCGCAGTGGGTGGCACCACACCACTGACCCACGGGCTGGTCGCGGGGCTGCGGGTGGTGCGCACCGAGCGACTCCGCGAGTCGTCCGTGTATCCGCTGATCGTGCTCATCAGTGACGGGCGGGGCAACATCTCGCTGTTCGGCGAGGAACCCCTGCTCGAAGCCCAGCGGCTGGCAGCGCAGATCGGCAACGAACACGTGCGCATGCTGGTCATCGACTCAGCGCGCGACCACATCGCCGCCACCCCGCTCCCGCGCGTCGGCGTTGCCGCGCCCGGCCCGGCGGCGCGGTCGCCGCTGTTCAGCGGCGGATACGGATTCAACGCCTGCCTCGACCTCGCCGAGCGTTCCGGCGGCGAGTACCTCGGGCTCTACGACCTCAGCCAGGGAGCCATCCTGGCCGGCGTCGAGCGCAGCCTGCGAGCCCGATGAGGGCGAGGGGCGCAGCCGTGCCGGCCGCCCCAGCGGCGACAATGCGCGCATGCAGACAGGTCGCGCCGTCTTTCCGTTCACCGCCATCGTCGGCCAGGAGCCGATGCGCCAGGCGCTGGTGCTGAACGCCATCAACCCCGCCATTGGCGGCGTGCTGATCCGCGGTGAGAAGGGCACTGCCAAGTCCACCGCCGTCCGCGCCCTGGCACGGCTTCTCCCCGAGCAGGACGTTGTTGTCGGCTGCCAATTCGGCTGTCCCCCCGACGCGGCTGAGCAGCAGTGCGTGGACTGCACCACCCGCACCGCAGCGGGCGAGGAGCTGCGCCGCGAGGTCCGGCAGATGCGCGTCGTCGAGCTCCCCATCAATGCCAGCGAGGACCGCGTGGTCGGCAGCATCGACATCGAGGCCGCGATCAAGACGGGCGAGAAGCGGTTCGAACCCGGCGTGCTCGCCGAAGCCAACCGCAACATCCTCTATGTCGACGAGGTCAACCTCCTCGACGACCACATCGTCGACGTCCTCCTCGACGCCGCCGCGATGGGCCTCAACACCGTCGAGCGCGAGGGCGTGTCGGTGTCACACCCGTCGCGATTCATCCTGGTCGGCACCATGAACCCCGAGGAGGGCGACCTCCGCCCCCAGCTCCTCGACCGCTTCGGACTCTGCGTCGACGTCGCCGGGATCCGCGACGTGACGCAGCGCGTCGAGATCGTCGAACGTCGCGAGGAGTTCGAGGAGGACCCTGAGGCGTTCGCGCTCAGCTACCGGGCGCGGGAGACCGCCGAGGCGGAGCGGATTGCGCGGGCCATCCGCAGCCTCCCCGACGTCGAGGTCGACCGCGACATCCTCGTCGGCATCGCGGCGCTGGGCATCGAGCTCGAGGTGGACGGACACCGCGCCGACATCGTCACCCGCAAGAGCGCGCAGGCCCTGGCCGCGTACGAGAACCGCGACCGTGCCACCTTTGATGACGTCGAGCGCGTGGCGCCTGCGGTCCTCGCCCATCGTGCCAAGCCCGCGGTGGCCGGAACCAAGCGCAACGTCGATCTCGGCGAGCTCATGCAGCGCGCCGTCAATCGCGGTGACGGGTAGCAGCGATCAGACCGCCTCGTCCTCGTCATCGACGACCGCCAGCGGCGGGCGACGCGCGAACACTGTCTGGCGCATCAGCCGGCCGAGCAGGTTGGGCATCCGGTAGCTCTCCAGGGGCACCTGCACGGGCTTTCTCTCGATGATCCGGCGCGAGATGTGGATGCCGTGCTTGGGCAGGATGCCGCGGAGATAGCCCCAGGTGTCGTAGAGGCCGTTGCTCACCGACTCGTAGCCGTGCTGCAGCACCATCAGGCGCGCGCTGTACGAGATCAGCTCATGGAAGAACATCTTCTCGTCGTCGGGGCGCGGTTCGATGAGGAGGATGTCGACGTCGGGGTGGTTGTGGCGGACCAGCTTGATGTGGTCGAGCAACCCGTCATGGAGCATGCCGCGGAAGACCTGGTTGTGGATGCCGCGCATGCCCAGGTCGGCGAGGTGGTTGCCGAGCAGCTCGCGCATCCCCGCGGGTGCATGGAGGTTGCGCATGTCGACCGGGACGATGGGATTGATCGCCACGATCAGGGTGGCCCCGCGGTCAACGGCCACGTCGAGTGCGGAGATTCCATTGATGCCTCCGTCGACGTAGTCGACGTCGTCGATCCGCACCGGACGGAAGAGGATCGGGATCGCCGTGCTCGCGGCCGCCGCAAGCGAGATGGGAACGTGGGCGCGCTTGTTGAACCGCGAGAACACGACGCGCTGGCCGGAGTCGAGCGCATAGGCCACGATGTGCAGCTCAGCAGGCAGCCGGCGGAAGTCGTTGGTGAACCCGTCGCGCGTCAGCAGCCGCTCCAGGAAGCGGACCAGCTCGGCGTTGCTGAAGATGCCTGACGGCAGCAGCGGGCTGAGCATCCCGATGATGTCGACGGGGTTGAGCTTGCCGGGATGCCGGGCCAGCTCCCGGGCGATCTCCTGGGCGAGGCGCGGCAGCTTCAGGAGTCGCGCCGCCGTCTCGGCGACGTTGGGGCGGTAGATGCCCCACGGCGTTGGCGGCCGGAGCATCTCATTGCTGCCCTCCAGGCCGAGCGCCATGTCGGTGGGCGTGATGCCGTTGGCCAGCAGCGCGCCGATGATCGACCCTGCGCTGGTGCCCACGTAGACGTCGAAGTCGTTGACGCTGCTGCCCACCAGGAGGTCGTCGAGCGCTCGCAGCGCGCCGATCTCGTAGGTGAGGCCGGTGATGCCTCCTCCGCAGAGCACCAGCGCCCGTTTGCCGCCGGTCGGGTCAGGGGCGACGGGCCGAGTGGTCGCGCAGCGCCTGCGGGTCGGCATGGCGCGATTATCGCCCGCCGGGTCTGCCCCGGCTAGAGTGGCGCTCCGTGCCCAGCAAGCCACTCGAGCTGATCCGCAACTTCTGCATCATCGCCCACATCGACCACGGCAAGTCGACCCTCGCCGACCGCCTCTTGGAACGGACAGGGACAGTGGCGATGCGCGACATGCAGGACCAGCTGCTCGACACCCTCGACCTCGAGCGCGAGCGCGGCATCACCATCAAGGCGCAGGCGGTGCGCCTCGACCACACAGCCGCCGACGGCCGCAGCTACCAGCTCAACCTCATCGACACACCCGGTCACGTCGACTTCGCTTACGAGGTGTCACGCTCGTTGGCGGCGTGTGAGGGCGCGGTCCTCGTGGTCGACGCGTCACAGGGGATCGAGGCCCAGACACTTGCCAACGTGTACGCGGCGCTCGAGGCCGACCTAGAGGTGATCCCGGTAATCAACAAGATCGATCTCCCCGCGGCCGACCCCGAGCTCGTCCGCCAGGAGATCGAGGATGTCATCGGCCTTCCCGGCGGGGGCGCCATCCTTGCCAGTGCGCGCCAGGGCATCGGCATCGACGCCATCCTCGAGGCCATCGTGGCCCGGGTCCCGCCGCCCAGCGGTGACGTCGACGCTCCGCTCCAGGCCCTGATCTTCGACAGCAAGTACGACGCCTACCGTGGCGTGATCGTCTATGTGCGCGTCATGCACGGCGCCATCCGCCAGGGGCAGCGCATCCGCATGATGGCCACCGGCAAGGACTTCGTCGTCGACGAGGTCGGCGTCTTCCGCCCCCAGCCGACCTCGATGCGCTCGCTCAGCCCAGGCGAGGTCGGGTATGTGATCGCCTCGATCAAGGACGTTCGCGACAGCAAGGTCGGCGACACCGTGACCGACGCCGACAATGCCGCGGCTCACCCCCTGCCCGGCTACCGCACGGTGACCCCGATGGTCTTCGCCGGCATCTTCCCGATCGACTCCGACAACGTCCAGGAGCTCAAGGAGGCACTGTCGAAGCTCAACCTCAACGACGCCTCGCTGGTGTACGAGCCGGAGTCATCGGTGGCGCTCGGTTTCGGCTTCCGCTGCGGATTCCTCGGCCTGCTGCACATGGAGATCGTGCAGGAGCGGCTGGAGCGCGAGTTCAACCTCGAGCTGCTGACCACAGCCCCGACCGTCGAGTACCGGGTGCGGCTGCGCGGTGGCGAGATGGTTGCCGTCGACAACCCGGCGATGCTGCCGGATCCCGCCAACATCGACGCCATCGAGGAGCCCAGGACGCGGGCAACCATCTTCGTTCCCAAGGAGTACGTCGGCCCGCTGATGGAGCTGTGCCAGGACCGCCGCGGTGAGCTGCGCGACATGCAGTACCAGCCGGGCGACCGAGTGGCGCTGATCTACGATCTGCCGCTCGGCGAGATCATCCATGACTTCTACGATCAGCTCAAGTCGCGCAGCCGCGGCTATGCGTCGCTCGACTACGAGATCACCGGCTTCCGCGCGGAGAAGCTGGTCAAGCTCGACATCCTCGTCGGTGGCCAGCGGGTCGACGCGCTCTCGATGATCGTCCACCGTGACAAGGCCGCGCTGCAGGGGCGCAAGCTCGCCGAGCGGCTGCGCAAGCTGATCCCGCGGCAGCTCTTCGAGGTGGCGATCCAGGCGGCGATCGGCGGCAAGATCGTCGCCCGCGAGACGGTGTCAGCGATGCGCAAGGACGTCCTCGCCAAGTGCTACGGCGGTGACATCACCCGCAAGCGCAAGCTGCTCGAAAAGCAGAAGGAAGGCAAGAAGCGCATGAAGCGAGTCGGCAACGTCGAGATCCCCCAGGAGGCCTTCATGGCCGTGCTCAAGTTGGACGAGTAGCGGTGGCCAAGAAGCGGCGCCGCCGCCCGGCCGCCCCCGCGGCCCGCACCGGCAGGCGTGCATCGACACGGTCTGCAACCGCGGTCAATGTCGAGCCGGCGACTGCTCCGCAGCCCAGACCTGCGCGCCGGGGCGCCCGTGACGACGACTCGCACTGGAGCCGCTTGGGGCTGCTGGCGCTGCTGGCGATGGCCTTCGTTGCACAGCTGATCGTCGGCCTCGTCTTCCACCTCATCGGCCATCGCCAGCGCCTGTTGATCGTCGATCTCTTCTTCTTCCAGGCGCCGTTCGTGCTCGCGGCGTGCGTCCTGCTGATGCCGCTGGCCAAGATCCTCACTCACCAGCCGCGGATGCTGCGCATGCTCGAGGCGCTCTCGATCGGCGCGGTGTTCGCGTTGTTCGCCCTGCTGCTGACGTCCCTCTTCGTGCATCCCGCGGTGGCGGCCTCCGGTTCGCTGACCACCGATCAGCTCATCGACAAGCTCACCACCAACGACGCGCTGGGTGTCCTGCTCGCCGACGTGCTGGCGATGTTGGTCGCCGTGCAGCTCTTTCCCGGTCTGCAGCGCATTCTCACCGCGCCCGGCCGGCGCGCCCGGCAGCGCATGCTCGAACGCCGCGGCGCTGCGCCACCGAACCGCAGCACCCAGGCGGCTCGGCGTGAGCGACGCTGACGTGACCACCGTCGCCGCCGCTCGCGTGAGCGCCCTCTACATTCACATCCCGTTCTGTGAGCGGAAGTGCGAGTACTGCGACTTCGTGTCGGTTGCCGGGGCGCGCGGCCAGCACGAGTACGTCGCGGCGCTGCGTTCCGAGTTGCGAGCGCTGGGGCGCGTCCTCGACGGCGCAGTGCTCGACACCATCTTCTGCGGGGGCGGTACCCCGGGACTTCTCGACCTCGCGTTGATGGGTGCCGTGATGGACGAGGTGCGCGCGTCCTTCGCGGTATCGCCGGTCGCTGAGGTCACGCTCGAGGTCAACCCGTCGAGCTCGTCGCCGCGACGTGCTCAGAGCTGGCTTGCGGCCGGCTTCAATCGCGTGAGTGTCGGCGTGCAGAGCACGCACGCCGACGTCCTCGCCTTCCTCGGTCGCGTCCACGACGCTGAGCGCGCCGTCGCCGCCATCCGTGAGGTTCGCGCGGCGGGCTTCGACAATGTCAGCGGCGACCTCATCTACGCGGTCCCCGGGCTCGACGATCAGCGCTGGCAGGCGTCCCTGCAGACCCTGGTGGCGGCGGCCCCCGATCACATCTCCTGCTACGAGCTGAGCGTGGAGAACGGGACACCGCTGCATCGGTCGGTTGCGCGGGGACGCGTCCATGTCGTCGACGACGACAGCGCCCTGCGCCAGCATCGCATCGCGCTGGACACGCTGGCCGCCGCGGGCTACGCGCAGTACGAGGTCAGCAACTTCGCGCGGGGCGACCGCCAATGCCGCCACAACCTGGTGTACTGGCGCAACGGCCACTACGCCGCCGCCGGGGTGGGGGCTCACGGGCACCTTCCCGCGGCCCTGGCGCACGGTTTCGGCCTCGAGCCGCCGCTGGGGGCGCTGTCGTTCCGGTACGGGCACGGCCGCAGCGTCGGCGGCTACACAAAGGCGGTTAACGAAGCGCCGCTCACCATCCGCGACCCGGAGTGGATCGACGCCGCCATGCGCGCCGAGGAGTCGATCATGGTGGGGTTGCGGCTTCGCGAAGGGGTCAGTCTTCAGCACGCGGGCGCTCTCGCGGAGGCGCGTGTGCTCGCCGGGGCGGGCTTCCTGGTGCTCGACGGTAACCGGGCACGAGTCACCCCGCGCGGCGAGGACGTGCTCAACCAGCTGGCGCTGAGGCTGGCCGCTCGTTGCGCCTGAGCGTCGCTGCCGCTGGCGCCGATGTGGCGTGCTGTAACGGCTCGGCCGACGGTTCGGCCGGCAGGTAAACATCCGCGTGACAATCTGGCTCAGGGACTGGAAGTCTGTCGCCGAATCCCGGACGATTTACCCCAGATGAGCCGTTTCCCCGTCCACCAGCCGCTTCCTGACCCAGTCGTCGAGGATCTCGTCCGGGCCGGCCTGACGCGCTCGACGGCCCTGGCGATGGAGGGATGGAAGGCGCGCGAGGTGCTCGAACTCCTCGGCGAATCCAAGCGCGTCGACGTGGGACTTCGGCCGGCCACCCCAACGCGTGGTAGCATTTAGCACTCGAACATCAGGAGTGCTAACCCCGCCGTCGGGGGAGGCGGTGGAGGAAGCGAGTTGGAGACACCGGTCCCCATCACGCTGGACCTGCGCAAGCAGCAGATCCTCAAGGCGGTTGTGTCCGACTACACGCGCACCGGCGTGCCGGTCGGGTCGCATGCGCTCGCTGTGCATCTCGCATCCTGGTCGTCCGCGACCATTCGCAACGACCTCGCCAACCTGGTGGACATCGGCTACCTGCTGCAACCGCACACGTCGGCGGGCCGGGTTCCCTCCGACATGGGCTACCGGTACTACGTCGACTTCCTGATGGAGGAGGAGGCTGTGCCCGCCGCCGTCCGCCGCCAGATGGACCCGTTCTTCGCCCAACTCCCCGCCGGGCTCGAGGAGACGATCGAGATGGCAGCGCGTGCGCTGGCATTGGTCACCGACGCGGTCAGCATGGTCACCGCGCCCCGAGCCCTCGGCGCCAGGCTCAAGCACCTCGACCTCATCTCGCTGGAGTCCGCCCACGCCCTTCTGCTGCTGGTGCTCGACGGCAACCTCATCCGCCAGCATCCCATCGCCCTGGGGCGCGCCTGCGACCAGGCCGAGCTGAGCGCCCTGGCCGGCCGCCTCAACGCCGCTTTCGAGGGCAGTGAGGCAGGCGACGTCATCGCCTCCGCCAGCGGGACCGACGAGCCGGCGGGCTCGCTCTGGCCGGAGGTGGTCAGTGCCATCGCCGCGGTCATGCAGTCAGTCGACGCCGGCCAGGACACCCTGGTGGTGCACGACGGGGTGCGCAACCTGCTCCATCAGCCCGAGTTCGGCGACGTCGATCGCTTCAGCGAGGTGCTCGACCTGCTCGAGGAGGAACGCGTCCTCGGTGAGATGCTCGCCGCCATCGAGAGTGACCACGGGACCCGCATCATGATCGGCCGCGAGACCGGCCTCGAGCAGCTCCACCAGTGCAGCCTGGTGATGACCACCTACCGGGTGGGCTCGCAGCGCTGGGGCACGCTCGGTGTGCTGGGGCCGACGCGCATGCAGTATTCGCAGGTGGCGCCACGTGTCCGCTACGTGGCCACCCGCGTCGGCGACTCCCTGACCAGGACGCTGGGATGAGCGACGTCGACGACAAGCGGCGGCGCCGCCATCGCGCTCGCCCCGACGCCTCCGTGCAGGCGCCGGCTGCAGAGCCATCCGCAGAGCCGTCTCCAGAGCCGTCCCCACGACCGCAAGCAGACCCGACCGTCGCCGGCGGCGAGGCCGCGCCGCCCGGTGACGACACCCCCGCGGTTCCTGACGAGCGGTACCTCCGGCTCGCCGCCGACTTCGAGAATTTCAAGCGTCGCAAGAACCAGGAGCTGGCCGATCGCTCGCGATACGCAAGCGAGGAGGCGGCGCGAGCTCTGCTCCCGGTGCTCGACAACCTGCAGCGCGCCGTCGCCCACGCCGGCGAGTCGAGCCACGAGGACCTCGTCAACGGCCTCGGGCTGGTGGTGCGCGAGTTCGAGAACGCGCTCGACAGGCTCGGCGTCACCCCGATCGAGGCCGTGGGGCAGCCGTTCGACCCGGCGCTGCACGAGGCGCTCGGCGGCGAGGACAGCGACGCGGTCACTGTCGACACGGTCGATGCCGAGCTGCAACGCGGCTACCGCCTCCACGACCGCGTGCTGCGCCCCGCCCTGGTGCGCATCGCTCATCCCAAGGCCGGTGCGGAGCGCGACTGATGGCAACGGTCAAGCGCGACTACTACGAGGTGCTCGGTGTCGAGCGGACCTGCACAGGCGAGGAGCTGAAGCGGGCGTATCGCAAGCTCGCCATGGAGTTTCACCCCGATCGCAACCAGGGCGACAAGGGCGCCGAGGAGCGGTTCAAGGAGGTGGGCGAGGCGTACTCGGTGCTCATTGACCCGCAGAAACGGCAGCGCTACGACTCGTTCGGCCACGCCGGCGACAGCATGCCGGACTTCGGGGGGTTCTCCTTCGACTCCGCCTTCGATCTCTTCGACATGTTCTTCGGTGGGGGAGCGGGCGCCGGACGACGCCGGCGCGCCGGCCCGCAACCGGGAGCGGACCTGCGCATGAACGTCGACATCACCTTCGAGGAGTCGGTGTTCGGCGCCAGCCGCACCATCGAGGTGCCGCGCCGGGGCGTGTGCGCGGCCTGCTCAGGCAGCGGCGCCGCAGCCGGCACGGAGGCCGGACTCTGCGTCGAGTGCGGCGGCACCGGCCAGGTGCGCCGCGCGGTGCAGAGCATCTTCGGCCAGATGGTCAATGTCAGCGCGTGCCCGCGCTGTCGCGGCGAGGGGCGCGTCGTCGAGCATCCCTGCCCCTCCTGTCACGGCCACGGCCGCGTCGAGGAGCGGCAGACCCTCGACATCACCATCCCACCGGGCGTCGACGATGACGTGACCCTGCGGTACGCGGGACAGGGTGAGGCCGGGCCGCGCGGCGGCAACCGCGGCGGCAACCGCGGCGACCTCTATGTCGGCTTTCGGATCGCCCCGCATCCCCACCTGGTGAGGCGCGGCCAGGACCTGCTCTACGAGCTCCCCGTGAGCGTCCCGCAGGCCGTGCTCGGCGATCGCATCACGGTGCCCACGGCGAACGGCGAGCACGAGCTCGACGTGCCGGCGGGCACTCAGCACGGCCGTGTGCTCAAGATCGCCGGGATGGGCGTGCCGCACGTGCGCAGCGGCCGTCGTGGCGACCAGCTCTGCATCGTGCACGTGGTCATCCCAGCGCATCTTGGTGGCGCGCAGCGCGAGTTGTACGAGCGACTCGGTGAACGCGGTGGCAGGCCGGCCGAGGTGAAGAAGGGATTCTTCGACACCCTCAAGGAGGCGTTTAGGGGCTGAGCTTTCCGGGTACGAACACCACGGGCACGCACAGGCGTGCAGTGGACTCGGACACAGAGGAGGACGTGATCATGGCCGTGGTACGTTGGAATCCCTGGAGCGACCTGTTCAATCTGCACAACCAGATCGATCAGCTCTTGCAGTCGAGCGGCGACCAGTCAGAGGTTGGCGCCAGCACCGAATCGTTCACGCTGCCCGTCGACATCCGCCAGACCGAGGCGGCCTTCAGCGTCGAGGCATCCGTCCCCGGTTTCGATCCCAAGGACGTCGAGGTGACGTTCGAGAATGGCGTCCTCAGCATCAAGGGAACCCGCCAGGAAGAGCGCGAGAGCAGGGACGGCGGTTACGTGCGACGCGAGCGCCGCGTCGGGTCGGTGTACCGCCAGATCGCGCTGCCCGCGGAGGTGCGCGCCGACGAGATCAGCGCCAGCTTCTACAACGGGGTGTTGACGGTCACAATCCCGCGCGCGCAGAAGGCGCAGCCCAAGCGCATCCCGGTCAGCACCGGCGCGCCTGCCACTGGCGGCAGCAACGGCAACCATGTGCTCGAGGGGCAGACGGCGAGCAGCTCCAGCTGACCTGCTCACTCGCTGACGAAGGGCCCGCGGTCAAGCGGGCTCTTCGTCCGACCCGCCTTACCCCGGCGGCCAGGTCATCTGCCGTCCGCCGAGCAGGTGGAGGTGCAGATGGTGAACTGTCTGGCCGCCGTTGCCACCGACGTTGGTGACCAGGCGGTACCCACTCTCGTCGATGTCCGCGCTGTCGGCGATCTGCTGCGCGACGTGGAGAAGCCGGCACCACAGCGGATCCTGCGCGGGCGTGAGCTCGGCGGCCGAGCCGATGTGTTCGCGCGGGATCACCAGGATGTGGGTCGGCGCCTGCGGATTGGTGTCGCGGAACGCGACCACGTCGTCGTCCTCGTGGACTCTTTCGGCGGCGATCTCGCCTTTGGCGATGGCGCAGAAGATGCAGTCGTTCATGGGTCGAGCAGCCTAGCGTGCAGGGCATCACCTTCGATACCGACCAGCTCGACCGCCGACGCGCTGCCCGGGCGCGTCGCCGGCAAGGCGGCGGCCAATACCTCGAGGTAACCGGCGGTCAACCCGTGCGCGCTGCCGTCCTCGACACGGTCCCAGACCGCCACCTCGCGGCGGCCCACAGCGCGCAGCCGGCGCGCCCGGCCGGTCACGGCCGCTGCGCGGCGCACCTCCGCGCTGCGACGGCGCGCGGTGGCGTCGGCAACCCTACCGTCGAGCTCGGCGGCCGGGGTCCCCGGACGCGGCGAGTACCGGAACACGTGCGCAGCCAGCATCCCTGTCTGCACGATCAGCGCGGTGGTGGCCGCATGATCGGCCGCCGTTTCGCCGGGAAACCCGACCATCACGTCGGTGGTGAACTCCGTGTCGGGATCCACACCGCGCAGCTCTGAGCACACGCGCAGGTAGTGGGCGCGCCGGTAGCCACGGTGCATGGCCTTGAGCACGGCATCGCTGCCGCTCTGCAGCGGCATGTGCCAGTGCGGGCACAGACGCGGATGGGCGTTGAGCGCGATCAATTCGGCGGTCACGTCGTTGGCGTTGACGCTGCTGAGCCTGACCCGCACGCGATCGCCGGCGCGCGCGAGCAGCGTGGTCACCAGCCCGGCCAGGCTGCTGCCTTGGTCGCGCCCGTACGAACCGAGGTCGACCCCGCAGAGCACCACCTCGGCGTGCCCGGCCTCGATGGCCGCCTCGACGCTGTCGAGGACCGCGCCGACGGGGAGCGACCGCGATTCGCCCCGCGCCGACCACACCGAGCAGTAGGTGCAGCGGTGGTTGCAGCCGTCCTGCACCTTCACGAATGCGCGGCTGCGCAACGAGCCCGTGGTCGTCGGCGAAGTCGCAACACCGCGCGTGGCGGCGATGCGCAGGACATGCGCGGCGATGCCCTCCTTCTCGGCGTTGCTGAACACCGAGTCGACGCCGTCGGGAAGGCGACGGCTGCCGTCGGTGGCGACGGGGAGATAAGTCGCCGGGTTGCCGTCGACGCTGCAGCCGGTGAGCACGAGGTGCGCGTCGGGGTCCTCTCGGCGCAGCCGGCGCAGGCGCTGCCGCGTGGTCGCGTCCGCCTGCATGGTCACGGTGCACGAGTTGAGAACCCGCACGTCGGCGTGCTGGTCGTCCGGGACCACGTCGCACCCGGCGGCCGCCAGCCTGCCTGCCAGGTCGGCCATCTCCGCATAGTTGACCTTGCAGCCGAGCGCGGTCAGGGCGACGCGCAGCGGGCCCGCTGCCGCGTCGGGCGCGCTCGCACTGTGAGGCGACACGACGGGCTCGCGCGCCGCCGGCCGGTTCACCACGGCGGTGGCGCTGCGGCGCGATCCAGGTCACCGGCGCGGCCGAGGAGCAGAGCTGTGGCCACCGCGCCGGCGTAGCGGGTGCGCAGCACGCGGGGACCGAGGTGAGCCCACTGCGCGCCGTGCTCGTCCAGGGCTGTCAGGTCGGCGACACCGAGGCCGCCCTCGGGCCCGATGCAGAGCGCCAGCGGTGCCTGCGGCTCGATGTCGAGCTGCGCCAGCGGCGGCGCCTCCCGCTCGATGGTGCAGGCGACCACGCGGGTGCCGGCGGCGAGGTTCTCCAGCGCGGTGGCAAGCGGTTGCGGGGCATGCACGGGCGGGATTGTGCCGCGCCCGGCGAGCTGCGCGGCCTCGCGTGCCACCGCGTTCCAGCGCCGCAGGCGGGCGGCGGTGCGCTCGGGCCCAGGCCGGCTCACGATTCGATCGGTCAGCACGGGGACGATCGCAGCGACACCGGCCTGGACAGCGACGTCGACGCAGTCGTCCATGCGCTCGCGCGGCAGCGCCTGGAGGAGCGTGACCCGCAGCCTGGGCTCGCCGGTCACCGGCCGCGACCAGGCCACTTCCCCCTCGACCACGGCGGCGCTCACGGCGACCAGCCGGACGCCATGCTCGGTGCCGCCGGGGTCGACCGCGACCAGCCTGTCGTTCACGCGCATGCGCAACGAGCGCGCCAGGTGCGACGCCAGCTCGCCACCGATGACGACGCGGCCGTTCTCAGCAGGGGTGTCGAGGAAGAAGCGCGCCGGCACGCCCGATCACTCCTCGAGGCGTGCGGACAGCTGCTCGAGCGGCAGGGCGAACGGGGCCAGCCCGCCGAGGTCGTGGGGTTGGACCTCGAGGAGAAGGCGAGCGTCGGAGGTGGGGGTGGCGATGTCCATCACGACGTCTTCGGGGATCATCAGGCACGGGGAGACGACGTCGCCGCCCGCGCGCCGTACGAAGATGAGCAGCCGGTCGCGCGGTGAGTGACTCAGGGTGCGCGCGTAGACGTGGACAAGGTGGGGCGCGCCGGACGCCGTCAACTCGAGGCACTTCACCTGGTAGCCGCGCATGCTGTTGGTGTCGACGTTGCGCACCACGTACTCGACGAAACCGGTGTCAGGGGCGGCATGGAAGGTGTTGAGACGGGGCGACAGCGCGGCGTGATGCAGCAGCGCCATCTCGCCGACGAAGCCGGTGACGGCGGCGGCGACCTGGTCGGTTCGCCGTGGTTCCAGCGGAGGGGACGGCGCCAGGCCTGGGCCGACGGCCTGCGGTGCCACACGCTCCGCAAGCTCCGCCGGCGCGACGCAGAGGTCCGCCCAGCGGGTGCGGCGCCCGGGTGGCCAGGGGATCTCGACGCTGTAGGCGTCGCGGCCGCCCCAGTCGATCAGGCGGGCGCGCTCGCGCAACTGCGCTGCCGAGGCGACGACCAGCGGTCCCTGGACGATGCAGGAGTCGAGGTCCACCACAGCGATGACCACGACGGCCGCGTCATCGCGCACGTCGTCCTCCTGCACATGGACGCGCAGGATCCCGCTCTCGAGCCGGGTGCGCCCCTTCACCTGCACCGGGACCAACTGCCCCGTGCTGTGCCGCTGGACGACGCCGTCGATTCCCATGTCGCGGGTGGGCAGGAACACGCGCAGGTCACCGTCACTCGCCGCGACCAGGTGCGACCACACCGTCCACTCGATGACCTGCCCGATGAGCACCGGTTCGAATGCGGGGTGGGGGGCGGGGTCAGCGATCACGCTGGGATGATGACGGAGGCGTTGGGGTAGGGCGGTCGGTTGGTGGGCGGCCCTGTGTGGGGGTCCGCGCCGAGCCCGGTGGTTCTTGGGTAGGCGACCGTCGCCTGCGCGAGCAACCTCTTCTTCGCAACGTGCGACACCCGTGGAGTTAAGCCTACCGGACCCCACGGCCGTTGGGCGGCCGCGCTCGCAACAATCCGCAACAGGCGCGCGTCGACGTCGAGGACCGGCTTCAACGCAGCGCGTCACCCGGCCATCACAGACAATGCTGCCATGCGCTGGCCGTCCCTAATCGCGGCCGTAGGCTTGGTCGCCGCTTGCGGCTCTGCATCGCCGCCATCGCTCCCGACGGCGACGCCGACCAGCACCCCGCCGTCAACACGCTCATCACCAATACCGACGGCAACAGCGTCAGGTTGGACCACCGTGGCCTCGATGCCGACGGCGCGGGGGTTTGTCGCGGCCGCCACCGGCCCCGACGGGCGCATCTACGCCATCGGCGGCGAAGGC
>JRHI01000556.1_pt1 | contig 39220 bp, 41 predicted proteins | sample 215371 | NCBI WGS metagenome assembly JRHI01 (sample SAMN02929681, study PRJNA255918) | sediment metagenome | biome: cave system; feature: Ice Cave; material: Sediment; isolation source: sediment from deep within a dark volcanic ice cave with no known source of... ... | reverse complement strand
GGTCTCACGGCGCCGGCGGCGCGAGATGTGGAAGCGCTGGGAACGGGGCGCCCCGATGGAGCTGTGGCAGGCAAGGTGTTCACCGTGAGATTCGCCCAGCCCCCGGTGGAGGTGCTGTTCGATCGGATCTGCCGGGAGAACGGGGTCGAACACCTGCTGACCCAGCCGCGGTCGCCCACGACCACGGGCAAGATCGAGCGCTTCCCCCGGACGCTGCGGATCGAGTTCGACACCCGGCGCCTGACCCCCTTGGCGGTGCCATCGGGGACCCGTGGCTCATCCGCGCCTCGCTTGATCGGCGCGGCCGCGACCCCGGCGCCGGACGCGCCCGGCCATGAGGACGATGGCGGAGACGCCCAGAAGGGAGGCGACCACGACGACCGCGGCGAGAGGCCACCAGCCTCGGGGCGCGCCGGCCGGTGCACCCCGGAGGTCGACGGTTGTGGCGGGTGCTAGGCCCCCGGCGTGTCCGGCCGGAACCCGCAGAGCGCCCGGAGCGTCGCTCGGACGGAGTGCGGCCATCGAGGCGGCGTAGGGCTGGGTGGCGGTGCAGTTGTTGTCCTGGAACCCATCCGGTCCGCCGGCCGATGGCACGAAGAGGTACTGCACGCCGCGCGTGTAGGCGCGATCGACCGACGTTGCAGCCGCGCTGAGCTCGGGCGTGCCGACGACCTCGACCGCCGGCGAGACACGGCCACGCCAGACGTCATCGACGCGCACCGACGCCACCCGGTCGCCGTGACTGACCGCGGTGACGGTGCCGATGAAGACGGTCGGGGCGATGGCCACCGCCGTGGCAGTGGTCACGGGCGCCGCACACGACGCCCGGACGACCACCGGTCGGCCGACCAGAGCGACACCGAACAGGCAGGCGGCAGTCAAGATGATCGCGAGGCGTCCCATGCACATCAGGACGCTCGGGCTTTGCGTTTTGTTCCCCCCTTGGTCGACCCGGCGGCCAGCCGTCGTCGCCGGGCTCGCCAGCCACACGACAGGGCCAGGTACATGGGGATTTGGCGACCCGCGGTTGACACGTCTTCGATGGGCAGAACGCTGTCAGGTGGTCCGCACGATCATGACGTCGCAAGCCGCCCGGTGGGACACGGTGTTGGGGACGCTTCCCAGCATCCGGCCTGCGCCCTTCATGCCGCGGTTGCCGACCACGATCAGCCCGGCGCCCTCGCGCGCCGCGACCTCGCAGAGGATCGAGGCCGGGTCGCCGACGTAGACGTGGGGGCGGGCGTTGATGCCTCGTTCGCTCAGCGCGGTGGCCAGCTGCCGCAGTCCCTCCTCCACCTGCGCGCACGCCTCCCCGCTCCACTGCGCGGTGGCCACCGTCACGACCGCGTCCTGGGGCGCCGCCGCCAACCCTGGAGTCTTCACGATACCGACGAGATGAAGAGTGGCGGAGAATCGCTCCGCCAGCGCGGCGGCTGACTCGACGGCCCGCGCGGCGCTCGGCGAACCCGTCGCCCCGACGACGATCGACTGATACATGGTCCACCCCTCACGGTCGGTGACGAAGCCGTGCCCTAGCTTATCCTCGCGCCGGACCCGCGGACCGACCCGGTGACCGCTCAGTCAGACGTCGAGCGCCACCGCGTCGGGATCGAAGGCCTTGGCCCTCAGCTCTCGACGGACCGCGGCGTGCTGCCACAACTGCGTGTATGCTCAAGCCCCGTTCCGGTAGCCTGGCCCGGGGCCACGGATGCCTCCTCGGAGCACTCTCAACTGACGCGACAGGCGCCGGGTCGCTCACAAGACACGCAGAGCCTGCTTGGTGTCCCGCTCCCGCCTGGAGAGGGCGCGCAGGACGGAAAGATCCCCGTGTCGCAGGCGGGCCGCGCCAACCAGCACGCCGATGGCGGTCTCGGTCGCGACGTCCGCGAATGGAGGGAGCGGTAGATCCACCGACAGAGAGAGGTCGTCAGAGTGGATGAGCAGCTCGACGATCCGCGTCCGCAAGTAGTCGTCGAGGAGCAGCAGGCGTCCGAACGCCTCGAGCCGTCGCGAGCGCGGTTCTCCTCCGAGTCGCAGGTTGAGCAGCTGCAGTGCCTGCCGAGCAGCGTGAACCACGGCCGCGTGACCTGAAGCCGCTGTTGCAACCGAGCGCTCACGCACCCCGATGTTGCGTCGCGACTCACGATCGGTCAGCTCCTCGCCGGCGAAGTACCGATCCGCTCCGATGAGCACCCCATCCGGGATGTCGGCATCGAGAAACCAGCCGACCTGGAGCACCGATCGGGCAAGGTGGCTGGCGAGGTGCCCAACGCTCATGCCCGCCAGGGTGCTGCTGTCACACCATCGCTGCTCAACCTCGGGCTGTGCGACAAGCGCGAGGGCAAGGTTGGCTGCGTCCAGGTATGTGCCCCGCACATCGGCGGAGGTGGTCCTCATCGCCCGGACGGCCGATTTGTGGCTGGCCAGGGGTCGTGGGTATCCAATGGCGTTGGCTTACCTTCGCTCCGCGGTGATGACCCAGGCAGACGAGTCGAACACGACCCCGCCGTCCGCCTGATGGTGTCTCAGCGTCGCGCGCAGCGCCTCGAGGGAGGTCGCGGTGGCAGCCGCATCCAGATCCTTCAGCAACCCCCGGGCGATGCCCATCTCGCTCACGAATCGAAAGGCGTCGACAGGGTCGGCACCAAGCCAGAGGGGCCGCTGCACGGCTTCGAGAGCGGTGTCGTCGAATCCCGCATCCTGGAGGAGGCGGCGAACGGCATCGCCGTCGGCGAGACCGAACGGCCCGGGTTGTCCGGGTTGCGGCTCTGGAAGGTCTCTGCCGGCAGCCAGCGCGCTTCGGATCTCCGCCATCCAGGCGTTCTCGCCGATGGGCTGCCAGGAAAGGAGCGCCAGGCGGCTACCGGGACGCATCGCAGAGCCGATGTTCTGGAAAGCAGCGACTGGATCGGTGAAGAACATGGCGCCGAATCGGCTGATGACGACATCAAACTCGTGCCGTGGGAACGGATACACCTGGGCATCCGCGCGCTCGAAGCCGACGTTGGCAATCCCCTCCGCACGGCTGCGTTCTCGAGCGCGCTCGAGCATGCGCGACGAGAGGTCCATGCCGAGCGCGCGGCCCGGGGCGGACGCGCGTGCTGCTTCTCGCGTCGAGTGCCCGCACCCACAGCCGACGTCAAGGACATGGTCGCCAGGCGAGATGCGAGCAGCCGCGAACAGATACGGGTCGTACCGGCGCACGGCGTTGTTGTAGTGGTCCTCGTGCTCCGTCCAGTGGTCGCCCTCGTCGGCGTCCCAAGCGCGCGCCTGCTCAACGTTCGCCACCTGTGTCATCACCGCACTGACCCTCTCCTGGCTATACTCCCTTTGGGACTGTATAGGATTCTACTCCCAAAGGGAGCATCATGTCAAGCGGCCTCGAGCTGAGCACCACCTCGTACGCCATCCTCGGACTGCTCGCCATCAAACCCTGGACGTCGTACGGATTGACCAAGCAGATGGACCGAGGCCTGGGCCGGTTCTGGCCTCGGGCGGCAAGCAAGCTCTATGAGGAGCCCAAGAAGCTCGTCGCGCACGGCCTCGCCCGCGCCTCGACGGAGGTCGCCGGGAGGCGCCGCAGCACCGCCTACAGCATAACTCCGCGCGGCAGGCGAGCCCTGACCGCATGGTTGGCATCCCCCGGTGCCGGTCCCGTCGTGGAGTTTGAACAACTGCTGAAGGTCTTCTTCGCAGAGCACGGTTCGAAGGCGGACCTGCTCGCGACCCTCAGCGCGAGCCGCGCCTGGGCCGCGGAGCGCACGGCTGAGAACGTCGTCATCGCACGTGGCTATCTCGATGGCGCGGGACTCTTCCCGGACCGGCTGGCACAGACGTTGCTGGTGGGTCGATTCCTGAGCGATTTCGAGGACATGATCGAGCGATGGGGCGAATGGGCCACCGCTGTGGTGAGTGCATGGCCAGACGACATCCGATCGGCCGAAGCCGATCGGCGCACGCTTGAGGCGCTGGCGGGTCGCGGCGACCGCGTGCCCCAGCGCCGACAAGCACACTCTGACCACGCAGGGCTACGTTGACGGAGATCCGACGCGACCATCGAGCTCCGGAAGCAGGACGACACTCTCCTGCTCGTTCGGATCCGTCCGCGCGATGACCGCGGTCGCCGGCTCGTCACGGCTCGGGTTCATGGGAGCGTGAGGGACGCCGGCCGGGATGTAGAGGAAATCACCCGAGGTCATGGTCGTGCGCATCGAGAGGTCGGGGCCATGCCACACTTCGGCGACGCCGCTGACGAGGTAGATTGCGCTCTCGTGGGACTGGTGAAGGTGCGCCTTGGCGCGCCCCCCGGGAGGGATGGTGAGGAGGTGAAGGCACAGAGCGCGTGCGCCGGCTGATTCCGCGGAGATTCCCGCGGCGTAGGTCAACCCCTGACGGCCCTCATACGTCGCGTCCGTCTTGACCAGCCTGCAACTGTCCATCCCGCACCCCGCATCACTGCTCGGCCGTAGACCGCGACGCCTGATCCTACCGGCTGTCGCGTTCCACCGTGGGGAGAAAGGAATGCGCCATGGCCACAGGCGTATTCGGTGGAGGGCGAGCGACCAATCCGCAGCCAGGGCAGAGTCGGCAAGCGCCCTGCGCCTGCCCGCGTTGCCGACGCTTCGCGCCCTGAAGGCGGACCTCCTCGCTGCTCACTGCTCCTCGTCCCCGCGGAGCACGGCACCAGCTGATGCCGCCCGACGGCCGCCGACGATGGCGATCACCGCGACCAGCATGGCAACCGTCAGGTAGACGCCGGCAGCGCGCAGTGAGACCAGCCCCCACAGCAGTCCGACCGCCAGGCTGCTGACGGCGGCACCCGCCGCCTGCGCCACCGAGAGAAGGGTGATCGCCGCGGGCACGAGGCTCGCCGGCACCGCCTCGCCCACCAGGTCACGCTCGGCCCGGCGGCACATCCCGAGGGCAAGGCCCGCGGCCGCGAAGGCCACCACCAACACCGAGGCCGCGCTGGTGAAGGCGATTCCGAGGTAGGCGATCACGAAGAGGAGGGATGCACCGGCGAACGCCGGCGATGTGGCCCGGCCGCGGCCCATCCGTCCGAGCAGACCTCCCCCCGCCCATGCCGCAGCCGCGTGAAGCGCTGCCAGGCAGATGGCTGCCGCGGCGGCGCCACCGAGGTCGTGGTCAACCCGGAACACCCCAACCGCGCGCAGCACCAGCAGTGCGATGTCGACACTCCCGACCTCGACGGCGACGACGGCCACCACCAACCATGGCCGCCGCCCCAGGCTGCCGGCCGCGCGCCGCATGTTCCGGCGCGACGGCGGCCCCCCCCGGCCACCGGCGCCCTTGTGGTGGGGCAGCAGCCCAACCGCGAGGAGACCCGGGAGCACGCCCGCGATCATCGCCCCACGGATCCCCAGCGTCAGCAGCACCGGAACGGCGAGCAGTGGCCCGGCGATGCGCCCCACGATCACCGGGCGAGCGCTGGCGGCATGGCGATCGTGCGAGGGGTCGTCGAGGTCGGCGAGGCCCAGAGCGCCGCAGCGCAGCAGTACTCCCTGCCACGTCGTGGTGATGGCGCCGAGCAACGCCGCCGACAGCGCCGCAATGGTGAACCTGGCCTCCTCTTGATGGAACGTGCCGACGCGGCGGCGGAGCCGGGAGCTGGCCACCAGCCGCGCCCCGGCGACCGCGGCGGCGGCAACTCCCTCGATGACGCCCAGGGAGAGTGGCGGAACGGGGCCGCTGATGAGCAGCGCGGGCAGCACCACGACGGGGATCTGCTGTCCCATGGCGGCGAGCGACGCCGCACCCTTGACCCGTCTGCGCCGCCGCCGGTCAGCGGTCGCGCTGTCCAGGTCGCCGGTCATGCGCAGGGCGCGCCCGTGCGCACCATGACACCCGTACGTCCGCCCATGGCCGGCCTCCCAGCGCGGACCTCGAGCCGCGGGGCATGGCATGCGGGGAGCGGCGTGGACGTCATGGCTTCCTGGCAGCAGCGACACGCCAACCGCGTACCCGGCGTTGACCTGCCGGCGACCCCCACGGCGGTGATGGTCACTACCGCACGTAGCTTGACACGCGGCTGCCACGCGGCGTTGCGAGGAGAAACACACGTGGCGTATCAGCGCTGGACGGGCGACCTCCCTGGCTCGGCGCCCCGCCGTCGGTTGCCGATGGCCGGCGGCGGACATCGTGACACCGTGCACTGTCAGCGTCGCTATCATGCCGGTCATGCCACACGCGGGCGGCGTCGCTCTCAGAGACGGCAGGCGCCCGGCGCCCCAGCGGTCGCCGCGCCTGGGTCACGAGAAGCGACACATGGTCCGGCGCCGGCTGGCCGCCGCTGGCGCCGCTGCGGGCGATGCGCTGGCCACGACCGCGTCGGCGGTCGAGGATCTCCATCGCGCCATCGCCGGGCGGGCCTTCGGCGCCACCCCGGTGTCGGCGCCGGTGCGGGTGGTCCACGACGGCGTCGCCGGCCTCACCTACTCGGCGGTGCGCCTGGGCCTGCGCGCCGCCGGCCGGGTCGTGGGGGTGGCGCTGGCAGTCTCCCCCCTGGCCGCGGACCCGCGGCTCGCGTCGCCTGGGGCCGAGGCCGTCCAGGGGGCGCTGAGCGGCGCTTTCGGTGATCACCTCGAGCGGCGCCACCCGGCGCTGGCGGTGCCCATGGCGGTCCGGCAGGAGGGGTCGGACGTGGCCTGCACGCCCGGCGCGCTGGCGGCGGCCTTCCCCACCGCCTCGCCGCGGCTGGCGGTCTTCCTCCACGGCCTCTGCGAGACCGAGACGGCCTGGGGACGGGCAGCCCTCGACGACGGTTCCCCGGGGACCTACGGCGACCACCTCCACCGCCGGCTCGGCCACTCGCCGGTCTTCGTGCGCTTCAACTCCGGGCTGCACATCTCCGACAATGGATCCCGCCTCGCCGCCCTGCTGGACGCGCTGGTCGCCGCCTGGCCGGCCCCGGTGGAGGAGCTGGCGCTGATCGGGCACTCGGTGGGCGGCCTGGTGATCCGGAGCGCCTGCGCCGCCGGCGAGCGCGAGGGCCGCGCCTGGGTGCCCCGGGTGCGGCACTGCGTCTACCTGGGGACGCCGCATGACGGAGCACCGCTGGAGCAGGCCACACACGTGGTGTCGGGAGGGCTGCGGCGGCTGGGCGAGACCCGGCCGCTGGCGCGCCTGCTGGCGACGCGCAGCGCCGGTGTCAAGGACCTGCGGTTCGCCTACCTGCGCGAGGAGGACTGGAGCGGTCAGGACCCCGACGCCGGCGGGTTGGTGGACACCGGCGCCGACCTGCCGCTCCTCGCTGGGGCGCGGCACCATGCGGTGGCGGCGACCCTGGGGGAGCGGCCGGCGGCACCGGTCAGCCGCCTGCTCGGAGACTTGCTGGTGCTGCCGGGGAGCGCCCTGGGCCAGGGGCGCCGCGGGCGGTCCCTGCCCATCGAGGCCGCGAGCCGGCTCCACATCGGGGGCGTCACCCACTTCCACCTGCTCGACCACGCCGCCATCCGAGAGCAGCTCCACCGCTGGCTGGACGGACCCGACGGGAGCGCCGAGGTGTCGCACCCCCGCTGAGCACCTGGGCTGGACCGGCCGGCCGGCTCGTCAGCCCTCACCGAATCGGCGCAGCGCCCAGGCGGTGGCGCCGACCAGGCCGGCGTCGGTGCCCAGGGCGGCAGGGACCACCCGGCAGCGCTCGCGGGGGACCCGGAAGGCGATCTCGTCGATGGCCGCGTGCAGGGGATCGAAGAGCAGGTCGCCGGTGTTGATCAGCCCGCCGCCGATGGCGATGACCTCGGGACCGAGCAGGTTGATGAGGCCGCCGAGGGCGCGGCCGAGGGCGCGGCCGGTCGCGGCGTAGATCTCCCGGGCCAGCGCATCGCCGGCGCGGGCGGCCTCCTCGACCACGCGGGCGTCGATTCCGCCCATGCCGGGGAGCAGGGCCAGCGTGGTCTCCCGCCCGGCGGCGACCGCCGCCGCCGCCTGGGCGGCGATGCCGGTGCCGCTGGCAAACCCCTCCAGGCAACCGCGGTGGCCCTGGCCGCAGGCTGGACCGTCGGAGCTGTGGTGCATGTGGCCGAGCTCGCCGGCGGTGCCCGCCAGTCCGTGGTAGAGCTCGCCGCCGAGGACGAGGCCACCCCCGATGCCGGTGCTCACGGTGACGTACAGGAAGGGGTCTGCGCCCCTGCCGGCGCCGCTGGTGTACTCGGCGAAGGCGGCCAGCTTGGCGTCGTTCTCGATCGCCACGGGCGCTCCCTGGAGCCGGACGGAGAGCAGCCGGGCGGCCTCGAGTCCGCTGAAGCCGGGCAGGTGGGGGGCGTCGTAGACCACACCGCGCTCGGGATCGAGGGGGCCCGGGATACCGATGGCGAGCCCGTCGGGGGTGATTCCCTGCGAGGCCTCGAGGGCGGCCTCCACGCAGGCGTCGAGGACGGCGTCGGGGCCCTCCTGCGCCGGCGTCGAACGCCGGACGGGGTCGCCGTGGGTGCCCGGCGCCAGCGCCACCGCGGCGCGGATGCTGGTCCCGCCCAGGTCGATGCCGACCAGCGTCCTGCTCATCCCGGGTGGTGGGCGTCCGCGTCGAGGAGGTCGGCTTCCATCTCGTGCCAGTCGCAGGGGCCGGTGATGGCGGCGGCCTGATCCGGCCCCCAGCCGCCGGCGGGATAGAAGGTGATCGGCGGCGGCTGCTGCAGCACCGGGTCGACCACCGCCCAGCCGCGCTCCACCTCGGCCTCGCTGATGAACAGGGTGTGGTCGCCGAGGAGCGCGTCGTGGAGGAGGCGCTCGTACGCCTCCGGCGGACTGGTCTTGAAGCTGGAGCCGTAGCTGAACGCCATGTGGACCGCCTGGGTGGCGACCTGGGGGCCCGGGACCTTGGCAGTGAAGGTCAGGTCGATGCCCTCGTCGGGCTGGATGCGGATGATCAGCCGGTTGTGGTCGAGCTGCGCCGGGGTCTCCCGGAAGAGGTGGAGCGGGACCGGTCGGAAGCTGATGACCACCGCCGACTCGCGGCGGGCCATCCGCTTGCCGGTGCGGATCAGGAAGGGGACCCCGGACCAGCGCCAGGAGTCCAGGAACAGGCGCACGGCGGCGAAGGTCTCGGTGGTGGAGTCCGGGGCCACGCCCGGCTCCTCCCGGTAGCCCGGCACCGGCTCGCCCTGGACCATGCCGGGGGTGTACTGCCCGCGGACCACGTTGGCCGCGTCGAGGGGATGGACGCTGCGCAGCACCTTGACCTTCTCGATGCGCAGCGCCTCGGCGTCGAAGCCGTTGGGCGCCTCCATGGCGACCAGACTGAGGACCTGGAAGATGTGGTTCTGGACAATGTCGCGGATCGCCCCGGTGGCCTCGTAGAAGGTGCCGCGCTTCTCGACGCCGAGCTCCTCGGCGACAGTGATCTCCACCTGCTGGATGCAGTCGCGATTCCAGACGCGCTCGAAGATGCTGTTGCCGAAGCGGAAGACGAGGAGGTTCTGGACCGTCTCCTTGCCGAGGTAGTGGTCGATGCGGAAGATCCGCTCCTCGGGGAAGCTGGAGTGCAGGGTGGCGTTGAGCGCCGCCGCCGAGTCGCCGTCGTGGCCGAAGGGCTTCTCGATGATCACGCTGGTGCCCTCGGCGAGGCCGCCGGCGCCGAAGTCGGTGATCAGCGCCTCGAAGGCCGAGGGCGGCACCGCCAGATAGGCGAGCCGCCGCGGGCGTGTGCAGCGCCGGGCCAGCGCCTCCATCCCCGCCCCCACAGGGACGAAGCGCAGGCGCTTCTCGAAGCGCGAGAAGGCCGGCTCGTCGAGGCCGGTCCGGCTGAATGTCTGGACGGCGTCACGCGCATGGCGGGCGAAGGCGACATCGTCCCAGTCGGCGACCGCGTGGCCGACGATGTCACAGCCCGCGGGGAGCAGCTGCTCCGCGTCCAGGTTGTAGAGCGCAGGGATGAGCTTGCGGGCGGCGAGGTCACCGCTGGCGCCGACGACGATGATGTCCTGGTCGTCGGGCGGGTGCAGGGTCACCGTCGCGAGGGGTGTGCTGCCGGGAACTGGCGGCGCATGGAGCGTGCGCCTGTCAGTCGTCGCCGGCGTCGGTCGCCGCCGCCCGGCCTGCCACTGCCGCCCGCAGCGCCGGCCCGGCGCTGAGCAGGATCGTCCCGAGCACGAAGACGGCGATCAGCACATACACCAGCGGGCGCTCGAGGTCAGGGGTCTTCCAGTCGTAGACCGCCAGGATCCCGGCGATGGTCAGCCCGGCGATGAGGGCCACCAGCGCCGCCACGATGGTCCGGCTGACGCCGTCGAGCGCGGGTCTGCCACCCAGCGACTCGCCGGGGCTGGGCGCCAGCCGCGGCCAGGAGACGAAGTGGCGGAAGGCGACGTCCGAGAGCTTGAGCGCCACCGTCCCGGCAAAGGTGGCCACCGTGATGGCGGCCACGGCGCCGAACCAGCTCGGGGTCCGGAAGTCGTAGACGGCGCCGAAGCTCATCACGGTCAGACCGAGGATGGTGGCGCCGAGGCCGCCGAGGACCAGCCAGTTCACCGCCTCCGCCAGGCCTGGAACGCGGAGCGCGGGGAGCCGGATCGAGAGGCCCGGCTCCACCGGCGCCAGCTGACGGTAGACCCGACCGGGGACGGTGAGCCCGCTGACGCGGGCCTGCATGCCCAGCCCCGCCTCGGCGGCGCCCGCCTCGGCGACGGTGACCGCGATGAGCCCGGGCTGCGGGCCGGGGAAGAGCCTGCGCTCCTCCTTGCGGCCGTCGGGATAGTCGAGCTTGAGCAGGCCGCAGACCTCGCAGTGCCAGGCCGAGATGGGCAATCCGCCCACCACCGGGCCGTAGTGCATGGTGGTGCGGCGCAGGCCCTCCGGGCCGACGGCCTGACGATAGGCCGAGAATTCGTGCGCCATGACCCCCAGGACGGGGCCCGGATGCTCGCACTCCTCCGGCTTCGGCGGGGACGGCCGAGCGCCGGCGGCGGCGGCGGTGGCAGCTTCGGCGGTCACGCCTGCCGATTGTAGGGCCGCGCGGTGGGGTCGCCGGGAGTAGGCGGCGGGGCCAGCAGCGCGAGCGGCAGCGTGCGGCAGGCGCGGGCGGGGAAGCCGGACTCGGTGGCGCTCCTCGCCGCCTCGACGGCGGCGGCCCGGCCGGCGGCCACGTGGAAGGCGGCGCCGCCACTGCCGGTCAGGTGCCACGGCAGGCCGGTGGACAGCCGCAACCGTTCGAGGCGCGCCCCCAGCGGAGGGCTGGCTCGAACGGCGGCTGACTCCAGCGCGCTGCCCAGGTCGCCGTCGCGCGGTGCCCGGCCGCCGGCGAGGGCGGCAGCAACCCGCGCGACGCGCCCCTCGGAGCGGCGCTCGGGGTCGACCAGCGTCGCGTAGGTCTCGGCGGTCGAGCTGGCTCCGGCGACCGCCACCGCGACGTGCAGCGCGGGAGCCCCCGCCAGCGCGGTGAGGCGCTCGCCGCGCCCGGTGGCGAGGTGGGTGCCACCGGCCAGCACGGCCGGGACGTCGCTCCCGAGGTGCGCCGCCGCCGCGAACAGATCGCCTGGCGGGATGGCCGGAGCGCCGCGCCGGGCGACCTCGTGAGCGGTGGCGCGCAGCACCGCGGCGGCGTCAGCGGAGCCACCTCCGATGCCGGCGGCCACGGGCAGGCGCTTCTCCACCCGGACGTCGACGACGACGGGGGAGCCGAGCGACGCGGCGGCGAGGCGCCCCGCCAGCCGGGCGGCGCGGGCCAGCAGCGCGCCAGGGGCAGCCATCTCCGGGTCGGCCGTCGGGCCCGCCACGGCGATCTCGGGATCGCGGGTGGCGCCGGCGAGGTCGACTGCGACCAGGTCGTGCCAGTCGAGTGTGGCAAAGACCGTGGCCAGCTCGTGGAAGCCGTCGGGACGGCGGGCGGCGACCTCGAGGGCGAGGTTGATCTTGGCGCAGGCGGGGAGGACGATCACGGGGAGAGGCCAGAGTAGCGGCAGGCGGTGGGCTGTCCCGGCGCCCGGCCTCGATGCGGAAGCCGGCTGTTATAGTTCGGCGGTTCGCGTCCTCAGAGGGCGCCGCTCGCCCTCAGCCGTCGTCACCGATCAGGAGCACCGTGGCCAACTCCCGCTCAGCTCGCAAGCGCATCCGCGCCAACGAGCGCAAGCATCTCCGCAACCGCGCGGTCCGCTCCGCCGTCCGCACCAAGGTCGGCAAGGCGCGGCGCGCGCTGGTCGGCCTGGACGAGACCCTCGACGCGCAGCAGTCGCTCATCACCGCCATCGCGGCGCTCGACAAGGCCTCGGAGAAGGGCATCCTCCACCGCAGGAATGCCGCCCGCCGCAAGTCGCGGCTGATGGCCATGGCGCACCGCATCGAGGCCGCCACCCAGCAGGGTGACGACGCGCTCACGGCGGCCCGGACCCAGGCGCTCGGCGGCGAGAAGGGGCGCAAGGCCTCGGCCGGTGCCCGCGCCCGGGCGGCCGCCGCGGTTCCGGTGGCGGCCGCTCCGGCACCCGCTGCCACCGAGACCGAGACGCCGGTCGCCCCCAAGCCCGCCGCCCGCGCCACCCGCTCCAAGCCGCCGGTCGACGCGGCCGCCGCCGGCGCCAAGCCCAAGCGAGCCCGCAAGGCCTGAGCGCCGCCGCGGGATCCGGGCCCGGCTCACCGCGCGCCGGCCGGCCTCGCCGATCGGGAGCTCCGCTCGGCTGCCTCCCGGGCGGCTCGCAGCATCAGTGAGCGCAGGGCGGAGACGTCGTCGAGCCGCCCCTGCTTCATCTCGGCGTCCTGCCACTGCAGCGCACGCAGCCAGCCCTCGACCATCTCGGGGGTGGTGGCCGCCACCCAGCGAAGCAGCCGCTCGGCCCGCCAGGGTGGCAGGCCGAGCCGGGCGGCGAGGGACGAGGCGCCCGGTACTCCGCCGGCCACCAGCTCGTGCGCCTGGAGCACCTCGCGCAGCTGACCGCCGAGCACGGCGGTCAGCTGCGGCGTCGCCGCGCCCTCGGCCAGGAGAGCGTCGACAGCGGCCGGCCCGCGTCCGTGCGGGACGGAGAGCAGCCGGTCGACGATGTCCCACATCTCGACGTGCTCCGATCCCGCCGCCAGCCGCTGCACGTCCTGGACCGTCAGCGGCCGTCCCTGTGCGAACGAGGCCAGCTTGGCAAGTTCACCGTCGAGGACCCCCAGATCTCCCCCGCTGACGCGCAGCAGGTGCTCGACGGCGGCACGCGGCATTCGCAGCCGGCGCTCCGCGATGGCCCGGTCCAGCCAGGTGCGCTGATCGCGCAACCGGTAGCGGGGCTGCTCGACCACCCGTCCGCCGGCCGCCCGCACCGCCGCCAGCACGGGATTCTGCGGCGCCACCCGATTGTGGGCGACCACGCAGAGCGAGGTCGTGGGCGCGCGCTGCGCGATCAGTTCGGCCAGCTCGGTGGCACTGTCGGCGCCGCGCTTGACCCGGTCGGCAAGCTGGGGCGGATCGCGCAGCAGGACGAAGCGCCGCTCGGCCAGAAACGGCACCTCGGTGAGGCTGCGCCGGACCCCCTCGAGCCGTGCCGGCTGCTCCAGGATCTCGACGTCGAGCTCGATCAGCGACAGCCTCCGCGCCCAGGCAAGCCAGCGGCGGGCGTCGCGATCGATGAGGTACGCCTCCTCGCCGTGAAGGAGCAGCGGATCGCCGGGCGGAGGCGGGACGGGCGCGACCATCAGACGGCCTCGGCGGCGACCAGGGCCAGCAGCACGGGGCCGTAGAGGGCGAGCTTGCCCGGGCCGACGCCGGGCACGGCGAGCAGGGAGGCGTCGTCCACCGGTCGCCGCGCCGCCAGCTCGGCGAGGCTGCGGTTGTCGAACACAACGTAGGGCGGCACGCCCCGGCGCCGCGCCTCGTGGGTGCGCCAGGAGCGAAGCTGCTCGAGCAGCGCCCGACCGGCGTCGTCCAGCTCGGGAAGGCCGGCCTCGCCGGACACCGACGACGGCGCCGGCCGCCCTGCGTGCGCCCGCGGGTCCTCGATCTCGAGCGTGGCCGTGCCCTTCATCACCTCGACCCCGAGCGGCGTCAGGGAGGCCACCGGATAGGGCGGTGGCGCCTGTCGGAGGGCCCCGGCGTCGAGCAGCCGGCGCAGCAGCTCGGCGATATCCGCCTCCCGCCAGCTCGAGAGCGCCCCGTAGGTCGGCATCTCGGTGGCGCCACGAAGCTCGAGGACCTGCTTGCCGCGTGACCCGGCCAGCACGCCGGCGATGCGCGCCAGCCCGACGCGGCCGTTGAGCCGCGCCACCGCGCTCAGCGCCTGCCGGACGGGCAGCACCTCGAGGATGCGACCCGTGGCCGGGCCGGCGAGGCAGAGGTCGCAGCGGTCACCGCAGCGGGCGTCGCCGCCGGGCTCGCCGAAGTGGTCGAGGATGGAGCGGTGACGGCAGCCGGTGGTGGTCAGGTAGGCCAGCAGCCGCCCGAAGCGGTCGTAGGCCAGGCGCCGGTGGGCGGCGATCCTGCCGTGGTCCACCGGCAGGCGACCCGCATCGGCGGGGACGACCGCCCCTCCGGGCTCGATCAGCCCGGCGTGAGTGAGGATCTCGCGGGCTGCGTCGCCGGCGGCGTCGCTCAGCCCCGCCACCGACGCGTGCCGCTCGGCCACCAGACGCCAGGCGCCGGGGTCGCCGCCCGAGGCCTGGAGCGAGGCGTGGACGCCGCCCAGCACCGACGCCTCCGGATGCGCCGCCTCGATGAAGAACTCGGGCAGCCGCCGGTCGGCGGGCGCGTGGACGATCAGGCAGCGGGCTGCCCTGCCGTCCCTGCCGGCCCGGCCCGCCTGCTGGTAGTACTCCTCCAGCGAGCTCGGGATGGCGAGGTGGAATACCTGCCGGACGGTGGCCACGTCGACCCCCATGCCAAAGGCGCTCGTGGCCACCGCGACCCGCACCTCACCGCGGGCGAAGCGCTCCTGCGCCTGCGTGCGCTCGGCGGCGCCGAGATCGGCGTGGTAGAGCATCGTTGGCAGCCGCCGCCCCAGATGCTCCGCCACCCGGGCGGCTCGCGCGCGCGTTCCCGCATAGACGATGGCGTGGCCGTCGCCTGGGTCGAGCAGGCGATCGAGCAGCACCAGCTTCTCGGCCTCGTCGCGGACGCGGTGCACTCCGAGGTAGAGCTCGGGCCGCGAGAAGCCGCTGACGATCACTCTGGGCTGGCGGAGCTGGAGGCGGGCGGCGATATCGTCCCGGACCGCCGGCGTGGCAGTTGCGGTGCAGGCCACCAGCTGGATCGGTGCCAGGGAGGCGGCGACCTCGCCGATGCGCAGGTAGTCGCGCCGGAAGTCGTGCCCCCATTCGGAGATGCAGTGCGCCTCGTCGATGACGATCCGCGCCGGGCGGAGCTCGGCCAGCATGGCCCGGAGGTCGGAGCGCACCAGCCGCTCCGGGGCCACGTAGAGGAGGCGCAGGGTGCCGGCGCGATACGCCGCCTCGATGGCCCGCTGACTCCTTGAGTCGAGGTTGGAGTGGAGCGCCGCCGCCGCCACACCGAGCGCCCGCAGGCCGTCGATCTGGTCCTTCATGAGGGCGATCAGCGGCGAGACCACCACCGTCGGCGGCCCGTCGAGGGTGGCGGGGAGCTGGTAGCACAGCGACTTGCCGCCGCCGGTGGGCATCACCACGATGCAGTCGTGCCCGGCGACCACCTCCTCGACCACGGCGCGCTGACCCGGCCGGAACTCGGCGTGCCCGAAGGTCTGCCGCAACCCCGCGAGGAGCGGGTCGGCCGGCACCACGTCCTCGAGCGGCGAGAGTGGGCCCGGCACGCCGGCGATTATCCCGGGCGCGGTCATGCCGGCTGGAGTCCGTCGGTACCACCGGCGTAGGCGAGCGTCCCGTCCTCGGCCGTGGTGCGCTCGGCGGTGATGGAGAGCCGGGTCCTCGGGGCCCGGGCGCACGGAACCGCCAGCCGCAGGGGCGCGGCGAGCGTGGCCAGGCCCGGGACCAGCAGCCCGTTCGGGGGCGTCACCAACAGGTCGCTGCGCACTCCCTGGCCGGCGACGGCGGCGAGCTCCTCCTGCTCCGGGCCGGCGAGGTCGCCGAGCACCAGCGCCGATCCCCCCGGGTCGGCCACCTGCAGGGCGCAGACCGGACGGACCGGTCCGGCCGCGTCCAGAACCGGCGCAGCGCCGACACAGCGGAACCGGGCGTCGCCCCAACGCCAGGGTGTGCCCACCGGCATCACGTCCACGGTCGCGCCGAGGTCGCGCAGCCGCAGCACCGCAGCCCGGGCGCTGCTGCCCAGGTCCGCGTCCGGGACCACCACGCGTGACACGGCGTAGTGCGTGCCCAGGTCGGCGAGCCCCGCGGTCACGGCACGCTCACCGCCGGTGAGGATGACCGCGTCGAGGGTGCGCGTCAGCGGCGGCAGCGCCGCCCCCAGGGCGGTCAGCAGGCGGGCCGGATCAGGGCCGGCGTCGATCAGCGCCAGGCCGCCGGCAGAGGTCCGCACCAGGACGGCGGTGCCGGCGCCGACGTCGAGCACGCTGACATGGAGGCGGCCGTCGGGTCGCGCGGCGACGGCGATGGCGCCGGTTCCGGCGATCAGTGTCACGCCGGCGATGACGGCCACGGCCAGCATCCGGCGACGGGGCGCGGTCAGCCGCCGGGACTGCCGGGCAACCGGCATCACCGCGGTCCGGCCGCTGCTCGGCAGCGCCTCCTCGACGCCGCCCTCGGCGCGCCGCCCGGCAATGGCCGGCCATGCCGTCAGCCCCGCGCCCAGCACCAGTGCGGACGTCCAGGTGAACGCCCGCGGCCACGCCGCCGGGTGGATGGCGGCCCCGGGCACTGCCGCCGCCAGGCGGGCAACGGCATCGATGAGTCCGGCGAGGGCCCCGGCGCCGGACAGCAGCGGCGCGCCCAGCCCCGGCGTGACCGCCGCCAGCGCCACACCGGCCCAGCCCGCGGCCATCACCACGGGCAGCAACGGCAGCACCACCGCGTTGGCAAGCGGGCCGATCAGCGAGATGGTGCCGAACGCCTCGGCCTGGATGGGCGCGGTGAAGAGTTCGGCGGCGACCGTCACCGCCAGCGCCTCCGCCACCAGTCGTGGCCCCGGGACGCGCCTGGCGACCGGCGCGGCCAGCACCACGATTCCGAGGGTGCCCAGCACCGACAGCTGAAACCCGAGGTCGGCCGCCAGTCGGGGCTCGACGGCAAGCATGCCCATGGCCACCAGCGACAGCAGGACCAGTGGCTCGACCCGGCGTCCGCCACCCCGCAGCACCGTGCCGGCAGCCGCCATCGCCGTGCTGCGAGCGGCCGCGGCGCCACCGCCGGCGACGGCGACGAAGGCCAGCATGCTGCCCAGCCGGGCGGCGCGCCGGGTTCGCGGACCGACGGCGACCAGCGCCAGCACCTGCGCCACCAGGCCCGCCACGATGACCACCTTGAGCCCGCTGGTGGCCTCGAGGTGGGCGAGGCCGGCGTCCTGCAGGGGACGCGCGACGGACGCGGACAGGGGGCGGTGGATCCCGAAGGCGATGGCCTCGAGGAGACTGGCGTCGGGCTCCGGCACCGAGGCGTCGACCCGGGCCGCCACCGCGTTGCGAACCGTGGCCACCAGCCGCGCCGGTGACGGGCCGCCGCGCGACAGGATGGTCAGGCGCGGCGACACCGCCACCGCGTCGACGCCCTGGCGGGACAGGGCCGCCGACGACAGTGGGCCGGGACGGTCGTCGGGGGACCGAAGTCGGCCCACCTCCACCTCGACCAGATCCCCCGGGAACGCATCGGAGCGCCCTGGAAGCGCCATGGCGACCGTGCCGGTGGGGTTGCCGGCCACCGATGTCTGGTCGACCTCGACGACCATGACCACCTCGCCTCGGTGGACCGCGGGCGCCGCGGCGACGGTGCCGCGCAGGACCCCCGGCCCGGCGAAGGCCCCCACCAGTCCGGGGCCGGCGCCGGCGGCGAGGCCGCCGCGGAGCAGCCCGCCTCCGGCGAGCACGAGGAGCACGGCGATGGTGATGATCCGGTGTCGGGGGACGGCCCGCCAGACGACTGCGGCCGCCGGCACTGCCGCCGCCGCGAGCAGGAGCGCCGCGATGCCGGGGTCGGGCCGCAGGGTCCAGCCGGCGCCCACGCCCGCGGAGACGCAGGCTGCCCCGGCCACCAGCAGAGGCCGCGGGATGGTGCGCACCCGCGCTTCGGGCTCGCCGGCCGCCGGGGCAGCGATCATCGTGTCGAGCTGCCGGCACGGAGGTAGGGCCGAAGGCCCGCGAAGGTGACCGCGTCGATCCCCAGCGTGGTGCGGACCTCGCCGAGGGTCGCGAAGGCACCGATGACCGTGCGCGCATCCACGATGGCCTCAGGCAGGCCCACTGGCATCCCCGGAACGGCGCGCAGGTCGGCGACCGTCGCCGAGTTGACGTCGATCCGGTCGCCGCGGGCGGGGGGACCCCCGGCGGTGGCGGCGCTCCGGCGAAACGGAATGTTGACCTGCCTGCCGTCGTGCACCGTCGCCGCCAGGTCGGGAAGGCGGCCGGTGTCGGCGGCGGAGGTCATGCCGCCGGCAGCGGCGACAGCATCGGCGAGACGGGCGCTGGTCGGGACGCGGTAGAGCCCGGGCTGCGCCACCGCCCCGCTGACGAAGACCAGCGCCTCCGGCGCCGCAGGGGGATCGAGAGCCTGTCCGAGGGGCACGGGTGCGGCCGCGGGACCGGCGCCGTGCCGCCCGGCGAGGCGGACCACCAGGAGGGCGGCGACGAGGAGCACCAGGCCGAGCCCGAGGACCATGGCCGTCATCAGGCGGCGGCCACCCAATCCTCGCTGCAGTTTTGCGTACACAGACATGCTGGCCAGGCATGTTAAACGAACAGACGTACGTGGTCAAGGCCTGAGCGGCGGCCGGGGCGGCGTCAGCCCAGACGGTACCGCCGCTGGCCGTCGACCATCTCCATCTTCGCCCCCGCCCCCTCGGCGAAGAAGCGGATCGCCCGCCCGCTGACAGGAACCCCCGCGCGGCTGATCTCCTCAGCGATCTCCTTGGCCGTGGCGGAGCCGAGCTTGCCGATGGCGGCCCGCACGACGTCGTGGGTCACCCCTGGCGGCGTGGCACGGCCACGCCCGCGCCCGCCCACCGCCGGCGCCGCCCCGGCCGACCGGCGGCGTGCGGGGGCGGATGCCGCAGCGTTCGGCGTCTCCAGGTCGGCGGCGGCGCGGCGGCGGCGGGGTGCGGCGCCGGCGGCGCCGCCCAGGGTGGCGCTGGCGCGATCGAGCATCGAGACCGCCTCGCGAACCTCGCCGCGAAGGGCGTCATTTTCGGCTCGCAGGGCCAGGATCTCAGCCACCAGCGCCTCGAGCTGCTCGATCATGCGCTCGGCGCTCTCTGCCAGCCCGGATCCATCCCCCGCTCCACCGCCGCGCTGCCGGCGCCTCACCGGTGCGGCAGTAGCCCTGGTCCGTGCCATGTCTGATCACCTCATTGCGAACGCAGACGAGTGTGCGGGTCTGTTGTGAACGCTCGACCGGTGCGCCACGCCCCCACGGCGCCGGCCACCTGTGGCGCACTGCATCATCGCTGATTGGCGTGCCGGCCACAATGTTTGTGTCAGGGTCAGCACACCGTAAGCAGGCCGCCGCGGTTTTCGGCAGCCTGCTAAACTCGCCCTCCCAGGTCGGGGTCATAGCTCAGCTGGGAGAGCGCTTGCATGGCATGCAAGAGGTCGGGGGTTCGAGCCCCCCTGACTCCACCACTTCCTCGGCCCCGCGCGACCGCCGCCCGAGGCCGAGTCAGGGCCGCCTGGTGATGCGATCCCTCGGCGCTCGCCGGCCGCCAGGGATCAGGCTGAGGTGCCGTCAGTGATCGACTGACGCCGCTGCGGGAGAGCGCGGAGCCGAGTCGCCGGCGGTGTCGCGGAGCACGCCGAGCAGCCAGGCGCACCACTCCTCGATACCCTCGCCGGTGCGCGCGCTGACGGGGATGACTCGGACCCCGGGATTGATGGCGTGCAGGTTGGCCAGGAACGTGTCCATGTCGAAGTCGAGGTGCGGCAGCAGGTCGATCTTGTTGACCACCACCACCTCGCAGGCGCGGAACATTACCGGGTACTTGAGCGGCTTCTCCTCGCCCTCGGTGACGGCGTAGACCATGGCCCTGGCGTCCTCACCCACGCTGAACTCCGCCGGGCACACCAGGTTTCCGACGTTCTCGATGATCAGCAGGTCGAGCTCGTCGAGCGGCAGTCGCTGCAGCCCGGACCGCACCATCACGGCGTCGAGGTGGCACTCACCGCCGAAGCCCTTGCTGGTGTTGACCAACGCCACCGCGGCGCCGAGGCCCTCGAGCCGGTCGGCGTCGATGCTGGTGGCGATGTCGCCCTCCAGCACCCCCAGCCGGCGGTCCGGCCCCAGGGCGGTCAGAGTGCGCTGCAGCAGGGTGGTCTTGCCCGCGCCGGGCCCGGACATCAGGTTGACGGTGCGCACTCCCGCGGCGCGCAGCGTGGCCGCGTTCTCGGCGGCGATGCGGTCGTTCTCGGAGAGGATGTCCTCCAGCACCGCGATGCGCGACACGCCCGTCTCGGTGTAGCCACTGTGATCACCGACATCGCGGTGATCGGCGTCGTGGTGGTGGTCCTCGCCGTCGTGGGAGTGCACGGTCCCATCGGGATGACGGTGAAAGCGTCCCATCAGTGCACCTCCTCGCGAACATCGATCGACGCGATCTGGAACTCCCGGCCGGTGATCAGCTCGACGTCGGGTGACTCGCAGCGGGGACAGAGCAGCATGGGCATGTCCAGGGTGGACTCCGCGGCGCAGGCGCGGCACGTCACCACGCCGGGAATGTGCTCGATGCGCAGCTCGGCGCCGGCCAGCGGCGTCTCCATGGTCAGCATCTCCCACGAGAAGCGCAGCGAATCCGGCACCACCTGACGGAAGTAGCCGATGCGCACGGTGACGGCGTCCACCGGGCGGCCGTCTGAGTGCCGCTGGACCGTGTCCATGATGGCCTGGCTCAGCGACAGCTCGTGCATCGCGCCGGTTCTCCGTGGAGCGCGCCCGAAGCGACGCGCGTTGGGGGTCCGAGCCCCCCGCGTCACCGCAGTGCCCCCGGTACAGCGGCTCGGACCAGCCATCATAGCCGACCCCCGAGGCGGCCGCCGGCAGCCCGTCACGTGCCATCATCGAGCGGTGGTTGTCGGTCAGATCGCGGGCCTCTGGCGCTACCCGGTCAAATCGATGCAGGGTGAGACGGTCGCCGCGGGAGAGCTCGGCGAGGCCGGACTTCCCGGCGATCGCCATTGGGCCCTGCGGCACCGCCAGTCCGGAAAGGTCATGTCGGCCAAGCGCCATCCGCGGCTCCTCGAGGCCGCCGCGCGTCTCGAGGCCGGCGGGGTGGTGGTCGAGCTGCCGACCGGGGAGACGCTCGAGGGGGCGGATCCCGCCATCTCGACAGCGCTCTCCGCGTGGCTCGGCGTCGAGGTTGGCTTCGAGGAGGCGGGCGACGGCGACCAGGGCGCCTACGAGTTCCAGCTGGAGGGCGACGAGGCCGGCGAGGTGCTCGATATCCCGTGCCCCGACGGCACCTTCTTCGACTTCGGCACGGTCCACCTGCTCACCACCTCGGCGCTGGCGAGCATGCGCGCCACCGACCCGAGCCTGGACTGGGACCTGCGCCGCTTCCGGCCGACCGCCCTGGTGACCACGCCTCAGCTCGGCTTCGTCGAGGACGCCTGGGTGGGCGGGACCGTCGCCCTCGGAGGCGCCGAGGTCTACATCACCATCCCCACGCCGCGCTGCGCCATCCCCATGCGGGCGCAGCCTGGTCTGGACGCGGCTGCCGAGGTGATGCGTTGTCTCAAGCGCGAGCACGCGGCCCTGCTGGGGGTCTACGGCGTCGTGACGGTGGCCGGCCGGATCGCCGTCGGCGACCCGGTCGCCCTGGCCTGAGCGGCCGGCGCCGGCACCACCAGATGACAGCCGGCGGCCTCCCCCCACTGGATGCCGACGCTGACGGCACGGTGGTGAGGGCCGGCAGGGCGGTGACCCGAGCCGAGGGCCTCGCCGGGGCGCGTGTCGTCGAACTCCACACCGTCGAGGAGCTGACCGACGCGGCCACCCTGTGGCAGCAGGTCTGGGGACGCGACAGCGCGCCGCCGGTGTCCCCCGAGCTGCTCCGTGCGCTGGCCCACGCCGGCAACTACGTGGCCGGGGCCTACTCGGACAGCGCCATGACCGGTGCCCTGCTGGGCTTCTACGGCGGCCACGAGGGCGTCGACCATGTCCACTCGCACATGCTCGGCGTGGCCGCCGGCACGCGCGGCCGGGGTGTCGGCCACGCGCTCAAGCTGCACCAGCGCCGGTGGACGCTGGAGCGCGGCCTGCCGCGCATCGAGTGGACCTACGACCCGCTGGTTCGCACCAACGCCTTCTTCAACCTGGCCAAGCTGGGCGCCGAGGGATCCGGCTACATCGTCGACTTCTACGGCACCATGCCGGACGCCATCAACGCCGGCGACCAGACAGACCGCGTCCTCATCACCTGGGAACTGGCCTCCCGTCGCGCCACCGAGGCGGCGGGAGGCCTGGAACAGGTGGCGGGAACCGACGTGGCCGCGAGCGCCACTGTGATCCTCGACGTCGGCCCGGACGATGCCCCGGTTGCCGGCGACGGCGACGGCGACATCCTGCTGGCCCGGGTCCCGAGCGACATCGTCGCGCTCCGCCGTCGTGACCCGGGGCTGGGTCGGGCGTGGCGGCTGGCCCTGCGCCACGCGCTGAGCGGCGCGCTCGAGCGCGGCCTGCGCATCCGCTGGATGACCCGGGACGGTTGGTACGTGATGGAGCGACCGGCGCTCGAACCATGACACCGCACCCCCTCCGGCTCCTGGCCGCCGATCTCATCCAGGTCGAGCTCCCGCTGGTGACCCCGTTCCGGACCTCCTTCGGCACCCAGACGGTGCGTCGCGCCCTGCTTGTCCACCTCTACACCGACGGCCCCGACGGCTGGGGCGAGTGCGTCGCCATGGAGGAGCCGCTGTACTCGTCCGAATACGTCGCCGGTGCCGAAGCCGTCATCGCCGGCCACCTCCTCCCCCGCCTCGCCGGCCGGAAGACCGACGCCGCCGGTCTCGCCCTTCTCCTCGGCGCGGTCAGGGGCCACCGCATGGCCAAGGCCGCCATCGAGATGGCGGTCCTCGACGCCGAGCTGCGCGCGCAGGAGCGCTCGCTCGCCTCCCACCTGGGGGCGGTGCGGGACCTGGTCGACTGCGGCGTCAGCGTCGGCATCATGGACTCGATCCCAGAGCTGGTCGACGCCGTCCGTGGGTACGTGGACGCCGGCTACCGCCGCATCAAGCTCAAGATCGAGCCGGGGTGGGACGTGGAGCCGGTGCGCGCCGTCCGGGCCGCCATCGGCCCCTCGACGCCGCTGCAGGTCGATGCCAACGCCGCCTACACGCTTGCCGACGCCGGTCATCTCGCCCGTCTTGACGAGTTCGACCTGCTCCTCATCGAGCAGCCGCTTTCCGAGGAGCAGATCGCCGCCCATGCCGCCCTGGCGCGTCAGCTGATCACCCCTGTCTGTCTCGACGAGTCGATCGTCTCGCTGGAGGTTTGCGCCGAGGCCCTCGACCTGGGCGCCTGCGCCGTCGTCAACATCAAGCCGGGCCGGGTCGGCGGCTACCTCGAGGCCGTGCGCATCCACGACCTCTGCCGCGAGCGGGGTATACCGGTGTGGTGCGGTGGGATGCTGGAAACCGGCATCGGGCGCGCTGCCAATGTCGCCCTGGCAGCGCTCCCCGGTTTCACCCTGCCCGGCGACACGTCGGCCTCCGACCGCTACTACCGCCTGGACCTCACGCCGCCCTTCGTGCTCGAGGACGGCCGGCTGCGGGTCCCGGCCGGCCACGGGCTGGGTGTCGAGGTGCTCCGCGAGGTGGTCGACGAGCTCACCGTCTCGCGCCGCACCTGCCGCCTGGCGCCGTTGCCTTCGTAGACTGCCCTGGTGGCCGCGCAGCAGCCGACCATGCCCGCCGCCTTCATCGGACACGGCAGCCCCACCAACGCACTGGAGCGCAACCGCTACACGGCCGCGTGGCGGGCCTTCGGCGCCTCCGTGCCCCGGCCCCGCGCCATCCTCGCCGTCTCCGCGCACTGGTACATCAACGCCAGCGCGGTCACCGCCACGCCCGCACCGCGCACCATTCACGATTTCTACGGGTTCCCCGAGGAGCTCTTCGCGGTCGAGTACCCCGCGCCCGGCGAGCCGGAGCTCGCCGCCCATGTCGCCGACGTGGTCAAACCCACCTGGGTCGGCCTCGACGCGGACTCCTGGGGCATCGACCACGGCACCTGGTCGGTGCTGATCCACGCGTTTCCGGAGGCAGACATCCCCGTCGTGCAGCTGGCCATCAACGCCATGAAGCCGTTCGAGTACCACCTCGAACTGGGTGCCGCGCTGGCGCCGCTGCGCGACGAGGGCGTCCTCATCGTCGGCAGCGGCAACGTCGTCCACAACCTCAGCCGGATGGACGGGCGCCACCAGGACGAGGGCACTGACTGGGCGCATCGCTTCGACGAGGCCGCGCGGGCGGTGATGACCGGCAGGCCGGAGGACGCCGTCGAGCTGGCGGGCCACCCCGACGCCGGCCTGGCGGTGCCCACCCCGGACCACTTCATCCCCCTGCTCTACCTCGCCGGGTTGGCCCGCGCCGCACGGCGGCCTGCCGACGTGCTCATCGCGGGCTACGCGTACGGGTCGCTGTCCATGACGTCCTTCACACTGGACGCCGCGCCCGCCGTGTCGGGCGAGCAGGGCGGGGCTCCGGAGCTTCCCGCCGGCATCCAGGGCGACGACACCAACCTCTGACGCCGGCTGCGGAGTGACGCCGGCTGCGCAGCGCGATCAGGAGATCAGGTTGATGGGGTCGTCCCTGGCGATGGCCGTGTAGGACTGCATCTCCGACCACAGCAGCGACAGCGGGATGGTCTGGACCGGCGGCCCGGTGTACGCGGCCTGCGGCGAGGGGGTCTCGGCGTAGGTGACCGTCTCGGTGGCGGGATCACCGCTGCGCAGGTCGTAGGCGAAGATGGTGATCATGTGGGTGGCCTGCCAGTGGTTCCACCCCGGCAGGTTCCTGGTCATGGTCTGGACCATGATCGGAGCCCCGTGTCCGAGCACCGACTGGGTCCGCGGATTGGGGAGATCGGCGCGCAGCGCCGCCACCACGTCGGCCAGCCGATCGGTGTGCCGGCCGGTGTAGAAGTCGCCGCCGAGGGCGGGCTGGGCCACCGCGGCGAGCAGGTGGTTGATGGCGATCACGGTGTTGGCCCCGGTCTGGCCCCGGTTGGGGTCCAGCTTCGACAACCGCGCGACGGTCTCGATGTCCGGCACCGTGGGCAGCCAGGCCGAGACCAGCACCTGGGTGGCACCGGACCCGCAGTAGTCCCGGTGGGCCTGGTCGTTGGGCTCCTTGACCGGCGTCACCGCCACCCTGGCCGTCGGCGGCGGACTGGCCGGCGGGGCGAGCGGAGCGGCCGTGGCCGGCGCCGGAGTCGTGGCGACCGGCAGCGCGCTCACCGGCGCCCCGGTGGCGACGGCGACCGGGGTCGTCTCGCCGCAGCCGGCCAGGAATGCGCCGGCCATCAGAGCGGCGGCGCCGATGCGGAGACGAGCGTGGTGACCCGCCACGGGTGGCGACCTCAGGGACGCGGGCGCCGCGGCGGCGGCGCGACGGACATTGCCCTCCGAGGATAGCGCCACCCGCCGTCTCGCCTGGCAGCGCCGTGTGCCGGGCCGCCCGCGCTAAGGTCGCAGTCATGCCCCTCACCCTCCCCCTGGCGGAGCACCGTCTCGACAACGGCCTTCGCGTGGTGGTCAACGAGGACCACCTCACCCCCAACGTCGCCGTCTGTCTCTGGTACGGGGTCGGCTCGCGCCACGAGGAGCCCGGCCGGACCGGCTTCGCGCACCTCTTCGAGCACGTCATGTTCCAGGGCTCGCGCAACGTCGCCAAGGGTGAGCACTTCTCGCTCATCCAGTCGGCCGGCGGCACCCTCAACGGCACCACCTCGTTCGACCGCACCAACTACTTCGAGACCATGCCCAGTCACCAGCTGGCGCTGGCGCTCTGGCTCGAGGCCGATCGCATGGGCGGCCTGCTCGACGCGCTTGACCAGGAGAACCTTGACAACCAGCGCGACGTGGTCAAGAACGAGCGACGTCAGAGCTACGACAACCAGCCCTACGGCACCGCCTACGAGACGCTGTTCGCCATGCTCTTCCCGGCCGGGCATCCCTACCATCACCTCCCCATCGGTTCCATGGAGGATCTCGACGCCGCCTCGCTCGAGGACGTGCAGGGCTTCTTCCGGCGCCACTACGCCCCCGACAACTGCGTGCTCGGCATCGCCGGCGACGTCGAGCCGGCCGAGGCGCTGCGCCTGGTGGAGCGGTTCTTCGGTGCCCTGTCGCCCCGCAGCGAGTGCGTCGCCGCGCCGGACGGCACCATCGGTGCCCTCGAGGGCGGCGTCCGCACCGAGGTGCGGGACGAGGACGTGCCCGCCGAACGCCTGACGGCCGCCTGGCGCATCCCCGCCGACGGCGACCCCGCCGTCGAGGCGCTCTCGGTGGCCGCCGGCGTCCTGAGCCGGGGCCAGGCCAGCCGCCTGCACCGCCGTCTGGTGCGCCGCGACCGCATCGCCCAGGAGGTCAGCGTCGGGGTGGAACGACTGATCGGCGGGACGTCAGTGGCGTACGTCGATGTCCTGGCCAGTAGCGACGCCTCCCTGGACCAGATCGAGGCGGTCATCCGGGAGGAGGTCGCCGCGCTGGCCGCAACGCCGCCGGCCCCCGCCGAGCTGGAACGCGCCCTGGCGCTGACCGAGCGCTCCTGGCTCGACCAGCTCACCGGCGTCCAGGGGCGTGCCGACCAGCTGTGCCGCTTCGCCACCCTGCACGGCGACCCGAGGCTGCTCCTCGGCGCCCTCGACCGCGCCCTCGAGGTCACCCCGGAGCGGGTCCAGCAGGCGGTGGCGACGCACCTTCAACCGGAGGCGGCCGCCGTCCTGACCTATCACCTCGACGGCAAGCCTGGCGCGGGCCGCGCCGCGTGACCTCCGCCACCCTCACCTCGACCCGTCCGGAACCCGGCGCCCCGCGTCCCTGGACCTTCCCGACGGTCACCCGCGTGGTCCTTGCCAACGGCATGGCGGCGCTGCTCTTCGACCTGCCCACGCGCCCAATCACGTCGGTCCAGCTCTGCCTGGACGCCCCCCGCGAGCTGGAGCCCGAGGGCCTCGACGGGGTCGCCGCCATCACCGCCGAGGCGCTCCGCGAGGGCACGGCGCACCGCGACGCCGAGGCCTTCAGCGAGGCGGTCGAGTCACGCGGCGCCACCCTGGGCACTCACGCCGGCGACGCCGGCATCCGGGTCGGCGTGGGCGTCGCCGTCTCCAGGCTGGAGGCCGCCCTGGAGCTGGTCACCGAGGCCCTGACCGAGCCTGCCTTCCCCGCCGCCGAGGTGGAGCGGCTGGTGCACCAGCGGCTCGACGCCATCGCCCTGGAGCAGTCCGATCCCGGCTGGCGCTGCGGCGAGGCCATGATGGCCACCCTCTTCGATCCCACAGAACGGCTCTCCCGCCCCGGCGAGGGCGTTGCCGAGTCGGTGGCGCGCATCGACCGCGACGCCGTGGTGGCGTTCTGGGCGGCCAACGGGCGGCCCCAGGGGGCGACGGTCATCATGGCCGGTGACCTCTCGGGCATCGACCCGGTGGCCCTGCTCAACCGCACCCTGGGGGCCTGGACGGTCTCCGGCGGGAACGTGCCGCAGCACCGCGTCCCCGTGGCGGCGCCGCCGGCCCAGGCGGTCGTGGTCCACCGGCCCGGAGCCGTCCAGACCGAGTTCCGCCTCGCCCGGGTCGGCCCCAATCGGCACAGCCCCACCTGGCCGGCGACACAGCTTGCCGCCTTCAGCCTCGGCGGCAGCATGAGCTCGCGGCTGATGGCCAGGCTCCGCGAGGAGAAGGGCTACACCTACGGCATCCACGCCTCGGCCTCGCCGATGGCCACCACGGGGATCCTCAGCATCGGCTCCGCGGTCGAGACCGGAGTGACGGGGGCGGCGGTGGCCGACACCCTGGCCGAGGTCCGCCGTCTTGTCGAGGAGGGCGTCACCGACGCCGAGCGGGCCTTCGCGGCCGACGCGCTCACCGCGGGTCCGCGCCGGATGGAGTCGGCGCACCAGCTCGCCGGGCTGCTCGCCGGCGTGGTCGAGGAGGGGCTCCCCGACGACTTCGTGCCCCGCAACCTTGAGCGTCTGGAGAGCACGCCGACGGCTGACGTCTCCGCCCGCGCCGCCGCCGACTGGCCGGCTGACGGCCTGTCACTGATCGCCGTCGGCGACGCCGACGCCATCGAGGGCCCGCTCCGCGAGATCGGCTTCGCCGGGCTGCGCGTCGACCGCCAGAATCCCGCGCCCGGCCGGGTGTAACGGCCCGGCCGGTGGGCCCGCCTAGCGCGCCCGCGAGGCGTGCAGCGGGGTCTGTCGCAGATGGGCCGGCTGCTGCCGGAGCAGACGCCCGTCCCAGGGCCGCCCGACGAGCTTGCGCGCCGCCGGCTGGAGCAGCGGAAGCCCGTCGGGGTGACCGCAGGCCAGGCGCATGCCGCGCTCCGATCGAGCCGCCACCATGTGCCCACAGGCCGCTCCCCGGGGACGGGGCGGCCGGCCGGGATAGTCGCCGGGCACGCGCACCCCGCTGAAGTCCACGGTCTCGGCGGCATACCCCGGACAGGCGGCGGTGACCTCGGAGTCCAGCCCCTGACCGGCGAACGGGCAGCGTGGCGGGGGCTCGGGCTGCCGGCCTGCGCTGTGGTTCATGTCGGTGCCAAGTCCCCAGTCGGTCGACCGCCCTCGCAGCATCGGCCGTGTATTGGTGTCTACCCACAAGATGATAGCGCAATTAACATGTTCTCACCCATTTGCGACCGCAGCGTCATGTGACGGAGTGGGTTTCGACAAGCCGGCGGGGGCCGTCGGCGCCGACGGAGCGAGGCGATTGACGGGTTCGGGATTGACGGAACGGCGAGCGGATGCAATAACCGAGGGCCGCCCTGACCGAGCGCGGTGGTCGCCAGGTCGGCATCCATGAAGGAGGTCCGCATGATTCCTGCCGCGCTCGAATATCGAGCTGCCGGCGACCTCGGTGAGGCCCTCGACCTGCACTGCTGCTGCGGCGGTTGCCGGGACCGCTACCTCGCCGGTCCTGCCGCCCATCAGCTGACCGCGCTTGCCTGAGGCCACGTCGGCGGGGATCGTCCTGGCAGCGGGCGGCTCGCGGCGCATGGGTCGCCCCAAGCAGCTCCTCGATGTCGGCGGCCGTCCCCTGCTCCAGCTGGTGGTCGAGCAGGCATGCGCGTCGCGACTCGGTGAGGTGGTGGTCGTCCTCGGCGCCAGCGCCGGCGCGGTGGAGGCCGGCGTCGACCTGGGGCGCGCGCGGATTGTGGTCAACGATGTCCACGCGCGCGGTCTCAGCACCTCGCTCCGCGCCGGCATCGGTGCGCTCGGCAGCGATGTCGACCTCGCGCTCGTCATCCTCGGCGACCAGCCGGACGTGCCCGCGTCACTTCTCGACAGCCTCCTGGATCTGCAGGCCGAATCCGGACTGCCGGCGGCGGCACTCTCCATCGAGGGGCTGCTCCACCCGCCGATGGTGCTGAGCCGCGAGCTCTGGGACGGGTTGCGCGACATCGCCGGCGACGTCGGACTGCGCCACGTGATCCGGACGCGCCCGGCCCTCGTCGCCCCGCTGCGGGTGGCGCTGCCCACTCACAGGCCGGTCGACGTCGACACCCCGGAGGACTACGCGCGGCTGATGCGCGCCCGGGCTGGGGGCTGAGGCGCGCCCGACGCTCGCCCAGGCGAGAGGATGGCGGATTTTGCGCACATGCATGCTACCTTCGCCCGTCAGGCGCCCGCCCTCGGGTGCCATCGTCGGCGAGACCTGCCGACACACCAAAGGGGAGCCCATGTCTGACGCCCCCATCCTTGACGACGGCTCGCGCCGCGCCCCTGCGGGCCGCGTCGTCGGCCTTCTCGGCAGCGCAGTCGCCGTCACCGTGGCCGCCATGCTCACGGGCTGCGGCGACTACTCCAAGGCCGACGCCTCCAGCGCACTCGTCAGCGCGTTGTCGACCGCCACCGGCCTTTCGGGGAACATCGACAAGACCGCGTTCGCAACGTGCATTGTCAACAAGCTCTACGACAGCGGCTCCTTCACCAACGACGAGATCCAGAAGCTCGTCAAGGCCCAGAAACCCAGCGACGTCGACCAGGCGCTCACGGACAAGTACACCGCCAAGGTCACCACGCCCTGCGCACAGCAGGTGGTCGATGCGGGCTCCTCCTCGAGCACCTCGGCGGCATCCTCCTCGGCGACGAGCAGCGCCTCCACCTGAGGCGGCCGGCGCGCGGCTGGATGTCGCCGACACGGTCACATCCCTGCTAACGTGCAATCTGTCGTGGCCTGGGAACATCTGTCCTGTCCGACCATTGCGTCGAGAATACGGCGGACCAATGCCTCGAGTAGCCATCCATGGCGCCCCATGCGTCGCGCCCCCGTGGGTATCGTTACCGGATTGGTCGGCGCAACCGTCGTTCTCTCGACCGCCGCCTCGCTGACAGGATGCCGCGACGTGTCTAAGGCCGATGCTTCCAGCGCACTCGTGAGCAGCTTCTCCACGGCCACGAACCTGCCGTCGACCATCGATAAGACCGCGTTCGCAACGTGCATTGTCAACAAGCTGTACGACAGCGGCTCCTTCACCAACGACGAGATCCAGAAGATCGTCAAGGCCCAGAAACCCAGCGACGTCGACCAAGCGCTCGCGGACAAGTACACCGCCAAGGTCACCACGCCCTGCGCACAGCAGGTACTCGATGCGGGCTCCTCCTCGAGCACCTCGGCGGCATCCTCCTCAGTCGCGAGCAGCCCCTCGACCTGAGCCGCTCGGCACGCGGTTGGTCTAGCCATGAAGTTGGATCCAGCGCCGGACGATCGACCGGGGGACGATTTGCCCGCGTGCCTGCTACCGTTGGAGCGTGCCGTGGCATAGAAGGCCCTCTGCCCGTCCTACCAGCCGTGCCGCCCTCGACGGCCGTCTCGGCGGCCACCCACCAGTGCGCGTGGCTCGAGCTACGCTGGGCCTGGACCCCATGGGCCGCCTGCCCGGAATCCTCCTCGTTTCGGTCACCCTGTCAGTAGCCGCCGCGATGACCGGATGCGGCGAAATATCGAAGGCTGGAGAGGCAAGCAACCTAAGCAGTGCGCTTGCCGCGGCGACCTACCTGCCGTCGAGCGTCGACAAGGCAGCCCTCGTCAACTGCGTCGTGAGCAAGCTTTACGACAGCGGCACCTTCACGCCCGACGAGGTCCAGAGAATCGTGACGGCTAACAACATCATGGACCTCGATAAACCCCTTCAGGCGAAGTTCACGACCAACGTCGTGATGCCGTGCGACGAGCAGGCTTTCGGCGGAGCGTCCTCCTCGAGTACGTCAGCGGCTTCCTCGGCAGCGACCACCTGACGGATTGCGTCCGGCGCAGGCGTAGGATGTGGGATGACCCACCGAGCGAACGGTCAAATTCGGAGACCAACTCAATTGACGCGTAGCGTTGGAGAACTGCCTGCTGCCCGGATACGGTGGCTGGACCCATTTGCGCCCGCACCTCGGCCCCGTGGACGGTGATCCATGCGTACCCGGCGCGCGAATCTCCTCAAACGGCCACCAGCATGGACCATAGCGGTGAGCATCACCGTGGCCAGCGGGGTCGGGTTCTCCGTCCTACTCATTGGAGCTTCGCAGGGCGTGCAGAGCGACATCTACAACCGGTTGGCGGCGGACTCAACGTTCGCAAGGGTGGTTCCGGTCGAAACCATAGATCACACGCTCAATCTGCTCACCTACGTCGTAATCGCGGCGATGCTTTTGCAGACGGCCTTTGCCATTTACGTTCTCGGTGTGACCACGATGCGATCGCGACGGCAGGAGATCGCACTACGACGCCAGAGCGGCGTTCTCCGGAGCCGCCTACTCAAGGAGTTCGCTCGCGGCATGTTGGGTGCCTGTCTAATCGGCGGTGTATTCGGCAAAGTCGCTGGGGTCGCGACCGCAGCCTTCCTACAAGGCACCCTCGGCCTCCCCGTCAGCTTCGAGCCACCAATAGCACTCGTGGCCCCGTTTCCACTGACTGTGATACTGGCCTTGGTCGCCACTCTGGGGCCGGCGTGGCGATCAGCCGGTGCGAGCCCCGCACTACTGCGGCGTGAATAGATGACAGTTCCCTTCCAGTCATCGCTCGTAGTCCGCATTAGCGGTTTGCGATACAGCTATCCTGGAGCGCAGGAGGATGTTCTTCGGATTCCGCAGCTCGAGATCTGGAGCCCGGGGATGACAGCGATAACCGGACCCAGCGGGGCGGGCAAGAGCACGCTCGTTGAGATCCTCGCAGGCACTCTTCGAGAGCCATTCGAAGGAGACGTCTCTGTTCTCGGGGTCGATCTTAGTGCCCTCGAGCGGGACGCTGACCGTCAGCGGCACATTCGTCGAATTGGTTTGATACCACAGGACTTTGGCCTTCTTCCAGGGCGAACTGTGTCAGAAATTCTGGCTCAGGATCTCTCGGACAGTGAAATTCCCGCCCGGGAGACCCCGGCACGCATCGAACTTGCACTGGAGCAAGTCGATCTCCGTCAGTTCGCCGACCGGCCGAGCAGCATGCTAAGTGGCGGCCAGCGCCAGCGCGTGGCCATTGCTCGGATGCTCGCTCGCGACGTCGAACTCATCATCGCTGATGAGCCGACCGCCAACCTGGATCCGGCGCTTGTCGGCGGTGTAATGGCTCTGTTTAGAGAGTTGGCGGCCACGCGGGCTGTGGTGATCGTGACCCACGACGGCACCGTGGCGGCGCTTTGCGGTCGTACCGTCGTCCTTCAGTCGGCCGCAAATCCAGTGTTTCGCGGCCTTGGTCAGCGCGTGCCTCACCGCCGCAGGGCCGTCATCGGAGGCTGGGCCGGGTTATGCCTGGGCGCCGCTGGTATCGTGGTGGCGGGGTTCGCCTTCATCACGCGCGGAACGTCAGCCACTACCTCGTCGGAGTCCTCCTCTGTCGGTTCTGCACAGATCGGCTCTGCCCAGCCGCCGGGGTTTGTCTCTAAAGCCTCTGCCTCCAGCGCGTTGAGTAGCCAACTCGCGAGGGCCGGCGCACTGCCCTCAAGCATCGATAGGAATCTGATTGTCAACTGCATCGTGAACGCGCTCTATGACAGCGGGACATTCACCAGCGACGAGATCCAGAAGATCGTCAAGGCCAGCAACCTCAGCGACCTCGACAAGTCGCTGCAGGACAAGTACACAACCAACGTCAACACCCCGTGCATCCAGCAGGCGCTGGGTGGTGGGTCGTCCTCGTCGAGCACCTCGGCGTCGTCGTCGGCCGCCACGAGCAGCGCCTCGACCTGACGCGCAGCGCAGCGCGCTGCCGGTGCCGGTCAGGTCAGGCCCGGCCGTACACCGGCAGCAGCGCGCCGCTGACATCGGCGGAATCGTCGTGGAGCAGCCACTCGATGACGGCGGCGACACGAGCCGGCGGCACCCAGGTGGAGGCGTGCTCCTCCCCCATCGCCTTGCGGTTGGCGGGCGTGTCCATGACGCTCGGCATGACGCCGTTGACGTTGATGCCCGCATGGCGGAGTTCGACCGCCAGCACCTCGACCAGCCGCGCGGCCGCAGCCTTGGTCACCGAGTAGGCGGCGGTCCCGGCGTCGACCTGCACGCTGGCACGGCTCAGCGTCACCACCATGCGGCCACCGCCACTGTCACGCATCACCCGCCCGGCAACACGCGCCAGCCGCCAGGGACCGAGCAGGTTGAGGTCCAGCTGCGAGGCCAGCACCCCTTCCTCGGTGTCGATCGCCTCGCCCATGGCGAAGCCGCCGGAGCAGATCACCAGCGCCTGCCACCGCCCCAGGCCGGCGATGGCACCGGGAAGGCGGGCCACCTCGTCAGCCCGGTTGAGGTCGCAGGCAACGCGGGTCACGCCGTCGGGAACCCGCTCCAGGCCGCGCGGCAGCTCGACGCCCGCAACCGTCCAGCCGTGGTCGCGCAGGCGAGCCGCGGTGGCGCTGCCCAGCGCCCCACCGGCGCCGGACACCACCGCAACGCGCGCCACGTCAGCCATGAGAGTGAGGCGATCCTAGAGGAACGGCCTCAGACGGCCGCGGCCCGCCGCGCCAGCAGCGCCTGGGCCAGGCGAGGGACGACCACAGCCCAGTCGCCCACGATGCCGGCGTCGGCGAGGTCGAAGATGGGCGCCGAGGCGTCGTTGTTGATGGCCAGCACGAAACCCGCGGCACGCAGGCCGATGGCGTGGTTGAAGCGTCCCGACGCGCCCACCTCCACCACCAGGGTGGGGGCGATGGCACGACCGGTGATCCCCACCTGCCGGGAGCGCGGCAGCCAGCCCCTGTCGGTGACCTTGCGTGTCCCCGCCATCTCGGCGCCGAGCGCGTCCAGCAGCGGCCGGAGCGCGGGATAGGCCTCGGGGGGAACGCCGGTGCCCACCGCGACCACGGCGTGCGCCGTGGCCAGGGCGGTCAGGTCGTCGTCCCGGGTGCGTTCCAGGACGCGCACGCGTGATGCCACCGTCGCGGCCATGGTCTCGGTGCTGGCCGTCCACGTCCGGGGGACGGCCAGCGCCATGGTGCCGGGGCGGACGGTCACCATCTGGACGGCGCTGGAGCAGGTGATGGCAGCCACCAGGCCGCCGCCGAAGGCGGGCTTCCAGCCGACCAGGCGGCCGTCGGCGACGTCCACGTCCACGGCGTCCCCGATCAGGCCGGAGGCCGTCCTGGCGGCCGCCCGGGCGGCCACCTCGCGACCCCACATGGTGCTGGGGACGAGCACGGCCCAGGGCGCGGACCGCAGCATCCACTCCGTCAGCACCCGCGCGACGTCCTCCTCGAGCGCCGCCCCGTGGAGGTGCACGACATGGTCGGCGCCCCAGGCGCCAACCTCCGCGGCATCCTCGGGAACCACCGCCAACGCGGTGACGGAGCCGCCGATCTGCGCCGCCAGGTGCGCCGCGGCGCCCAGCAGCTCACGGGTCGAGCGGGTCCGGTCCGGTTCGACAACGACGGCGACGACCGGACCCGACGGCGGGGAACCGTCGGGCAGCTGGGCCCCAGGCCCGACGGCCCGGGCGTCGATGGCGCCGCGCTCCTCGAGCAGCTCGACGGCGCGCCGCACCTGCTCGTCGACGCCGCCCTCGAGCCGCAGGCGCAGCCGCTCCAACGCCAGGGTTCGCACCCGGCCGAGATGGGTCGGGCTGCCCTCCTGGCCCCAGGGACCGGCGCCCAGGTCGGCGGCGGAGAGGACGCGGATCCGGTCCGCGCTCACGGCCGCGCGGCCGGCGGGATCCACCTTGGCCGGCTCGCAGAGACGCTCCGCGCAGCTGATCAGCACCGGCAGGGCGACCTCCGCAGTCATCCAGCCGTCATCGTGCTCGCACCGGGCGAAGAGGGTGGGGATGGCGCCGCCGCCAAGGTCGAGCTCACGGACGCCGGCGAGGAAGGGCAGGCCGAGCAGCTCGGCCAGCTGGGGCGGTACCTGGGCGGTATCGGCATCGACCGAGTTGCGGCCGGTGAGCACCACATCAGCGGGGGGAAGGGTGCGGAGTGCCGCCGCCAGGGCTCGCGAGGTGGCCAGCGTGTCGCTCCCGGCGAAGGCGGGATCAGTGACCAGCACGCCGCCAGTGGCGCCCCAGGCGATCGCCTCGCGCAGCGAGTCGCCGGCGGCCGGCGGACCCAGCGTAATCACCGTGCAGGTGCCGCCGGTCAGCCTTGCCAGCTCCACGCCCTTGCTCACGGCGCGGCGGCAGTACGGGTTCAGCTCCAGGTCCAGGCCCTCGCGCCGCAGCCGTCCGTCGGGCCCGAGCTCCATGGCCTCGAAGCGGGGGACCTGCTTGACCAGCACGACGACGTGGAGCGGACCGGTCGGTGGCTCCACACCCGCAACATACGACACCGGCCACGCCGGGCCGCCGCGCGGATACGCGCCGGCGAGGGTCAGGACGGCCAGGCGTCCGCGATCGTGCCGTTCTTGTCGCTGCTGACAAGATCGGCGCAGAGGGCGGCGGCGACCTGCGGCGGCTGCAGGGCGCCGTCACGGTGCCAGGCGACGTACTGCGCATGCAACGCCGCGCCGACCGCCGCCGGCTCCCGTGCTCGGATGGCCTCCTGCATCGCCGTGTCCACCAGCCCCGACCGCAGGATGTTGGCGGTCACCCCGCTGCCCTCGAGTTCGGCGGCGAGATTGAGGGTGTGCATCTCCAGGGCGCCCTTGGCCGCGAGATAGGCGTTGATCCCGACATTCAGCTCAGGGACGGTGATGCCCCCGCTCGACACGTTGACGATCCGGCCGTAGCCGCGCGCGCGCATGCCCTCGAGCAGTCCACGCGTGAGCCGCATCGGCACCACCAGGTTGAGGTCGATCGACCGCGCCCATGCCTGCGGGTCCACGGTCGCGAACGGCCCGACGGGGTCGATGGTGGCGGCGTTGTTGATCAGGATATCGATGGCGCCGAGGGCCTGGTGGATCGCCTGCACCGCCGCCTCGGCCGCGGCCGTGATGCCCAGGTCGGCAACCGCGGTCACCGCCCGGCCACCCGCCCCCTCGATCTCCGCCGCCACCTCGTCGAGGTCTCGCGCCGATCGCGCCACCAGCCCGACGGCGGCACCTCGCGCCGCCAGAGCCAGGGCCACCGACCGCCCCAGCCCGCGAGAGGCGCCCGTCACCAACGCCCCCGGCCCTCCAGAACGCCGTCCGGCATGGCCTCAGGCCCGGAGGGCAGCGAGCTCAGCCCGCACGCCACACCATGAGGTCGGCGCCGCCTGGACCCGCCACCAGCTCCGGAGCGCCGGCATCCGTGAGCCGCGCGGCATCCCCCGCGTCGAGCAGGCCGGCATCCCCGAGCGTGGCGCTGCCGGCGGGCACGAAGACGTGGAGGAACCGGCCCTCGGGGATGCGCACCATCTCGCCGGCGCGCAAGCGTCCGGCGTGGAACGAGGCGCTCCGCTGACGGAGCCGGATGGCCGACGCCGAGTCGCCACCCGAGGCCACCGTGACCAGGCCGCCGCGATCGAGCTCGGCGTTGACGTCGAGCTGCTCGTAGCCCGGGTCGATCGACTCGGTGTCGGGCAGCACCCACATCTGCACGAAGTGGACCTCGGCGTCAGGGCTGGGGTTGATCTCGCTGTGCCAGATGCCACGGCCGGCGCTCATGCGCTGGGCCAGCCCGGGGTAGATGACGCCGGTGTTGCCCAGGGTGTCCTTGTGCTCGAGCTCGCCGCTGAGCACCCAGGTGATCTCCATGTCGCGATGGGGATGCGTCTGGAAGCCGCTGCCGGCCCGGACGCGGTCGTCGTTGTTGACCAGCAGCAGGCCGTGACGGACGTTGTCCGGGTCGTGGTGGCCGCCAAAGCTGAAGCTGTGGCGCGAGTCGAGCCACCCCGTCCGGGTGACGGCGCGGTCAGTGGCTCGGCGGATGTCGATCTGGGGGGTCACGCTGGGCTCCGGAACAGGTGGGGCTTGATGGCTCCGCTGATACCCCGCAACAGCGGAATTCAACACCACGGGACGAGGATTGCCGGCGGAGAGGCCGGCCGGCCACCTCGCTCGTCGAACCCCGCGGAGCCTTCGGCGCCGGGACGGTAACCCGGCGCCGTATCGGTGACATGACCATCCACGGCGGGATCCGCAGCCTGTTCTCCGCATCGACCGCCGCCACCCTGGCCGTCGCCCTGGCGGCGTGCGGCGCTCCTGCACCGCGGCCGCGACCAGTGATCACCTCACGGTCATCGCGACGGCGCGGGCCGGCGCCGCCGGGGTCATCAGCGTCGACCCCACCCTGCCCGCCGTCGACGCGGGCCCGGGTCGGATCGGGATCGTGTACGCCACGGCCGTCGCCAACCTCATCGTCGGCTGCGCCCAGCCCTGAGGGCAGGCTGCGATGATGTCGGCGTGCCGAATCCGCTCCAGTTGATCCGCGATCGCGTGACCGGCTTCCTCACCAACCTGGACACCGGACCGCCCTGGCCGCAGAAGGCGGTCCCCCTGCTCCGCAACCGCGCGCAGGCACTCGTCCACGGATGCTGCGGGAATCCGGGGCAACCCGGCTGTTGACAGGCCCCGACGGGCGCCGGTCCGGCGCCGGGTGAGCAGACCGGCGATCACCATGACCACGCCGGTCACCATCACCGCCACGAGTAGCGCCGCAGCGCTCCCCCGTCTCTCGCGCCGGTGAGCGCGCCGCTGGACCTGGTGGTGGTCGGCGCCGGCATCGTCGGACTGGCCACGGCACGGGCGGCGCTGCGCCGCCGGCCCGGATCCAGCGTGGTGGTCCTCGACAAGGAGTCGTCGGTGGGCGCCCACCAGACCGGGCACAACTCCGGCGTGCTCCACGCCGGCGTCTACTACCGGCCCGGCTCGGCGAAGGCGCGACTGTGCGTGTCGGGACGGGAGCGGATGGTGGCGTACTGCGCCGACCGGGGGGTTGCGCACCGGGTGTGCGGCAAGCTGGTGGTGGCCACCGATGCCACGGAGGAGGTGCGCCTGTGGGACCTGGAGTCGCGCTGCGGTGCCAACGGCGTCGAGGTGCGCCGGCTGGACGCCGCCGGCATCCGCGAGATCGAGCCGCACGCGACCGGCAGAGCCGCGCTTCATGTTCTGGCCACGGGTGTGGTCGACTTCGGTGAGGTGGCGCGCGCCCTCGCCGGCGACGTCGCCGACGCCGGCGGCGAGATCCGGCTGGGCACCTCGGCGATCCGCGGCCGCGAGGCCGGCGGCGCCCTGGTGCTGACCACCTCCCGCGGCGACCTCGAGGCGCGGCGTGTGGTCGGCTGCGCTGGACTGCATGCCGACCGAATGGCGACGGCGATCAGCGGACCGGGAGCGGACGGCGGCATCCGGATCGTTCCCTTCCGCGGCGAGTACCACCGGCTCCGACCGGAGCGGGCCGCACTTGTCCGAGGCCTCCTGTACCCGGTGCCCGACCCAGCCCTTCCCTTCCTCGGCGTCCACCTCACCCGCGGCATCGACGGCCACGTCCACGCCGGACCCAACGCCGTCCTGGCACTCAGCCGGGAGGGCTACACCTGGAGGGATGTCGATGCTGCGGAGCTGCTCGCGACGCTGGTGTTCCCGGGCTTCCGCCGACTGGCCGGGCGCCAGTGGCGGCACGCGGCCGGCGAGGTGGCCCGGTCTCTGAGCCGGGCCGGGAC
>JRHI01000555.1_pt1 | contig 39235 bp, 28 predicted proteins | sample 215371 | NCBI WGS metagenome assembly JRHI01 (sample SAMN02929681, study PRJNA255918) | sediment metagenome | biome: cave system; feature: Ice Cave; material: Sediment; isolation source: sediment from deep within a dark volcanic ice cave with no known source of... ... | reverse complement strand
TGTCTGCTCGGCGAGGCGGGTGAGCATGGCGGGGGTGGGCGAACGGTAGAAAGTGAAGTTCAGTTCGACCGTCGGAAAATGGCTGGTGTAGGAGCGCAGCATCCGCGCGGCGGGGGTGCCCGGTGGATAGAACGGGCCGACCCAATCCGCATAAGAATAACCCGACGTGCCAATCCAGACGCGCATGCCCTTCATCATCGCATGCGTCTATTGGCGCAGGCAAGGTTGGTCGTTTTGCGCCGCCCAGACCATGACGCGGCGCGTCACCTCGGCGGCCTGCCGGCTATGGACCGCCGGCAACGGCTGACCCAGTGGCAACCCCATGTCAATACCCAACCGCCGTTGCACCACGTCGGCCGTCGCCACGGCAATTTCACGGTTCGGCAGACGGGCCAGGTCCCGTAGCGCGGTCATCGCATCCAGATGCTCCTCGCGCGTCAGCAGCGACTCCACGGCGATCAGCCGCAGTGGCGCCGGGTTGGCCGGATCGAGCAGCTTCTCCAGCAGGTCCTGGTCCAGCGCGTCCCCGTTCCGCAGCAGCCAGGCCAGCTCCATGCGCAAGGCCGACGGTGCGTGCGGATTGGCGACCTGCTGCCGCAGCGAATCGACCATATCCGGGTCCGGCTGCTCGCCCAGGGCACGGCGGTAATGCAGACCTAGCGTCAGGGCCGCCCGCAAGCTCAGCAGCCCCTTCTCGGCGGCCCACGCCGTCAGGTCGGCGACTGCATCCGGCGTCAGCTGCTGACCGTCGCGCTGCAGCGGGCCGTCGTCCTTGAAGAGCGGATCGGCCAGGCAGCGGCGCACGGCATGGCGAATCCACGGCCAACGGTGTTCCGTGTCCCACAGGATGGCCTCGGTCGCTGCCCGCCGCACTTCCCAGCACGGATCGCGCAGGAACTCGGCCAGCGCCTCGACGAGCAGACGGTCCTCGACGTTTGCCAGGGCAGTGATAGCCGCGGCGCGGACCGGCGGTTCCGGCGCACGCTGGGCCAGGTCCAGGACAACCTCCGCCTGGCCACGTCGCCAGTTGGGACGGAATTCCAGCGCCGCCAGGGCGGCCACGCGCACTTCGGGACGAGCCGAACTCAGCAGTTCCAGAGCCGGGCCCGCGTCGATGTGCAGCGCCTCGCGCAATGCCTTGACCTCCGGCAGCTGCCGGCAAGCGGCCAGATCGGCCGGCCACGACTGCCGCTGGGCCAACCGCTGGGCCAACCCTCGCGCCCGCCGCACGGCCGCCGCGCCCGAATCGTTCAACAGCTGAAGGGCGAACGCCACCAGCGGCATCACCAGGAGCACCGCCTTGGCCAGGTGCGGATACCAGTCGTCGCTTCCCTCCACTCCCATCCAGAGCCAGCCGAGAGCGATGACGTACAACGTGATGACGGAGGGGCCGAGCGGCTGCCGCCAACTCTGCCGGCTTAAGAGGCTGAGGAGGCAGACGAGCAGCTGGAACGCCACACCCAGCGCGAACATCACGGCGTTCTGCGCCGAGCTGCGCAGGCCGGCGACGGTCAGCAAGACCGCCGGGAGGAACAGTATCGCGACGCGCAGCACGCGTGTCGCCAGGTAGATCAGTTTGTCCTTCAAGGCGCGGCCCTCTACACGCGAGAACACGACACGGCCTCGTCCGATCGCAATGCGACCGGCGGACAACGTCAAGGACGTGGCCCTTCCCACCGTTTCGTTCCTCAAGTATGGAACACGACTGGGCAAACGGCCAAGGATTCGCTCAAGAGGGACCGCGAGAGATGAGCAAGCGGCAACAGAAAAGAGAAGGACCGTCACCCATGCTGGGGCACAGGTGACGGTCCGATCCAAGCGCCGTACCGGCGCGTTGTGATTACCTTCAGCACCCTCCCCGGCCGCCACCGAAGCCGCCGAAGCCACCGAAGTTGGGAATGCCCGGATTGTAGGCCGGCTGCGACGCCGGGCTGGACGTGTCGGGCGGGTAGTAGCGCACCTCCTGGTTCGGGTCGGTGTCCGTCGTGCGGACAGCCCGGTCAGGATTGGCGTACTTGGTCAGGCAGCGCTGCAGGTCGCCTGACTCCAGCTGGCCGGTGTAGCGGAGAGCGATGTTCTCGCCGCTACGGTCGCTGAGGACCAGGGCTGGTCCCTCCTTCACCTTGAAGGCCGACGCCAGGCTCTTGCCTTCCTCCTTGCCAAGGTCCAGATAAACCGGAATGTACTCGGAGGCAAGCAGGCGCTGGACTTCGGCCCCGAACTTGCCGCTGGTACACAACTGTTCCCAGCCAGCTGAGCCGTCGCCGAAGACCACTGCCAAGGGCTTGTTTTCCTTCCTTCCCCGGGCGCTTGCTGCCTCATAGTCTCTCATCCACGACGGTGTGTTGAGTGGTTGCGCCGTGGGGGCGAGGGTACTGGCGAGGGCGAGTAGAACTACCGAGGTGTACATCCGAATGTCCTCCTGTAACAAAGTTGTTGAACACCTCACTGAACACAAGACCACCTATCTCCGGGGTGGACTTCGAGAGTGTTTTACAGGTGAACAAGCGAATGGCAACTGAAAAGTTTATCTAAACGCCATAATCTAACTATTCGGAATAGTTGATATATCTCCTACACATTGCCAAATAGGAGGCTGAAGGTTGCCGTCAAACGCTCACCTCAAGGCGCTGACCGAGCAGGTGCGCATGGCGCCGCCGGATCGGCTCGACCTCCTGCGCGAGGAACTCATCGACCTGCTCAGGCGCCCGGCCGACGAAGTTCGCCGGTTGCCTTAGCTGCACGAAGTCGATGCCGGCGAAACCGGGATCGGCCTGGAGGCGATCGAGGAGATCGTTGCGTCCGCCGCTCGCCTTGAGTTGGGCGGTGACTGCGTGGCTGTGCCGGCGGATGCGTTCGTGCAGTTCCTGGCGGTCGCCCCCGCGGGAGACCGCTTGCATGAGCACCGTTTCGGTCGCCATGTACGGCAGAGCTTCCTCGACGTGGCGGGCGATCACCGCCGGGTTGACATTGAGTCGGTCGCTGACGTTCACGGCCAGGCGGAGGACGCCATCCGTGGTGAGGAATGCCTGCGGCAGCGTCAACCGGCGATTGACGCTATCGTCGAGGGTTCGTTCCAGCCACTGCACCGAGGCGGTCTCGGCGGCACTGACGGTCAGGCTGGTGACGAAGCGGGCCAGGCCGCACATCCGCTCGGCACGCATCGGGTTGCGTTTGTACGCCATCGCGGACGAGCCGACCTGTTCGTCCTCTTGCGGTTCCTCGACCTCCTGCTCGTGAGCGAGCAGCCGCAGGTCGGTGCCGTACTTGTGCGCCGACTGGCAGACGCCAGAGAGGGCGTCGATGACCTGGCTGTCGATCTTCCGCGAATACGTCTGTCCAGTAACGGGGTAGACCTGGTCGAAGCCCATCTTCTGGGCGACCCGTTCGTCGAGCCGGCGGACCTTGTCGTGAGCACCGCGGAAGAGGGCGAGGAAGCTGGCCTGGGTACCGGTCGTCCCCTTGGCCCCGCGGAAGCGCAGTGTCCCCAGGCGATGCTCGATCTCGTGCAGGTCGAGGACGAAGTCGTAGCACCACAGGCAGGCCCGCTTGCCGACCGTGGTGAGCTGGGCCGGCTGGAAGTGGGTGTAGCCAAGGGTGGGCAGGTCGCGCCAGCGCTGGGCGAAGCGGCCAAGGGCATCGATGACGCCGACAAGGCGGTCGCGCACCAGGCCAAGCGCCTCGCGCATGAGGAGCAGGTCGGTGTTGTCGGTGACGTAGCAGCTGGTGGCGCCGAGGTGGAGGATGTCGGCGGCGCCTGGACAGACCTCGCCATAGGTGTGAATGTGGGCCATGACGTCGTGGCGCAGCCGGCGCTCGTGGTGCGCGGCCCGGTCGAAATCGATATCGTCGAGGTGGGCGCGCAGCTCGTCGAGTTGCCGTGGCGTAATGCGCGGCGTGACACCGTCGTCGGCGAGGAGACCGAGTTCGTGTTCGGCCTCGGCGAGGGCCACCCAAAGGCGGCGCCAGGTACTGAACTTTCGCTGCGGACTCCAGAGTTCGGCCATTTCGCGGGTGGCATAGCGCGTCACCAGCGGGTTGTCGTAGCGGGTCGTGTCGGTCATGGTCTCGGGTGGTAAAGGTTACCCAGGGCGCACTGCTCGCCCGGCTTCCGGTCTTTTTATGGTTGTGAGGGAAAGGTGTCGCCTTGCGGAGGGCGTTTGTAGGGTAGAGTTGCTCAGGAAGCCGCCAAACAGGACTGGCCTCTTCAGGAGAAGATAGGATGTCGCGCAAACTCCTTCCCGCTCTGCTGGGCGGCGTTTTGGGCGTTGGACTGTGGGCGAACGCCGCCGGCTCGCTCCATGCCCAGCCCGCCATGGCGCCGCAGGGATTCGCCCCCGCCCCTGCTCTTGCCGGCATCCCACCGGCCGCCCCGGTGCCGGAGCCGTATCACGCTCTGAATCGCTTCTGGTACTACCCCTATTACTATTTCCCGGCGAACTACTGGCCGGCGGAGAGCCCGCGCTGGCCGGAAGCGACCGCGAGCGGGTATCATCGCTATCCCGCATACATGGCGTATCCGCCGTTCAAGGAACCGCACTGGCGCTACGAATACTGGCAGCCGCAGACGTATTACCGCGGCTTCCATTTCTGGCTGGATCAGTTTTGACCTCGTCCTTGGCGAGCGGCCGGTGTCAACCGGGTGTCCTTTCTGACACTGGCCGGTTGACACCGGCCGCTCGCCTTTCTGTTAAGGACGAATGCAATACAGGTGCTTGGCCCCGCGGATGAAGAGTTGCCCGTCGGACACCGCCGGCGTGGCGACAATGCTCTCCTCGAGTTCGTTCCGCGCCAGTACCTCGAACTTGTCTCCCGCTCGCACCACGGTCACGACTCCTTCCAGGCTCGTGAAGTAAATCTTCCCATCCCCCGCCAGCAGCGACGCCCGAAAGTTGCCGTCCATCCGTTCGCGCCACACCCGTTTGCCGGTCGCCGTGTCGAGGCAGTTGCCCCAGCCGGTGTCCTCGACGAAGTAATAATGCTTGCCGTAGCAGACCGGCGAACAGATGTAGGTGGCACCCGCCCTGGCCTTCCAGGCGACGTGCGTCCGCGTCAGGTCGCCCTTGCTGCCGTCGAGACGAATGGCGAGCGTGAAATGCTCGCGCCCGGACACCGCATACGCCTTATCGCCCTGCACGACCGGCGTCGGGATGCACTGCATCTGCATGCCGGTGACGCTCCACAGTTCGGCGCCCGTTTCCAGATCGTAGCCGTTGACGCGATAGGTGCCGGAAGTGATGACCTGCTTGCGGCCCTGGACCGTGGCGACGACCGGACTGGTCCAGTTGACCGAGGCATCGCGATCCGTCTTCCAGCGATTGGCCCCCGTGTGGGCCTCGATGCCGAGCAGGTACGAGCGGCCCCAGTGATCGACCTGCACGACGAGCAGGTCGTCGACGAGCAACGGCGAGGCGGCCATGCCCCAGCGGTTGCGAAACGGCCCGTACTCGGCAGCGAGCGACCGCACCCAGACGGGCTTGCCCTGCATGTCGAGGCAAACGAGGTCGCCGGTGCCGAAAAGGGCGTAGAGGTACTGGCCGTCGGTTACGGGCGTTGGCACCGCCATGCCGCCGGGCGGGAACTGCCCATCGGAAAGGGCTGTGCCGAAGAAACGCGCGTGCCAGAGTTGCCGCCCGTCGGCGCGCTGGTAGCAAAAGACGTGGAGCCGATCGTTGAGCCGGCCGTCCGACGCGGTTAGGAAGATGCGGTCGCCCGAGACGACGGGAGCGCTGACGCCGGCGCCGCTGAGCGGCACCTTCCAGCGGACGTTCTGCGTCGGCGACCAGTGGGTGGGCAGGTTTGTCTCGGCAGTGACGCCGGTGCCGTCGGGACCGCGCCAGGCGGGCCAATCGGCAGCGTACACGGCGGTCGGCAGCAAAAAGATGAGTGCAAGAGTGCTGCGGTGCATGGAAAGAACTCCTTCGTGTAGCCGCGACGCGCAGCGGAGCGCGGACGGCGCGTTACGGCTACACGCTATCTATTGCCGTTCGATCCCCTTGCCGGTGGCGTCCACGACACGCAGAAGAAACTCCCAGTTTGGCTCGCGGCTGGTCGGATCGACCGGGGCCTGGCACACCTTGACCAGCACCGTATTGACGCCGGCCTGGAGACGCACCTTGAAACGATGCCGGTCGAGCCGCACTCCGTTGCGATATTCCTCAAAACCGAAGGCCTTCCGGCCATTCACCCACACGCTGAGGTTGTCGTCAGCGGAACCGCGAAACTCGACCTCCTGGGCCTCCGGCACCCGGAAGGTGGTAGCAGCATAGGCGACGGCGTCGTAGGTGGTGCCGAGCGCCTGGTCGAAGTTGACCAGGGCGCCGCGCACGTCGGCCGACGCGGGCGGCGGCTCCGCGACGTGGTAGGGCTGCCAGCGCAGTTTCTTCTCCCCCTTGCCCATGTACTCCGCGGCAAGGTCGATCTTCTCCTCCGGCGGATAGACGGCCGCGAACCCCTTCATCCCGCGGGCGTCGAAGGGACCGAGAATGTGCCAATCGCGCAGGAAGCCGAGGTGATCGAGAACGCTAACCGTGACACCGAGTTCCTTGAGACGAGCGGCGGCGGCGGTCTGGACCATGTCGCGCGCCGCACCGAACGCCTTGCGGCCGGCGGCGACGGCCTTTTCCTTGTCGCCGGCCCTGGCCAGGGCGTCGGCCTCTTCGAGGACGACAGCGACAGCCTCATGGCGGAACTCGGGATCGTCGAGCCAGCCGGCGACGAGTTGCTTCGTGGTGCCGGACCGCAGCCGTTCGACCACATCGAGCGCGAGTCGCCGGACGCGGCCCTGGTGTTTCGCCTCCTTGACGAAGGCGAGCAGGCCCTCGGTGTCGATGTTCTTGCTGTTGTGCTGCATCTCGGTATCGACGATGCGATCGAAGGCGGTACGCAACCAGTTCGCGGCGACGGTGTCGGTCGTGTCCATGGCATCGAGGAGCTGCGGCAGTATGGCGGGGCCGCGCAGGACGACCTTGTCCCAGGCGGCGCGGGCCGCTGGTGAGCCGGCAGCCTGCGGGCCGACCGATTTCAGGGCGGTGAGGAGTGGGGCGATCTCGTCCGCGGCGAGGGCAGGCGATGCGATAAGGACGAGAAGAACCAGGACGGCGAGGAGAAGGCGAGGCATGGGGTGGTCCTCGTACGTGCATCTGTTAAGGTTGTCCGATCCGAGCCGAGAGCGTCAGCGCCCGGGTCGGAGCGGACAACCTCACCGAGTACATGTCTTTATAGTAGCCGCGGGAGTTCACTCGGGGGCGATATCCGGGAGCTGGAGCAGGTGCAGGTAGTGGCGCTCGCGCTCACGCATCTCGGCGGCGGCCTTGTCGGTGGTGTCGTCGAAACCACACAGATGCAGCAGACCGTGGATGACGTAGAGTCCGAGTTCCGCCTGGACGTCGTGCCCGCGCGCCGCTGCCTGGTCGCGCGCCACTTCCGCGCCCACGACCAATTCGCCGGACAGTTTGCGAGCGTTCGGCTCGCTCAGCGGAAAGCTGAGCACGTCGGTCGGCTCGTCGTGATCGAGGTAGCGCTTGTTGAGGCGGTGGACCGTCTCGTTGTCCACAAAGGCCAGGCTGATCTCGTAGTCCGCGACGCCTTCGCCGTCGAGCACGGCCCGCGCTACCTCGCGCATGCGGCCGCGGTCGACGGGGACGCTTTCCTGCGGAGCAGCGATGCTGATCTTGGGCATGGCAACCTCGAACGGGCGTACCAGCCCCGCAGCGCCAGCAAGGGCAGAGAAGTGCCCTTGCTGGCCTGGGGGCTGGCGCTGGCAGATCACGTCGCGCTGAGGGCCTCGGTCTGCGGATTGAGCCGCAGCTGCCGGCGTTGCAACAGACGATTGATCGCCTGCAGAAACGCCAGGGCGCTGGCCTCCGCGATGTCCGTGCTGACTGCTCGGCCGTGCTGCAGCTTGCCGTCGTGCTCGATCTCGACGTGCGCCTCGCCCTGCGCATCCTCGCCGATCGTGACGCTGCGCACCTGGTAATCGCGCAGCTGCACCGACACTCCAGTGATGCGTTCGATCGTCTTGAAGATCGCGTCGATGGGACCGTCGCCCAGCGCCGCATCCTGCACCTTGCGGCCGTCGGCATGAACGAGGCAGACCGCCGCCATGGGTAACGTGCCGCTGCCGGCGCTGACGTGGAAGCTCTCCAAGGTCCACACCGGCACCACTTCGCGCTGGATCTGCGCCTCGGCCAGCGCCTCGACGTCGGCGTCGTAGATCACCTTTTTGCGATCGGCCAACACCTTGAAGGCGTCGAAGACCTTCTGCAGCTGCTCCTCGTCGAGATGGAAACCCAATTCGCGGACGCGCTGCCTGAGAGCGTGCCGGCCGCTGTGCTTGCCCAGCACCAGATCGGTCTTCGCCAGGCCGACGTCCTCGGGATTCATGATCTCGTAGGTGGAGCGTTCCTTGAGCATGCCGTCCTGATGAATGCCAGCCTCGTGGGCGAAGGCATTCTGGCCGACGACGGCCTTGTTGCGCTGGACCTGGATGCCGGTGACGCGCGCCACGAGCCGGCTCGTTTGCAGCAGCTTGCGCGTGTTGATCGTGGTCGGCAAATGGAAGTAGTCGGCCCGCGTCTTGATCGCCATGACGACTTCTTCCAGGGCGCAGTTGCCGGCCCGTTCGCCGAGCCCGTTGATCGTGCATTCTACCTGCCGCGCCCCCTCGTGCAGCGCCGTCAGGCTGTTGGCCACCGCCAGGCCGAGATCATTGTGGCAGTGGACGCTCAGCACGACCTGGTCGATCCCGCGCACCGTCTGCTTCAGATGGCGGATGGCGGCGGCATACTGGCTGGGAACAGCAAAGCCGACCGTGTCGGGAATATTGATCGTCGTCGCTCCCGCGTCCACGGCGGCCTGCACGACCTCGGCCAGGAAATCCAGTTCCGTGCGGGCGGCATCCTCCGGCGAAAACTCGACATCGGCACAACGGCTCTTGGCTCGCTGCACGCCCTCGACGGCCCGGCGGACGATCTCCTCCTTGACCATCTTCAGTTTGAACTCGCGGTGAATGGCGCTGGTGGCCAGGAAGACATGGATGCGTGGCCGGGCCGCCTCGCGCAACGCTTCCCAGGCGCGGTCGATGTCCTCGGCGTTGCAGCGCGCCAGGCCGCAGATGATGGGGCCGCGCACTTGCTTGGCGATCGCCTGCACCGCCTCGAAGTCGCCTGGCGAGGCGATGGGAAAGCCCGCTTCGATGACGTCCACGCCGAGTTCTTCAAGAGCGTGCGCCACTTCGAGCTTCTCGGCAAGGTTCATGCTGGCGCCGGGGGATTGTTCGCCGTCGCGCAGAGTGGTGTCGAAGATAATCAGGCGGTCGTCAGGCATGATCGGGCTCCAGGTCGGGATACAGGGATACAAAACGAAAAAGCCCCGAGACCGTTGAGTCCCAGGGCTGGTGTCATGTCAGCAAATCATCGACAGCTTGCCGCGACGCGCACCCAGGACCGGCCCCACTCAAGGGGCAACAAAAGGTCCAGAGGAAGGAGAGCCGTCAGGTAGGCCATTGCGCGAAGCACTCCGGTGGGGGCAAAAAACTCCAGAGTATTACTGTAGAGGATCCAGCTGCGGATTGCAACCGTATTCCCTGGAAACCTAGAAAGGTTTGGCAAGAATTGGGAAAAGGCGTTGCTCCTCACCTTCCGCAACGGGTAGACTGATGCTTCCGCCATCGGTGGTGATGCCTGGAGCAACGTCCATTCGGGAATCGTCGGAGCAGAGGTCCCCTCAGGGAGCCATGGCAGCCCTTGTTGAGTGGATTTCCCCAGCCGGGCCCCCCCCTCCGTACGGACCCTTTCAGCGAAAAAGCATACACCCCCGCCCTTGCCGGCCGAGGCAAGCGGAGAAACTGCCGATCCCCAAGGTGTCCACAAGGAAACGCTCGACACTCAGAAACCCGGGAGAGCCAGCCATGTCAACCCGACAAGAAGAACAGGCAACCCTGTCCGCCGTGAGCGAACGTGCCACCAATGGCAATGAGCTGACGGCCCTGCTGATTGCCTTGACGGCTCTGAAGAAGGGCAAGTCCGGGGTGCGCCTGCCCCTGGACTGGAGCGGCGTGGCGGGCAAAGTGGCCGACGCCTTCAACGAGGTCGTCGAGTTGAACGAGCGTATGGCCAACGAGCTGTCCCGTCTCAGCCGGGTCGTGGGTAAGGAAGGCAAGCTCAGCCAACGCCTCGCGCCCGGGGACGTGAGCGGCTTCTGGGAAGAATCCATCGATTCTGTCAACGACCTGATCGACGACCTGGTCCACCCGACCAGCGAAACCGCCCGCGTCATCGGCGCCGTTGCCCAGGGGGACCTCTCGCAAACCATGGCCCTGGAGATCGAGGATCGGCCGCTGCAGGGCGAGTTCTTGCGCACGGCCAAGACGATTAACAAGATGGTGAATCAGCTCAGTTCGTTCGCCTCCGAAGTTACCCGCGTGGCGCGCGAGGTCGGCACCGAGGGGAAACTCGGCGGCCAGGCCCAGGTGAAGGGCGTGGCCGGCACCTGGAAGGACCTGACCGATAGCGTCAACTCGATGGCCGGCAACCTCACGGGTCAGGTCCGCAACATCGCCGAGGTCACGACGGCCGTCGCCAACGGCGACCTTTCCAAGAAGATCACCGTGGACGTCAAGGGTGAATTCCTCGAACTGAAGAACACCATCAACACCATGGTGGACCAGCTGCGGTCGTTCGCCTCGGAAGTGACGCGCGTGGCCCGCGAGGTCGGCACCGAAGGAAAGCTGGGCGGCCAGGCGCGCGTCGAAGGTGTTTCGGGCACCTGGAAAGACCTGACCGACAGCGTGAACTTCATGGCGAGCAACCTGACGGCGCAGGTACGCAACATTGCCGCCGTCACCACGGCCGTCGCCAATGGCGACCTCTCCCGCAAGATCACCGTGGACGTGAAGGGTGAAATCCTCGAACTGAAGAACACCGTCAATACCATGGTGGATCAGCTCGGCGCCTTCGCCTCGGAAGTGACGCGCGTGGCCCGCGAGGTCGGCACCGAGGGGAAGCTCGGCGGCCAGGCCCAGGTGCCCGGCGTGGCCGGCACCTGGAAGGACCTCACTGATAGCGTCAATTTCATGGCCGGCAACCTTACCGCCCAGGTGCGCAACATCGCCGACGTCACCAAGGCCGTTGCCGCGGGCGACCTGTCGAAGAAGATCACCGTGGACGTCAAGGGGGAAATCCTGGAGCTGAAGAACACCGTGAATACCATGGTGGATCAGCTCAGCTCGTTCGCCGCCGAGGTCACGCGCGTGGCCCGCGAGGTCGGCACCGAAGGAAAGCTGGGCGGCCAGGCCCAGGTGCCCGGCGTGGCCGGCACCTGGAAGGACCTGACCGATAGCGTCAACTTCATGGCCGGCAACCTTACCGCCCAGGTGCGCGGTATCGCGAAGGTTGTGACCGCCGTGGCCAACGGCGACCTCAAGCGCAAGCTAACCGTCGAGGCCAAGGGGGAGATCGCCGAGCTGGCCGAAACCATCAACGAGATGATCGATACGCTGGCGACGTTCGCCGACCAGGTCACCACGATGGCCCGCGAAGTGGGGGTCGAAGGGCAGCTGGGCGGCCAGGCCAAGGTGCCCGGGGCTGCCGGCACCTGGAAGGACCTGACGGAGAACGTCAACCAGCTGGCGGCCAACCTGACCACGCAGGTGCGCGCCATCGCGGAGGTGGCCACCGCCGTCACCAAGGGCGACCTGACTCGGTCCATCACCGTCGAGGCCCAGGGCGAAGTGGCAGCCCTGAAGGACACCATTAATGAGATGATCCGCAACCTGCGCGATACCACGCAAAAGAATACGGAGCAGGATTGGCTGAAAACCAACCTGGCCAAGTTCAGCCGGATGCTCCAGGGCCAGCGCGACCTGACCAACGTCGGCCGCATGGTCCTCTCGGAGTTGTGCCCCGTCGTCACGGCCCAGCACGCTGAGTTCTACGTATACGACGGGGCCGGAGAACCGGCGCCGTTGACGCTGCTGGCAAGCTATGCTTCTCAGGGGAAGGGAGCCCTTGGCAAGCGCATCGAACTGGGCGAGGGACTGGTCGGGCAATGCGCCGTGGACAAGCAACAGATTCTGCTCAACAACCTCCCGCCCGAATATATCCGCATTTCCTCCGGACTGGGCGATGCGCCGCCGCGAAGCCTCCTCGTGCTGCCGCTCATCTTTGAGGGCCAGGTCAAGGGCGTCCTCGAACTCGCGTCCTTTGAAGGCTTCAATCCGACGCACCAGGCGTTCCTGGAGCAACTTACCGAATCGATCGGTATCGTGCTCAACACCATCGAGGCCAACATGCGAACGGAGGGCCTCCTCCAGCAGTCGCAGTCGCTGGCCCAGCAGCTGCAGACACGCCAGGAAGAACTGCAAAACACCAATGAGGAGTTGCAAGAGAAGGCCCGCCTGCTCGCCCACCAGAACCAGGAAGTGGAGCGGAAGAATCAAGAGGTGGAACAGGCTCGCCAGGCGCTGGAGGAAAAGGCCAAACAGCTGGCGTTGACCTCCAAGTACAAGTCGGAGTTCCTGGCCAACATGTCGCACGAGTTGCGCACGCCGCTCAACAGCCTGCTCATCCTCTCCGACCAGCTCTCCAAGAACCTCGAGGGCAACCTGATGCCCAAGCAGACCGAGTTCGCCAAGACGATCCACTCCTCGGGTAATGACCTCTTGATGCTCATCAACGACATCCTCGATTTGTCGAAGATCGAGTCCGGAACGGTGGTCGTGGACGCCAGCGAATTGCGCCTGGACGAGCTGGAAGGCTATGTCGAGCGCACCTTCCGTCACGTGGCGGAATCGAAGAGCCTCGATTTCCTGATCCGCTTCGATCCCCGTCTGCCCACGTCCATGCTCACGGACGCCAAGCGGCTGCAGCAGATCATCAAGAACCTGCTCTCCAACGCCTTCAAATTCACGCACCACGGCCAGGTGACGCTGTCCGTCCAGCCGGTTCACGCCGGCTGGAACCCCGAAAACAAAGAACTCAACCGCGCCCCCGAAGTGCTGGCGTTCGCCGTCGCGGACACGGGCATCGGCATCTCGGGCGACAAACAACAGATCGTCTTCGAAGCATTCCAGCAAGCCGACGGGAGCACCAGCCGTAAGTACGGGGGCACCGGTCTCGGCCTGGCGATCAGCCGCGAACTCGCGCGTCTCCTGGGCGGCGAGATCCGCCTGGTGTCGAGTCCCGGTCGGGGCAGTACCTTCACCCTCTACTTACCGGTCACTTACATACTCCCACACACGGTTCGCAAGCCGGCGCTTCCCAGTGTGGCAACCGTTGCCTCGCCAACGGCTTTCCACTTCACTGCCCAGAATCCCGCCGAGGCCCAGGCCGGAGGGAATGACACCGGCGCCGCCCCGACCCTGTACAGTGTTCCGGAACCGGAGATCGAGCGCCTGATCAATGAAATCGGCGACGACCGGGATTGCATCCGGCCGGGCGATCGGGTCCTGCTGATTGTCGAGAATGACCTGGCCTTCGCTCGCTTTCTGCTCGATACAGCGCACGAGAAAGGCTTCAAGGGACTGGTGACCTCGCTGGGTGCCGCGGCTCTGTCGATGACCCGCGATTACAAGCCCAACGCCCTCACCCTGGACATCTACTTGCCCGACATCGAAGGCTGGCGAGTCCTGGAACGCCTCAAGAACGACGTCGGTACGCGCCACATCCCGGTGTGTGTGATCTCCACCGACGAGGCGCGCGACCGCGCCCTGGCGTCCGGCGCGCTGGCGTTTCTCGCGAAGCCGATCCCCAACCGGGACCTGCTCGACGGATTGCTTGCTCACCTGAGCACCTTCATCGACCGAACGACGAAGAACCTGCTGGTGGTTGAATCCGACCCCGATCACTGTGGCCGTGTTCTGGAGTGCATCGACGCCGAGGACGTCCAGGTGACGTCCGTACCTGACGGCGCAGCCGCGCTGCAGATGCTTCGAGAGCGGCAGATCGATTGCGTGGTCCTCAGCGCGCATACGTCCGAGGTGGTAGACAAGTTGGCGGCTTACGCGAGCGAGAGTGATCCGGTGTTCGGCCGACTGCCGGTGCTCGTCTATGGCGACGGGGAGGTGGTCCGAGACGACCGCGTCTGGAAGCGGATGGAGGAATCATGTACGCTGTGCCACATCCACTCGCCCGAGCGTCTGCTCGACCTGACGGCGTTTTTCCTGCACCAAAATGTGGCCAAGTTGCCCGAGAGCAAACGCAAGATGCTGCTCGAGCTGCACGAGTCGGATAAAGTCCTGGTTGGCAAGAAAGCGCTGATCGTGGACGATGGCATGCGCAACATCTTCGCCATCTCCACGGTACTGGAGGAGTATGAGATGGCGGTTAGCTCGGCCGACAACGGGCGCGACGCCATCCGGCTTCTGCAGGAGGGTCCAGCAGTTGACATCGTGCTGATGGACATCATGATGCCGGAGATGGACGGGATAGAGACCATGCGCGAGATCCGCAAGATCCCACAGCTGAAGAACTTGCCGATCATCGCCGTGACGGCCAAGGCCATGAAGGGCGACCGCGAAAAGTGCATCGAGGCGGGAGCCTGGGACTACCTGTCCAAGCCGGTCGATACCGAGCGGATGCTGGCCGTGCTGCGGGCGTGGCTCCATCGCTGAAGAGGGCCGGGTCGATCGAAGATTAGACCCCGAAAAAGGAAACGATGGCCGACGCCGACAAGACAAAAATCCTGATCGTAGATGACCTGCCGGAGAAGCACCTGGTCTACCGGTCCGTCCTGGAGGAACTGGGACAGGAGCTGATCTCCGCCCATTCGGGGGCCGAAGCTCTGAGGGAGGTGCTGCGCCACGACTTTGCCGTCATCCTGCTCGACGTTCGCATGCCGGGCATGGACGGGTTCGAGACGGCCGCACTCATCCGCGGCCGCAAGAAGTCCGCATACACGCCCATCATCTTCATCACGTCCTTTGCAGATGACGTGCATGCGGCCCAGGGATACGCCAGCGGTGCCGTGGACTTCATCCTCGCGCCGGTCGTGCCGGAAATCCTGCGGGCCAAGGTCACGGTTTTCGTGGACCTGTTTCAGATGACCCAGGAGATGAAGCGCCGCGCCGAGGAACGCGTCGCCCTGGCCGAAGAAAGGACGCGACGGGCGGCTGCCGAGGAGTCCAACCGCCGCCTCGGCTTCCTGGCAGAGGCCTGCGAAGTCCTGGGACAGTCTCTCGATTACCAGGTGACGGCACGCGACCTGGCTCAGCTGTCCATTCCCTTTTTGGCCGATCTGGCTGCCGTGGCTCTTCCCCGGCGGTCCGAGGGAGACGGCAAGCTGATTGTGGCCGCGAATCGAGGCGACGATTCCTTCCTGGATGAGTTTGCCAGCCACGCTTGCTTGCCCGAGAAAATCGCTACTGCAATTGCTCGCGTCCTCTCCAGCGGATCGGCAGAATTCCTACCGGAGCCCCTGTCTGCCTCGCCGGACTCCAGCACAACCGCCATCATCCTGCCGATGCACGCTCGGGGCCAGGTCTGTGCCGCGCTGGCTTTGTCCCGGGAAGCGAGCAACCGCCGCTTCTGCGCGGCTGACCTGAGCATGGCCGAAACCCTGGCTTCCCGCGCCGCCGTCGCTCTGGACAACGCGCGCCTTTACCAGGACATCCAGCAGGCCGATCGCCAGAAGAACGAATTCCTGTCGATGCTGGCTCACGAACTGCGCAACCCGCTGGCACCTATTCGCAACGCGGTCCACGTGCTGCGGCTCCAGGACACGGAACCGCAGGATCTCCACTGGGCTGGGGACGTCATCGAGCGCCAGGTGAAGCACATGGTCCGCCTGGTGGATGATCTGCTCGACGTCTCCCGAATCACCCTGGGTAAGATCGGCCTGAAACTCGAACCCGTGGAGATTGCGGCGGTCGTGGCCGATGCTCTCGAGGTCAGCCGTCCCGCGATCGAAGCCCGACGGCATCGGTTGGACGTGACCCTCGGCCAGAAACCCCTGTGGGTGAACGGCGATGCGACCCGACTCGCCCAGGTCTTGACCAACCTCCTGAACAACGCCGCCAAGTATACCGATGAGGGCGGTCAAATCTGGCTGACGGTTGGTGAGGAGGAGGGGTCCGTTGTCCTGCGCGTGCGCGATTCCGGCATCGGCATCTCTCCCGAAATGTTGTCGACCATCTTTGACCTGTTCACCCAGGCAGACCGTTCGCTGGACCGCTCCCAGGGAGGATTGGGGATCGGACTGACCCTGGTCCGCCGCCTGGTGGAGATGCATGGCGGCTGTGTGCAGGCTCACAGCGAAGGGCCGGGCCGGGGCAGCGAGTTTGTTGTGTACTTGCCCGTTCTCTCCGAAGAAAGGGCGCCGGCGGGCGCCGCGGCGGATGTCGAATCGCAGACACCCCCCGGTGCCGGCTGCCGGGTCCTCGTGGTGGACGATAACGTGGACGCGGCCGAAAGTCTCGCCATACTGCTCCGGCTGGGCGGGTGCGAGGTGCGCGTGGCCTACGACGGCCAGGCCGCCTTGGCAGCAGCGCAAACATTCCACCCCGCGTTCTTCGTGCTTGACATCGGTCTCCCTGGCATGGACGGTTTCGAGGTGGCTCGGCGTCTGCGCGCGCAGCCGTCCACCAGGGACGCGGTGCTGGTGGCTGTCACGGGCTACGGACAGGAAGAGGACCGCGTCTGTTCTCAGCAAGCGGGCTTCGACCACCATCTGGTCAAGCCAATCGATTTAGGCACTCTTCAAAAACTGCTGAATGCCGTGCCGGCAAAATCCCTGCCGGCCCTCACTGCGAGCGAGCCCGGTAAGAACGGTCAGAGATCGGCTGATCTGCCCAAATGACTCAGCGGCGCGCCTCCTCCCGCTCTCGAATCGAGCCCGCTCAGGAGCGTTTGCGGGGCGCGAGATGAGCGGCCACGGAAGGAAAGGTCAGCGGCTTCTTGCACCGCGGACACATCCCGGAATGTCCCGCCTGCTTCAGGAGATAACGGAGCCGTTGCCGGCAGCGCGGGCAGCTGAAGTGAAAGGCTTCCGCCTCTTGCGGCCGGTTCCGCCAGCGCACCAGCAGATACCCGCCAAAGCCCAGCAGGAGCACCACGGAAATCAGGAGAACCCAGTGCAGTGTCGTCATGAGATGCACGCTTTGTACACCGATCTCTCCCGCCAGGCAAAGAAAAACTCCCAGAAAATGCGCTGACCGCCTCATTCACGGTCCGTGTGATGCTGTCCGAGGGCTGTGGAGGCTCGCGCTGCACTCGATCCACCCTACCGGCCCGCGCAGCGGACACCCTCAACCGGACGGTATCAAAGCCACCGTTGCAGCAGCTCGCGCAGCACTGCGGCCCAACCCTCCAGTGGACCGTCTGCCGCCGGACAGGCAACCGCCTCGTCGCCGGCGGCCAGGGCTGGGTAGGGTCCGTCCAGCCGCAGCCGCGTCACCACGCTGTCCTCCGCCGCGAAGGCTGTGTCGGCCGTCGCCGCCGTCAGGCAATGACACAGGCTGCGCCGCGCCCGCAGGCCGCAGTCGCGTGCCGCCTGCGCGGGCGTCGTCTTCTCCACGACCTCGACCGTGCCGCTGTCCAGTTGTTCCTGCAGCAGCGTCTTCAGCAAACTCAGCTCCGCGAGCAGCGCCGGCTGCTCCTCCTCGTTCGGGAAGTAGAATACGAACGTCAACGCCTCGGTACTCAGCCAGTCCGACAGCCGCCGCACCGTCACCAGGAACAGGGCCAGCAGCAGGACCACTCGCTGCCACGGCAGCGCCACGTCCTTGAAACGCGCATGAACCAGATCGGGAAAGAGGACGAAGGCGAACGTCCGCCGCCGGCGCAGGAACTGGTTCTCGTCGCGCGCATAGTACAGCAGCTCGTCGCGCAGATACTTGACGTCGAACAGGTCCGGCCGTTCGTCCTTCTCCATGTAGGCGAGCTGTGAGTGGAGCAGGCTCTCGATGCTGCCGCGGTTCGACAGCGACGAGAAGCCGCCGACCGGATAGGCATCCTCGTCGAGGACGCGCGTCGGCACCTCCTGCCGACCGGCCAGGGACCGCGGACGCTGCGGCGGCAGCGACTCCTCGAGCCGGCCGGCCGCGTGCAGCACCTGACGCAGCGCCAGTCGTTGGCCCAGGTCGTCCAGGGCCGTCCGCCGCTTGAGCTCGAACAGGTCGGCGCCGTCGAGCATCTCGGCCGTGCCGCGCGCGGCGCCGACCAGCGAGCGCAGCACCGTTTCCAGCACCGGCAGCAGGCCGTCGCCGTCCAGCGTTTCCCAGCCGCGCGCCAGGACGACCTCCGGCCGTTCCGCCAGCAGCGTCCTGATGAGGCCGGGACTCAGCTCGACGCCGGTGCCACCGGCCCGCTGACGGAACTGCTCCAGGACGAACGCCAGGCCGCGCGCCCGATCGCGCCCCTGGTAGGTGCGCAGATACTCCCCTGCCTCGGCGAAGGTCCAGTCCGCATACAGTTTGCCCAGGACATGGTCCTCGTAGGCGCGGAGCAACCCGGGCGGTACCCCCGGCAGCAGCGGCTCGTCGCGGCGAGCCCTCTGCCAGTCCGTGGCGAAGGCGACGTGTCCTGCGTCGGCGACAAAGCCGGGCGGCGGCAGGGGCAGCCCGGCGGCGGCGATCTCCAGACACCACTCCAGTCCGGGGCGCACCGCCTCGGGGGCCGGCGGATGTACTCGCTGCAGCCACAGGCCCTGGAGCAGGAACAGACGGGCTTCGTCGAGATCGCGCAGTTCGTGGACGGTCATGAGCTTCCCCGTTTGGCCGCAACGCGCAGCGGAGACGGAGCGCGTTGCGGCTAAACGAATGTTCCCTTCTACCCTAACGGATAGCCGGATTTCGGGCAACTTCGGCAACAATGGCAGGATCGCTATTTCTTTCCCAGGCGTTATTGCCGTTAATTCCCGCCAGGTCTCTGTCCGATGAATAGAGGGATGACGGATTACAGCGGTTCACCAGGCCGGTCCACATGCGGACTGGCGGGACCTGAAACGGCGAGGACGGCATGAGAGGCAAGAACATCTGCCTGGCGACTCTGGTCACGGTCCTGGTGGGTGCTGGCGCTGCGTGGGGCCAGTACTCACCGGTGCCCACCCCGTCCAGTCCGCCCAGTCCGCCGTCTTCCCAGGTTTCCTCGCCGCAACCGGACGGCAGCATGGGCCCAGCGACGTCGCCGACCGGCATTCTCGGCGACACTCCGGAACAGCACGAAGGAGCGCCCATGCGGCTCGCGCTGTCCGACTGGATCCTCGGCACCCATCCAGGCTGCTGCGGTCCGACCGGCGGCGATGGCCCGGTGCAGATGGAACTCTATCTGCAGGCCGGCCTCTCGTTCCCGACCGGGGGGGCCATCTTCGGCCATACGCTCGAGCCCGGCTGGGAAATCCAGGGCGGCGGCCGCACGCTGTTTTTTAATCCCGCGCAGGAGGCCGCCTGGGTCATCGACCTCAGCCTGAATAATATCCACAACCAGGGGCAGCACCCAGAATTCCTTGTCGGCCTGAATCACATTCTCGTGCCGCTGTCGACCAACCCGGCCAACCCGAACTCGCCGAATTTCGGTATCGTCAATTTCGTCCCCGGCAAGCACCGGGTACAGCTGGCCAACCCGGGACACGGGGCCTTGATGCCCGATCAGCTCGTCGTTCCAGGTCTGCCCATCGCCAACCTGAACCGGACCTTCGCGAACGCTAGCCTGGGCCGCGAATGGTATCTGATCGGCAGTGGCGCCAAGTGTCACGGCGGCTGCGACCATGACTGTTCCGAGGTGACCTGGCGGATCGGCTGCGACGGCGGCGGCCGCTGGGGTTCGGCCAAGCTGGAACTGCACAGCGTCGAGGCTCCGCCCAACGATCCCGTAACGGGCCGCCCCCACATCCTGAGCACGCGCCATCGTACCGACGTGATTGAAGGTGCCTTCGTCGGCGTGCATAGCGATGTGGAGATTCCTTGCGGCTGCTGCATCTTTCAGGCGGGTGTCCGCGTCGAGTGGGACTACACCTTCATGAATATCTTGCAGGACCAGAACAACGCGGACTTCCAGGAGTTGAACCTGCTCTTCACGGCCGGCGTGCGGTTCTAACAAGTGCGAAACACACCCAGCCCGCAGCGCCAGCAAGGGCAGAGATGTCCCTTGCTTGGCGCTGCGGGCTGGTTCTCCAGGAAACACTACGCCGCAAGCGGCTTCGCCAGCGCTCCGAGCAGGTAGTCCGCGGCGCGGGCGCAGGCGCCCGGTTCCGCCACGCGCCGCCGCAGTTCCGCCAGTTCCCGACACACCTCCGCATACGCCGCCGGATCGTTCAGCCAGCGTAGCACGTGGCCGCCGATCGCCTCGGCCACGCAGCGATCCGTCAGGTATTCCGGGAAGATTTCGCGTTCCGCCAGCAGGTTGACCAGACTGACATACCGGCAGGTCATGAAGAATCGGCCAACGACCAGGTCGAGCGGCCGGATGCGGTAAACGACCGCAGACGGCTTGCCGTGATAGAGGAGTTCCAGCCCTACCGACCCCGATACCGCCACGCATACCTGCGCCGCCTGGATGATCTCCGGCGTCCGGCCCACATGCAATTCCAGCGGCAGCGCGGCAGATTGCCGGCCCAGGTAGGCATCGATCCGCTGCTGGTGCATCTCATTGAAACAGGCGACGAGGAAGCGGGCGGCCGGCCGGGCAGCATGGACCCGTTCGGCGGTCCGCACCAGGGTGGGCAAATTGCGTTCGATTTCCTGATTGCGCGAACCGGGCAGCAAGGCAACGATTGGTCCCGGCCGGCCGCGTTGCTCGGCCACGAACGCCGCGTCGGGCCGCTGCCGGGTCAGCTCGTCGAAGTACGGATGGCCGATGTACTGGGCATCCACGCCCCGGCTGCGATACCAGGCTTCCTCGAAGGGGAGCGTGCAGAGGACGTGATCGACCGAGCGGCGCATCTTGCGAATACGCCAACCGGCCCAGGCCCAGAGCTGCGGAGCGACAAAGTAGAAGACGGGAATGCCACGGGCGTGGGCCAGCCTGGCCAGGTGCCAGTTGAAGCCGGGATAGTCGATGAGCACGACCGCATCGGGCCGCTCGTCGCGGAAATAGCGGTCGGCTTCCTTGAGAAGGCGCAGAAAGCGCGGCGCGTTGGTAAGGACGCGCAGGAACCACATCACCGCCAGCCGGCAGAGGGGATAGAGGAGCCGGCAGCCGGCGGCCTCCATCTTGTCGCCGCCGAAGCCGACGCACTCGACGTCGGGCAGCCGTTGCCGCAGAGCCTGTATGAGGTTGGCGCCGTGCAGATCGCCGCTCGGTTCGCCGGCGCAGAGGAAGATACGCATGGGCTTCCTGCCTCGGTGAGGATGAATCCATTCCCGCCGAAAGGGTATCAGGAAGCGGATTGCGCTCGCAAGGGCGGTTTGCGTTCGCCAAGTTATCAGAGCCCGGAGCACCAGCGCCGGGAAAAGTCCTCGTTGCTAACGCTTCGGGCTCTGATCTGACAGTTCCTACTCGTCGTGCAGCCCAATCTTCATTGGCGACAGTCCGGGCAGCTCGGTCGATTCTTCGACCTTGCGATAGCCCAGCGCGTACAGCACCTCCAGCACCTCGCTCCACGTCGGGAACGGCCGGCGGTTGGCGCGCTTGTACTGGTCCATCGCCTTCATGAAAATGATTTCGTCATCACTGTAATCGCGTTCACAGGTGGTCGGATCTACCTGGCGGCGGCGTTCGCCCAGGTTACGACGCTCCTCGCCGACGCGGCGCTCTACCGCAACAGGGATGTTGCGTTTGCGGCGGTCCTTGGCACGGCGGTCACCGGCGCGCCGATCGGTCACGAGGACTTCGGGAAGAGGGGTTTCATCGCTTTTCATGTAGAGTCACCTTGTTGTCAGTTCGGATGGAACCGCTTCTCGAAATGGAGCACTGGTGCTTCGCCTTGCCGCCATCCTGTTCCGCACACCATCACCCCTGGTGAGTATAACTCATAATTGGGCCATGACAAATCCGCTGGTGAGGAAAGCCGCGAAAACTCCAACGAAATATCCGATTGCAGCGGATCCGCCGAGCGAAGGGGCCCCCGCTGGACTCTGCGCCGGCGTGATCCTTCCTCCAGCCGCCTGCGTAGCAGGAACAGGGTCAGCTGCGCTACCCGGACTTCCAGGGCTACCGACCATGGCCGTCGAGCCGCGTTACCATGCCGCCGCCTGCCAGACCGACCTGCCCAATCCGCGCCACCGCGACGGCATCGCCCGCCAGGTGGATCACATGCTGGCCATGATCGATCGCGCCTTCCTCGGCTACGCGCCGTTCTTTCCGGTGCGGCTGCTCGTCTTCCCCGAGTTCGCCCACGCGGCGCCCATCTATCCTACGGTTGAGGAACTGCTCGACCGCCTGGCCGTGCCGATCCCCAACGAGCACACCGACCGCTATCACCACAAGGCTCGCCAGCACGGCATTTACATTCAGACCGGCAGCTTCCTCGAACGCACGGACCGCTACCCGGGACAGGTGTTCAACACCACCTGCCTGATCGGTCCCGACGGCCTGCTGACCCGCTATCGCAAGGTCCATCCGTGGATTCCGTGGGAGGTCCACGCCAGTCCGCACGACCTGCCCGGCTACGCCGAGGAGCTGTTTCCGGTTGCGGAGACGGAAATCGGCCGGCTCGGCGTCGCCACCTGTTACGATTGGCTCTTCCCCGAGGCGATCCGCCAGCTCGCGCTCAACGGGGCGGAGGTGCTGCTGCGTATCTCGGCGTACATGGACCCCTGGGGCGCGACGCCGCCGATGGACTGGTGGACGGTCGTCAATCGCTGCCGGGCGCTGGAGAACCTGGCGTACGTGGTGGCCGCCAACCAGGGAGCGCGGGCCGACTACTATCCGCCGTTCTCCTGGCCGGGCGGCAGCATGGTCGTCGATTACGATGGCCGCATCCTGGCACAGGCCGATCCGGGGCCGGGCGAAAAGATCGTCGTCGGTCCGATCGACCTGGCGGCGCTGCGTGCGGAGCGCGAACGGCGGCGGGGTCATCATATGCTGGCGCACTTGCGCATGGAAGCGTATGCCGGGTACCGGCGGGCAGTGTATCCCGGCAGCATCGGCGGCGGCGCGGCGGCGCCGAGCATCGAGGGGAACGAGCGCGCGATCGCGGCGGCGCGGCAGCGTCTCCGATAGACCGCTTGCAGCTTGACAGCAGCTTAGAGCCTGTTCCACAAGCCCCCCTCTCCCCCGAGTACAGGGGCGAGGGGCTTCGGGAACAGACTCTTATTCAAGGAATCAATCATGGCGGCATCTTCTTCGCGTGGAATTCGCCTCTGGCTGCTGCTTGGCGTGGCGGTACTGGTACTGGTGGGGGGCGGCGCCGCGATCGCGTGGCGGCTGCTGAACACGAAGCCGGTTCCAGACATGACGGCCGTGCTGCACACCAACAACCGCGGCATCGGCTACATGGAACGCTACAAGTTCCCCGAGGCCGTCAAGGAGTTCGAGGAGGTGGTCCGGCTGGCGCCCGATTGGGAGCCCGGACGGATCAACCTCGGCATCGCCATTCTGAACCTGGCGCTGGGCGTCCCCACGGACGAGAAGAGCGCGGCCAACGACCGGGCGCTGCTCCTTTTCCAGGAAATACTCAAAAAGGACCCTGATAATCCCTATGCCCACTTCTGCCGCGGCCTGATCATCTACTGGAACGGCAACCCGGAAGAGTACGACCATGCACGCGCGGAATTCACCGCCGTCACCCGGCACGATGACAAGGACCCGTTCGCCTGGTTCTGGCTCGGCAAGACGTCGGAGGAGGTCCCGGCGCAGGCCATTCCCTGCTTCCAGCGTGCCCTCGAGTTGGACCCCTACTTCAACGCTGCTCGCTTCAACCTTCACAGCCTGCTGCAACAGACCGGCCAGGCCGATAAAGCCCGAGCCGTCATGGACCAGTGGCAAGCACTGAACGGCGCGGAATGGATCACACCCCTGGACGAGAAGATCTATTCCGAGCGCGGCCGCTATGCCCGCGTCATCGCCGCCCCGGAAGAGCCGGCGCTCACGGAGGTCGGTCCCCTGCCCATGTTCCGCCGCGACGACAAGCTCCAGGTCCAGCTGGCCCCCGGCGCGCGCTGGGCGGCGACTGCCGACTTCGGCACCGACGTCGTTGCCGAACTCAGGGCCAGGGTCCGCAAGCGCTTCGGCGGCGTCATGGTCGTGCTCGATTACAACCGCGACGGCAAGCCGGACCTGCTTTTGCTGGGGGCTGTCGTCGAGAAGGGGCAAGTGCGCGACCTGCTGCTGCGGAACGACGGTAGCAGTCATTTCACCGACGTCACCGCGGAGGCCGGCCTCGGGGGCGCTCGTCCCAGTCTCGGCTGCTGCGTCGCCGACTTCGATAACGATGGCCATCCCGACCTGCTCCTGACCGGCGCCGGCCGTGTGTGGCTGTTCCGCAATAACCAAAAGGGCGGTTTCGAGGACGTCACCGCGAAAGCCGGACTGGACAAGCTCCAGACCGTTTGCCTGGGCGCCGCCTTCGTCGATCTCGATCAGGACGGCGATCTCGATCTGATCGTCGCCCAGTACGCCGACACCCCGGAGCACGCCCTGGCCGCGCTCGAGGGCAAAGAGACACCCGGAGCGCCGGGCATGGCGGTCTATCTCAATACTGGTGAGGCGGTGGCGGCGAGCAAGAGCGAGGATCCGCTGCCCCTGAAGCCCAGCTTCAAGCGTGCCGAGGGGCCGGTCGAATTGCTCGGCGAAAAGGCGCCGGTCGTCAACCTCGCCGTCACCGACCTCGACCTCGATGCCGATCTCGACCTGTTCGTCCTCGCCGACGGCAAGGCGCCGTCCCTGGTCCTGAACGACCGTCTGCTCCGCTTCCATCGTGCCTCCCTGCCGGAAACCGTGGCGCCTGCCGGACGCTGGAACGGCGCCCTGGTCCTGGACGTTCGCCATCAGGAGCGTTCCGATCTGCTCCTACTCGGGCCGGACCGCAGTCCCTTGCTCCTGATCCATGGAGCGAATGCCAGCGACCCGAATACGACCAGGTGGTTCGAGGCGCAATCAACCAACGCGCCGCCGCTGCTCCAGGCCCAGGCCATCGATCTCGACCTCGATAGCTGGACCGACGTCGTGGGTCTCTCGCAGGAACGCAAGCCGGTGCTGCTGCACAACGACGGCCGCCGTCTCACCCACGTCCCGGAGGCCCTGGGCAGCGATCGCGACTGGCCCGCCGACCTGGCGGCCGTCGCCGTAGCCGACATGGATTGCGACGGGCTGCCCGACGTGCTGGTCTGGTCCGAGTCGGCCGGTTTGCAGGCACACCTCAACCAGGGCAACGGCAACCACGGCCTGAAAGTGGAGGTGACTGGACACCGTAGAGTGGATCCGGGCGGCGGCAGCAATCGCTGCAACGCCGACGCCTTCGGCACCCGCGTCACCGCACTGGCGGCCTCCTTGCGGAGTGATGTCGAGTACACAACCCTCTCCGCTGGCCTGGGGCAATCGCATCAGCCCCTGTTCCTGGGACTGGGTCGCCACAGCGAAGCCGACCTTGTCCGTCTGCGCTGGCCGGACTCCACCTTGCAGGCCGAATTCAATGCCTCGGCCGGCCCCGGCTGCGAGGTGCAGCACATCGACCAGACGAACCGCAAAGATGTCTCTTGCCCCATCCTCTTCGCCTGGAACGGCCAGCGCTTCGGCTTCGTCACCGACTTCCTCGGCGCCGGCTCCATGGGCGAATCGCTCGCGGGCGGCGGTCACCGGCCGCCCCGGCCGGAAGAATCGGTCAAGATCGAGGCCGGTCAGCTCGTGCCGCGCGACGGCCAATTCATCCTCAAGCTGGCCGAGCCCATGGACGAGGTAACGTATCTCGATCATCTGCAACTCGTGGTACTCGATCATCTCGCCGGCGTGCGCGTCTATCCCGACGAGCGTTTCGACGCGGGTGGGCCGCCGCCGACCCAGGAATTGCTTGCCTTCCGCCGCGAAATCTATCCGATCCGTGCCCAGGACCACCATGGCCGCGACGTGACCGACGTGCTGCGGCACTGGGACCGTGCCACGGTGGACGACTTCGGCCGGCGCGCGTGGATCGGCTTCGCGGAAGAGCACTGGGTCGAACTGGACTTCGGCGATCGGCTGAAGGAGTTCGGACCGAAGGATCGCCTCGTGCTCTGCCTCGCCGGCTGGACCGACTATCCCTATCCGGAATCGATCTGGGCGGCAAACCAGGCGGGTGTGGCCATGCTGCCGCCGCTGCTGGAGCGGCGCAGCGCGGACGGCCGCTGGGAGAAGATCGCCGACGCCGGTTTCCCCGCCGGTCTGCCGCGCATGATGACGCTCGACGTTACCGGCTTACTGACCGGCCCAACGTGCACCGTGCGGCTACGGACGAACATGCACGTTTTCTGGGACCAGATTTACGTTGCCCCGCTCATCCAGAAAGATGCTGTGCAGACCACGCCTCTGGAAGTGACGGCGGCGACGCTATCCGCGCGCGGCTGCATGCAAGAGCACTCGCCGGACGGCCGGCAACCCACGGTGTACGATTACGATCGGCTCGACGCGGTACCGGTGTCGCGCCTGGCAGGCCGGCTGACGCGGCTGGGCGATGTCACGGAACTGCTGCGGCAGACGGACGATCGCTTCGTCCTCTTCGGTCCCGGCGACGAGCTGGACGTGCGCTTCGACGCGAAGGGATTACCCGAGCCGCGGCCGGGATGGACGCGGAGCTACGTGCTGCGGACGTGGGGCTATTGCAAGGATTGTGCGCCGTTCACCGACAGCGGCGCCACGGTCGAACCGCTGCCGTTCCGGGGTATGCGCGATTATCCGTATGGGAAGGATCAAAAGTATCCGCATCCGGATTATCAGCAGCGCTGGAACACGCGGCCGGTGGGGCGGCTGCACCAATTGCTCCGTCATTGACGGAAAGGCTTGACCGGCTGCAAATGCAGGGTCAGGGTGAGCTGTCCCGCTCCGCTGCGCTGGCGCAGTTCGAGCCGGTCGAAGAATTGCAGACCGCCGAGAAGGTTCGTCATTCGCCGATCCGCTTCTTCGCGGCTGAGCTGGTTCTTGTCGGCGACAATCCCGGCCAGCGGTTCGCGCCGTTCCTGCACGAAACGCCGCAGCTCCTTCAGCGACACGCGCAGCACAGGAAACTCGTCCGCGGGCGGTCCCTCGCGCCGCGGTTCACGGAACCGGCGAATGACATCCGGCGAGCTGGCCAGCACGAGATAGCCGTCGCGCAGGGCAAACGCCGGGCTCACCCCCACCGGCAGGTCGCCCCCGGCAAGGTACTTCACCTCGCCCCGGTCCTGCCGCAGCGTTTTGAGACTCAACTGATCCTTGTTACGGCGATTGTGGTCGATCACCGCGATGAGGGCATACGAGTTGAGTGCCGACAGCAGCGTCTGATCCACCGGCGGCAGCGCACTGCCGGGCTGCACGCGCACCGCCAGCAGCACCTGCGGAAACCACGCCTTCTCTCCGGTCGGCGGCGCCGTGACGCACACGCCGCAGTCCGGACCGATGCACGGCAGGACCTCCTTGATCGCGTCCCTGTCCAGGGCCGTGCCGACGCTCCCCTGCAACTTCCGCACCAGCGCCGCGCGGTCATCCGCCGTCAGGAAAGTACTCGCCATGTCGAAGAGCGCCGACGCCTCGAATCGGCCGGCCGCTGCCAGCAGGGCGTCTTCCGGAAAACGGTCCCACAAGTCCGATCGCCGCGCCGCCGCGGCGAAGAAGCGCCGCGCCGCGGGCGGCAGACGCTCCGTGTTCGCCCGCACTGCCAGGACCACCTCGGCGTCCTTCCCCAGTTCGAACGCCAGGGCCACGCCCTCGAGCGCCTTCCAGTACGCGAGGAACGCCCGGGCGGCAGCGGCTTCCGCCGGCTTGGCCACAGTGGCCTTCTGCTCCATGCCGGCATCGAAGGCCCGCGGGTTCAGCCATAGCGCCAGCAGGGCCCTGTCCGCCCCCAACTTGCGCAGCTGCCGAGCCACCGGCGGCTCCCCGTCGTCGGCCTGACGATCGCGGTCCATGGCCTGCCGCAGCATGTCCTCCTTCGAGCTGACCGCCAGCAGGGGACCGTGCAGGAAGTAGAAGTTTTCGTGGCCACGCTCCAGCCGGCGATAGTACGTCTGGCCGCGGTAGGCGCGCTGCTCGAACTCCATCAATTCCTGCTTGTCCTTCTGCAGCTGATTCAGGCGCTCGATGAGGTCGGCCAGCAGCTTCGCGTCGCGGGCGCGCAGGACCACGAGGTCCTGTTCCTGCTTCGGCTCACTCGGCGGCCCCGGCCGGTAGGCGATGACGATGGTATCGCCGAAGAGGTCGTCGCGCAGCCGGGGCCAATCCACCTGTAGCGCCTTGCGGAACTGTTTTTCCATCTCGAGCAGCTTGGCTGTCTCGTTGGCATTGCGCAGGGCCACGCCGAGCGGCGACGCCTGGAACTGCTCCAGGAAGGGAGAAGCACGCAGCGCCTCAAAGTGGCCGCGCAGATCCTGTACGACGCAGCAGAAGCCGACGTCCTCGGGGACGAGACGCAGGGCTTCGTCGCGCGGCGCGGCGGCGGCGGAGAACGGCAGCAGGAAGAGAACAGCGAGGACAGCGAGCAGACGGCGGGACGGGCATGGGTTCATGCGGCACCTTCATTACCGGCCCGAAGCGCCAGCGCGGGTCCTTTATTTCCCGCGCTCGTTCTTCGGGCCAGTCGCGAAATCGTTCCTCATCCCTTGTCTTTAGCAGACTTGCCGTCCGGTGGCAGCGGCGGAATCTCGCGGAGGAACAGATCGAACGCCCGCCGCGCCGAATTGGTCACCGGCTCGAGCCCGACGGAGACGCCGTGTCCCGCCTCGCGCAGCGAGCCGAGCGACGGCTCCAGCGGCGACGGTCCGGCCATGTCCATCGGCGTCCCGGCCACGACCACGGGCAGCAGCAGCCGACCCTGCCCCACGGTCTCGTCGGCGGTGCGTTGCGTCAGGCTGACCATCGCCGAACTGGCTTCCGCCACGCTTTCGCGCAACGTCGGATCGGTCGCCGTTGCGCCGTTGTCGGCCTGTTGCCGCTCCGGCGCGGGCGGCCGGTCGCGTCCCAGGACGAGGACAAGCACCACGCTGGCGGCCAGGGCAACAGCCGCACGCGCCCAGTTGCGACGGCGCTGGCGCGTACATTGTTCCCGCAGCACTCCGGCGACGATGCGCTCCGGCAGGTCGAGCGACGGCAGCAGCGGGCGGGACAGCAGGCACAGTCCTTCTTCGAGCCGGCGGGCCGCCAGGCAGCGCTCACGGCAGACCGGGCAGGCGGCCAAATGCTGCTCCAGGCCCGCGCTCTCCTCACGGCACACGCCGTCCAGGCGCTCCTGGAGGTAGGTCTGACAGTCGCTGCAGTTCATGTTTCTACGCTCCGCTCCGGATCAATCTCGGTTGGAACCATGCCGCGCTGCCGCAGTCGCTCCAGCACCTCCAGCCGGGCGCGGTGCAGCCAGGTCTTGATCGTGCCGACCGGCCGTTCCATGACCGCCGCGATGTCCTCGTAGGGCTGTCCCTGTTCGTGGAACAGCACGAAAACCGTCTGGTACTCCGGCCGCAGCGTCGCCACCGCCGCCTGGATTTCGCGCACCAGTTCCGCCGAGTCGTCGGTGGGTTGGCCGGCCACCGTCTCTTGCAGATAATCGACCAGTTCCGGCCGGCGCGAGCGCTGGGTGAGCCAGGTCCGGCAGCGGTTGACCGTGATGCCGACGATCCACGGCTTGAGCGGCCGGGAAGCGTCCCAGCGGCGCAGGCTGCGAAAGATGCGCAGGAACACCTCCTGCGCCACGTCCTCGGCATCGTGACGGTGGTTCAGCAACCGAAGGCACAGCCCGTACACCTCGGGTTGGAAGCGGTCCACCAGGATCCGGATCGCCGCGGCGTCACCGCGCAGACAGCGCCGGACTAATGCAGCATCGTCGGCGGACACGTCCTGCCACCAGCAAGGGCTGTACGATGGGAAATACTCGGGGGACCGAGAGAGAGTTTCAGCGGGGCGCCGGCGACAACGACGGCCACAGCTGGAGAACTGTCCATCCGCAAGGGCTTGACGGCATGGATCGCCTTACGGATCCATGGCCTCGTAGAGCAGGTCGATGGCTTCCTCGATCGAGGCTTCCTCGAGTTTCTTGCGCCGTTTCGTCAGGGCTTCGTCAAACTTGATAGCGGTATCCTGCATTCGTTCGTGCGTCTCTTCGGAGCCGCCGACGAGCAAGAAATGCTCGCTGTGCGTGACGCGCTGGTGTTCGTCCTCGTTGTCGAGACCCACGCCAACAAAACCGAGCACCTCGGGTTTGCTGCTTTTGCGCTTGCGTTCGGTGGACAAGGGGCCGGCTCCCTGACGCGGATGGATGGAAATTCCCCCAACCAACTATAGCGTCGCGGCGCGGGGGCGGTCAATTGAAAAGGCGTGCAGCCGCGACGCGCAGCGGCGCGGGTGAAGTCACGCGCTCCGCTGCGCATCGCGGCTGCACGGGTTCACGCCGCCATGCGTGCCCGTTTGCGGACGAACGCGGCGCAGCTCTCAATGACCCGCGCCTGCTGCTCTACCGTTATTTCCGGAAAGATCGGCAAAGCCAGCACGCACCGGCACGCGTCCTCGCTGGCAGGGAAGTCGCCTTCCTGGTAGCCGAGGTAGGCGAGGCATTCCTGGCGATGCAGCGGCACCGGGTAGTAGATCTCGCAGCCGATTCGCTCCGCGCGCAGGTGCTTCACCAGGGCGTCGCGCTGCCCCTGGCCCACGCGGACGACGTACTGGTTGAAGACGTGCCGGCGGCCTGGCCGGATCACCGGCCGTTCCAGGAACTGTCCCAGGTGGTGCTCACCGATCAGCGCGTCGTAACGGCGGGCGGCGACCTGGCGCGCCTGGGTCCAGCGATCGAGGTGCGGCAGCTTCACGCGCAGCAGCGCCGCCTGCAGGGCGTCGATGCGAGCGTTCCAGCCGAGGTACTTGTGGTAGTACTTCGGCTCCATGCCGTGGACGCGCAGGCAGGTCATGCGCGCGGCCCACTCGGGATCATTCGTCACGCACATGCCGGCATCGCCGTAGGCGCCGAGGTTCTTGCTCGGGTAGAAGCTGAAGCAGCCGATCGCACCGAGGCTGCCGGCGCGTTTGCCCTGGTACTCGGCGCCGAGGGCCTGGGCGGCGTCCTCGATCAGCGGCAAATGATGGCGTTCGGCCACTTGCCAGAGCGGCTCCATCTCGGCGCACTGGCCGAAGAGATGCACCGGCATGATGGCCCGCGTCCGGGCAGTGATCTTGCTCTCCACCTGGAGCGGATCGAGGTTGTACGTGACCGGGTCAATGTCCACGAACACCGGTCGGGCGCCAAGGCGGCACACGCAGCCGGCGGTGGCAAAGAAAGTGAACGGCGGCAGGAGGACTTCGTCGCCTGGGCCCACGTCGAGGGCCCGCAGCGCCAGCAGGATCGCGTCGGTGCCGGAGGCGCAGCCGATGGCATGACCCGCGCCGCAATAGCGGGCGACTTCTTCTTCGAGGCCGGCGACTTCCGGTCCGAGGATCACCTGTCCGGAGGCGAGGACGCGGTTAATGGCCTCGTGCAGAGGCCCTTGCAGCTCGCGATACTGGGCTTGCAAATCGCAGAGCGGCACTCCGATCGGCGACGACGGTGTGGACATGGCTCGTTCCATCCATGGAATCGGCTGATCTTCTCCGCACCCGACGGGCGGGGCGACGGCCCCTTATAAGCAGGATAGCCGGGAAGTGTCAAGCGGGGCTCCGCGGCGCCCACGGCACCGGCTGCCTGGCGAAGAAAGCTTGCAGTCCTTGCCGGCATTCGTCCGTCAAGCGCGGCGCCGCGCTCGCCTTTGCCGCCTCTTCCACGGACAGCGCCTGCCGCGAGAAGCGGTGCAGCAGTGCCTTGGTATTGGCCAGCGCCTGTGGTCCGCCCTCGGCCAGCGCTCGCGCCCAGGCCAGCGCCAGCTCCAGCAGTTGCTCCGCCGGCGCCACCGCGTTGACCAGTCCGCTGCGCCGCGCTTCCTCGGCGTCGATCAAGTCGCCGGTCAGCAGCAGGTAGCGCGCGGTGCGTTCGCCGACGTGGCGCAGCAGATGGGGCATGACCATCGCCGCCACCAGGCCGCGCCGCACCTCGGGATAGCCGAACTTTGCCGTGGGTACCGCCGCCGCCAGGTCGCAGACGGTAACCAGGCCCGCGCCACCTGCCACGGCTGCCCCGTTCACCGCCGCGATGGTCGGCTTCGGCAGCGTGTAAATCAGGTCGTAGAGCGTCGCCAGGCGCAGCGCATCGTCCCAGACGGCGCCGGCTTCGGTGCCGCGCGTCACCGTCTCTTCCAGCTCGGCCAGGTCCATGCCGGCGCAGAAGGCGGCGCCGGCGCCGGTCAGGATGACACAGCGCACGGCGCTATCGTCGCGCGCGCGCTGGAAGGCGTCCGTCAGCGCGGCGATCAGCGCCCGACTGAGGGCGTTACGGCGATCGGGCCGGTTCAGGGTGAGCACGACCGCTGGCGGGCGTGTCTCGCAGAGGACGAGTGTTTCGCTCATGATTACTTCCCTCCGGGTGGCACGCGCAGCATCGCCACGTGGTTGGCGGGGCGTTCGATTGGCATTTGCAGCAGGGCAAGGGCAAGCGTTTTGCCCTGGGTGTCGGCCCGCAATGATCGGCTGGCGCCGCCGGCCAGGACATCGTACAGGACAAAGTTGAGGGCGAGCAGGTTGGAGGCTTCGTAGCGCACCACCTGCGACGGCCGCAGGGGAGCGAAATAAGCGCGCACCACGTCGGCGGTGAGGTGATCGCGCAGCCAGCCATGGCCGGCGGGCGTATACGCAATCACGGCGATGTTGGAGTGGTTCCCCTTGTCGCCGCTGCGCCCGTGAGCGATGGTGCCAAGAGGAACCTGGATCGGTGAGGTCATGAACTACGCTCCTGCTTCAGGCCGATTGCGGCTAAATCACCGTGGGTGAAGGTGCAGCACACAAGCCTGAAGCGCCAGCGAAGGAAGCAGCGTCCCGCGCTGGCGCGTCGGGCTTGTGTATTGCCGAATCTTGGATGGTGATTTAGAGGATACTCACCGCCGCCGCCACCGCGCTCTTGGCCACCAGCGCCGGCCAGTACGCGAACACCTCGCGCACCGGCGGCCGTCCCGTTGTGTAGCCCGTCACGCCCGGCGGTCCCGACGTGACCAGCGGCGCCAGCTCGCGGGTGAAGCGTTCCACTGCCTCGCGCCGCGAATCGCGCACCGTGACGCGCAGCACCACTTCCGGTGGCTCTGCCCGCGCCGGTATCACTCCCGGAACACAATCGCCCGCGCCGAGACACTCGACGTTGCTCGCCTCCAGGTCTAGCCCGACCCGGTGCAGCCGTTCCAGGATCATTTGACCACATTTGCGAGCCTTGATCGCGGCATCCGGCCCGAACACCACCAGCGTGCCGCTCGCGGTGAAGCCATCGCGGTAGGCGATCGACACCTTGTAACTCTCCGTCGCCGGCTTGCCACGCGCACCGTCGATGCGCACCACGTCGCGCTCCTGCTGGGCCAGGCGCACGCTGGTGAAGTCCACGACCACGTCCGGCGTCAGATACGCCGCCGGATCGCCGACCTCGTAAAGCAGCTGCTCGGCCACGGTCTCCTCGTTGACGACGCCGCCGGTGGCGGGCGGCTTCGTGATGCGCACCGTCCCGTCCGCCGCCACTTCGGCGATGGGATAGCCGACGTTGGCGAGGTTCGGCGCCCCCTGCCAGTGACACCACAAACCGCCGGTTACCTGGGCACCGCACTCGATGAGATGGCCGGCGACGGTGCCCGCAGCCAGACGATCCCAGTCGTCCCATGCCCAACCATGTTCGTGTGCCGCCGGTCCCAGTGTCAGCGAGGCGTCCGCCACGCGCCCGGTGATGACGACGGACGCTCCCTGTCCCAGCGCCTCGACGATGGGCCGCGCACCGAGGTAAGCGTTGGCGCTCACCACACGGGAACGGACGATCGACAGCGGTTCGCCGGTATCGAGGTTCGTGAAGGGTTGCCCCGCCGCGAGTAGTGCATCGAGGCGCGGCAGCAGATCGTCGCCCTGCACGACGGCGATCTTGCGCCTGGCAAGGCCGGCCCGATCGAGAATGTCCCGGGCGCGGGCGGCGCAACCGGCCGGATTCATGCCGCCGGCGTTGGTGATGATTTTGAGAGCGGGCTGCGCCTGGAGGATCGGCGCGAGACCTTCCAGCGCTTCGAGGAAATCGCCGGCGAAGCCCGTCCGTGGATCGCGCTGCTTCTGCAGCGCCAGGATCGACATGGTCAGTTCGGCGAGATACTCGAGCGTCAGGTAGTCGAGATGGCCGTGCTCGGCCAGCAGCAGCGGCGCGTCGCGGTTGTCGCCCCAGAAGCCACAGCCGTTGCCGATGCGGATTGCGGTGTGGTCAGCCATGGCCATCACTCACTGAAGGAACCGGCTCAGCTCCGCCGTGAGCTGGCCGCTGTTGTCCATGCGCGGCACCTTGTGCTGGCCGCCGAGCTTGCCCTGTGCCCGCAGCCAGTCGGCAAAGCCGCCGCGGCGCACCGCCCGCACCTCCGGCGCTCGCATCGTCAAATCGCCGGCGCGATGGGCCGCGTAATCCTCGTTGGCCCGACACAGCGCCGCGTCCAGTTCAACGGCGAAGCGCGCCCGCTCGCCCGGCGCCTCGGCGAATTCCACGAGATAACGATGCCGGCCAACCTCGCCCGGCCGCTCCGGAAACACCGGCCCGACGTGAAAGTCCACCACGGCCGTCCCAGCCGCCTCCGCCGCGGCGGCAATGGCCCGTTCGATCTCCTCGCTGATGAGATGTTCGCCGAACGCCGACAGAAAATACTTTGTCCGCCCGGTGAAGCGCAGCAGCGGTGGATCGCGCTTCTCGAAGGCGACCGTATCGCCGATGACGTAACTCCAGAGGCCGGCGCACGTCGTCAGCACCACGGCATACTGCACGTTCGGCTCGACTTGCCCAACCGTGTGCCGTACCGGCCGGTCCCTGTCCAGTTCCTCGACCGGCACGAACTCGAAGAAGATCTGGTGATCGGGCACCAGCCGCAACAGACGATAACGCGGATCTTCCGTGGCGACGAAGCCTTCCGAGGCGGGATATACTTCCAGGTAGTGGACCGCGTCGCTGCCGATGAGTCGCTGGAAGAGGGCGCGATACGGTTCGAACTTGGTGCCGCCGTGAACGACCAGCCGCAGCGCCGGCCAGACCTCCGCGAGATGCTGCCGGCCCGTCGCCTGCAGGAGCCGCTCGAACAGCAGCAGCAGCCACGACGGCACGCCGCCGACCAGGGTAATCGGCAGCGTGGCGCTGCGCTCGGCGAGGATCTGGATCTTCTCTTCCCAGTCGCGGAGCAGCGCCACCTCCAGAGGCGGGAACGTGTAGGGCCGAAGTAGCGGGCTGACCTCGCGCGCGGCGATGCCGCTCAGGTCGCCGCCGAGGACGGCGCCGCCTTCGCCCAGCGGCGTCAGGTCGCTGCTGCCGCCGAGGAAGAACAGCCGGCCGGCGAACAGAGGCGTTCCCGGATACGCGGCCAGGAACAGGGCCAGCGTCGTCAGCGCCGCCTTGCGGTTCGACGCGATCATCTCGTGCGAGATGGGGATGTACTTCGTGCTGCCGCTGGTGGTGCCCGACGACTGGGCGATGTATGGGATCAATCCCGGCCAGGTGAGGTTTTCGAGGTGAGGGAACGTCTTCTGCCAGTAGTCCTGCCAAAACTGCTCATACCCCCGCAGCGGGACGCGCTGCTGATAGTCGGCGATGGTGCGAATGCTCTCGAAGCCGTGGTCGCGGCCGAAGCGGGTGTGGCGGGCGTGGTACACGAGCCGGCGGAGGGTGTGTTCCTGGACCTGGGCGGCTGGGCGGCGGTCAAGCCGTCGCACGCGCCGCTGGGCATACTGGCCGAACAGGACGTCAACGGCCCGTCGCACCAACGGCCTGCCGATCAGGGATTGAAGCATAAGCAGTGGCTAGTGGCTAGTGGCTAGTGGACCGCCACGACGGCTTTGGCACGTAGAAGCGGCATCTTGCCGCTTTCAGTCAAGCGGCATCTTGCCGCTTTCAGTCAAGCGGCATCTTGCCGCTTCTACGTGTCGGTTTTCGGTTTTCGCTCCACTAGTGGCGTTCTTGCTAGCCACTAGCCACTCTTTTTAGCGGGTTTCGCACGCAGCAGTTCACTCAGGCCCGGCGAGGACGTTGGTTCCGGACTGGTCAGGAAGTGGACCACGAGGCGATTGATCAGCCACGGCTTCTCCAACTGCGGCGCGTGGCCGCACTGCGGAATGGTCAGGAACTGTCCCTGCGGCAACGTCTGCGCCGCCTGGGCCGCATGCTCCGGGCTGACAATGCGGTCCTCGCGGCCCGTCACGAGCAGCGTCGGCTGCGTCACCTCGGCCAGCCGGTCGCGCACGCAATGATCCATCGTGCCGCGGATGGTGCGCAACAAGCCGGTGCGCCAGCGGCGATTGCGGAACTGCTTGCTGTAATAACCCATCAGGTTCGGATCGGCGTTCCGCGGATCGAAAAAGACGCTGTCCACGATGCCGCGCAAGTCGTTGTGCCGTACGCCTTCGACGATCGGCAGCCGTTCCTCGTCGCCCAGGCCAGAGGGGCAGAGAAGCACCATGCGCGCGACGTTGTCGGGATAGCGAACGGCGTACTCGACCGCGACCTTGCCGCCGAGGCTGCTGGCGACCAGGTGATAGGGGGGTGTCTGCACGAACGATTCCAGGTAGAGGTGGAGCTGCTCGACGAGGTAATCGACCGTGATCGGTTGGCCCTGCTCGATGCGGCGATGCAGACCGAGGCCGTCGTAGACAAGGATGCTGGGCGCATGCACGTCGAAATAGCGTCGCCAGAAGGGTTGATTGCGGAACCAACTCTCCGCTTGCTCGGCGAGACCGTTAATCAGCACCAGGGGCTGCCGCCGAACATAGGCGCACGCTTTGAAGGGATCGAGCCAGGCTCGCCAGTTACCCACCACGGGTTATACTCCTCGAGGAACAGGCGTCGGACCGGGTTCCAAACCCGCTTCCTCATGAAATCGAGCGCGGACGGCGAATGCAAGCCCAATCCGGCCGGCGGACACGCCGTGAAACGCGGCGCAGTGCCGTCTCTGGGTATAGCCGAGATTACCCGGAAATGCCACAAAAATCGATGGCCGGCCGGCACTGTACTGTTTTGCCATGAGCGCGAACAGGAAGGATTCTCCTGGCGGCTCTTCCGCCTCCGAAGAGGATCAAGCACACTCTCAACGGCGAGTTCTCGTGTCTGCTGATGAAGCGTATCTGCCTGCTGCTCCTCGCGCTGTGCGTCCCCGCCTCCTCCGCTCGTAGTCGCATTCGCCAGAAGTTGGAGGAGTAACCCCGGCCCGACTTCTGGCGAATGCGGCTACACGGAAGCCAGCGCTGGACAACCGCCTGGCTTTCTCCTGGGCCGTTGTTCTTTAGTCGCTCTCGATCTCATCGGGCTTCACACCCAGCTACTTTGTGAGAACACCAGGGGTCTTGCCACGCGGCTTCCCCGTTTCGCCCCGCTCGATGGGCGCAATAGTCTTGGCAGCGAGACCTGGGAAGTCGGTCCTGGCAAGCGGTCGGCGCGAGGATTCTTGCGGTCTTGGCGTTGCTGCCTGAGCAAGCGGGTGGTACAGTTGCCGAGCCGATCAACCAGGGGACGCAGCTCGTTTCCCGCCGCCTTTCGAGCTGCGTCCCCTGTTTGTTCGCCGATTGCGGAGGTCCGTAGCGACCATGCATGTCATTCTTGCGTCGGTGGGCACTGACGGCGACGTCTACCCTTACGTCGGCCTGGGCGCGCGGCTGCGCGCCTGGGGACACCGGGTCACCCTGGTGACCAACGAGCATCACCGCTCCCTGGCAGTGGACCACAACCTTGCCTTCCGCGCGCTGGTCTCCAATGAAGAAACCGAGCAGGTACTTGGCAATCCCGATTTCTGGCACCCGGTCCGGAGCGCGCCGCTCACGTCGCGCTGGGGAGTCCGTTTCCTGGAGCGTCAGTATGCGCTGTTCGCCGAACTGGCGAGCGGCGGCGATACCGTGCTGGCCGCTTCGCCCGGCGTCGTCGCCGCTCGTCTGGTTCAGGAAAAGCTGGCGAGGCCCCTGGCCAGCGTCATTCTCCAGCCCTGGTTGATTCCCAGCGTGCTCGCCCCGCCCATCCTGCCGGGGCTGGCCTTGCCGCACTGGACGCCCCGGCCGATTGGCCACCTGTACTGGCGATTGGTCGATGCCGTGGGAGACGTGTTCGTGGGGCGCCACCTCAATCGCATCCGCGCCTCCCTCGATCTGCGGCCGACCCGCCGCTTCCTCCAGTGGTGGCTGTCGCCCGAGCGGATCATCGGCATGTTTCCCGACTGGTATGGGCCTCCGCAAGCCGACTGGCCGCCGCAGGTACGGCTGACCGGGTTCCCCATGTACGACGGCCGGCCTGGAGCCCGCCTGTCGTCCGATGTGGCGGAGTTTTGCCGCGCGGGCGCTCCCCCGGTGGCGTTTACACTCGGCACGGAGATGAGACACGCCGAGGCCTTCTTCCTTGCGGCCGTGGAAGCCTGTCGCCTTCTCGGCAGACGCGGCATCCTGTTGACGAAGTACGGACGCCTGCTGCCCGCCCCCTTGCCGCCGTTTGTTCGAGCTTGCGAATTCGCTCCTTTTCAGCAACTGTTCCCGCTGTGCGCGGCCGTGGTGCATCATGGCGGCGTCGGAACGGTTGCCAAGGCCCTGGCCGCGGGGGTGCCCCAGTTGGTTCTGCCCCTGGCCTTCGACCAGATCGACAACGCGCCGCGCGTGAAACGACTGGGCGTGGGCGATTGGCTCAAGACAAATCAGAGGAGCAGCGCGCAAATCGCGGCGGCCCTTGCCAACGCGATGACGCCGCAGACGCAGGCGCGCTGCCGCACGGTTGCCGCACGACTTGGAAAGGACGACGCCCTCGATACCGCCGCTCGGTGGATCGAGGAACTCGCGTACCGCGCTCCTGGTTCGCGCTGCCAACCGTCCGCGCTCCCCGAAAAACAGGCCGACCGTGCCCTGGGGTAGCAGGTACTTACCTCGGCTTCCAGTCAACTGGCAGCGATGACCCGAGTTGGCGATCGGCTTGCGGGCGTGGCAAGTTTTCCGGGGCCGATTTGGAGTCATGTATCCCCGAAACGTGGACGCCAGCGGCCAAGGAACATGATCGCCCGTCCACTGCAAGGGCTTCCAAACGGGCATGTTCCTTGGAAGTGCTTTCCTTGGAAGTGCTCGTTGTGGCACTCGTTATGGCACGGTCTCCTGACCACTGCTGTCAACATGTTTGAGGC
>JRHI01000554.1_pt1 | contig 39348 bp, 32 predicted proteins | sample 215371 | NCBI WGS metagenome assembly JRHI01 (sample SAMN02929681, study PRJNA255918) | sediment metagenome | biome: cave system; feature: Ice Cave; material: Sediment; isolation source: sediment from deep within a dark volcanic ice cave with no known source of... ... | reverse complement strand
GAAGGTGTCGGCGCTGCCGACGTAAACTGTCTCTCCGCCGAGGACGGGCGCCCCAGTCGCGCCGGCCGTGGGGGAGTGCCAGCGCGCGCGGCCATCGGCAGTGTCGAGGGCGTGGAGATGACCGTCCGGACTGCCGACGAAAAGGCTTCCGTTGAACTCGACCGGCGGACCGGACGGTTGGAATGCGACCTGCCAGCGCTGCTTGCCCGTCGTCGGATCGAGGGCGTAGAGATTGTTCTCATCCCGTCCCTGCTCGCCCAGATAGACCCCGTCATTGCCGACGGCGAGCGACCCCGACTGATAGGAGCGACCAGGACCGAGGGAGAACCGCCAGCGCACGGTACCCATGGTGGTGTCGAGCGCCACGACGGAGCTTTCGGCGCCCAGGACACCGGCCAGGACCAATCCGTCCCCGACCACCGGGTCGACGCCATTGTCGCCGAGCCTGACGCGCCAGCGCTGGGTTCCGGTGGCCGCATCGAGGGCGAAGAGGGCGCCGTCGCCGCCCCCGGCGTAGACGGTGCCGCCGGCCGCGACCGGGGTGGAGACGCCAGGGATCGCCCACCGCCAGCGTTCGGAGCCGGTCGCMGCGTCGAGGGCGCGCAGGAGATCGCCGCCGGCGGCGTAGACGGTGTTGGCCTGGTTCGACTCGGCAGCGATCGAGGAGACGCCCTGGGTGCGCCAGCGGACGCTGCTATCGGGTAGGGTGAGCGGGTCGGGGGCGCCGGTGGGGTTCGAGCGGCCGGCCGGACTGGCGGCCGCTGTGGCAGCCGGGATGCCGGCGAAGGTTTGCCCGCCGCCCGCGGTGAGGTCGAGGGCGTAGACGACGCCGTTGTCGCCGCCGACGTAGAGGTCGCCGCCGTCGATGACCGGAGCGGAGAGCTCGAAAGTGCGAATCGGAAATCGCCAGCGCTCGCGACCGTCCGCCCGAGCGAGGGCGAAGATGGCGCTACAGCGATCGGTGGGCGAGCTGCATCTGCCCTCTTCCGTAACGCCGTGACCGGCGACGGCATAGACGACATCGCCGACGACCACCGGACTCGCGACGAGACCGCCGGTGGCGACCCGCCAGCGGGTCGCGCCGGTTCGCGCGTCAAGCGCCTCCAGCGAGCTGTCGAGACGCGCGGCGAAGACCGTGCCCCCGGCTGCCACGAGGTCCGCCGTCAGGTATTCGGTGGTGCTCGATCGCCAGCGCTCGCCGCCGGTGGCGTCGTCGAGGGCGTGGACGACTCCATCCCCCCCACCGACGTAGACGGCGTCACCGGCCGCGGCCGGCGCGTACCTGGAGTTACCGACGGCGACGCGCCATCGCTCCTGTCCAGTGGCAATGTCAAGGGCGAACAGATTGCCGTCCCCCCCGACGACGAAGAGCAATCGACCGGCTCGAATGGGGCGGGTCGACGCGCCGAGCGCTGCGCGCCAGCGCTCGGCCCCGGTGGCGGCGTCGAGCGCGTACAGGGTGCCGTCACCTCCGGTCAGATAGACGGCGCCGGAGGAGACGATGGGCGGGGAGGCGGTTTGACCGGCCTTGCCGGCCGCGAAGCGCCAGCGCGCGCCGCCGGCGCGCGCGTTGAGCGCATACAAGCTGCCATCCGCGTTCGGCGCGTAGACGGTGTCACCGGCTGCCGTCACCGACGGATAATCGCCCGCCGCGGCCTGGAAGCGCCAGCGCTCGGCGCCGGTCGCCCGATCAAGCGCGAAGAGCAGACCGCGATCGTAGCCGCTGGTGCCGACGTAGACGGTGTCGCCCGCGACGGCGGGCGCGGAGGCGAGCTGCAGGCCGGAGTCGAAGCGCCAGCGCAAGGTCGGGCCGGCGGCGGAACGTGGGATTGTCGAGTGGGAGCCGCTGGCGACCGAGTAGGCGAGGATCAGGGTGGCGAGCGCGAGGATCGCCGCCCTGCCCAAAAGGGACGGTCTCACTAATGCGCGGCGAGCCATGCKATCCCCTCCTCCAGCGGCAGCGAGCGGCCCTCACGGCCGGCGCCGCGCTCCAGGTTGACCCGATCGACCTCGACGCGTGCCACGCCCGTCCGATCCGCCATCGCCCGCGCCAGCGTCAACGTGCCCGAGAACGGCAAGCCGCAGCGGACGTACAAGCGCTGGCTGTGCCGGCGGGCGACGCAGGCGTGGCCCTGACCGGCAGCCGGTCTGCCGCGTTCATCTCAGGTTGCCTGGGGGTGCCGCCGGGAGCTTGGCGGCGTGAATGACCGTGCCTTCGCCGGCGCGGGCGCGTTGGATCGGGTGCTCGGCGCGGGCGTCGGAGAAGACGACGCGGCCGACACCGCGTTCGATCGCGCCGAGGGCGGCTTCGACTTTGACGGTCATGCGGCCCTTCGCCGCGGCGAGGGCGGGCTCAGGATGGGCGGCGTCGATCTCGCGGACGAGGGAGGACTCGTCGGGAAAGTTAGCGAGCAGACCCGGCGTGTCGGAGAAAAACAGGAGCGCGTCGGCACCGAGCTCGATCGCCAGCTCAAGCGCGAATTTGTCGCCATCGACGTTGATCGGCACGCCGTCCGCGCCGAGGGCGGGCGGGGTGAGGACCGGGAGGTAGCCGTTGGCGAGGAGGATGTGGATGAGCCGGGTGTCGAGGTGCTCGATGGTGCCGGCGTGGTCGTCGCGCAGGACCTTCGGCTTGCCGTCTTCGAGGCCACGCAAAACCGGCTTGCGCCGCCCGGAGGCGATGCGGCCGTCGAGACCGCTCAGCCCGACGGCGTTGACGCCGGCGGCTTGCAGCGTGCCGACAAGCCGCTTGTTGACCTTGCCGCAATAGGCCATCAGCATCGCGTCCATCGTCGCGGCGTCGGTGTAGCGCGTGATCCGGCCCTTGTCGTTGGCGATCATCCGCGGCGGCCTGCCGAGCGCCCCGCTCAGCCGGCTGAACTCTGCGTTGCCGCCGTGGACGAGGACGGCTGGCTCTTCGATCTCGACCAGGTCGGCCGCGAACCGGGCGTAGGCGGCCTCCCCGATCGCCGCCCCGCCGCCGAGCTTGATGACGTACATGTGCGCTCCTTGGCAGCGAGGGGACAGGGAGCGGGGGAGAGGGGACAGGAGCCGAATCGTTTTCCTGTCCCCTCTCCCCTGGCGTCTGCCCCCGGACTAGATCGGATGCAGTCCCGCGAACTCAAGGCCGCAGGTTTCGGCGAAACCGCAGCGCAGGTTGAAGGCCTGGACGGCTTGGCCGGCGGCTCCCTTCATCAGGTTGTCGAGGGCGGCCATGACGACGACGCGATTGGAATCCGGATCGCGCTCGAAGCCGACGTCGCAATAGTTGGAACCGGAGAGGATCTTCGGCTCCGGATAGCGGTGGATGCCGGCCGATTCCTTGACGATCCGCATGAAGGGCTCGTCTTTGTACGCTTGGCGGTAGATCGCCCAGACGTCCTTTTCGGACATCGCTTCCTTGAGATAGACGTGCGAGGTGGCGAGGATGCCGCGGACGGCCTCGATCGCGGTGGCGGAGAAGGCGATCTCGGGCGCCACGCCGTCGAAGGTTAACTCCTGGATGATCTCGGCGCTGTGGCGATGGCCGGTCGGCTTGAAGGAGCGGACGACGCCGCTCCGCTCGGGGTGGTGCGAGCCGAGACCGGGCGCGCCGCCGGAGCCGGAGGAGCCGGTCTTCGCCTCGATCACAGTCGGTCTGGTGGTGTCGACGACGCCGGCGCGGAAGAGCGGGTAGAGCCCGAGGATCGCAGTCGTCGCCATGCAGCCGGCGCTGGAGATGGCATCCGACGTCCTGATCTCCGCGCGGTGCAGCTCGGGGATACCGTAGACGAAGTCGCCCAGCAGGTCGGGGGCGGCGTGATCGTGCTCGTACCACTTCGGGTAGCCGGTGGGGTCGTTGAGCCGGAAGTCGGCGCTGAGGTCGATGACGATCTTCGCCTTGTCCCGCAGCGACGCCATCTTGCCCATCGCGACGCCGTGGGGGAGGGCGACGAAGAGGACCTCGCAGGGCTGGAGCGAACCGAGGCCGGTGAACTTGAGATCGGTCCGCTTGCGCAGATTCGGGTGAACCGAGCGGACGAACTTGCCCGCCTGGCGCTCCGAGGTGACCTGACGGAGATGGGCGCCCGGGTGGTCGAGGAGGAGGCGAACGACCTCCCCCCCGGCATATCCGGACCCACCGACGACGGCGACGTCGAGCATGGGAACCTCCGTGTGAGCTGAACGCCCGGCCGCGCGACGCCGGGCGCAACCTACAACGCCCCGCCCGGTCGAGCAGCGGCGACCGGAGTGGCCAGCCGGCTTTCCAAGGATCTCGGCTGGTGGCCATGGGCACGGCCTCGTTCGGCGACGGCGATGACGTAATCGACGATCTTGGCGGGGATGTTGACGCCAGTTGTGTCGATGCTGTTGCGGAACTCCATCGTGTAGTTGACCTCGTTCACCAGCAGACCGCGGCCGCTTTCGAGGAGGTCGACGGCCACGACGCCGCCGCCGACCGCCGCGGCCGCGGCGAGGGAGAGGGCGTCGATCTCCGGGGTGACTGGGCAGTTACTGGCCGCGCCGCCGCGGGCGGTGTTCGTGATCCAGTGCGGCGAGTCGCGGTAGATCGCGCAGATCGTCTCGTCGCCGACGACGAAGGAGCGGATGTCGCGTCCCGGTTTGTCGATGTATTCCTGGATGTAAAACGCGCTATGGTGAAACGAGCCGAGGGTGAGCTTGTGCTCCAGGATCGCCTCCGCCGCGTCGCGGTCGTTGATCCTCGCCAGCAGGCGACCCCAGGAGCCGACCGCCGGCTTCATAACGACGGGGTAGCCGAGCCGGTCGATGGCACCGAGCGCGGATTCCGGCGTGAAGGCGAGAATCGTGCGCGGGGTCGGCACCCCGGCGCGGACGAGCGCGGCCGAGGTGAGGAGCTTGTCGCCGCAGGTGTTGGCGACGGCGTAGGTGTTGACGGTTGGCACGCCCCAGTCGTTGAAGACGCACAGCGCGTAGAGGGCGCGCAGGTGGTTGATGCAGCGCTCCAAGACGACGTCGCACTCCAGCGACGGACGCTCGAGATCGAGCGTGATCTCGCGGTCGTCGAAGCGGACGACCGCGACGCCGCGGCGCTCCAGCTCGACCAGCAGCAGCTTCTCTTCCACCCGCACGCGGGACATCAGGATGCCAACAGTGATCAGATCGGCCACGATCGCCCTCCGGGCGAGGGGGCGAGGCAGCCAGCCGGCCAGGCGGCGAGGAATGATCCAGCTCTTCCCTCGCCGCCTAGCCGCCTGGCCGCCTGGCCGCCAGCGTTAACACACAAAGCCCCCGTCCAAATGCTCCAACTCACTTGAGTGTCCGGCAGAGGTTTGGACTTCGGGTCCTACGGCGTGCTCCTCCGCGACGAACAATATTGCGGCCGTGGCCAGCCATTCGCGAAGGCTGGCTCGTTACCGACCGACGACGCTGCCGGAGCACCATCGCCGGCGACGCGGATCGCTTCTGCAACGATTTCGCTCGGGATGTCGATGCTGGTGGTCTTCATCAGCCCCTTGAACTCGCCGCCGGTATTGACCTCGATGACCTTGAGCCCATCGGGCGTCTCCAGGAGGTCGACGCCGGCCAGGCGGGCACCGACCGCCGCACACGAGCGCAGCGCCAGTTCCTCGATCTCCGGCGTGAGCGGGCAGGCCACCGAGATGGCGCCGCGGGCGGCGTTGGTGATCCAGTGCTCGGCCGTGCGGTAGGAGGCGGCGATGACGCGGCCGCCGATGACGTAGGCACGGATGTCGCGCCCCGGTTTGGCGACGTACTCCTGGACGTAAAAGATCGCGTGGTGGAACGAACCGAGCTCGGCTTTCTGCTCCAGGACGGCCTTTGCCTGGGCCGGCCCGTTCATCTTTGCCAGCAGGCGACCCCACGAGCCGGTCACCGGTTTCAGCACGGCTGGGTAGCCGACCAGCTCGCAGGCGTTGATCGCCGCGGCGACCGAGAAGGCGAGCAATGTGCGCGGCGTTGGGATGCCGGCCGCTTCGAGGATGAGACTGGTCTGCGCCTTGTCGTCGCAGATCGTCGTCGCGGCGAAGCAGTTGAGCGTCGGGATGCCCCAGCGCTCGACCGCGTGCAGCGTGTAGGCGGCGCGGGAGTGGACGACGGAGCGGTCGAGGACGACGTCGACGTGCAGCCCGGCGGATCCGGCATTGGCTTTCGAGAGATCGAGCACCAGCTCCCGGTCAAAGAGCGGCGTGACCGCCAGCCCGCGCGCCCGCGCGGCGTGCAGGATCAGCTTCTCCTCCTCCCGCAGATGCGAGACGAGGACGCCGAGCCGGGGCAGGGCGGAGGGCGCGGGGCGGGATGCTTCGCCAAGCTCGCCATGACGGGCGGCTGACCGCCGATCGCCGGTCGCCGATCGTTCGCCGCTCACAGTGCCACCAGCACGTCGGTGAGAACGCGGATGGCGCGCAGGTAGTCGTCGAGCACGATCCGCTCCTCCGGGGTGTGGTCGAGTGAGGCGTCGCCGGGACCATAGGCGACGATCGGGCAGCCCCAGACCGGGCCGACGACGGTCATGTCCGACGTGCCGAGCTTGAGGGTGAAGCGCGGGTTGCCGTCGATTGCCCGAATCGCGCGCAGGAAGGGCGCGATGATGGGCGAGCGCTTGTCGGTGCGGTAACCCTCCTGGCAGCCCTCGACCGTCAGGACGGCGTCGCCGGCCAGCTCGCGCACGCGGGCGATGAGCTCGTTGCCGGCGACGCCCGGTGGCAGGCGGATGCCGATCGAGAGGCGCGCCTCGTCGGTCAGCCCGTCGCTCTCGGTCCACATCCCGCGCAGTGACTGGCCGATCGAGCCGAACCCGCTCGTCCCTTCGTTGCGCGCCGCAAGCTCGGCGGTGAGGGCGTTCCAGAATCCGATGGCCTGCTCGCCGACCGCTACGCCAGGGCCGGCCGTGTGGCGGCCGCTCTGGCGGAGTCGGTAGCTGAGCGAGAGCGTGCCCCGGTAGCCGAGGCAGACAGCGTCCCAGCCGCTCGGCTCGCCGATGATGCAGAAGTCGGGTGCGGGCCGCTTCGCGACGGCGGCGGCGCCCGGCGAGCCGATCGTCTCCTCGCCGACGGCGCCGACGACGATGATCGTGGCCTGGGCGCGGGGTGCGGCGGCGGCGGCGGCGGCGGCGAAGGTCGCGAGCGGTCCCTTGGCGTCGACGGCGCCGCGGCCGTGGAGGACGCCCGCCTCGAGGCGGACCGGGATCGCCCCGGCCACGGTGTCGATGTGGCCGAGGAGGACAATGCGACGCGGGCCGTCGCCGATGACGCCGACAGCGCTGCCGGCCTCGTCCGGCCCGGCCCGGAAGCCGCGGGCGGTCATCTGTTGGCAGAGGTAAGCGACCGCCGCCGCCTCGGTGCCGCTCGTGCTGGGGAGCGCGACGAGCCCGTGCAGCAGGTCGACATCGGCGGCGGTCGACGTCGCCGTCTCAAGCGGAGAGCGCGACACCATCGGCCACCTCCCGCCCCAGGATCGACCCCAGTCCGAGCGCCTCCCCGAGTGGCGGTTGAATCTCCAAGGCGCCGCCGATCCCCCCCTGGCACGGGCGGCGACCGGCGGCCAGGTCGGCGATCGCCTCGGCGACGGTGGCCTCGTCGAGCGGCACGGCGGCGCGAAACTCCGGCACCGGGTTGACGTCCCAGACGACGAGACCGGCCGGGGTCATGGCGATCTCGACGCCGGCGATCGCGGCGCCCAGGGTTGCCGCGGCGGCCTCCGCGGTGCCGATCACCCGTGCGGGGTAGTGAGCGAGACCGGCGGGGTCGAGCATGGCCACCGCGCGCCCATCGACGACGACGACGGTGACGCGCTCGCTGGGCCGGCACGCGCCGGCCTGAACGAGGGCGACGGCGTCGCCGGCGGCGCCGAGGACGCCGCGGTGCTCAAGCACCGCTTCGGCCACGTCGCGGTCGAGCAGCGCGACGCCGGCGACCCCGGCCGTGAGGGGCAGAAGCGTGGCCGGGTAACCGAGCACCGCCAGCGCGGCGAGCGCCGCTTCCCCTGAGGGCGCGAGGTAGCTGGCGGGCCGGGGGATACCGGCCGCGACCAGCGCGCGGGCGACGGCGAGGCGGTCGCCCGTCGCGGCGAGGCCGGCATCCAGGACGACGGCACCGCTTGCCCGCCAGAGCGGGAGGATGGCCGCCGCGACGGCGCGGTCCTGGCAGCGGTCGACGATCAGCTCCGCGCGCTCGCCGCACGCCGGCACCGCGCCGAGCAGCGGTGGTGGGACCGGTCCGACGGATAACGGCAGGCCGGTAGGGGAGACCGGGCGCGCGGGGACACCGGCAGCCGCCAGCGCCGCGATGATCTGCTTCTCTTCTACCCGCACCCGCGCGCAGAGCACGCCCACCGCCGCAGCCACTTGCTTAGCTCCTCGCGATCAACTTGTCAGCCGAACCGCCGCCCTTGTGCCAGCTCGCATTGCCCGCCGTCATCCATCTGCCGGCTGACTCATCCTGCGCCGATCGTCGTGTGGCGGGTTTGCCCTCGCCCAGGGCAAAGCACGCAGCGCCCCGCCGGACAACACCCGGACCGGTCACCCGATCCAGCACCGGGTGAGAGCGGACAGCATCGGGTTACTCACCCCAGTCTTCGCCTTCTTCGGGCGCGAGACCGACCGAGATCGGGTCGACGCTGAGGACTTCGAGCTCGACGGCGCACTCGGGGCAGACGATGATCTCGCCGACCTCGACGTTGCCGGGGTCGAACTCCGCCCCGCATTCCGGACAGGTGACACCTGTTGCGACCGCCATCTCGCCTCTCCTTTTGGCTTGAATCGATTCCGTTACGGACTTCCCGTTTCCTGGCGCCGTCTGTGGGCCGAAGGCCCCCGGGAGGGCACAGGGCACCCTCTGGGTTCCCTTCCCGAGGGCGAATGTCTGTTCCCTGCGTCGTCTCCCATCACTCAGCCCCCAGCACACCGTTAGCACAAGGTGTGGAGCAGGAGCGCCTTGTGGACGTGCAGGCGGTTTTCCGCCTGGTCGAAGATGACCGACTGCGGGCCGTCGGCGACCTCGGCGACGGCCTCCTCGCCCCGGTGCATCGGCAGGCAGTGGAGGAAGATCGCGCCCGGCTTGGCGCCGGCCATGATCTCCTTCGTCACCTTGTAGGGCGCCAGGGCGACCGCGCGCGCGGCGCCATCGAGCTGGCCCATGCTGACGTGGACATCGGTGTAGACGGCGTCGGCGTCCTTGACCGCCGCCCAGGGGTCGGCGGCGATGGTGACCTTGGCGTTGCTGGCGGCGGCGAGCCAGGTCGCCTGGGTGACGACGTCGGCCGGCGGCTGGTAGCCGGCCGGGGAGGCGACGGCGACGCTGACCCCCATCGCCCCGCCGGCCAGGAGGAGCGAGGAGGCCATGTTGTTGCCGTCGCCGAGGTAGGCGAGCTTGAGCCCGGCGAGGGTACCGAAGCGCTCTTGGAGAGTGAGCAGATCGGCCAGCGCCTGGGTCGGGTGGCAGCGGTCGGAGAGCCCGTTGATCACCGGGATCGTCGCGTGCTGGGCCAGCCCGACGAGGTCGGCGTGCTTGCCGACGCGGGCGACAAGCACGTCGACATAACGACTGAGGACGCGGGCGGTGTCGGCGATCGTCTCGCCCCGTGTGAGCTGGAGGTCGTTGACGCCAAGGAAGATCGCGACCCCGCCGAGCTGGGCAATGCCCGCCTCGAAGGCGACGCGGGTGCGCGTGCTCGGGTGCTGAAAGATCATGCCGAGGGTCTTGCCGGGCAGGTAACCGTGCGGCTCGCCCTTGCGCTGGAGGCGCTTGAGGCGGGCGGCGGTTTCGAGGACCTCGGCGATCTCCTCCGGTGTGAGGTCGGTATCGTCGATCAGACTGCGACCGCGCAGACGGGCACCGACGGTAAACGTGGTGAGCTTGGGTGCGGCGCCGCCGAGCGAGAGCGTTCGGGTGGAGCCGGCCGCGCCGCCTCCGTCCTCGAATATAGGGGGCAGCGACCGCAGTTGGGGCGCGCTGGACTGGGCGATGGATTGGACCTGATCGGCCGCGAACGATGTGTTATGCATTGTGGTGTCCCTCCGGCTCCCGTCAATGACGAGACGCTCCGCGGCCGCGAAGACTCGCGGGCCGAAGGGGCGGGAGGCGTCGGCCCCCGCGGTACCACCCTCCTTGCACCGGGCGAAGCCCTGCGCATCTCTCGGCTGTTGCCGGCGTGGGAGCCACCCACCCGATCCTACTTGGCGGCTCTCCACGAGGCGGAGCCGTCGTTCTTCGGCCGGCCGCTCGGGGGCGCGTTCGGGGGCCTGGCGCCGGTCCCGGGCTTCCACCATCCCCGGGTCGCTGTGGCGCGTCCGCCCCGTACTCCTCCCCGTCAACGCGGGCTGTTTGACGAGTGTGTCTTGCGTTGTGTGGCGATGCTGCGCTGGCGGGCGACCGTCAGCGCGTCGTACGGGTACGACGCGCGGGCCGCCCACGCGGAGAGCGGGAGAGGCCCTCCGATCCTGGGATGAGTCTCATCGTACAGCCTCCACTCCGCTCTCGTGGGCCAGGCGGTCGCGCAGCGCGGCGACCGTGTTGCCGAGACCGAAGAGGCGGATGAAGCCCTCGGCATCGGCCTGGCGGTAGACATCGTCGGCGCCGAATGTTGCCAGGTCCTCGCGGTAGAGCCCGTACGGCGAGCGGCGGGCGACGGCCTGGCACGTCCCCTTGTAGAGCTTGAGCTTGACGTCGCCGGTCACGACGTCCTGGGTCTTGTCGACGAACGCATCGAGCGCCGCCCGCAAGGGCGAGAACCAGAGCCCGTTGTAGACCAGGTCGGCATACGTCAGCGCAAGCGTATCTTTCTGCCGCATCGTCAGTTTGTCAAGCGTCAGATGCTCGAGCTCCTTGTGAGCGGTCGAGAGGATCGTGCCGCCGGGCGTCTCGTAGATGCCGCGGCTTTTCATCCCGACCAGCCGGTTCTCCAGCAGATCGACCCGCCCGACGCCGTGCCGGGCGCCGATCTCGTTCAGCGCCGCGACGAGCTGGACCGCGCCAACCCACTGCCCATCGACCGCGACCGGCCAGCCCTGCTCGAAGGAGACGGTCACGTAATCGGGCACATCCGGCGCGTTTTCGGGAGCAACGGTCAGATCGTAGGCGTCGGCCGGCGGCTCGTTCCAGGGGTCTTCCAGGGCACCGCCCTCGTGCGAGAGGTGCCAGAGGTTGCCGTCGATCGAGTAGATCTTGGTCTTCGTCGCGGCGACCGGGATGCCGTGCGCCTGGGCGTACGCGAGAGCGTCCTCGCGGGAGCGGATCTGCCAGTGCCGCCAGGGAGCGATCACCTTCAGGTGCGGCGCTAGGGCCTGGTAGGTCAGCTCGAAGCGGACTTGGTCGTTGCCCTTGCCGGTGCAGCCGTGGGCGACGGCAGCGGCGCCTTCGAGGAGGGCGATCTCGACCTGATGCTTGGCGATCACCGGGCGGGCAAAGGCGGTGCCCAGGAGGTACTTCCGCTCGTAGACCGCCCCCGCACGCAGGGTCGGAAAGGCGTATTCCTTGAGGAACTCTTCCCTGGCGTCGATCACGTACGCCTTGGCGGCGCCGCTGGCGCGGGCCTTCGCCTCGATGCCGGAGAGGTCGTCCGGCTGGCCAACGTCGGCGGCGACGGCGATGACCTCGCAGTCGTAGTGCTCCTTGAGCCAGGGGATGATGCAGGACGTGTCGAGACCGCCGGAGTAGGCGAGGACGACCTTGCCGAGTCTCTCTGTGCGACTGGAGTTGGAAGAGGAAACCGATGCTCCCACGGGGAACCTCTCGAAACGCGCTGACCACCGCGTGCCACGCACCCCGACCGGGGTGAAACCGCCTACGCCGAACGGGGACGACCCGTTCGGCCGGTACGTGTCCGGAGCAGCGTCCTTGGGAGCGGGAACATCGACGGGTGGATCCTGACCGTAGGTTGACCAGCTCGACGCGATTGTGACGAAAGTCACATGCTGGGTAGACCTTACCGGCTCGGCCGGCGATTGTCAAGCGGCCGCGATCGATTGCAACCCGCGGACAACTCGTTCGCAGCCGGAAGCCGCAGACTACGAGAGATCGGCGAAGAGGGCGTCGACGTCGATCTCGAGTCCCGGCAGGATAAGCGAGCGGACGCGGGCGCCGATGTGGGGAATCGGCTCGTAGCGGCCATGCTTGAGTGTGAGGGCGCGGAACGCACGCTGCTCGGCGTCGGTCAGCCAGTACTCCGGCACACCGGCGGCCGCATACAGGTTCAGTTTTTCGCCTTCGTCGCGGTTTCGCGTCGAGGGTGACAGAATCTCGACGACCAGGTCGGGTGCTCCGTCGATCCCATTGCTGGTCCGGAGTGCCAACCGCGCATTGCTGACATAGACGATGTCCGGCTGGACCGAATCGTGAATCGACAATCGGACATCGAGCGGGGCGAAGGCCACCCGTCCGAGTTTTCTCGGGACGACAAACAGGCGGAGGAGCTCGAAGAGCCGGGCTGCTAGTTCTTGGTGCAACCAGGTTGGGGCCGGACTCACGACAATCTCCCCGCCGATCAATTCGTAGCGCCGGCCATCGTCCGGCATCCGACAAAGATCTTCAAAGGTTTTCAGGCGGGCGGTTGTCGCCATGGTGGTCCTCCGATCGAGGAGCTTACAAGAGATCGGCGAAGACGGCGTCGACGTCGATCTCCAGCCCCGGCAGGATAAGCGAGCGGACGCGGGCGCCGATGTGGGGAATTGGCTCGTAGCGGCCATGCTTGAGGGTGAGGGCGCGGAACGCACGCTGCTCGGCGTCGGCCAGCCAGTACTCCGGCACACCGGCGGCGGCGTAGAGTTCCAGCTTCTTGCGCTCATCGTGCGATCTGTTTGACGGGGAAAGAACCTCGACCACAAGGTCAGGCGCGCCAAGCGTGCCGTTGCTCGTCCGAATCGAGGCGCGGGCGCGGCTGACGTAGACGATGTCAGGCTGAACCGTGTCGTGCTCGGACAGTTGAATGTCCAGCGGCGCGACGGCGACCCATCCGAGGCTTCCTCTGAGGACGAATGTGTCGAGGCGCTGATAGAGGCGTCCAAGCAAGAGCTGGTGATCCCACGTCGGTGCCGGGCTCACGACAATCTCCCCATGGATGAGCTCGTAGCGCCGGCCATCGTCCGGCATCCAACAAAGATCTTCATAGGTTTTCAGAAGCGTTGTCGTCGCCATGGTGATCCTCCCTGTGCTGCGCCTGGCTGTTGGTCGCGGCGCTCAATTGTCGATGATATTGGCTGCGCCGATACACTTTTGGCAAGGCGACGTGCCGCCGTCTAACCGTGTTGGACGCGCGGCGGGGCAGCCGGCGAGGCCTCTCCAGGGCCGCCGGTCCCGTCGCTGGTCTGCCAGGCGGGCTTCTGCCAGGGGTGCGGCGGCACCGGGGCTGGAGTCGCGAAGGGGCCGCGGACGAGCTGTGACCAGAGTCCGGCGCGGTCGACCAGGCGGTAGGAGTAGAGCGAGAAGCCGGCGGCGCCGCGCTTGCGGCCGAGCGCGATCGCGCGCAGGACCTCGGCGGCGCCGTTCCGGGCGTTGATCCCGATGTAGACGTGGCGGCCCGTGCCCTCCTGGAGGGTTGTCACATGGTCGTCCATCAGGCAGGTCCAGTCGGCGCGGGCGCAGTGCCGGCGGGTGATCGGGTCGTAGGTCATCGGCACGGCGACGTCGAGATACCCGCCCCGCGCCCAGGCGAGCGGGTCCTGGAAGTAGCCGCTGAAGCCGTCGGTGGCACCCCAGCTCCAGCGGTCCCGGTAGACCTCCCAGACCGAGGCCGACAGCGCGAGCGTCGGGTCGACCGCGTTCATTGCCGCGGCGGTCTCGCGCACCGTCTGATTGACCAGATCGCGGCGGAACTGGTCCCAGGCGTCCGGCGCCAGGTCGGGACTTTGGCCGAACGCGGCAAGGCTGGCCGGATCGTAGGACCAGGCGCGGCCGGGGAAGCGGATGCGGTCGAGGTGGATGCCGCGGACCGGATAGCGCCGGGCGACGTCGGCCGCGACCGCCGCCAGCCGGGCGCGCACCTCGGGATGGGACGGAGAGAGAAAGACGTATTCGTCCTCGTTTGGGCACGACTGCGGTTGGCGGGCCCGATCGATCATCGCCCAGTCGGGGTGGTCGAGCAGAATGTGGCGGGGAACCACCCCGTCCGCTTGGGCCAGCAGGGCGCACCCCTCGGCGCTCCCGGAGGACCAGCCGGTCAAGGCGTTGAGCCAGGCGTGGACCTCGAGCCCGTGTTTGCCGGCTTCGTGGATCGCGCTGTCCAGCGGGTCGTACGGCGGGGTGCCCCCGAGCTGCCCGCAGAGCCCGACCGCGCACGGCTCGATGGTTGACCGGTACAGGGCGTCGGCGGCGCCGCGGACCTGAAAGTAGACGATGTTGAAGTGCGCTTGCCCGGCCCGTTGCATGATCTGGGCGATCTCCGCCGCCGACGCATACTCGAACCGGTTGACCCACAGGGCCCGACCCTCGGCATTGGCGACCGAGACCGGCGAGGCAACCAGCGCGGCGGGCGCCGCACCGCGAGACCGCCGGATCGCCGCCAGTGAGAGGAGACCGCTCGGCAGGAGGCGGGTCAGCAGCCGGCGTCGACTGGCACGATGGATGGGGGCGGGAGGCTGAGCGGCCAGAGCGCACGTCCCTTCCAGGCGGCGGGCGACGGACGGGGCCGGGGTCGCTCCAGTCTAGCACGCGGGTCGTCGCCGCCGGCCGTTGCCGCCGGAACCCTCGCGTACAATTCAGCGGATGACTGGGTGGCAGCCTGCTCAGGTGGCCGGGCAAGGTGAAAGGGAGCCGCGTGGCACAGATCGAGGCGCCGGTCCGGGAGCGGGACCAGACGACGACAGGCGAGACGCGCATGATGACCGGCGGTCAGGCGCTGGTCGCGACGTTGCAGCGGCACGGGGTCGACACGATCTTCGGGTTGCCCGGCATCCAGATCGACGGTCTGTTCAACGCGCTCCACGAGGCGCGGGATGCGATCCGCGTGATCCACACGCGCCACGAGCAGGCGACGGCCTACATGGCCGATGGCTATGCGCGGGTGACCGACCGCGAGGGGGTCTGCCTCGTCGTGCCGGGGCCGGGGCTGCTGAATGCCGCCGCCGCGCTCGCCACGGCCTACTCCTGCAATTCGCCGGTGCTCTGCCTGACCGGGCAGATCCGGTCGGACCTGATCGAGGTCGGGCGGGGGGCGCTGCACGAGATTCCGAACCAGCTCGGCATGGTGCGGTCGGTCACGAAGCACGCGGCGCGCGCGGTCACGCCGCGGGAGATTCCCGGCACCGTCACGGAGGCGTTCCGTCAGTTGCGGACGGGTCGGTCGCGGCCGGTCGAGGTCGAGGTGCCACCCGATACGCTCTTTGCGATGGAGGAGGTGGAATCGCCGCCGCCGGCACCGGCGCGGGAACGACCGGCCGGCGATCCGGACCTGATTGAGCGGGTGGCCAAGCTGCTCGGTGAGGCCGACCAGCCGGTGATCTACGCGGGCGGCGGTGTCCTGCGCGCCGCGGCCTGGGAGGAGCTGCGGGCGCTGGCCGAGCTGCTCCAGGCTCCAGTGATCCTGACGCGCAACGGTAAGGGCGGCATCTCGGATCGGCACTACCTGGCGCAGGGCCAGCTCGCCGACCGCGCGCTACGGCCGCGCGCCGACGTCGTCCTCGGCGTCGGGACCCGCTTTCTCGACCTCCTCGACCTGCCGCGGACGTTCGCGTCCGGGCAAACCGTGATCCGGCTCGACGTCGACGCGGAGGAGATCGGGCGCAATGGGCGGCCCGACCTGGCGATCGAGGCCGACGCCAAGGCCGGACTGGCCGCCCTCGTCGAGCGCGTCGGTCGCTACAACCGGCGGCGTCCCTCCCGCGAAGCGGAGCTGACGGCGCTGAAGCGAGGCGTCGCCGCGCTGGTCAACGGCGTCCAGCCGCCGGCCGGGTTCGGCCTGGCGATCCGCGCCGAGCTACCGGACGACGGCATCGTCGTCGGCGAGATGACGCAGATCGGTTACTGGGCGAACTACGGGTTCCCGACCTATTGGCCCAACACCTACCTGACGGCGGGCTACCAGGGCACCCTCGGCTTCGGCTTCACGACGGCGCTGGGTGCAAAGATCGGCAAACCCGGCACGCCCGTCGTCTCGATCAACGGCGACGGCGGATTCGGCTTTACCTTGAACGAGTTGGCGACGATGGCCCAGCACAACATCGCCGTCGTGGCGCTCGTCTTCAACGACAACGCCTACGGCAATGTCCGCCGCATCCAGGACCTCGAATACGGCGGCCGGATCATTGCCTCGGACCTCGTCAATCCCGACTATCTCAAGCTGGCCGCCGCGTTCGGCGTCACCGGCCGCCGCACCGAGACGCCCGAGGGACTTCGCGTCGCCTTGCGCGAGTCGCTCAAGGCCAACGAGCCGACGCTGATCGAGATCCCGGTCGGCGTGATGCCGAATCTCTGGAAGGTGTTCGGGCTACGGTAGGGGTTGTCCGCCCTCACCCCCCGGCCCCCTCTCCCAGGATTGGGAGAGGGGGGACGGCCGGGGGGGAGGGTTCAGGGAGGAGGAGGCAATGGTGACGCGGACCACACTCGGGCTGGTGCTGCTGAGCGTCGTGATGATCGTCGGTGTCGCGCCGGGGCCGGCGGGCGCGGCTTATGCCTCGGGGGGGCTGGGGCTGAGCGTCGCCGACTGGGAGGCGACCCACGGCCCGGGCCAGGCGGGGCAGACCTATGTCTCTTACCAGCTGCGGGACGGGGTCTACAACGTCGGATCGGACGGGTTGCAGGGAGCGATCTTCTTCATCGAGCGGACCTGGAACGATCCAGCGGGCGTGCCGCTGACGGATGCCCAGACCGAGGCCAAGGGGCTGATCCCGGGCGACGCGACACTCCTCGAGCACTATGACGCGAACTCCGCGAAGATCGGCTACGGGACCGACGTCGCCCGCTACCGCAGCCCATCGTTGGCCGGGCGGTTCAGCGGCCAGGCGCGCAAATTAACCGGCAACTTCGTGGTCGTTTACGAGAAGATCCCGGCGCCGGCGAGTTTGGACGCGTACGTGACGCGGATGACCCTGGTCGTCGGCACGAAGCCGTAGCTGGGACCGGAGGGAAGGCGCGCGCCGGACGGAGCGCCGGCCGAGCGACGCGCTGCCGGCGTTGGGTGCCGGAGGACGGCAATGACCGACGGCGAGCGCGCCCGCCACGAACAGATCTCGGCGCTGCTCGCCGAGCTGCGCCGCCAGGGGATCCACGACGAGCAGGTCCTGGCTGCAATGGCCGCTGTCCCGCGGGAGCGGTTCATCCCGGAGACCTCGCGCGATCGGGCGTGGGCGAATGTCGCGCTCCCGATCGCGGCGGGGCAGACGATCTCGCAGCCGTACGTGGTGGCGCTGATGACGGCGGCCCTGCACCTGCGCGGCCCGGAGCGGGTGCTGGAGGTGGGCACCGGGTCGGGGTATCAGGCCGCGATCCTCGCCCAGCTGGCGGCGGAGGTGATCTCGCTCGAGCGGCATCCGCTGCTGGCCGCGGCGGCTCGCGCGTTGCTCGGCGAGCTCGGCTGCCACAACGTGCAGGTCTATGTGGCCGACGGCACGACCGGGTGGCCCGCCTCGGCTCCCTACGATCGGATTATCGTCACGGCCGCCGCCCCGCGCGTCCCGGCGCCGCTGATCGCCGAATTGGACCCGGCGGGCGGCCGCCTCGTCATCCCCGTCGGCGAAGCGCATGACCAAACGCTGCTTGCCGTCGAGCGCCACGGCGATCGCACGACGGAGCAGCCGCTGGGGCCGGTCCGCTTTGTGCCGCTCATCGGCCGCGCCGGCTGGGTCGTCCCCGTCCGCGAGAACGGCCACCGGCCGTGACGTGGGTGCGCGTCGAGAGTCGGAGGCGTGGCCAGCGACGATCTGGTGACCGACCCAGGCGGCTAACGGATGGCGAAGCGGTGCGGATGGTGGTGAGGTCGTCGGGCGATCGGGCGAACGTGGCCGCGCGGGACACCGAGTCGGTCAGCAGCCGAAGCAGTCGGCTTCGAGCTTGCGCGCCTCGGACTCCGTGAAGAATTCGACGTGCGACGCCTCGTGGGCGATCGTCGAGGGCAGGGCGCAGCAGTGGTTGGGATCGAACGCCTTGGGGCCGATCTCGATGTACCACGAGGCCGGAAACGTCCAGCCGCAGATCTTGGACTCCGGCTTGTAATCGAACCGGTTATTGTTCATGTGGTTGATGATGCCCGACCGCGTGAGCGCGCGGTACCCGGAGCACGCCGCCACCTTCGCGGTCGCCGTGGGGATCGCGGCGGTCATCGCGGCCGCCTCGGCGGCGGGAAAGCCGTTCAGCGTGAAGCGCTGGAGGCGCGTGGCCGGTTTTGACTCCGCCCGCTGCTGCACGACATGCGTCAACTCGTGGGCCAACAGGTGCCGACCCGCGGCCGATTCGGGTTCGAAGCGCCCCGCTTGGAAGTAGACGTCGTTGCGCGTCGTGAACGCCTCCGCGCCGAGCGACCGCGTCAGGTCGGACGCCTCATCGTCGACGTGGACGCGGACGTCGCCGAAGTCATGGCCGATCCGCCTCTCCAAAACGGCGCGCGCGATCGAGGGCAGGGGAGCGCCCCCGCCCCGCCGCCGCTCGAGGCGCTCTTCGAGACCGGCGAACGGCGTCAGCCCCGCGCCCGCTGATCTGGCTATCATGGGAGTGGCGTCGCCGTCTTCGAGTGCCGCGCCACCGCCACCGCCGGCGCGCGCCTGTTGGGCCTGCTCCTCGGTCGCGGCGGAGTCGCAGTCTTCCCCGTCCGCGCCCTTGCGCCGCACGATCGACGGGTGGGCCGGCGTCGCCATCCGCTGGAGCTCCTCGGAGCACGCGGCGCAGCGGTCGAGAGTCTGTGCGGCCGGGTCACGCGCCGGACCGGCAACCGCGTCCGCGACGGCGTCGGCTTCCCGCTCGAAGGGGTCGTCCCGCTGGCCGACAGCGAGCTTGGTCTGAATCGCGAGCCGATTCCCCGGGCACGCCGGCCCTCCGGCCGACCGTTGCACGATCCGCTGCACGTAGCGGTTGCCATGGAGGTGCTGCAGACCCAACAACGAGATGGGCGGCAGCCCGCGGACCCCCTCCGGCGATGCCCTGACCTGAGGCATCGCCCAGTCCATCGGCTCGGATAGGTCCCGCCGGGTGGCTTCGGCGGACGTTCGGCGGGTGGCGGGGATCGCGTGATGGGTGTCGGATGGAGACGGGGGATGGGCCGGCCAGGGTCTTGCCATTGAGCGCCTCCTTTCGGGTATGTTGGCGATCGGAGCGGTGACGCCGCAGGTTTGGCAAGTATACGCCCGCCTGGCCGCGGATCACAACGTCGGCTGCCGCCCGCTGCCTCGGGCGCCCGCGCTCCGGATGATGTCCAGCCGGCAGGCCGCTGTCGCCCTGGCACTACTCATGCATCGCAGATTATGGTCAGTGGTCGAGGACCACGGGGTAGCCGTTAACATAACCCTGTGGGGATAAGTGGTTGCACTGTTCAACGTCGTGCAGGGTGCCTGAGAACCGGACCACTGAGATGGCTTCCGGATGAAATGGGCCGGGACGTTGGCACGACGTGTCGCGTTGTCTCTTCGATCCGACGAACGGGGCCGCCCGGCGTCGTTCCCGGGCGAGGCGGACAATTGGTACGGTGGCCGTGAGCAGTGCCGGCAACGGGGCCGGCGCGATGAGCGGTGGATACCCAGGTAGGAGGAACACGATGAACGAGCGATTCTTGAACCGCAGGATCACGGCACGCGCTCGCGTGCTCGCCGCCCCGGCGGCGCTCGGCATCGGGCTCGCCAGCCGGTTCGGTGTCGCCCGCGCCCAGGCGCAGGCGACGGTGCGGGTGACGGGGTGGACGTCGTCCGGCGACGAGTTCGATCTGCTCTCGAAGGTCCTGAAGGACTTTCAGGCCAAGACGCCGAATATCAAGGTCGAGTATCAACCGATCCCGTCGGACTACGCGACGAAGATCCAGACCGACATCGCCGCCGGAACGGTGGCGGACGTGATGTACGTCGACAGCAACGTTGCGCCGGACTTGATGTCGCGCGATGTTCTGTTGCCGCTCGACGACTCCATGGCGAAGGCGGGCTTCAAGGCCGAGGACTACTATCCCGGTCTGATCAAGGCCTTCCAGTACCACGGCAAGACCTACGGGCTGCCGAAAGGCTGGTCGGGGCTGGCGATGGTCTACGGGAAGAAGGCGTTCGCCGACGCGGGGATCACCACCCCGCCAGCTACGTGGGACGAGCTGAAGGCGGCCGGCAAGGCGCTCAAAGACAAAGCGGGCAGCGCCAGGATTTGCATCCCGCCCGACATCGCGCGGGAGTTCGCCTTCCATTACGCCGCCGGTGGCACCGTCACCAACCCGGCCGGGAACGGGATCACCATCGACAGCCCGGAAGGGCAACAGGCCATGGAGTTCTACTTCGGGCTGTACAAGGACGGCATCGCGACGACGCCGGCGGACGCCGGGGCGCAGTGGCCCGGCGACGCCCTGGCCAAGGGGCTCGCCGACCTCGTGTTCGAGGGAAACTGGGTGTTCCCGTTCCTCAAGTCCAACGCGCCCGACCTCCAGTTCGGCATTGCTGAGATGCCCGCCGGCCCGAAGGGCAAGGCGACCCTCGCCTTCACCGTTTCCTACTCGATCTTTGCCAAGACGAAGGTGGCCGACGCGGCCTGGGAGGTTGTCAAGTACCTGACCGGTCCCGATGGGATGGCCACCTGGACCTCGCTCGGTCTCGAGATGCCGTCGCGGCCCGGTTTGGCGCCGGCCTGGCAGGGCAAGTTCCCCGACCGCGAACCGTTCCTGAAGGGCGGCGACTACGCGAAGGGCTGGCAGATTGGCCCCGGTGGACAGAAGTTCGTCGACGACGCCAACGCCGAGATGCAGAGTCTGTTCGCCGGCAAGCAAGACCCGAAGACCACGCTGACGAAGATCGCCGACGTCGCCAAGAAGGACATCACGCTCGCCAAGTAGCAAGTAGGCTGAGCGCGGCCGCGGGGGTGAGCGGCCTGGCCGCTCACCCCCGCGGCCTGGCACGGGCCCAAGTGCCCGGTCCCTTCGCGATTCGCCCGACTGCCGGCAGCGCTGGTCAACGTCCTGGTGGCGCCGCAATTGGGAGAGCGCAGGCGATCACCGGCCGGCGATCGGGCGCGGCGCGATGCCTCCGGAGGTGCGTATGGCGGTCGCCTTGTCTCGATCCCGCAAGCGCAATCCGATCGTCACCGAGGATCGCATCGCGGGCTGGGTGTTCTTGCTCCCCGCGCTCTTCTTCTTCGTCACCTTCGTCTTTGGGCCGGTCCTCTTCGCCTTCTTCATCAGCTTCCACCAATGGGAGCTCGTCAGACCCGGCCGAACCTGGGTCGGGCTCGACAACTATCGCACGCTGATCCATGACGGCGACTTCTGGATCGCATTCCGCAACACCGCGTGGTACGCCGCCGGCGTGGTCCCGGCGCAGACGATGACCGGGCTGGTCCTCGCCGTGCTGGCAAACCGGAAGATCCGGGGGCGGACCTTTTTCCGCACCGCCTTCTACTTTCCGTCGATCAGCTCCTCCGTCGTCATCGCAGTCATCTTTCTCTGGATGTACTCGGCCCGCGGCTTGATCAACTACCTCCTGATCGCGATCGGGCTCCCCACACCGAAGCCGGTCTGGCTGGCCAATCCGAACGGCGTGATTGCGATGCTGCTCGACAAGGTCGGCATTCACCAGATTTCGGATTGGCTCGCCGGGCCGAGCATCGCCCTCCTCTCGATCATGTTGCTCAACGTCTGGACGACGACCGGCACGATGATGGTGATCTTCCTGGCCGGGTTGCAGAACGTGCCGGGCGACGTCTACGAGGCGGCCGCGCTCGACGGTGCGTCGCGCTTCAAGGTGTTTCGTGACATCACGATCCCGCTCCTGAAACCGGTGACGGCCTTCGTCGTCACCATCGGCCTGATCGGCACCTTCCAGGTCTTCGACCAAATCTTCGTGATGACCGACGGCGGTGGACCGGCCAAGACGACGCGGACGCTGGCGTACATGATCTACGTCGAGGGCTTCAAGTTCGGCCGCGGGTTCGGGTTCGCCTCAGCCGTCGCGGTCGTCCTCTTCCTGATTATCCTCGTGCTGTATTTCATCCAGCGGCGCTTCGCCGGCAACGAGGAACAGCGGTAAGGGAGGTTCGTCATGGCCGTCGCCACTCGTGAGCTCGCGCCGCCGCACTCCGCCGTCCAGGGCGGCATGCGGCGGCAGAGCCGGCTCGACGTCGTGCTGAACGCCGTCGCCTATGCCGTGCTCACCCTCGTCGCGCTGGCGATGTTCATCCCCTTCATCTACTCGCTCTCGACGTCCTTTAAGTCGATCCCCGAGTCCAATCGGTTGCTGACGTTCAAGGGCATCTTCTGGCCCGACCAGATCGTCTTCGACGCCTACCACCGGGTGCTGAACTCCGGCATCGACCGCTGGTTTTTCAACAGCGCCTTCGTCGCGGCAATCTGGGTGATCGGCCGCGCCGTCACCTCGACGACGGCGGGCTATGCCTTCGCCAAGATGCGCTTCCCTGGCAGGAACCTTGTCTTTGTGATCGTGCTGAGCACGATCATGATCCCCGGCATCGTCACCGTCGTGCCCAAATTCATCCTGCTCAAGCGCCTGCATCTCCTCGACACCTACGGTGCGCTGACCTTGCCGTTCCTCTCCGACGCCTTCGGCATCTTCCTGATGCGCCAGTTCTTCGAGTCGATCCCGACTGAGCTGGAGGAAGCGGCGCGGGTCGACGGCGCCAGCCGCTACCGCATGTTTGCTCAGATCGTCCTGCCGAACGCGATGCCGGCGCTGACGGCGCTCGCCATCTTCAGTTTCCAGGGGAGCTGGAACGCCTTCCTCGAGCCTCTGATCTTCATCAACAAGCCGTCGCTGCGCACATTGCCACTCGGCCTCGCTTACTTCCGTCAAGAACATTACACCGAGTGGCCGATTCAGATGGCAATCGCCGTTATCTCGACCGTGCCGATCGCTATCTTCTATCTGATCTTCCAGCGCTGGTTCGTCGAGGGGCAGGTGAGCAGCGGGATCAAGGGATAAAACCTGCGGCCCAGAGCCCAACTCGGCACGTCAGTGCCGACCGGAGGTCCGACGCGGGCGCGACCGTGGCCTGGCTGAGGCGATCCGGACCTAGCCGGAAGGTCAAGCCACGGCGGCTCCTCAGCGGCGGCGGCCCGTGGAGCGCGCCGAGCGGAGGGAGTTTGTGACGAAGCTCACAACCAACGATTGACGGTGGGAGCCCCCGTGCGTACACTTGCCTAAGATTGCGTCTCTCTCCCTGGTGACAACCGACCGACACGAAGACGACCGAACGATGCCGCACACGCGCCAGTCGCTGACCGACGTTTCCCGAAACCCCGTTGCGGCCCCGGCCCACGGGGTGGTCGCCGTGTCCGAGCCGTGGGCCGATCCGGCGATCGCGGCGGCGGCGGCTCGATTCGAGGCGACCGTGCGGGAGGCCTCGCCCGCCGCCAATCTGGACCTGCTCCAGGGTGCCCTCCGCTTTGCCGCTGAGGCGCACGAAGGGGTCTGTCGCCGCTCCGGTGAGCCCTACGTTCTGCATCCCATCGAGGTCGCGGCGATCCTCGCCCGGATGCAGCTCGATCCCGAGACGATCGCGGCCGCCCTCCTCCACGATGTGATCGAGGACTGCGATGTCAAGCAGGAGGAGCTGGCGCGTCTCTTCGGCGACCGCGTCGCGCGCCTTGTCGACGGGGTCACCAAGCTCGGCCGGATTTCCTGGTCCGGCGACGTCGACCAAGCCCGACGGGAGCGGGAAGCGCAGGCCGAGAGCCTGCGCAAAATGTTCCTGGCGATGGTCGACGACATCGGCGTCGTCCTGATCAAGCTCGCCGACCGCCTCCACAACATGCGCACGCTGGAGCACATGCCGCGCGACAAGCAGGTGCGAACCGCCCAGCAGACGATGGAGATCTATGCCCCGCTCGCCAACCGGCTCGGCATCTGGCAGTTTAAGTCGGAGCTGGAGGACCTGGCATTCCGCTACCTCAACCCGACCGAGCACAGCCGGCTCCAGCGCAACCTCGAACAGCGCGGCCGCGACCGCGCGGTCTACATTGAGCGGGTGATGGGGGAGCTCAAATCGGCGCTGGCGGAGGCCGGCATCGAATCCGAGCTCTCCGGACGCGGCAAGCACATCTACTCCATCTTCCGGAAGATGGGGAAGAAGGGCCGCTCGTTCGAGGAGATCTACGACGTCATCGGCGTCCGCATTATCGTGGCGGAGACGAAGGACTGCTACGGCGCCCTCGGCGTGATCCACACCATGTGGCACCCGATCCCTGGCGAGTTCGACGACTACATCGCGACGCCGAAGGAGAGCATGTACCAGAGCCTGCACACGGCGGTCATCGGCCCCGACGGGCGCGCGATCGAGATCCAGCTCCGGACCCGCGAGATGCACCAGATCGCCGAGTACGGCGTCGCCGCCCACTGGCGCTACAAGGAAGGCAGCAAGAGCGACGCCCGCGTCGAGGCGAAGATCGCCTGGCTGCGCCAACTCATGGACTGGCGCGACGAGGTCAAGGACGCCGAGGAGTTCGTCGAGTCCCTCAAGTCTGACGTCTTCAAGGAGCTGATCTACGTCTTCACGCCGAAGGGAGACATCTTCGAGCTGCCGGCCGGCGCGACGCCGGTCGACTTCGCCTACCGCGTCCACACCGAGGTCGGCCACCACTGCGTCGGCGCGAAGGTGAGCGATCAGCTCGTCCGGCTCGACTACAAGCTCCAGAACGGCCAGGTCGTCCAGATCCTGACGAGCAAAACGAAGGTCGGCCCGAGCCGCGACTGGTTGCAGGAGGAGGCGGGCTACGTCACCACCGCCTCCGCCCGCGAAAAGATCCGGCAGTGGTTCCGTCGCCAGGAGCGGGACGACAACATTGCCCAGGGCCGCGACACGCTCGACCGCGAGCTGCGGCGGTTGGGGCTCGATCTCAAGGCGGACGACATTCTCAAGCACTTCCCGCGCTACCCGAAGGTCGAGGACCTGCTGGCGGCGATCGGGTACGGGGCGATCTCGCCGCAGTTGATCGCCGCGCGGGTCGGGGAGGCCGGGGCGAAGGAGGTCCTGACAGCGACGCCCCACGTCGCCAAACCGTCCACACCGCTCCGGCTCCAGGTGATGGGCGTCGGCGACCTGCTGACGAACTTGGCCCAGTGCTGTCAGCCGGTCAACGGCGATCCGATCATCGGCTACATCACCCGCGGCCGGGGCATCACGGTCCATCGAACGGACTGTGCCAACGTCACCAACCTGCCCGATGGGGAGCGCCTGATCCCGGTCACCTGGGGCGCGCACGGGCAGGAGACCTTCCCGGTCCCGGTCCGGGTGACGGCCTGGGATCGCGTCGGTCTCCTGAAGGACGTCAGCACGTTGCTCGCCGACGAGAAGGTCAACATCCTCTACGTCAACACGACCACCCACGACGACCGCACGGTCACGCTCGATCTGACGCTGGAGGTCGAGGGCGTCGGTCAGTTGAGTCGCATCCTCCAGAAGCTCGAAAGCGTCCAGGACGTCTATGAGGTGCGCCGCGACACGACCGGCGCGCCAGGACGGTCCGGGGCCGGCGGGTCGTGAGCGCGCGCGTCGGGATCGGCGCGCCGGTGCTGAGTATCGGCGAGACGCTGATCGACCTGATTGCCTCCGACGGCGCCACTCGCCTGGAGGACGTCTCGACCTTCGTCGCGCGGCCCGGCGGCGCTCCGGCGAACGTCGTCGTGGCCCTCGCCCGGCTCGGCGTGCCCAGCGCCTTCTGCGGCGTCGTCGGCAACGACCCGTTCGGCGTCCGCCTCCGCGCGACACTGGCGGCGGAGGGCGTCGATGCCTCCCGCCTACGCGGCACCGACACGGCGGAGACGACGATCGCCTTCGCCTGGAAGGACGAGCGGGGCGACGGTCAATTCCGGCTCCTGCGGATGGCCGATCGGCTCCTCTCCGATCTCGACGTCGAGATGGCGGGGATCGAGCGCGTCGCGGCGGTTGTCGTCGGCTCGGTCGCACTGGCGGCCGAGCCATCGCGCTCGGCGGTCAGCCGTGCCGTCGCGCTCGCGGCGGCACAGCGGGTGCCCGTCTGCGTTGACGTCAACGTGCGGCCGACGATCTGGCCCGGCGCGGACGAAGCGCGCGCCGCCTGCGAACCGATCATCCGGCGCGCGACGCTCCTCAAGCTCAGTCTCGACGACGCGCGGTATCTCCTGGGCGTGGGCGATGACCCTGAGCAGGCGATCGACCGCCTGGGCGCGTTCGGCGCACCCTTCACCATTCTCACCGACGGCGGCCGGGGCGCGTGGTTCGCGGCGCGGGGACAGACCGGCGCTCCCACGGAGCGCTACGTTCCGGCGTTCCCGGTCGCGGCGATTGAGCCGACCGGCGCCGGCGACGCCTTCACCGCCGGGGTGATTTCCCGCCTGCTGGCCAAAGGTTGGACCACGCTCGATCGGGACGACGTGGTCTTTGCCGCCGCCGCCGGCGCCCTGACCACCACCCGCCGCGGCGCGATGGACGCCCTCCCGTCCCGCGCCGACATCGACGCCTTCCTCGCCGTCCGGGGTTCTGGGCCGCCGCGCCGGTAAGTAGGCTGTCCGCCGGGTAACCGGGTGACACATCGCCGGTGTGCGCGGCGATCCGGTGACTGCCGTTACCCAACGTGGCTCGCTGCTCGGTCCGATCTGCCCGATATGAGGGGCGCGCCATCGCCGTCAGCCTCCCTCTGCCGGCGCCGCCGCGGGGGGTCAGGCCGCGTCCTGGGCATTGGTCAAATACGCTTCGCCCGTCCGCCATTCGCAGCCTGACGCGATCCGTCCTACCATAGCTGGGACATCGACGGCCGTTCGCCTGCGCGCAAGGAAGTCCGGTTGCCATCTCCTCACAGTCCGGTCGGCTTCACCATCGCCGGTGTCGGCATCCGGTGGTACGCGCTGTTCATCCTGACCGGGATCGCGGTCGCGATCGCGCTCATCCGCCTGCTGGCGCGGCGGCGGGGGATGGATCCCGAGTTCGTCGTCGACGTCGCTCCCTGGGTGGTCTTCGGCGCCATCGTCGGCGCGCGGCTCTACTACATCGCGCTCAAGTGGGACTACTTTGGCGCCCATCCGGGTGAGGCAGTCAACATCCGGCTCGGCGGGTTAACGATCCACGGCGCGCTGGCGGCCGGGATCGGTCTCTTCGCCCTCTTCTGCCGGCGGCGCGGCTACCGGTTCCTCGCCTGGGCCGACGTCGTCATCGCGGCCCTCCCGATCGGGCAGGCCATCGGCCGCTGGGGGAACTGGGCCAACCAGGAGGCCTTCGGCACGCCGAGCGATCTGCCCTGGGCGGTCAAGATCGAGCCGGACCGGCGACCGCCGCAATTCGCCCAATTCGCCACGTTTCACCCGACGTTCCTCTACGAGGGGCTCCTCGACCTCGCGATCGCCGTCGTCCTGATCTGGATGGTGCTGCGGCTGCCCCGGAGCCGGTGGCTGCGCGAGGGAGACGTCCTCTGGACCTACTTCGTCCTCTACGGCGTCGCGCGCTTCTTTGTCGAGCGGGTCAGGACCGACAGTCTCTACATCGGACCGCTGCCGGCGGCCTACTGGCTCAGCTTCCTCCTGATCGGTCTCGGGCTGATGCTGCTGGTCATCCGGCACACCATCTGGCCTGGACATCCGGCCGATCACCCGGGCGCGGGCGGCGGTCGCTTGCCGCCCCAGCGCGATCTCGCCGATCACGCCGGCCCGGCCGCCGGCGAAGTCCCGTGACGGCGACTTCGCCCGCGGACCGCACGATTCGATTGGGCACCTGGCGGCATCTGGGCTGGATCGTCGCCGCTCACGTCGTCATGCTGCGCGACGCCGCCATCCTCGACGACGGGGCGCTCGGGGCGGTGCTGACCGCCCTGGACGGTGTGCGGAGCGGCGAACCGCCGGCCGGGTCGCTCGCCGATCTCGTCGCCGCATTCGATGAGCGGTTGGATGCACTGACGCCCGCCGGCGTTACCGGCGCGGCGCGGGTCGGACGTGGCACGGCGGACGTGGTCGCCGCGCTCGTCCGGATGACCCTCCGGGAGGATCTCGTGCTGCTGGCCGGAGCGGCGAACGAGGTGCGACGGGCGCTCCTCGACCTGGCCGCGACCCACGTCGTGACGCTGATGCCTGCCTTCAGCGGCGGCCAGGCGGCGCAGCCGACGACCTTCGGCCACTTCCTCGGTGGGGTGCTCGGTCCGCTCGGCCGGACGGTTGAGCGCGCCCAAGCCGCCTACGCGGAGGTCAACCGCTCGCCACTGGGCGCCGGTGCGCTCGCCTCCAGCGGCATGGGCATCGACCGGGAGCGCACGGCCGCGCTGCTCGGCTTCGACGGCGTTGTGACGAACACCTTCGACGCCGTGGCGGCCGTCGACCACCTCTTCGCCGCGGGCGACGTCGCCGCGGCGATCGCCGCCGTGGTGCGCCGCTTTCTTAGCGAGCTGCTGACGTGGCTGCGGACCGACCCGGGCAGCGTCCGTCTGGATCGCGACTGGACGGGCCGGCTGCCCGATCTCCCCCAACTCCGCCCGCCCGCTCGCCTCGAAGCGGCGGTCGAGCGGGCGCGACGGGTCGAGGGCGACGCGGCGACTCTCCACCGCGTCGCGGCCGAAGCGGCCTACGCTCCGATCGCCAGCGTCGCGGATGGAATTGCGGCGCTCGCCGGCTCGACGCTCGCGGGCTGCCGTGACCTGCTGCGGGAGACGCACGCGCTCGTCACCTCCGGGATCGAGGTCAACCGGGCCTACCTGGCCAATCGGGCCGGCCGTTGCTTCACGACCAGCGCCGACCTGGCGGATTTCCTGATGATCGAGGAGCAATTAGACCCGGGCGCCGCGCGAAGCATCGCTCAGCTCACCATCGGCCGGGCGATGGAGGAGGGCCTCGAGACCAGCGGCATCACGCCCGACCTGATCGACGCAGCGGCGCTGCTGGTCATCGGGCGCGAGGTCAAAGCGGAGTTCGAGGCGATCAGCCGCTACCTCGCCCCGCGCCGCTTCATCGAACGCCGCACGGTGACCGGCGCCCCCTCCGCGACCGCAACCCGCGCCTACCTCGACCAGGAGGGGCTCCGCGTCGGCGGCGACGTCCGCTGGCACGAGGAGACTGCAGCCCGGATCGCTCTGGCCGAGGACAATGTGCGACGCATCGAGGGTGAGGCAGTCAGCGCGATACAGGGCTGAGGACGCACCGGGTTGAGCCAACCCTACCGACCATGGATCCTCCAAGCCGGGCCGGAGTGTCCCTGCTGCTGACCATCATCCCCGTCGCCGCGGTCGCATGGCACTTCAGTGCCGTGTTCAGTGATACAGACGCCCGCTGCACCCCGCGCTCCCCTCTCCCCGGATTGATGGGCGCCCTCTGGGCACGCCCTCTGGGCACGGTTGGGGGTGAGGGCCGACGAAGCGTTCAAGCGGATCAGGTATCAGGAGCCCATGCGTCCCTTGAAATGACCCTGGCTGAGTTGCTCAGGTTCGCTTCAGCCGGCTGCCGTCACGCGACACACTGCAACGGTTTGACCGTCCGTACCGATTCCATCGCGGTGATGCGCACGGGAGCGGTCAGACCGTGTCCCATGAGTGAAGCGTATCCACATTGCCGGCCGTTGCCCACGACCGCCACGCCGGGTCGTACGGCGTCGGCCAGCCGCCGTCGGACTCCTGCTCGCGGCGAAGCCGGTCAAGCTGGGCGGCACTGACGTCCGCCGGTATCCGGCGGGCGAGCTCGCCGTCCGGTGGCCCGACGTGCTCGAAGAAGTGACCCGCGTCGGCATAGGCTCCGGCGCGGGCGTCGCGTGCGATGCGCGCGGCGAGCCGGTCGAGGAAGTCCGCGCGGCGCGGATGCGTCGACCACGGGAAGAACTCGGCGTAGGGGAGGATCGAGTAGTACTCTCCCGTTTCGATCTCCGCGCTCGACGCCATGCGGGCGACGAGGGCGTCGATCCGTGCAAAGAGCCGCTCTGAGCCGATCCCGAGGCGACGCGCGGCACCGGCGAGACACAGCGCGGGGTTGAGACTCGGGAAGGTCCAACCGGCGAACCAAGGCGCGAGCGCGTGCTCGAAAACGCCCGGGGGAAAGCGCCAGCACCCGTCCTCGCCCTGCTCTCGTTCCAGCCAGCCCGCCAGGCGGCGCACAATCGGCTCACCGGAGTCCGCCTCGATCGAGATGAGCATATGCATCGCCAGCCGGGCCGCAAACGGCTGGCTGTCCGGCGCCTTGATGTCGACTTCGAGCGCACGGCCGAAACCGCCGTCGTCGTTCTGGAACGCGGCGAGCGCGCTCACGACGTCCTCGCGGCTGCCATCCGCGACGATGCGGCGTGCCCACGCCGCGTCGAGCGGCCGGCCGTATGCATCGAGAAACGCCAATGCCCGGGCGATTGCCGTCATCCCATTCCCTTCTACCGTTCGGCGCGCCACACCACCGCGCGGTCGGCTCGGATCCTGCGCACGGTAAGCCTACGAGTCCGAGGGAGACCACGGTCTGCCACCAGTGTCGGGGACGGCCTAAAAGCGATTCGGCCGCCGCTGTCCGGGCAGCGATCACCCGTGGCGGGACAGCATTGGGTCCGAAGTATAATTGGGAGAGAGCATGCGTCGGAGCGGCGCAGCGAAGGGGCGCGATCTGGGCGCCGGCAATCCATAGGTAGGACACCATTACCCAACCACTGACACCAACGGACAAACCGCAAGAGCACGCGCTGCTCGTCGCCGTCGATCAGTACGGCGCGGCCTGGCAGATCGCCGACTCCCTCGAAGAGCTTGCCCGCCTCGCCGAGACGGCCGGGGTCGAGGTCGTCGGCTCGGTCACCCAGAAACTCTCGCACCCGATCTCCGGCACCTACGTCGGCAAAGGCAAGCTCGAGGAGATCCAAGCGCTCAAGGAGTCCCTGGAATACGACCTGGTCATCGTCGACGACGAGCTGACCCCCGCCCAGCAACGCAACCTGGAAAAGGCGCTCGAGGTCAAGATCATTGATCGCACCGCGCTCATCCTCGACGTCTTCGCGCGCCGCGCTCAGACCCACGAGGGCCGGTTGCAGGTCGAGCTCGCCCAGCTCGAATACCGGCTGCCCCGCCTCACCGGGATGTGGACGCACCTGTCCCGGCAGGGAGTAGGTGGGGTCGGTCTGCGCGGCCCCGGTGAGACCCAGCTCGAAGCGGATCGTCGCGAGGCCGGCAAGCGGATCTCGTTCATCAAGGGCGAGTTGCGTGAGGTACACCGGCACCGCCAGTTGTACCGCGACCGCCGCCGCGAGCTGCAGGCGCCGGTCGTCGCCCTCGTCGGGTACACGAACGCGGGCAAGAGCACGTTGCTCAACGCGCTCACCGGAGCCGGCGTCCTCGCCGAGGACCAGCTCTTCGCCACGCTCGACCCGACCACGCGCCGAACCCGGCTGCCGGGTGGTCGCGAAGTCCTGCTGACGGATACGGTCGGGTTCATCAACAACCTACCGACGCTGCTCATCGCCGCCTTCCGGGCCACGTTGGAGGAGATCAACGAGGCAGCCGTGCTGATCCACGTCCTCGACATCACCCACCCGAATGCCGCCGAGCAGGCGGCGACCGTCGACAAAGTGCTGGCGGAGCTCGGCGCGGACGGCAAACCGACCCTGCTGGCGCTCAACAAGGTTGACCTGCTGCCGGAGGCTGGGTCGGTCGCGCTCGACGAGCTGACGCAGGGCATCGACCTTCCGCCGGACGTCGTGGCGATCTCGGCGCAGCGGCGAACCGGCTTGGCCGCGCTGTTGTCCAGCGTCGAGACCTTGCTCGAAACCGAGGGCCACTTTGTACCGGTGACAATGTCGGTGCCGTACGACCGGACCGACCTTGTCGACCGCTTCCACCGCGTCGGCCGCGTCGACGGCACGGCGTTCGACGAGCAGGGCACAACGGTCACGGGCTCCCTGCCGGAGGCCCTCCTCGGCGGCTTTGCACCGTACGTGACGACGCGCCACGGCCAGGCAAGCCGGGCGGTCGGCGTCGACGGCAAGCGCTCGAAGACGGCCCGTTCCTTGGTGCCCGAGTCCGCCGCCTGACCCGGCGTCCGGCGGTTCTCCCGAGGCCGCCGGGCGCCGGTGGCGGTGCTTAGGACTATCGTACGAAATGCCCCTCCCGACGCTCCGACCCCGTTTCGAGCGCCCGGCCTCGCCGCTATACTCGCGGACAGGCACGGTTTCCCCGCGCGGTGGTCCAGGCGGAAGAGAGGACGCTCATGCTCGACAATCTGACCGAGATGCTGGCACGGTTGCGCACTGACAACGACCTTGACTTGGCGGCGATCTGCGCCGACGGCCTCCTGGTCGCGGCCGATGGCGCCGATGGGCTCGATGCGGAGGACATTTGCGCCACCGCGGGCGACGGCTTTCTGATGATGACCGCGCTCGGCCACGAGCTGAAGCGGGGCGAAGCGGAGATGCTGACGATCGAGTACGAACAGGGCACGGTTGTCCTCTGCCCGCTCGAGCACGGCGCGACGCTCGTCATGCTGACGGGCAGCGCGCTCAACCTCGGGCGGCTCCGGATCGCGGCGCGTCGCTTCCAAACCCAGTACCTGTCGCCCCCCGCCGTCGCGGCGTGACGGACGATGCGAGGTCCCGTCCACCGACCGCGCGTGCTCGCCGACGACCGCGACGTGCATTGTGACCCTGCGCCGGAAGGCTAGCTGAGATGTCTCCAAGCGGAATCGACGCCGCTCCCCTGCTGGGGGAACCGGGCACCGCCGAGCCAGACGGCCGCGCGGTCACCTACCGTGCCGCCGGGGTCGACATCGACGCGGCGACGGCGGCCGTCGACCGGATCACAGCGCACGCCCACGCCACCTTTGCCGCCTCCGGCGCCGCGGCGCCGATCGGCCACTTCGGGGGTGTCTACCGTCTTGAGGGTGGACCGGACCGGCTGCTGGTCGCAAGCGCGGACGGCATCGGTACTAAGCTCAAGCTCGCCTTCGTGCTCGGCGGCGGCAATCACGCACGCGTCGGTGCGGATCTGGTCAATCACTGTGTCAATGACATCCTGGCCTGTGGGGCGCGGCCCCTCTTCTTTCTCGACTACGTCGCGATGGGCCGGCTCGACGCGGACGTCCTCGACGGACTCGTCGGTGGGATGGCGTCGGCCTGTCGCGCCAATGACCTGGCGCTGATCGGTGGCGAGACCGCCGAGATGCCCGGGCTCTACGCGGACGGCGAATACGACGCCGCCGGCTTTATCGTCGGTATGGTTGCGCCCGGCCGCTACATCGACGGACGCGACGTGCGGGTGGACGACCTGCTGGTCGGCCTGCCAAGCGAGGGACTGCATACCAACGGGTATAGCCTGGCGCGCCGCATCGTCGGACTCACGGGCGATCCCGCCGTCGACCGGCCGCTGCTCGCACGGTCGCTGCCCGATTGCGATGAATCGATCGGCGAGGCACTGATGCGACCGCATCGCTCGTACCTGCCGGCGGTCCTGCCGCTCGTCGAGCGCGGGCTCGTCCGCGGCATGGCGCACGTCACCGGCGGCGGGTTGGTCGATAACCTGCCGCGGATGCTGCCGGCCGGGCTCGACGCCGAGATCGATCCCGCGACGTGGCGAGTGCATCCGATCTTCTCGTACCTCGTCGCCATGGGGTGCGTGCCGCCGGCGGAGCGCTACCGCGTCTTCAACATGGGGATCGGCTTCGTGCTGGCGGTCGCGCCGGAGCATGTGGCGGAGGTCCTGGCGGCGTTGTCGGACGGGACCGTGATCGGACGGATCGTGGGTGCCCCCGACGACGGCGCGCCGCGGGTTCGTGGGCTGATGGGCGGCGGCGACGCCGGCTTGCCGGGTAACCCGTGACAGGCGCGGCCGTCGGTGGATGTGATGCTTGGTCACTTTGACCCACACTTGACCCAGTTGGTGATCGACGAGGAGACCAGCTCCTCGATCAACGGCGTCCTGCGCCAGTTGCTCAAGGACAGCCAGGCCTCGAGCGGGTGTGTGCTCGACCGCGCCGGTCAGATCATCGTCTGGGACGGACCGGCCTACGAGGGCCAGCGCATTCAGCTCGGCGCGCTGATCGCGGGCACGTACGCCTCGACGCGGGAGGTCGCGCGGATCCTGCAAGAAAGCAGCTTCCGAACCTTGCTCCAGGAGGGGGCCCGGGAGAAGATTTTTACCGAGTCGATCGGCGACCAGTGGCTCGTGTCGGTCATCTTCGGTCGGCACACGCACCTCGGCCTGGTCAAGGTGCTGTGCAACCGGGCGACGGTCGATCTCGGCCAGATCCTGCTTCGCACCGTCGAACGAAGTAAGTCTCGCCCCCGCCTCCGTGACTCCAGCTTACAGCGTGTCGCCAACGACACAATCGACCTTATCTTCCGGGACGACTCCGAGAAGTGATGGGCTAAGGAAAGGGACCATGGCGCTCATCAACATCGCCGCCCGGGAGATCCACGGTAAGATCGTCTACTACGGCCCGGGGCTCTGCGGCAAGACCACGAATCTCCAGTACGTCCACAGCAAGATCCCGTCCGGCACGAAGGGTGATCTCCTCTCGATCGCGACCGAGACCGAGCGCACGCTCTTCTTCGACTTCCTCCCGCTCGATCTGGGCAAGGTGCATGGGTTCACGATCCGGTTCCACCTCTACACGGTGCCCGGCCAGGTGCTCTACGAGCGCACGCGGATCGCGGTGCTGAACGGCGCCGATGGCGTCGTCTTCGTCGCCGACGCCCAGCGCGACCGGTTGCAGGACAACTTGCAGAGTCTGCGGGAGCTGGCGCAGAACATCTCGGGCCAGGGAAAACGCTTCCTTGATTTCCCGCTCGTCATGCAATACAACAAGATGGATCTGCCGGGCTCGCTCCCGGTCCCGGTGCTCGACCGGTACCTGAACACGATCCGCGTCCCGCGTTTCGAGGCGACCGCGGTCAACGGCGGGGGCGTCTTCGAGACCCTGCGCGCCATCTGCAAGCTGGTCACGAACAAGCTCTAGCGGCTGCGGCGAGGAAGCGCTCAGCGGGCGATCGATGGTGCCGGGACGCGCCGCCCCTCCGGCGCGCGGCGTCCCCGGCGCTTTCGCCTGCGCCTCACGGCCCGAACTGCCGGGCGGCCCAGCTCGATGGCCATCGCAGTCTCCTGCGCCGCGGTCCTCGCCCCTTGCCATGCGATTTCCCCGCGAGGGGAGGGGGTCGGGTCGCGTGTACCCCTCGCGACGGCCGTTGTCAGCCCCGCAGGAGCTTGGCCGGCTCGGAGCGCACGGCTGCCGCGAGGGCGGCCACCGACAGAACCGCGGAGGTCACCAGCACTGCCACGATCAGGACGACGGCCGACCCGACCGGGATGGTGACCAGCGGAGGCGGGAGGACGAAGAACAGGGGCATGACGCGGACGGCCACGACCGCGAGGCCGATGCCGAGCGGCAGACCCAGGACGATCGAGCCCGCGACCACGACTCCCATCTCGAGGGCCGGATGGAGCACGAGGCGGTGCCCCTCGATGCCGATGGCCCGCAGGGCGGCGAACTCGCGGCCTCGCTCCAGCACGACGAAGGCCCCCAGGATCCCGACGCCGAGCGTGGCCGCCAAGGCAGCGGCGACGGTTTCGATCGTGCTGAGGCCGTCGAGCGACAGCCCGGTCAGGCTGCGGCGATCTCGCGCGTAGAGCTCGTCGATGATCGTCGCCGCGAGGCCGGAGCTCGACCAGGGGCCCGCCGCGCGGGCCGCGCCGGCGGTGGTTCCGGACGCCACTCGAGCCAAGTAGAAATCGGGCGCCGGCAGGCTCGCCGGCGCGAAGGCACTCACGCCGACCGCTGCCTCGGCGTAGGGACTGGCGGGCGCCATGAGCCGGTAGATCCCGGCGACGTGGAAGGTGCGCATCGCGGCCCGTGCGGGGTCGTCCGGGAATACCCCGAGCGTCACGGTGTCGCCGACGTTGAGACCCCAGCGGATGGCCAGCTCCCGCGACGCCAACAGCTCGTTCGGGGAGGAGAGGGCCTCCGGACCGCTCCCGGCGAAGACGTCGGGGGACACGGCGGAGGCCGCCCGGTAGGTCGCCGGGTCGATGACGAGCAGCGTCTTGCGGTCGCCGTTTCGGGCGCGGGCCCCAACGTAGCGGATCGGGGTTGTCGCTTGCAGCAGCGGGCTCGGCGGCGGCGTGGCCGCGGTGTGCTCGGGCAGCGGCGTCAGGCGCAGGTCGGAGCCAAAGGCGGTCTGCGCCTCGGTCTGCACCGCCGTGCGGTAGGTGTCCACGAAGCTGATGACCTCCACGCCGGCGGCGACGGCGAGGACGCCGAGCAGCATGGTCGTCATGGCCCGCGCCGGGCGCCGGCCGAGCCAGCGGACGCCGACACCTGCCCACCCGGTCAGCGGCGAGCCGGTCGATCGGGCCGCGACACCAATCAACTGGTTGGTGACGACCCGTCCGACGAGCACGGCCGTGCCCACCCAGAGCAGCAGAGGCGCGCTCAGGATGAAGAACGCGAGCGCCAGAGTCTGGCCCTCCACGATGGGGTGATTGAGGCCGCCCGTGAGCCAGGTGATGAGCAGCACCAGCGCACCGATCGCCAGGGGCACGAGATCCAGCCGCCCGCTCAGCCAGCCGGGTCGGGAGCGCGCCTGGAGGATTGCCCGCTCCCCGGCGAGCGGCTCGCCGCGGCGGGCCTTGTGCCAGTCGGGGGCGATGCGCGCGACGACGACGAGCACGCCGGCGAGGATGGCCAGCGCGGTTGTGATGAGCGTGCGGCCGAGGGGGACGGCGGCCGCGGCGCTCGCACCGACGATGAGGGCGACGGCGATCCGTGCCAGGACGAGCCCCGCGACCAGTCCCACCACACCCGTGAGCGCACTGATCGTGGCGCTGAGGCGCACCAGTTGCCGCGGGGTCGCTCCGCGCAGTTCCAGCAGGGCCCGCTCGCGGCGGTACGACTCGGACAGCACCGCGGCGGCCGCGAGGCCGAGTGCGGCGGCGACGAGCACCCCGGGCAGCCCCAGCAGCAGGAACATCACCTTGGCGTTCTTGGCGTCCGTCGCCGCCACGGTCAGGGCTTCGGCCGCCACATCGGTGATCTGAATCGCACCACCCGTCCGGTCCTCGAGCGTGCGTTGCAGGCGTTCGGAAAACGACCTCGCTTGCTGGGGGTCGGCGGGGTAGGTGCGGTGGTCGATGGCGATGTGCAACTCGACATCGAGCGGCGGCAGGTCCGTCAGACCCGGGTTGGTGACCTGATTGCCCCCCGCCGCCGCACGGAGGGACGGCAACAGGTGTTGCTCGAACGTCGAATAGGCGATGACCATGGCGCGCGGCACCACCGCGACATCACCCTGGACCTGGCCGGCGGGAATCTGGAACCAGGTGGATGCGTCGCGCAGGTCGGCCTGGCCGTCGACGGGCAGGAGGACGGCCGGGCCACCCCCCGGGGGGACGACTTCGAGGGGATCCTGCCCCGCGAGCGAGGGGTCGACGGTGGTCGTGTCGGTCTGCAGCAGGCCGGCATTCAGGCGACCGCTGACCATGCGCACCCACGGGTGCGACGCGATGTAGGCCGGGTCGACCGCAAACAGCCGGACCGCCACCGCCGGTTCACCGGGGCGATGGACAGTCACCGCGGCGCTGGCGAAGCGCTCAACGCGCTGAACCTCTGAGACCGCGCCGATCTGGTGAGCAACGGCGTCCAGGGGCATGCCTGTTGAGGTGCCCAGGGCACGCATCTCGACCTGGACGGGTTCGAGCGCCACCCGGGTCATCTGCTGAACGGTCACGTCGACGAAGCCGAGCGTCGCGGCGAGGACGGCGACGGGAAACCCGAACGCAAACGCCTCGAGGGCGAGGCGTCGCGGGGCGCGCAGGAGCGTGGTGACGGCGAGGGACAGGATCATGCGGCAAGCTCCGGGTGCTGGTGGCCGGAGACCAGCCGGATGCGGCGATCCGCCTTGGCGGCGACCGCCAGGTCGTGGGTCACGATGACCACCGCCGTGCCGGTCCGCCGCGCCAGCCCGACGAGCAGGTCGGTGACGGTGGCGGCATTCATCGAGTCCAGGGCGGCCGTCGGCTCGTCCGCGATGAGCACCCGTGGGCTCAGGACGAGGGCGCGGGCGATGGCGACGCGCTGCTGCTGGCCACCGGACAACTGGTCGGGAAGCTTGCGAGCCTCGGCCTCGAGCCCGACGTCCGCCAGTGCCGCGGAGACACGACGCGCGCGGTCGGTGGCGACGACGCCCTCGAGCAGCAGCGGCACCTCGACGTTCTCCGCGGCCGTGGCGGCCGGAAGGAGCGAGAAGCCCTGTGGTACGAAGCCACAGGTGCGCCGTCGGAAGCCGGCCCGCTCCTCCGACCGCAACCCCGTCCAGTCGGCGCCGGCACAGCGGACTGTCCCCGCGTCGGGTGTGTCCAGTCCGGCGAGCAGGTGAACCAGCGAGCTCTTCCCCGAGCCACTCGGCCCGACGATCGCGAGGGCCTCACCAGCCTGCACGGTCAGCGAGATGCCATCAACCGCAAGGATGCCACCATCCGGACCGGGGAAGCGGCGGACCAGCCCGATCGCCTCGAGGATGACCTCAGCCATCGGCGAACCGTCCATCGCGCATCGTGTACCGATGGTTGGCGCGCGCGGCGACCGCCGGGTCGTGCGTGACGGTGAGGATGGCGACGTCGTCGCGGTCACGCGCCTCCGCCAGCAAGTCGAGAACCTGGGTGGCGGCCGCCCCGTCGAGTTCCCCGGTCGGCTCGTCCGCGAGCAGCACCGCCGGTGACGGCGCGAGCGCCACGGCGAGCGCCGCGCGTTGTGCCTCGCCACCGGAGAGCCGTCCCGCCCGGGCGTGCCGGCGGTGCTCGAGTCCCAGGCGGGCGAGCAGTTCGCCAACCCGTGCGCGCACCTCCGGTTGGGGGCGGCCGTCGAGGCGGAGGGGGAGACCGACGTTGGATTCCAGGTCGAGCAGCGGGTGGAGATTGTCACGCTGCAGGACGACACCCAGTCGCCTCCGCCGCAGCGCGCAGCGCTCCTCAACGCCAAGGATCATCAGGTCGGTGCCCTCGACGCGCAGCGTCCCGGCACTCGGCCGGAGCAGCCCGGCCAGGACCTGCAGCAACGTGCTCTTGCCGCTGCCGGACGGACCCATGACGCTCGTCCAACTGCCCCGCGCCAGGGTCACGCCGACCCCGCGCAACGCCACCGTTTCGACGCCGCGGTCCTGGTAGATGTGGAAGAGGTCCACCGCTTCGACGACCACCACCATGGCGTCAAGTCTACCACCAGACGCCTCATCCACCGTGCCGTCGAGATGGGCGGGTGCGCGTCAAAAAGGATTGGCGCCGAGCGAGCGCCGGAGGGGGCCGTGGGTGGGCGAACGTGCGGCCGTCTTCGGGCCGATCCAGCCTCCCCGGGCACCCCGCGCC
>JRHI01000553.1_pt1 | contig 39393 bp, 28 predicted proteins | sample 215371 | NCBI WGS metagenome assembly JRHI01 (sample SAMN02929681, study PRJNA255918) | sediment metagenome | biome: cave system; feature: Ice Cave; material: Sediment; isolation source: sediment from deep within a dark volcanic ice cave with no known source of... ... | reverse complement strand
GAGCCGATACAAGGCTGGGAGGTCTACTCCGAGCCGGTGCGACTGGGCCGGCTGCTGTCCAACTTGCTCGTGAACGCCATCCGCTACACCACAGCCGGGCGGGTGGAGTTCACCGCTGCCTGGCAAGGCGAACCCGACGCGGAGGGCCGGCGCACGCTGAACCTGGGCATCATCGATTCGGGAGTGGGCATCTCCACGCAGGAGCAGGAATCGATTTTCCAACCATTCGAGCGCGGCAACGCCGGCAAGGACGACGATTCGGGGCCCCTGAGCAGCGGCACCGGCAGCGGCCTCGGTCTGTCCGTGGTCGATCGCCTGGTCCAGGAACTGGGCGTGACACTGGAGGTCTACAGCGAATCCGGCCACGGCAGCGCCTTCCACCTCCTGCTACCGCCTAGCATGCTGCGCCCCATCGCCTGACCCGGAGGCCGGTGGAATGCCCGTGTCTGCTCATCCTGTCGCCCTGGTCACCGGCGGCAGCCGCGGCATCGGTCGCGGTATATGCATCGAGTTGGCTCGCGCCGGTTACGCCGTCGCCGTCAACTACGCCGGCAACGAGGAGGCGGCACGCGCGACACGGCAGCTCCTCGGCGACATTCCTACCCTTCTTTGTCGAGCTGATGTTGCTGTTGCCGCCGACCGTGAGCGGATGGTGGACGAAGTGCTCGGCCAGTGGGGGCGTCTCGATGTGCTGGTCAACAACGCGGGGATCACGTCGGTCGGCCGGCGCGACGTTCTCGAAGCCACTGAGGAGAGCTGGGACCGCGTCCTGGCGGTCAATCTCAAGGGACCGTACTTCCTCATGCAGCGGGTGGCGAAGGAGATGCTCGACCGGCAAGGACAATTGAGCCAGCCGACGATCGTGAACGTCACGAGTCTATCGGCGTACTCGGTCTCCACGAACCGCGGCGACTACTGCATCTCGAAGACCGGCCTGGGCATGGCGACGCAACTCTTCGCGCTGCGCCTGGCCGATCACGGCATCCGCGTCTACGAGGTCCGGCCGGGCATCATCGACACCGACATGACGGCTGGGGCCCACGAGCGCTACACCCACCTGATCGCCGAGGGCCTGACGCCGATCCGGCGCTGGGGCACGCCGGCCGACGTGGGCCGGACGGTCGCGGCGCTGGTCACCGGGACGTTGCCGTTCAGCACGGGCGACATTCTCAATGTCGATGGCGGATTCCACATCCGGCGCTTTCCGGTCTAACCCGCGCACCGAGAAACGGGTTCACTCCGGCTCACTATGGCACATCAGTTGCAAGCATCCATCCCAACCGGGACCATGGTCCTGAGGCAAGAGTCTTATCCCGAGGCAGACCGGTGGCGTCGCGCATCGAGGACTATGCTCTGATCGGCAACTGTGAAACGGCCGCCCTCGTGGCTCGCACCGGGTCTATCGACTGGCTGTGCCTGCCGCGCTTCGACTCCGGCGCCTGCTTCGCGGCCCTGCTCGGCACTTCTGAGAACGGCTGCTGGGAAATGGCTCCGACCACGGAAGTCCGCCGCAGCCACCGTCGTTACCGCGGCGACAGCCTCGTCCTCGAAACTACCTTTGAGACGGACAGCGGCGCAGTCACCGTTGTCGATGCCATGCCAATCGGCACACCACAGCCAACCCTGGTACGCCTCGTGCGCGGCGAACGCGGCCAAGTGCCGATGCGCTCCTGTATCATCATCCGCTTCGACTACGGCTCCGTCGTCCCCTGGGTGCAGCGCTTCAACCACCGCGGCATCGATGCTATCGCCGGCCCCAACGCCCTGCGACTTTACTGCGACATGCCGCTGCGCGGCGAGAACCTGACCACCGTAGCCGAATTCACTGTCTCGGCCGGACAGCAAGTGCCCTTCACGCTGGGCTGGCATCCGTCCCACCACCCGCCGCCCGACGATCTCGACGCGGCGCAGGTCGTGCAGCAAACGGAGCGCTGGTGGCAGACGTGGTCCGGCAACTGCGGCCATGCCGGTCCTTGGCGCGACGCGGTCGTCCGTTCGCTCATCACCCTCAAAGCACTCACTTACGCACCAACCGGTGGCATCGTTGCGGCGGCGACAACGTCGCTGCCGGAACAGCTCGGCGGCGTGCGCAACTGGGATTATCGCTACTGCTGGCTCCGCGACGCCACGTTCACGATGTACGCGCTGCTCGAAGCCGGCCACAAGGAGGAGGCCCGCGCGTGGCGCGAGTGGCTGCTGCGGGCCGTTGCCGGCGATCCGTCGGCCACACAGATCATGTACGGCATTGCGGGCGAGCGGCGATTGACCGAAATGGAAGTGGACTGGCTGCCCGGCTATGAGGGGGCAAAGCCGGTGCGCATCGGCAACGCGGCCCATGGGCAGTTCCAGCTCGACGTCTATGGCGAGGTACTCGACGCGATGTATCAGTGCCGGCGGGTTGGGCTGGAGCCAGAGGAAGCGGCCTGGAACCTGGAGAAGGCGCTGGTGCAGTTCCTCGAATCGGCCTGGGACAAGCCAGATGAGGGAATCTGGGAAGTGCGCGGTCCCCGGCGGCACTTCACGCACTCAAAGGTCATGGCCTGGGTCGCTCTCGATCGGGCCGTCAAGGCAGTCGAGAAATTCGCCCTGCGCGGGCCAGCCAAGCACTGGCGGACACTGCGCGACACCATTCACGAACAGGTCTGCCGGGAAGGTTACGATCCGGGCCTGCAATCGTTTGTGCAATACTATGGAGCCAAGCAGACCGACGCGAGCCTGCTCATGATTCCGCTGGTCGGCTTCCTGCCGGCCGACGACCCCCGCGTGCGCGGCACGGTGGCGCGGATCGAGCAGCACCTGCTACACGACGGCTTTGTGCGGCGGTATTCCAGTGCGTCGGCCGTCGATGGGCTGCCGCCGGGAGAAGGGGCATTCCTGGCCTGCACCTTCTGGCTGGCCGACAACCTGGCCCTGCAAGGGCGTGTGGACGACGCGCGACAAATCTTCGAGCGGCTGCTGGAGCTGCGCAACGACGTGGGGCTGTTGTCGGAGGAGTACGATCCGCTGGCACGGCGGCTGGTAGGCAACTTTCCGCAGGCGTTCTCCCACGTTGGACTCATCAACACGGCCACGAACCTGTCGCGCCCTGGCGGTCCGGCGGAACATCGGCCGCAAAGTTGAGTTGGACAAGCCCTTCCCGGCGCTGCAGGCTGGTAAAAGTCGCTACTCCTTCGCGCCGCCCTCCGACTGAACGACCTGCGCCTTCTGCGGATCGCGCAAGAATTCGACGAACCGCTCGGAATTGTCGATGTAGCCGGCATAGCGCCCCAGGGCCACCCCCTTGAGTTTGCCGTCTGCCTCCGGCTGATCCTTGTCCGGCCTGAGGATTACGTAGAGCGGATTGCTCGCCTCGCCAAACGTCTCACGCTCCCAGGCGCTGTTGCGCTGTGCCTGCCGCGCTGACTCACTCGACGACAGCGACGAATCGGGCACGCTGTCGGTGTACAGCTGCACGCGGACATACTTCGCCAGTTCCTGCCGCACCGCTGGCAGTGGGAAGACGCCCTTCTCATTGGCGCGGCAGTTCGTGCAGTTGACGCCCGTGAAGTCGATGAAGAGCAGTTTACCATCGCGGTTTGCTTCCTCCCACGCCTTGGCGTAGTCGCGGTGCCAGGTCAACTCGGTCGCATCTCCTCTACCGCCGGACGCGACGGATGCCGGCCGGGTGTCCAGCGGCAGGAACGCCACCAAACCCTTACCCACGATGCCCAGCGGCACCTCGCGCCACAGCGCCGGTGTCATGTAGACGGCCAGGCCAAAGAAGATCGACGCCAGCACCATTCGGGAAACGCCGATGTGCTCCACCGGCGAGTCGTGCGGCAGGCGAAACACCCCGATCAAGTACAGGCCACAGGCAACGGACAGCGCGATCCAGGCACAAAGGACCGTGTCATAGTTGAAGATCCAGGCATTGCCCGGATGCAGGCCGAGGTCGGTGTTCGCCAGGAATTTCAGGGCCGCCGCCAGTTCGAGGAAGCCCATGACGACCTTGACCGCGTTCAGCCAACCGCCGCTCTTCGGCAGCGCCTTGAGCAGCGTCGGGAACAGCGCCAGGATGAAGAATGGGAAGGCGAACGTCGCCGAGTAGGCCAGGGATGCCAGGACCAGGTGCGACAGCGACAGGTTCAATTCCTTGGCGGCGACCAGGAGCGGCCCCAGGAACGGCCCGGTGCAGGTGAAGCTGGTGATGGTGAACGTCAGCGCCATGAAGAAGGCGCCGAGGTAGCCGCCCTGTCCCTCCCGTGCCGCAGTGAATTGCGACAGGAACGAGGGCAGTTCCAGCTCATACATGCCGAACAGGCTCAGCGCGAAAATGACGAGCAGCACGCCGAGCACGGCGTTCAGCCAGGCGCTGTTGGCCCATTGGACGATGAGGCCGCCGAGCAACAGCACCGCCGCGGCCAGGACGATAACGATCGTGATCGAGTAGATGCCCGCGGTCAGCAGCGGGTTGTGATGCTCTTTCTCCGATTGCTTGAGAAAGAAGCTGACCGTGATCGGGATCATCGGAAAGACGCACGGCGTCAGGAGCATGCCGAGCGCGGCCAGGCTGGACGTGAGCAGCAGGCCAAGGAGGCTCTGCTGGTTCTGCCCACTCCCCGAAGGAGCAACGGTCGATGCCGGAGACGGCTCCGCGCGGGGTACGTCGTTGGGCACCGGCACAACTTTGGGCTGCGGCTCCTTGAGTTCGAGTCGCTGCTGCAACTGTGCGGTCAGCGCCACGGGAGGCGCGCTCGTCACGGTGAGCGGCACATCGAAACGGTGTGTGCCATAGACACAGGTACGGTCACAGACCTGGAGTTTGATGCGGAAGCGCAGCGTCCGCGGTCCCGGCGTGGCGTCGGGCAGGACAAGGACGTCTTGCTTCCAGGTGAACGGCTTTTCGTGCTGGAGAAGAGTGCCGACGTTCGGGACGGTGTGCCACTCGGACTCACTCTCGTTGATCGGCCAGAGCGGCTTGAGGCCCGGTGTCTCGACATGAGCGAGCATCGAGAGGCTGTCCGGCGGCTGAGCCGGATCGGCCGAACGCTCGGTAAGCGGATAGGTGTGGAAACCCGGTTTGAGCGTGCCCTTGATCGTCAGCACGAAAGTTTCACCGCGTCGGACTTCCTGGGGCGACACCGACACTTCGAACGCAATGCGCTTGGCGGTCGGCGGCTCCCGTGCGGGCAACGGTTGCAGGCCAGGTGGCGCGGGGAGAGGTTTCGCCTCGTTAGCTGGGGCAAATGGGTCCCGGTCGGGCGCTGCCTTGGCGACGAGCAGTCCCGCCAGCAGCCACAGCAGCGCCGCCATGGCCGCCATCCCGAAAAGACGCCGGCCATGGGTTCGACGATCGCTTCTCATCTCGCTCACCTTGCGCACATCTCCCGACGCCTTGCGAGCGCGCGGAGGGTTATTCCATCACAAAATCAGGTGGGACCGGCGTCCCTGGTGGGACCAGTGTCCCTGGTGGGACCAGTGTCCCTGGTGGGACCAGCGTCCCTGGTGGGACCAGCGTCCCTGGTGGGACCGGCGTCCCGCCGGTCCTGTGCAGCCACAACGCACAGCGCGAAGGCCGCCCTCCACTGCGCCTCGCGGCTACACGAATCACGGTGTCGCCGTCTTCGGCGCCTCGACCCCTTCCAGAGTCAGGGTGCTGACCGCCTTCGTCTTCAGATCGATCACTCGAATGCGATGCGCGTTCGTGTCGGCCACGTACAGCTTCTCCTCCGCCACGCTGATGCCTGCCGGTTCGTTGAACAGTGAGCCCGCCAACCAACCGTCCTTGTCGCCGCCCAGGAAGGTCGTACACGCCCGCTTCTCCGGGTCGATCACCTTGATCTTGCTGTTGTAAGTATCGGCCACGTACAGCTTGCCGTCGAGCCAGGCCACGCCCAGAGCGTGCTGCAAGCGTACTCGATCCGCCACGCCGTCGTGGTCGCCAAAGTCGAACAAACCTTCGCCGACGATCGTCCTTACGTCACCCTTGCCGTCCAGCGGGATCGCCCGGACGGCGCTGACCTCACTGTCGGCGACGAAAAGCGTCTTGCCATCGCTGGTCAAACCACTCGGCTGGGCAAAGCTGGCTTCTTCACGCGGACCATTGGCGAGGTTCTCCATTGCGTTGCCGGCAAACGGCGCGAGCATGGCGGTGGCAAGGTCCAGCGTCCAGATCTGGTGATGCCCCGCCATGGCGATGAATAGATTGTTACCCTGCAGGTAAAGGTCCCATGGGCTGTTGAGGCCGACCCGGAGCGCCGGACCACCGAAGCGACGATCCGTACCCTGCCGCCCGGTGCCTGCGATTGTCCGCACTGTTTGCGCCTTGAGATCGAGAGCACGAATGAGGTCGTTCTTGCGGTCGGCCACGTAGAGAGTATCGCCATGCACGGCCATACCCTGAGGATCATTGAAAGTGGCCTGATCGAAGGCTCCGTTCTGCGCGCCCGGTGTGCCGGTGCCGGCAATGGCGATCTTCTTGCCGTCCAGTGTCGTAATGACAATGCGGTGATGGGTGCTGTCGGCGATGAATAGCCTTTGGCCGGCGGCGTCGGCCAGAACCTTGCCGGGGAAGAAGAGCGGGCTGTCGCCTTTCTCGTGGTTGCGGGCCAGCTCGAAGCGGCGAGGCTTCTCGTCGAGGGTCTTCTTCTTGCGATGGATTGCGATCAGCTCGGCGATGCTCTTGTCCAGCGCCTCGCCCAAGCCCTCGCCGGCGCCCCAGCGAAAGACGTAGCCCTCCGGGTCGATGAGATAGACCGTCGGCCACGAGCGCACCTCGTAGGCCTGCCAGATCTTCATCTGGGCGTCGTTGACGACGGGATGGGTGATCTCATAGCGAAGGACGGCCTTACGAATATGTTCGCTTTCTTTCTCGTTGTCGAACTTGGCGGAGTGGACGCCGACGACGACGATCTGATTGGCGTACTTCTTTTCGAGCCTGGCCAGTTCGGGCAGCGTATGAATGCAGTTGATGCAACAGTAGGTCCAGAAGTCGAGGACGACAATCTTGCCGCGCAGGTCCTTCAGGCGCACCGGGCCGGCTGTGTTCAGCCAGCCGTCGCCGCCCTCCAGTTCGGGTGCGGCCAGGCGATTCCGGTCGACCGGGCCGGCGGCACGGGCCGGCGCGGTGTGGAACGGCCAGCGATTGACACCGTACAGGACGGCCGGTCCGCCGCACAGCAGCAGTCCGAGGAGCAGCAACCAAAACCGAGAGCGGGCACGAGGGGAGGACTGTTCCGGGCGAGGGTCGGCCATGGACATCAGCAGTCTCCTCCGGATGGTCGGGATAGAATGCCGCGGCGGTGGGAGAGAGCCACAGCTCCCGCCCGAGCTTTCTTATTGTCTGGTCGAAGGCCCCAACTGTCAAACTGTAGACGGCGGTTGGGCCGAGAAAATTCGCCGTCTGCCCCCCTCTGGTGCCCTGACAGAGCCAGGGCACGATGCCCTTGGGAAGGTCCGCATTGGGTGGCCAGGCGAGGCAGAGCCTCACAGCTGGACGCTTCCCAGGTAGGAGCCTGGGAACCAGATCCCGGAAGTGGGTGCCCGGGACCGGTTGCACGGCCGGCCGCTGCCGCGGGGACGTCGGGAATCGCGGTTCCTTGCTTGACCACGGCTCCGGCAAACCCTACCGTGGACAGCAGAAACGCGCGCTTTCATTTATTCTTCCTGAGCCTCCTTCTCCAGGGTATCTTCCATGGCAGAAAAGAACGATCCCGTGCCCGCGAACAGCGCGGTGACTCCGACGGCCGGACCGCCGGCCGCGGGCATCCAGACCACGCCCTCGGCCGGTGCCGCCGAACTCCCCGAACGATCCATCAAGCTGCCGCCCCGGATGCGGTCGCCGCTGGCCATGGAAGAGCAGGCCCTGGCCATCGCCCGGCTCAACCTCACCCTCGTCCTCATCACCCTGCTCCTGGCCTTTCTGGTCACCTCGTTCACCGTCCGTAATAGCGACTTCTGGATGCACCTGGCCGCAGGGCGGGACCTGCTCGCCGGGAAATACTGGTTCGGCCAGGATCCCTACTCCTACAGCAACGTGGGCACTTACTGGGCGAATCACGCCTGGTTGTACGACGTCGGCCTCTACGGCCTCTACGAAACGCTGGGCGGACCGGCGGTCGTCGTCTTCAAGGCGCTGCTGATCGCCGCGCTGGCCGCCGTCATGCTGCGGATACGGCGACCGGACCAGGACTTCTGGCTCCCCGCCGCCTGCACCGTCCTCGCTGTCCTTGCCCTCGGAACGCGCCTGTTCCTGCAACCGACCATTGTCTCTTATTTGCTTCTCGGTCTTACTCTTTGGTTACTGCAACGTTCCTACCGGGCGAAGGCCGCTGACGAAGGCAAGCGCTTCGACTTCCTCTGGCTGCTGCCACCGCTGTTCGTCGTCTGGGTTAACCTCGATGGCTGGTTCCTCGTGGGTCTCGCAGCCGTCGGCCTGTTTGTGCTGGGCGAAGTCCTGCAGCGCTACGCGCCGCTGTTCGCCGCCGCGGAACCGGCTCCGCCGCCGGAAGGCCGTCTCGGCCGGCTGGCGCTCGTGCTGCTCGTCAGCGTGGCCGCCTGTCTCGTCAGCCCACACACCTATCACGTCTTCACGCTGCCCCCGGAACTCACGATCGGCGATAGCGTGCCGCTGCTGCGCCAGGAACGCGACTTCCGGTCCTACTTCTTCTCGCCGTTCGAGCCCAGCTACTGGCAGGCGCGCACTCTCTGGGCCAGCGTGAGCGGGCTAGCGTTCTTCCCGCTGGCCGTGCTGAGCCTGGCGTCGTTTGTGCTCAACCTGGCCGGTTGGCGCTGGTGGCGCATGCTCGTTTGGCTAGGCTTCTTCGCCCTGGCCGCCAACCGCTGGCACCTGATTCCGTTTTTCGCCATCGTCGCCGGACCAATTGCCGTGCTCAACTTCCAGGACGTGCTGGCCCGCCGTCCCCGGCCGCAAGTCGCGGGGGGTGGAGTGCCGAGCGGCGGCCGGGAATGGGTAGCCGCGGTGCAGGTCGTCTCCATCCTGGGCCTGCTCCTTCTCGGCGTCAAACTGCTGACCCGCTTGAACTTCTACACCGAGAAGCTCGCTGGACCGGAACTGCCCATAGTCTTCCTCGTCTTCGCCGGCGTCGTGCTCGCGCTGTTTTGTTTTGCAATGGGACCTCTCTTGCAGCAATTCGACCGGGTGTTCCTGAGCTGGTCGCTGGGCGGCCGACTGCTCACGGTCCTCGGCGGACTGACGTTCCTGGTCCTGGCCTGGCCGGGCTGGCTGCACACCGGGGCACAGGATCCTTATACCGCGCGCCGCGTGGCGTGGGATGTGGAAGTGGATCCCTCGCTGCATCGGCTGGCCCTACGGCTCGACCAGCTCCGGCGCGAGGGCAACATTGCCGCGGACGACCATGGCTTCGCCACGCTGCCGCAGGTGAGCGGTTACTGCGCGTGGTTTTGCCGCGATGAGAAGAACTTCTTCGACCATCGCTTTCCGCTTTTCGCTCCGGAGACGCGCACCTTCCTGAAGATCCGCGACCTGCTGACCCGGCAGGAGGGCGAGGTGGATGGCCGGTCGACGAACGCCACCGCGCTGGCGAGCGATTTCGAGAAATACCACATCACCCACGTCATCATCAGCGGCGGCACGCCCGTGGCGACGCTGGAACGCATCGCCCCCCTCGCGGGGGACCCAGAGCACTGGTCGCTGCTCTACGTGGACGGCCGCAACGCCATTTTCGGCTGGAGGCCGCCGGGCAGCGAGCGCGCGCGCGATCCCTGGGAGGAAGTGCGCTACGATCTTGGACGGTTCGCATACGCCAACGTGGCCGCGGAGGATCGCGCTCCGGCCGAGCCGGCGCGGGAGCCCGTCATTGTTCCTCCCTGGGCGCAATACATGGCCGGCCCGGCCCCGCGGCCGCTCGAGACGGACAAAGCCCTCCTGGACCTGCTCCTGTTCGAGACCAACACTGAGAGCTGGGGCAATCGCAACCTGATCGTCTGGCAAGCAGGATTCGCGGGCGGCTGGTGGGGCACCGCCAATCCGACCCTGGGTCCGCTTAGCGCTGCCATGCTGTTCGCCCACCGCGGCTACATCGGCAGGTACTTCTACCCTCAGGCGAAAACGCCGCAGCGCAACCCGGGGATCGAGCGCCTGGCGGCGACCCTGTTTTCCGATTTCATGATGCGGCAGGACGAGGCGCCCGCTGCCTTTCCTCTTCTGGCGGTGCGGGCCGGGCGCAGGGCCGTGGCCGAAAATCCGCAGGACGCCTTCGCCTATCTGCGGCTGGAACAGGCGTATCACACCCTGCGCGCCCGCACCAGGGAACGCTTCTGGTGCGACCAGTTGCCATCCCTGGGGTTCCTCCGTCACGTGCAGCGGGTCGCGGCACTGGAACATGCGGCGACCGTCGAACCGACCCTGCCCGAGGTCCACGACACCCTGGCCACCCTCTATGAGCAGTTCAGCTCATACAGCATGTCGGACCAGCATGGCCCCGTTGGGTTCCTCGACCAGGCGCTGAAGCATCGGCGCGAGCAGTTACGGCTTATCAAGGCCATCGGTCGGGGAACGCAGCAGGGCAACGAGGATTTCAAGGATCGGCTAAAGAAGCTCGAAAAGGAGGTCAGCGACCTGCAGGCGCGCGTCCAGGAGAAGCAGAATCAGTTCGAGGTGCGCGCCGCCACGCCCGCGCTGGCGCACGTCTACGACAAGGCCCGGGAAGCCTGCCGTCTTGGGTTGCCCGAACGGGCCCTGGCGGTGCTGCTCGAATCGGACGCGCTGGAGTTCGGCCAGGCGGGCGCCCGCTTGCAGCTCGAATTGCTGCTGACAATGGGCCGGGTCGCGGAGGCCGAACGGCTGCTGAACGATCCGGGAAGCAACCTCAAGGGAAACCTGGGTAGAGCAACCTTCGGTCTTTTCGTGCGTGCTCCCTACGATCTGCCCGCCTTCGAGTGGTATCAGTTCCTGGTGGCGGCGGCCCGCGGCGATTACGCCGAGGCCGACCAGCAGATGGACGACTTGCTCAAGCAGCTCGAGCCGGACATGCGCATCCTGGGCATGATGGTGGTGTCGGAACTCATGGAGACGCCGCAGGAGAAACCACTAGCCTATCTCGCACGGAAGCGCCTGGAAAATGGCCAGACGATGATGGAGGCGGTGCAGGCGCTGATGCCCTCGCTGCACGAGAAAGCCGACACGACGGTCCTGCGCGGCCTGCTGGCCCTGGAAGCTGGCAACACGGCGCGGGCAGAACAGCTGTTCCGGCAAGCGGTGGCGATTGGCTACCCGCCAAATCGCTACCTGCCGTTCCTGACATTGCTCGCGGCAAACTCGCCACTGGAAGCGGCCGTACTCGTGGGACCGGCGTATCAGCATGGCAGCGGTCCCGTGTTCGATTTCCGCGGGCGAGAAATGGCAGTTCAGTATTTGCAGCTCATGGAGGAGGCGAAGTAGCCCACCGTGCGCGTCTCCGCAGCCGCTTACGTCCTGGCGCAGAGATCGCCAGGCCGCAAACGGCTCATTGCTTTCGGCTGCCCTCGCAGGGCCAGATGCGCAGTCCGAACCCTTGCAGATCGACGTCTTCGCCCTTCTCCGGCTCGGCGGGACCGCCGCGATCGAGACTGACGCGCAGATACACCCACAGCGTCAGCATTTCGCCGCTGTGATCGTAACCGTGATCGTCGGTGTCGGCCTCGATCAGCCAGCGCCAGGAACGGCGTTCGCTACCGGGATCGGCGTCCTCCTGCCAACCCTTGAGGACGCGCGTCAGGGCCTGCACGGCGGCATGCCACGTCTTCGGATCGGCGATTTGAACGTGCCACTCATCGGGCGCTTCCTCGATCTCGACGCGCGGTAGTGCCCGGATAGCCTCGAACAGGCGATGCTCCAGAGAGGCGGCACGCCATGGCGACCAGAGGTGTACCGTCACCCGCGGCGTCTCGAAAACCAGACCATAGAAATCGAGCCGCATGAGGCCCTCCTGCATGGATGGCGTGTATGTATTGCCCCCGGCGCCATGGTAGCCCACCACGGCCAACCGCGATAGGCCATGGCACGGCGGCAGCGGGCGTTTTCCTGTTGCAGTGAGGCCGCGCGTCCCCTACATTCCTTCCAGGTCTCTTCCTGATCACGCCAACATCCCTGCGTTTTGTTTCGAGGAGGCGTTGCATGGCACAGAATGGGGCATCGACCCCCAGCGTTTCCGCGGCACCCCCGCTGGCCCTGGGCCTGCGGCTCAGTCTCTCGTTGATGATGTTTCTCGAGTTCGCCATCTGGGGCTCGTGGTTCGTCGTCTTCTTCCCGTATCTGTTAAAGCATGACTTCAACGGCACCCAGGCCGGCATGCTGATCGGCAACATGGCGCTTGGGGCCATCCTCTCGCCGATGCTCGTCGGCATCCTCGCCGATCGCTTCATCGCCAGCGAACGGCTGATGACCCTGCTCCAGTTCGCCGGAGCTGGCCTGCTCTACTGGATGGCGCAGCTCCAGGATCCGGGCCAGTTCTGGGTGCTCTACGCCGCCTCGCTCATTTACGCCCTCGTGTATAACCCCACGCTTGCTCTCGTTAACTCGATCAGTTTCACTCACGTCCCCGATGCCACGCGCGACTTCCCCAGCATCCGCGTCCTGGGCACGATCGGCTGGATCGTCGCCAACCTGTTCGTCGGCAAGACGTTGGATTTCTTGACAAATCAACCGCTCCTGTTGGCGGCCGGCCTCTCGGCGGTCCTGGGCGCTTTCAGCCTGTTCTTGCCGCCCACCCCCCCGACGGGCAAGAGAGGCGACGCTCTACCATTCGCCCGAGCCTTGAGCCTGTTCAAAGAACCTTCGTTCGCCGTCTTCTTTGGCATCTCGGGCATCATCACCATCGTGCTGGCGTTCTACTATTCCGTCACCAGCGAATTCCTCGGGAAGGTGGTGCAACTCAATCAAATTCCCGCGGCCCTCAGCTGGTACTTCATCACGGTGGACCCACAGACCCGTCAACCCATTCTGGACACTCCGTCCATGATGGTGATCGGTCAGTATGTCGAGATTCTCATGCTGCTGCTGTTGCCCCTGTGCCTGTGGCGGTTGGGGATGAAATGGGTCCTGGCACTGGGGATGCTGGCCTGGGGTGTGCGCTACGCTCTGTTCGCCGTGGGCAGCCCATTCTCGGTCCTCCTTCTTGGCGTGGCCCTGCACGGCATCTGCTTTGACTTCTTCTTCGCGGCTGGCTTTATCCATGTGGACAATAGTGCTCCAAAGGACATCCGCGGCAGTGCCCAGGCACTGTTTGCGCTCCTCACTTATGGGGTAGGCATGTGGCTGGGCAGCATGCTGGCGGGCTTCCTGCAAGAGCACTACACCACAAAAATGGTGGTGGACGGAGTTACCACCAAGGTCACGGATTGGACCACCTTCTGGACGATCCCCAGCTTGGGAGTGCTGGCCTCTCTCGTTGTCTTCGTGCTCTTTTTCCGGTTGCGGACGCCGCGGAAGGAAGTTGCCGGCGTGTTCCCGGAAGAAATGGTTTGAGCGGCGAACGAGGCAGAAGAGGACCACCCCGGCCCACGCTGGAGCCGAGGCAGTCCCCCAAGTAGATCCGTATTGCTCCTGCTCCAGTTTACACGACGGCCGCCGCTCTTGAGCCATTCGAGCGCCGGCCGTGGTGTTTTCTCTGCACGCCGGATGTAAATCTGGCCGATAATGCTTCCGAGACACGTTTTCTGGGCATGCACCGTTCTGCTGGTTCCGGTCACGAACCGACCCATGCAACCTTTACCACGGATACCAGGCTACGAGCTGTTCGACTGCCTTGGCGGCGGCCCGCTGACCTGCGTTTATGCAGCGCGTGACGCGGCCGCGGACCGGCCCTGCGCGGTCAAGGTACTTCGGGCGGAATGGGAAGACGATACCACCGCGATCAAGCTCCTGCAGCGCGAGGCCCGCGCCGGCCTGACCGTGCGCCATCCGCACCTGGTCCGCCTGTACGACGTCCACGTCACCCGGCCGCCCTATTTCCTCGTCATGGAACTGCTCGGCGGCGAGTCGCTGCGGCGCCGGCTGCGGCGCGACTATCGGCTCGATCTGGCCACGACGCTCTGGATCACGCGCCAGACCGCCGAGGCGCTGGCCGCTCTCCACCGTGCCGGCTTCCTCCACGGCGACGTCAAACCGGACAACGTCCGTCTCGTCAACGCCGGCACCGCGGTCCTCATCGACCTGGGCTTCGCGCACCGTCCGGGCGAAAACAGCGCCCTCCTCGAGCAGGGTTACTTGCTGGGAACCGCGAACTACCTGGCGCCGGAACTGTGTAGCCTGAAGACGGACGGCGAGACGAGCAGCGATGTGTTCAGCCTGGGAGTGATGCTGTTCGAGATGCTGACGGGCCGCCTGCCGTATCCGCCGGGGTCACTGGATCAAACCCTGCGACGCCACGCTTGCGATCCGCCAACCGACATGCGCGTTCAGGCCGGCACGCTGCCGCCTGCGCTCCTGGATCTGGTCGACGGGCTGCTGGCGCACCGGGCGGAGGACCGTCCGCGAGCCGGCGCGGTGGTGCAGCAATTGATCGGGCTGGAAATCGCCGCCTTGCGTCGCGCTGGTTGACCCTTGCTGGCGCGGGCTAATCTTCCAAATCGTTTTCCGTGAACAACACGAACCCCTGGCGCGCAAGGGTATTGACCGCCGTCTCGTGGTCCTCGACGTGCAGAGCCAATGCGGCGTGGCCGTGGGGGCCGATCAGCAGCGGATAGGCGTAGTGGATGTTGATCTCCGCCATCAGCAGTGCCTTGCAGATTTGCAACAACGGCTGCGTCCCCTCAGGTAGCTGCACGACGAGCAGGTCGCTTTCCGTGACCGGCAGGCCCGCCCGTTCAAAGATCTCACGGGCGCGCTCCGGATCGCTCAGGACGATGCGGATGATGGCACAGTCGGCCGAATCGACCACCGTCAGCGACACGATCCGATTGTCAGTCATCTCAAAACGGCGGACGACGTCGAGCAAACCGCCAACGCGATTGGCAATGAACACGTTGAACTGGCGTACACTAGGCCAGTCGCGGCCGCGGGCCGTGCTGTAGCCTATTTCCGAGCCAGAGTCTTCGCCGTGCGACATGGCAGGGCTCCCTTCTGAAGTCGCTACCACTTCTTCTGAAGTCGCTACCACTTTACGCGGGTACTCGGGAAGCCGTCAATTCCAGCCGGCGAAAGGCGGGTGGGCGCAACCAGGGAAGCAGGGGCGGAATGGGATGTTGAGAAGGATCAGGCCACGGTACGATAACGGCACATCGTCACGTGGTTGCCGCGCTCGTTGTAGTGGATCCAGGTCATGTAGGAGCGTATCAGGAAGAGACCGCGGCCGGAGGCGCGCTCCAGGTTCTCCGGGGCCAGCGGATCGGGCACCTGGGCCGGATCGAAGCCCGCTCCGCCGTCCTCGATCTCGGCCAGCACGCACTCCGCGGTCACACGGATCTGGAGGGTCACCGCCTTGCCTGGATCGCCGCGATTGCCGTGCTTCAAGCCGTTGACAATCGCTTCCTCGAGCGCCAGTCGAACGGAGAAGATGTCCCTCTCGGTGTAGGCGGCGGCGGACATTTCCTCAACGACTATTTCGAGGATCGGTTCAATCTCGGAGGCCTGATGGATGTGAACGCCTTGCTCCAGGTCGGGACGGGGTGGGCCCTGCCAACAGCCGTTGTGCTGACTGGAGAACATGAGTAATCCTCCTCACCGCATCTGGGCAGTTGGATTCTCGCGTCTCCCGCGAGGCCGAGGTTCCGCTCCAAGCTGGCACTACTGCCACCTATCCAATTATACATGCGCGTAACTACGCAAATGTGACGCGCCGTGGAAAAAGAAGAGGGTTCCGTGCCAGAACAGTTGTCCGAGGCCGGTAAAGCCCTTATATCTTCGGCATATTCCGTGCCATTGCTTGAACTGATAGGCTGACAACGGCCTGCGAACGTGCTAAAGTGACGGTTGGCTCCGGGGACGCCCCGAGTTGTCGTGGAAGCCCCTGTCACCCCTGACTGCGGTGCCGGCCGCATCTGGTATGCAAAGCGAACCGAATACTTCCCAGAGTCCTTTCCGCATCGACGTGGCGGACCGCGTCAAGCGGCTGCCGCCGTACCTCTTCGGCAAAATAAACGAACTGAAGTCTCGCAAACGTCGCGCCGGCGTCGATATCATCGACCTCGGCATGGGTAACCCAACCGACGTACCCGACCCAGTGGTGATTGAGAAACTATGCGAGGCCGCCCACGACGAGCGAAACCATCGCTACTCGGTAAGCACCGGCCTGTACAACCTGCGCCGCGAGGTGGCCCTGCGCTACGCGCGCCGCCACGGCGTCACTCTCGACCCGGACGCCGAAATCCTGGCCGGTCTCGGCTCCAAGGAAGTCTTCAGCCACATGTGCCTGGCCCTGCTCGGTCCCGGCGACACCGCCATCGTGCCGGCGCCATCGTTCCCGATCCACGTTTATGCCGTCGCCCTGGCTTCGGGAAACGTCATCGCCCTGGAATGCACCCAGCCCGACCGGTTCCTGTCGAACGTCGCCTACACCGCCGAGCACCTGTTCCCGCGGCCAAAGGTGCTGGTCCTGAACTTCCCGCACAATCCCTCGACCACCGTGGTGGAGCGCGATTTCTTCGTGGAAGTGGTGGCCCTGGCGCGGCGCTACGGCTTCATGGTTATCCACGATTTCGCCTATGGCGACATCTGTTTCGACGGTTACCGTGCCCCGAGTTTCCTGAGCGTGCCGGGCGCGAAGGAGGTCGGCGTCGAGACGACGACCATGAGCAAGGGCTACAACATGGCCGGCTGGCGTCTCGGCTTCTGCGCCGGCAATCCCGAGATGGTGCGGGCGCTGGCCACGATCAAGGGGTACTACGACTACGGCATCTTCCAGCCGATCCAGATCGCCGCCATCGTGGCGATGCGCCTGGGCGAGGAGGTCGTCGACCGCCAGGCCGCCGAGTACCAGGCCCGCCGCGACGTGCTGGTCGATGGCCTCCAGCGCATCGGCTGGGAAGTGGAGAAGCCGAAAGCGACCATGTTCGTCTGGGCGAAGTATCCGCAGGAATGGCGCGACCGGATGGGCTCAATCGACTTCGCCATGAAGCTGATCGAGGAAGCGGAGGTTGCCGTCAGTCCCGGCCGCGGCTTCGGGGAGGGCGGCGAAGGCTATCTGCGCCTGGCGCTGGTGGAGAACGAACACCGTCTCCGCCAGGCGATTCGGCAAATCGGCCGCTGCCTCCGCGGCGAAAAGGTCGCCGGATGAGGTTAACCTCCGCTTGCGGGTTGGCGCCCCTGGCACGAACCCGCAAGCGATTTCTCGTTTGTTGCTTCGGCTCCCGCCTGCTGACCTTGTTCTCCCTCGTCAATTGATTAAACTGACAAACGTACAGGTTAACTGGAGTCTTTCGCCCTGGAGGCCGCGTTGTGCTCTTGCAATCAGGCGACCCCCACGGCACCCTTACCGTTTGCAACGAATACAACGGATACTCCGATTCCACCACCTTCTGGTAGCCAGCGAGGAGAACCCATGGCCGAGGCAGCGCACGACCGCGAACTGAAGAACGCTCTGGCGCAGATCGAGAAACAATTCGGCAAAGGCGCCATCATGCAGCTGGGTGAAAACTCGACGCTTGACGTGCAAGGTATCCCCACGGGGGCGCTGAGCCTGGACATCGCGCTCGGCGGGCGCGGCCTACCGCGCGGCCGGGTCATCGAAATTTTTGGGCCGGAGGCGAGCGGCAAGACGACTGTGGCCCTGCACGCCCTGGCCAGTGCGCAACGTCAGGGCGGCGTGGCGGCCTTCATCGACGCTGAGCACGCCCTGGACCCGAGCTGGGCCCGGCGCGTCGGTGTCGATCTGGAGAGCCTGCTCGTCAGCCAACCGTCCTGCGCCGAGGAGGCACTGAAGATCGCCGAGATGCTCGTCAAGTCGAACGCGGTGGACATCATCGTCATCGACTCGGTGGCGGCGTTGGTGCCGCGGGCCGAGGTCGAGGGCGAGATCGGCGACACGCATGTCGGCTTGCAGGCCCGCTTGATGAGCCAGGCGATGCGTATCCTGACGCCGACCATCTCGCGCACGAAGACCTGCATCATCTTCATCAACCAGATTCGCCAGAAGATCGGCGTCATGTTCGGCAATCCCGAAACGACGTCAGGCGGCCTGGCGCTGAAGTTCTACAGCTCGGTCCGCCTCGACATCCGCAAGGTGACGAGCATCAAGGAAGGCGACGAAGTGACCGGCGCCCGGATCAAGGTGAAAGTGGTCAAGAACAAGGTGGCGCCCCCGTTCCGGCAGGCCGAATTCGACCTGATGCACGATCGCGGTATCAGTCGAGAGGGCGACCTGATCGACCTTGGTATCGAGGACAAGATCATCGACAAGAGCGGCGCCTGGATCAACTACGGCGAGGTGCGGCTGGGCCAGGGACGCGAGAACGCCAAGCAATTCCTGCGAGATAACCCGAACTTGATGGAAGAGATCAGCAAGAAGATCCTGGAGAAGCGCGGCCTGGTGGCGAACGGGCCGACGGGGGCGCCGGTCGAGAACGGGCAGGCGCCGGAGCCGCCGCCGTCCGCGAAACCCGGCCGCAAGCAGCCGGTGGCGGCGGAGTAACTTCTCGCAACCCGCTTGCGAGTTAGCGGCACAATCGCTAACCCGCAAGCGGGTTGCCGTTCGTGGATAACTGGAAAACCCCGCCGCGCTGCGGTACAACTAGATGGGTCGCGCTCACTCGCCCCCGAGGACAGGCCCATGTACCGCACAGCCTGGGTATTCTGCTTGGCCGCCCTTCTTGGCGTTTGCGCCGGACGTGCCGCCGCCCAGGAAAAGTCGCGCCTGCCCGATGCCCTCGTTCTCCAGGAGGCGATGGTCGAGGCCATCAAGAAGGCTGAACCGTCCATCGCCTGCGTCCTCGTCTCCCGCAGCGACGACGTCCGCAACCAGGCCCTCGACGATCCCGACCACGTTCCCGAGTCGTACGGCAGCGGCGTGGTGGTCGATACCAAGGGTCTCATCCTCACCAACCTGCACGTCGTCCGCGACGCCACAGCGATCTATATCCGTCTGCCGGGCGAACGCGGCAGCCGGGCCATCGTCCACGCGGGCGATCCGCGCAGCGACCTGGCCGTCCTCCGTTTGCTCGATCCAACCATCCTGCCCATCAAGCCGCTCAAGTTCGGCGACGCCGACAAGGTCCGCAAGGGCGACCTGGTCCTCTCACTGGCCAATCCCTTCGCCGCGGGCTTTCACGACGGCAGTCCCAGCGCCTCGTGGGGCATCCTCAGCAACGTGCGCCGCCGGGCGCCGGGCAAGCTGAACGAGGAGGCCAACTACCGCGTCCTGCACCAGTACGGAACCCTCTTCCAGACCGACGCCCGCCTCAACCTGGGCTGCTCCGGCGGCGCCCTGGTCAACCTGCAAGGCGAGCTGATCGGCCTGACGACCGCCCTCGCGGCGATCAACGGCAGCGAGACGCCCGGCGGCTTCGCCGTGCCCATGGACGCAGGCATGCGCCGCATCATCGACGTCCTGAAACGCGGCGACGAAGTGGAGTACGGCTTCCTCGGGGTCAGTTTCCCACCGAAGGAGCGGCGCATCCCGCTGGGCGATGCGGTGCAGGTCGGGCAGGTCATTTCCGGTTCACCCGCGTCCTTCGCAGGGTTGCGCATCGGCGACTATATCCGCAGCGTCAACGGCATGCGGGTGCGCGACCCCGACGACTTGTTCCTCAGCCTCGGCACGCTCCTGGCTGGCTCGGTAGCCAAGCTGGAGATCGCCCATTCGCCGAAGGGACCAAGCGAGTTCCTGTCGGTGACCTTGGCCAAGTTCTACGTCCCCGGCAAGATCATCGCCACGCACCGGCCCGAGGCCATTGGCGGTCTGCGGGTGGACTGGACCAGCATCCTGTTCCTGCGGCCGGGCGGCCAGCAGATCTACGCACGCGGCATCCCGGACGGCGTCATGATCCGCGAAGTGCTAACGGGCAGCGCGGCCGATACTGCCCGTTTGCAGGAGTCGAAGATCATCCAGAAAGTGAACAACCATCGGGTGACCAATCCGGAGGAGTTTTACCGGGAAGTACGGAACGCCGCCGGGTCGGTCGAGCTGACGCTGATGCCCTCGGACCCGCGTGAGGAAGTAAAGGTCAAAATAGACCTCAAGTGAGCTGTGAAGGCGATGCGCTACGCGATTTGCAACGAGACGTTCGAGGGGTGGGAGCACGAGCGGGTTTGCCGTTTCGTGGCGGAACTCGGCTACCAGGGATTGGAGGTGGCCCCGTTCACGCTGGCGCCGCGCATCACGGAAGTGAGCGCCGCGCGCCGCGCCCTGCTGCGCCGGCAGGCCGAAGACTGCGGCCTGAAGATCATCGGCCTGCACTGGCTGCTCGCCCGCACCGACGGCTTGCACCTCACTGCGGCCGACGCCGCGGTGCGCCAGCGGACAGCCGATTATCTCGTCGAACTGGCACGCTGCTGCCGCGACCTTGGCGGTGACCTGATGGTGTTTGGCTCGCCGGCCCAGCGGCGCGTCCCGGCGGGTGCCACCCAGGACCAGGCGGCCAACTATGCGGTGGACACGTTCCAACGATCGCTGCCGGGCCTCGTCGAGTGTGGCGTCCGGCTGTGCCTGGAGCCGCTCGCGCCACCCGAGGCCGATTTCCTCAACACGTGTGCCGAGGCCGTGGCAGTGCTCGATCGCCTGCAACATCCGAACTTCGTCCTGCATCAGGACGTCAAGGCGATGGCCACCGAGGACATGCCAGCGCCGGACCTGATCCGTCGCTATGCGGCACGCACGGGCCACTTCCACGCCAACGATCCGAACCGGCGCGGTCCCGGCTTCGGCACGACGGATTTCGTGCCGATCTTCCGGGCGCTGAAGGAGAGCGGGTACGGCGGTTGGGTGTCGGTCGAGGTGTTCGATTATTCGCCGGACCCGGAGACGATTGCCCGGGAAAGCCTGCGGTACATGCGCGCGTGTGAGGGGTCGATCTAGCCGCTTGCGGCCCGGCAATCCGGCAGGAGGAGAACCATGCAGGATTCGCCGCGAACGCGGTTTTGGCACGGCTTCGGCTGGGCACATCTCATCTACTTTTGGATTGGGTCCCTCGTTGTGGCTCTCGGTATTCCCGCGGAACAGAAGGTGGTGTACCCATTCCTGGTCGGTTTCGGCGAGGCCGACATCACCCCTACGCTCGGCGGCAAACCCGTCTACATGGCCGGCTTCGGCCAGAACCGCAAGGCCACGGCCATCCACGATCCACTCAAGGCTCGCGCCGTGGTCCTCTGTCATGAGGACCAAAAGATCGCTCTTGTCTCCGTTGACCTTGTCGGCTTCTTCCATCCTGACGTGGCCGCCATCCGGAAGCGGTTGCCCAAGTTCAATTACGTGCTGATCTCCAGCACGCACAACCATGAAGGACCGGACACCCTCGGCCTGTGGGGCCCCAATCCGTTCGTCAGCGGCGTGGATACGGCTTACCTGGGAACCATCGAGGAACAGGTGGTCAAGGCGGTCAAGGCCGCCGCCGACGCTGCGCAGCCCGTGAGCGCCCGGCTTGGGACGGCTCGCGCTCCTGAGTTGTTGCACGACGCCCGCGAGCCTTATGTCAAGCACGACGAACTGACCGCCATCGAATTCCAGGACGCGAAGAAGGGCGGCACCACCGGCCTGGTGGTGCAATGGAACTGTCACCCCGAGACCTTTGGCAGCAAGAACACCGAAATCAGCGCCGACTTCGTTGGGGCGACAGTCAAGTACCTGCGCGACAAACATCACTGTCCCGTCGTCTATCTCACCGGCACCGTCGGCGGTCTGATGACGTCGCTGCACGTTGAGGTCAAGGACGAGCAGGGCAAACCGCTGGGTGAGGAAACCTGGGCAAAGACGGAGCGCTACGGCCAACTCGTCGGCCAGCTGGCAGACCGTGCTCTCACGGCTGCCCAGCAGGTTCAGTTGACACCGCTGGAGGCCCATCCTCGCCTGGTGTTCGTGCCGATGACGAACAAGCTTTATTTGCTGGGCCGGCAACTCGGCGTCCTCCAGCGGCAGGCGTTCCTCTGGGCCGGCGATTCCTACAAGGCGGAACCGGCCGAGGCGAAGGAGATCAAGAAGCCGCTGTGTCTGCGGACCGAGGTCGGTTGGCTGCGCCTGGGCGACCTGGATATCGCTGCGATTCCCGGTGAGATTTATCCTGAATTAGTGCTCGACAAGGTGCAGGACCCGGCCGATCCGGCGGCCGACTTCCCCACGGCGCCGATCGAGCCGGCGCTCTACAAGCAACTGCGTGGGCCACACCGCATGCTCGTTGGGCTGGCGAACGACGAAATCGGTTATATCATTCCGAAGCGGCAGTGGGACCAGGAGCCGCCGTTCTGCTACGGTCGCAAGCAGGCGCAGTACGGCGAGCAGAACAGTGTCGGTCCCGAGGCGGCGCCGATAGTGTGCGAGGCGTTTCGGGCACTGGTGACCGGCCGGTAGCGCCGGCGAGGGATGACATGAACCCTGGCTGGGGTTGCGGACTGGTTCATCCCTACGCCAACCCTTCGCGCCTCAGTTTACTCTTTGCATCCTTCGCCAGCTTGGTCCGACCCGCGCGCTGCCCGAGCAGGCGCAGCACCTTGCCGCCGAATTCCTTTTCCTGACGATTCTGCTCCGCAAAGTGGAAGCCGAGGTAGAACAGGTCTTCCGGCTCCAACCATTTCGCCTTTTCCACGAACTGTGTTACCTCGTCCTCGTGACTGTGGACGAGACTGACAAACTGCTGCAGGGCCGGATCCTGGCCGCGTTGCTCGGCGCCAAGGTCGTGGCTCGACGTCTTCAGCGCGCACCCGGCCAACTCCAGACGGATCGCCGGGCCCGCCGCCGGATCGCGGCCGAGCAACCGCAGATAAAGCAGGGCCGTCGCATAGTCTTTCTTCTTGCGGAGGGCCAGGGCCTGCTCGTGAAGCCGGTCGCGCAGCATGTCGGCGTGAGCCTCACGCAGCAGGAAGAGCAGGGGATCGGCCCGCCGGTCGCCGGCCTCGAGGTACTTCTGCGCCCGCAGGAGGAGCGGCCGGAACATGTCGGCGGACCGTTCGCGCACGACCGCCACCAGGGTCCGCGCCAGCAACCAGAGCTGATCCACCGACTCGCTCTCGAGGAAGGTCTGCAGGAGGACACGGCGGCCTTCCGTCAGTTCCGCCAGCCGGGCCAGCGACTCGCGCCGCAGGTCCGCGTCGGCATGCTGCACTTGCTTCAGCAAGGCGGCGGCAACAGCCGGCGTATCGCGGTCGCCGATCTTGTCGATGCCGAGCCGCCGCGCGGCCGTGTCCGGCGCGTCGAGCAGCGCCAGCCAGTCGGCGACGAACCGCTCCGCCACCGGCATGTCCTTCAGGAGGAAGAGCGCCGGGCCGGCCACGCGAAAGTCCTTGTCGGCCGCACAGACGAAGAGACGCTTGAGGTGTTCCTTTGTCGGGATCGCGGTCTGCTTGCCGAGCGCTTGCAGGGCGGCGGCGCGAATCTCAGGCGCATGAGCGGGCTGGATGCGTTCCCAGAAAACCTCCTCGGCGCGCGGTTCGTTCAGCGCGGCGAGCAGGCGCACGAGGGCCGTTTCCGAGACAGGTGGCAGCGGAGTTTTCTTGCTATGAGAGAGGAGTTCGAGCAGGTGCTTCGCCAGGGCCTCGCGGTGCGCTTCCGTGAGCGACGGGACCTCGGCAACGAGCGAGCGGGTCGCGGCCTCGACGATGCCGGGGTCCTTGTCGAGGAGGGCATCAACGGCCAACGTCTCCGCGTTGCTCGTGCCGGCGGCGCCCAGCGCGGCCACGATGCGCCGGCGCAATCCCGGCGCGACCTTCGGCATCATCTCCTGCAGAGCCCGCGGTCCCCTGGTACCAAGACGGGCCGCGGCCTGGGCGGCAACGTCGGCTTCGGCGCCGCCTTCCTTGATCCGGTCGAGGAGTCGCGGCAACGCTTGCTCGATCCGCAGCTGGCCGACGGCGAGCAGCACCGGCAAGCGCAGGGTCGGTTCCGAATCGTCGAGAGCGCCGCAGAGCGCCTCGGCGATTTCACCATCGCGGGAGCCGACCTCGGCCAGCACGCGCGCGACGGCGCAGCGCAGGTCCAGCGGATGATCGGGACGCAGCAATCGCAGCAGTTTCTTCGTGGTGGCGTCGAGCATGGCCCCTGCAGCATACCCAACGCCGGCCGGGACACAACCAGAATCTGCGTCTGGTGGCACCGCAACGCGAGTCGCGGCGGCACCAATGGTTCACGGCTGATATGGCAGCGGTTGCGACTGCGGTTGCGGCGCCAGACGCGGCGGCGCGGTCAGTGGCGGCACCGTTGGTTGCAGCCCCAGCGGCGGCACGGCCGGCGGAGCGGTCAGTACCGGCGGGTTGTAATCCTCCAGGACCGGCCCCTCGCTAATGGGCGACTCGACCGCGCACCCTTCACAGGAAGAAGTGCAGACGCCGAGGCCGCTCAACAGTGGATGATTGCACAAGCTGCTGCAGCCGCAGGCCAGCCCAATACCGGCCCCCAGGGCCAATGCAGCCCAATGCGCGCGGAGCATGACAGGGTTCCTTCGTTCTGGATTAAGTCCGAATGGATGCGAGACAGGTTCGCTTGGATACGGCAGCGGCACGTTGCCCGCTCGTGGCACAATCATGCGCCAGGAAGGGTGCGCGGGCAACCGACTTCAGCGCAAAACCAGGGCCCGCAGGCAAAAGCCTGTGGGCCTGGTTTGCTTCTGCAGTTTTTGTCGATTGCATCAAAGCCCCGAGCGATATTACGCAGGCCAGGAAGCTGTCATGTAGTGCGGCTCTTCTGAGCCGTCGTACATGAGGATCTTTCGTGCTGGCGTCATGCTGCATCAACTCCGGGTTGTCCTGTCGCTGACGCTCCGGGCTCTGATGGGCTCCGGACCTCCCGAGTTTAGCCGGCCTTCTTCACCGGCAACTGCGCCGCCGTCTTGATCTGGCCGCGCAGGTACTCCAGCGCCTTCTCGAGCTGCACGTCCTTGAACGCGCTCGCCTTCTCCTTGGCCGGCTTGTCCGCCGGCAAGATGATCTCGCTGTTGCGCTGGAACTCTTGCAGGTCTTCGCGCTCCTTGCTCGAGAGCTTCACGAGGAAACCGGCATCCGGCCGGACGCCCCAGTCCTCGTCGTCCGTGCCCTTCGTGCTCCTCTTGTTCAAGTTCTTGCCGTTCGGCCGCCAGAACGTGGCAGTGGTCATCTTCAGCTCACCGCCCTCGAACGGGCTGATGTTCTGCACGCTCCCCTTGCCGTAACTGCGCTCGCCGACGATCTTCGCCCGGCCCTGGTCCTGTAGGCAGGCGGCGACGATCTCGCTACCGCTGGCGCTCCCACTGTTGACCAGGCAGACCATCGGGAAATCGAGGTAGCTACCGGCATGGTGACCGAAATGCGACGTCTCCGGGCGGCCGCGTGGCTTAATCTTCACGATCAGGCCGTCGTCGATGAACAGGTCGGAGATGTCCACCGCGCTATCCAGATACCCGCCCGGATTGAAACGCAGATCGAGGACGAAGCCCTTGATCCTGTCCTTGTCCAGGTTCTTCAGCACCTGCTGCAAGTCGCGGAAGGAGTTGCGCCAGAAGTTGGTCAGCCGGACATAAGCGATCTTGTTCTCCGCATCGACGTAGAAGTCCCAGTCCGAGTTCGGTTTCCGCTTGTAACCGAGCACCGATTCGACTTCGACCGTGCCGCGGGTGAGCTCGAACGTCAGGGGCTTTGCCTCTCCTTCGCGTTCGATCACCAGCTTGACCTTTGTGTGCGGCTTGCCGAGGATCTTCTTCACGGCGTCGCCTAACGGCAGGCCCTTGGTCGAGATCGTCTCCGGCGGATCGAGTTTCTTGCCCTCGCTGTCCATCTCGCGGACGATCGTCGTGACGACGTCACCCGCCACGATGCCGGCCTTGTGCGCCGGGGTGCCCTTGATCGGCGTCACCACCTGGAGCATGTCGCGGGCCGAATCCTTGCGGATCTGGATGCCGATGCCCGTGAATCGCCCCTGGATTTCCTTGTCGAACTGCCCAACCGTTTCCGGATCGAAGTAGGTTGTGTACGGGTCAAGGTGGCTCATCATCCGCTGCAAGGAAATGTCCACGTCCTTGTGATTGTCCAGGTCTTCGCGCTTGCCGAGCCGTTCGCGGACGTCCACCAGCAGATCCTGCAGGTCGCCCGTTTCGAGGTCCTTGGCCTTGTTCAGCTTCTCATTGATCTCGGACGGGACCTTCTCGTCGAGCCGGCGATAGAGCCCGCGAACCGCCCAGGCCACCAGGTCGCCCTGCTTGACGTCGTTGACGTAGTTGGCCTTGAGCATTTCGATCGCTTCCAGCACCGTCTTCGCATAGGAGACGGCGGTCTTGTGCTGCAGTTTCCGGCCTTCGAGGATGTTGTCGCGCGTCTCGGTGAACTTGTCCAGGGCGACCTTGCCGTCCACCAGGTTTTGGTACGCCTTGCGAAGCGCGCGCTGCGATTCCAACTTGGGCATGCGCCCGAGAAGACCGCGAGCCTCCTCGATCAGTTCGGGAGCGAGCTTGATGTCCTTGGGGAGAGTGTCGAGCTTGTTGAGCCGATCCTTGACCTTGGCCGTCACGGCCGGGTTACGGGTCAGCTCGAAGTGGCTGCCGCGACCGCCCAGCACGAGGTGGGTAGATTCCTTCTGCTTCTCCGTCTTGCCATGCGTCCGCACCTGCTCGCCGAGTTCCTTGTCGAGATACTCGGTCAACTCATCGACGGTGACGACACCGTCGGGCTCATAGCCTTCCTTGTCGGCAGCGCCCTTGAGGCCGTCGATGAGGACCTTTACGAAGGCGTCGTGCTTGTCCAGATCGAGGACCTGCGACAGACCGCTCGTCGCCAGGAAAACGGCGCGGCCGGGAACCGCCGAGTGGTCCTCGGTGCCGTCGTCGCCGAGGAATTCCTTGTAGAAGTTGGCGCGGAGATCGGGTTCGGGGACGGACGTCTTGGTGGTGAAGCCCTTGAAGTTGACGTCCACGAGGGCGCAGAAGTGCTGGGTCTTGAGCTTGTCGAAGATCTCACCGATCTGGGCCGACGAGATGGCGTTCTCATTGCGGCCCTTGAGGGTGGAGTCGCTGGCGAAGTAGCAGCGCCGGTCGCCGCGTTCGCCAAGGGAGCCGCCCTCGCCGATAATGGCGAAGATGACGAGGTCGTCCTTCTTGGCCTCCTCGAGCCATTTCAGGGCCTCGACGATGTTGGCCTTCGTGGCCGGCTTGCTATGCCGCGTCGCGTCTTCCTTGCCGCCGAGCAGCAGGCGCACATGCTCGGCGTCGGCGCCGAGGTAGTCCTTGTTGGTGAACAGGTCGTAGAGCGCCTTGGCGTCGTCCTCAGCGTGGGGCCGAGGATTGATCTCCTTGTCCGCATACTCGCTGATGCCAACCAGCACCACACGCGGCTGCGACGGCGGCGCCGGTTGCTTGGCGTCCGCCGCCCAAGTCGGCAGGGCCGTCGCCACTGCCAGCACCAGAGTCGCCAGAAGACCTCTGCACATCACCTTGGTCATGAACGTCGATCCTTTCGCTGGACGCACGGAGTCGAGGGAGCTATTCAGTCCTCTTGCGCTCCGGCTGCTAGCAGAAGAGTGGTCGCCTTGGGGGGTATGAGCCCGTGCAGCTGGCTGGGGTGAAAAACAACGATCCGTGTCGATCAGCATCGCGCGGGAAACCCATGAGGTTCCTTGCCAAACTCCATTTAGTATTGTGCCTTACCGCCCAATCCAGTCAACCCATTTCCACGGGGCATTACGATACGTTTATACAGGTATGACGCACTAAGCCATAAGCGGGCAAAGGCTTGACGACTGATGCCGCCCCAGTCTAACGCGGTCCCCGTGCCAGGTCGCGCAGGATTTCGAGTCCGCGGTCGATCGTGTGGTCAGCGGCGGCGTAGCTGATGCGAAAATGGCTATCGCGGCCACTGAAGACGTTCCCCGGAATGATGAGCAGTTGCCGGCGGATTGCCTCGGCGACAAATTCGGTTCCGGTGCCCCATGGACACTTGGGAAACACATAAAAAGCCCCGCTCGGACGCGCGATTTCGTAATGGTCCTTCAGTCCTTCCCAGAGGCGGTCGCGCTTGCGCTGATAGTCAGCGAGGATAGCCGAAACGTCATAGTCCCACGCGGCCACGCCGGCGTGCTGCACCATGCTCGGCGCACAGACAAACGTGAATTGCTGGAGCTTGATCATCTCTTCGATGAGCCGGCGCGGACCGTGCGCGAAACCGAGGCGCCAGCCGGTCATGCCGTAGGTCTTGCTGAAGCCGTCGATGACGAGCACGTCCTCGTTGAACTCGGCGGGACTGGTGAATGGCCCATCGTAGCAGAAGGCCCGATAAATCTCGTCGCTGATGAGAAGGAGGTTGCGTTCCCGAGCTAGCAGGGCCAGGTCGCGCACGCAGTCGCGCGCCAGCACCATGCCGGTCGGGTTGGCCGGGCTGTTGACGAGGATCGCCTTGGTACGCGACGTCAGGGCAGCCTTCACCTTGTCGAGGTCGATCTGGAAGTCGGGATAGGTGTCGAGCAGCACCATCTTGCCGCCGGCCAGGGTCGTCAGGTGCGGATACATGACGAAGAATGGATCGAAGGCAATCACCTCGTCGCCGGGATTGACGGTGCAGCAAAGGGCGAGCATGAGGGCGCCACTCGTGCCGCTGGTGACGAAGGTCTGGCGATCGGCGTGATGGTAGCGAGCCTGGACGTCGGCCGCGATCTTTTCGCGCAGTTCGGGAACGCCCTGGGTGATCGTGTAACTGTTGGCACCGCGGTCGATGGCGGCGTGGGCGGCGGCCTTGATCTCGTCGGGAACGTCGAAGTGCGGCTGGCCAATGCTCAGGTTGACGGGATCCTTCAGGCTGCGAGCCAGCTCGAAGACTTTGCGGATTCCCGAGGCCTCGATGTGCTGCATGCGCTCGGCGATCCAGCGATCGTGGCGCGGCGAACTCCCAGACATTCGTTTCACTCCCTGGCTGAGGCCGGACAGACGGCGGAACGGACGAACGCCTTGCCCCAGGCCAGTCGAGCCGTTGCAGCGCCTGGTCAAGCGGCAGCACGCGGTAACGGTCGCCTGTCTGCTCGACCAGGCGCAGCTTTTCCAGCTTGGCGACGACATTGCGGATCGCGAAATTCACCTTCACGTCGAAATGGCGGCACAGCTCACGCTCGACGGCGCTCTCCAGTTCGGCGGCGGGCCAGCCGTCCGCGCCGCCCTGACGCCACAGGACGAAGTAAGCGAGCACGACTTCGCGGCATTCCTGCTCCTCGGCCTCATCGAGCAGGCGAACGAGGACGCCGGCGTTGTTGTCGAGGTTTTGATAGTACAAGCTCTGGGCCAGGGTGAGGCGGTAGCGCTGCCGCGTCTGCTGGTAGCCGTAAAAGGAGCGGTAACTGTAGCCGATCGCGCCAAAAGCGGCTCCCCAGACATAAGCCGGGTCCAGGGCGAACGCGACGAGGTCATTGGCGATTTTCGGGATGTCGCGCAGCACGTTGAGAACGGCCAGGCCGAAGCCAGTCCAGAAGGGCAGTGTGATCTTGCCGCGATCCATGTAGGTCATCAGCACCCGGGCGCCGGGCAGGAGCATGTTCAAGTCGAGCTTGGGAATCTCCTTGAACATTTTCAAATAGACGCACTCGGTATCCGCGCTCTTGCCCAGGCGCTTGTGTGGCCGCAGTTTAACGAGCAGCGCCAGCCGCTGGAACACCGGCACCGTCGTTTTTTCGAGGCGGTAGAAGTTGCGGAGCCGGCGGCGCGTCCGCGTCTGGGTCACGTCGCCGCGGGCGAAGATTGCCAGGCGCTCGAAGACGCTGAAATCGACGTCCATGTGGATGCCCCAGTCGCTGGCGGTGCGCAGGTACGGTTCCAGGTCTTCACTGCTGAGGTGGCGGAAGTTGGCCCGCTCCATCAGCCACGCGAAGTCCCTGTAGAGCGTATTGAGGCAGTGCGTCTTCGCATCGGCGGACACCTTGCTGAGGGCCCGAGTGTCGGGGTCCGGATCGAAGGGCGCGTAAGCGGTCTTCAGCTCTTCCAGTCGCTGGTGATACTCGAAATGGATCGTGGCTGCCAGCTGCCGGCAGAACTGCCTGAAGGACTCCGCTTCTTCCGGTGACAGGTCGTTGTCCCTGCAGAGCAGATCGATCAGCTCCTGCCGGCGCAGAGGGATGAAGTGTTCGCAGCTCGTATGGTTCGTCATGGGATCTCGGAGGCCGCAAGCGGGCCTACCACTCCATCATCTCCAGCCGATCTTCGGGCGTTTGCACCAGCTCCTCGACGAGGTGGTCCAGAGTCCCCTGGACCTCGGAGACGCGCTCGGGCCGGTCGTGGGCATTGAACTCGAGGCAGCGGTGGATCAGGTCGCACAGCGCCTTGGGCGTGTCGGGCGAGTACTCCTGCACCGGCGTGAACAGTTTCTTCCACAACTTGGCGTCGATCGGCAGCCCGCCCTCCTCCTCCGACAGAACGCTCGGCGGCAACCGCCAGGTGACCATGCGGTACATTGTGGCGCCGAAATTGTAGATGTCGCTGCGTTCGTTGACCATCCGATGCTTCGCCTGCTCCGGCGCCATGTCATGTATTGGGGTGTTCCCTGGACGCGGCCCTTCTGTTCGCCCTTGATCCAGGCCAGTCCGTAGTCGATGATCTTCACGTCGCCGGTGCGACTGAGGAGGACGTTGTTCGGCTTCAGATCGGCGTGGAAAACGCCACGGCGGTGCAGGTGGACCAGGCCGGAGGCAATGCACTCGAAGACCTGCACCAGCTTGGGCATCGGCAGACGGGGGATGGTATCGAGGGTCTTGCCGTTGACGTACTCGATGAGCAGCTGGAGCTTGTTGACCTTGAAGAGCCAGTTGCGCTGCGTTTCAAGGGCGTAGATCTTGATGAGGTTCGCATGGTCGAGCATCTGGGCCACGCGGAACTCGTGCTCGGCCTGATCGAGGAACTTTTGGTCCGGTTCGCCGTCGATCGGCACCACCTTGAGGGCGTAATGTTTCGAGTCCGCACTACGGCGGATGTGTAAAATGGTACTGTGGGCCCCGGTGCCGAGCGTGCCCAGGACCTGAAACTTGCCGATGCTGATGGAAGCCATGGTGCTATCCATTTTCTGGCCGGAGGACGGTGCCGGTTGTCTTCAAGATCATAGCAACGTCGTCGGCAAAGTTCAAAGCAGGTGGATGCCGCACCGGCAAGCGGCAAAGGTGAGCCATGTCAACCGTCATGGACGTCGAAGCCCTGACGCATGCGTACGGACGAGAAATCTTCTCCCGTCTCGACCAGGCTGGTCCCGTACCGTTCGGCGCCGGTTGGTGGGACGAACAGCTCATGGACTGGACCATGAGCGATCCCACCGTCAAGGTGCAGCTCTTCCGCTTCATCGATGCCCTGCCGCTGCTCCGTTCGCCGTCCGACGTCAACCGCCACCTGCGCGAATACTTCGCCGAGGCCGACCGCCAGTTGCCTCCCTGGATGCGTCTCGGCCTGCGCTGGCTGCCGAACGACGGATTCGTCGGCGGCCTCGTCGCCGGCACCGCTCGCAGTTCCGCTCGCCGACTGGCCCGTCGCTTCATTGCCGGCTCCAACCTGCCCGAGGCCCTGCACGCGATCGCGCGCCTGCGCGACCGCTCGCTGGCCTTCACCGTCGATCTGCTCGGCGAGGCAACCATCGCCGAAAGCGAGGCGGTGCGCTATCAGGAAGAGTACTTGTCGCTGGTCGCTGGTCTGAGCGAGGCCGTCAACCGTTGGCCGGCCGTCGATCTCATCGACCGCGACGACAATGGGCCACTGCCGCGCGTCAACGTTTCGGTCAAGCTGTCGTCACTCTATAGCCAGTTCGATCCGATCGACCCCGAGGGCACAAGCTGCGTCGTGCGGGAGCGCTTGCGGCCCATCCTGCATGCCGCGCGCGCACACCACGCCTTCGTCAACTTCGACATGGAGCAGCATGCGTTCAAGGACGTGACGCTGCGCATCTTCCGCGAGGTGCTCGAAGAGGAAGAGTTTCGCGCCTGGCCGGACGTCGGCGTCGCCATCCAGGCGTACCTGCGCGACACGAAAAGAGATCTATCCATCCTGGCGCGGTGGGCAGAGGAGCGCGGCACGCCGGTCTGGGTGCGGCTGGTGAAGGGGGCGTACTGGGATTATGAAACGATCGTGGCGGCGCAGCAGGATTGGCCAGTGCCGGTGTGGAAGCACAAGTGGGAGACCGATGCCGCTTACGAAGAGCTGACGCGCTTCCTCATGGAGCATGGGCAGGTGCTGCGGCCCGCCATCGCCAGCCATAACGTGCGCAGCATCGCTCACGCCCTCGCCGTCGCCGAGAAGGTCGGCCTGCCGCCGCGTGCCTGCGAGTTCCAGATGCTCTACGGCATGGCGGACCCGATCAAGGAAGCGCTCGTCCGCCTGAAACGGCGCGTGCGGGTCTACACGCCATACGGCCAGCTCCTGCCCGGCATGGCGTATCTTGTCCGTCGTCTGCTCGAAAACACCTCCAATGAGTCCTTCTTGCGGGCTAGCTTCAAGGAACATGTGCCCGAGGAGCAGTTGCTCATGAATCCACTCCAGAAGGAAGGGGCCAAGCGGCAGGGGCCAGGGGTCAACACCAACGAGAATGGCCGGCCGACGCCGGAGAACTTCCGCAACGAGCCGCTCAGCGATTTCGGCCAGGAACACATGCGCTGGGCAATGAAGGCGGCGCTGGACCAGGTCGAGGGACAGCTCGGACGGACGTATGCGCCCATCATCAACCACGAGCCGGTGGAGACCGCGGCGACCATCGACTCGTTCAATCCGTCGCATTGCCGGCAGGTAGTCGGCCGCTGCGGGCGAGCCACGGTTGCCCAGGCAGAGCAGGCGATCGCGGCGGCGCAGGCAGCGTTTCCAGGATGGCGCGACACGACGGCGCAGCGGCGCGCCGACTACCTCTTCCGCATGGCGAACGTAATGCGCCGGCGGCGCTTCGAGCTGTCGGCGTGGGAGGTGTGCGAGTGCGGCAAGCAGTGGCGTGAGGCCGACGCTGACGTGGCCGAGGCGATTGACTACTGCGATTACTATGGCCGGGAGATGCTGCGTCTCGCCGAGCCCCGACACCGCGACATTGCCGGCGAAACGAACGCCTATTTCTACGAGCCGCGCGGCGTCACCGTCGTCCTCGCGCCTTGGAACTTCCCGCTGGCCATCCTCTGCGGCATGGCCACGGCGGCGCTCGTCACCGGTAACACGGTCATCTTGAAACCGGCCGAGCAGTCGTCCGTGATCGGCGCGAAGCTCATGGAGGTGATGCGCGAGGCCGCTCTCCCGCCAGGCGTGGCGAACTACCTGCCGGGCATCGGCGAGGAGATCGGTCCCACGTTGGTGAATCATCGCGACGTGGCGCTGATCGCCTTCACCGGCTCGCGCAGCGTCGGCCTGCTCATCAACCGTGAGGCGGCGAACCTGGCGCCCGGGCAGGACCACATCAAGCGCGTGCTGGCCGAGATGGGTGGCAAGAACGCTGTCATCATCGACGAGGACGCCGACCTCGACGAGGCGGTGCATGGCGTCGCTGCCAGCGCCTTCGGCTACGCCGGACAGAAGTGTTCCGCATGTTCGCGCGCGATCGTTCTGGAGGCGTTGCACGATACGTTCCTGGCCCGGCTCATCGAGGCGACGCGCAGCCTGAAGATTGGGCCCGCGGAAGATCCCGGTACGTTCCTGGGCCCGGTGATCGACGCCGATGCCCGCCGCCGCATCCTGGAAACAGTCGAGCGTGGCCGAAGCGAGGGACGCCTCGTCTACGCCGGCGAACTGGGGCCGCTGGCCGAGGAGGGGTACTACGTCGCGCCGCACATCTTTGCTGAGGTAGCGCCGCAGGCATCGCTGGCCCAAGAGGAGATTTTTGGGCCAGTACTGACTGTGCTGAAGGCCCGCGACCTGACGCACGCTCTGGAGATCGCCAATGGGACCGCATACGCGCTGACGGGCGGCCTGCATTCGCGGAGTCCGGAACACATCGCCCGGGTGCGGCGCGAGTTCCGCGTCGGCAACCTGTACATCAATCGCAAGATCACGGGCGCCCTGGTGGATCGCCAGCCGTTCGGCGGCTTCAAGTTGTCGGGCATCGGCTCCAAGGCGGGGGGACCGGATTATTTGTTGCAGTTCGTCCTGCCGCGGACTATCACAGAGAACACGATGCGACGTGGCTTCGCCCCCATCGAGTAGGCCGCTTGCGGCGTGGCGGAAAGTGCCGCCAAGCCGCAAGAGGCTCACCGCAATAGGGAACCGCCAATGCCTCCGACCGAATTGAAAGGCCACAGCGACAAGATCTATAGCCTCGCCTTCAGTCCCGACGGCAAACTGCTGGCCACCGCTTCCTTCGACAACACGATCAAGCTCTGGGAGTTCGCCACCGGCAAGGAGGTGCGGACGCTCACCGGCCACACCAGCCCGGTCTACTGCGTCGCCTTCAGCCCCGACGGCGGTAAGCTCGCCTCGTCGAGTCTTGACAAGACGATCCGCCTCTGGAACACCGCCGACGGCAAGTCACTGGCCGAGTTGAAAGGCCACACTGACATCGTGGATAGCATCGCCTTCAGCCGCGACGGCAAACAGTTGGCCTCGGCCGGTGCCGACAAGAGCATACGGCTGTGGGATCTGACGGCCGGCAAGGAGTTGAAGACACTCGGCAGTCATGGCGGCGCCGTCTACGTGGTGACGTTCAGTCCCGACGGCAAGTTCCTGGCCTCGGCGGGTGTCGATGCGCTGGTCAAGATTTGGGATGTGGCCGCTGGCAAGGAAGTAAAGAGTCTGAAGGGACACGAAGGCCCGGTCACTGGCGTTGTCTTCGCGCCTGATGGGAAAAGTGTCCTATCGATCGGCTTCGACCGCTTCGTGCGCGTCTGGAATGTCGCCGACGGCAAGGAAGTGAAGAAGATGGGACCGACGCCGGACGATTTGTATGGCATCGCCTTTTCGCACGATGGCAAACTCCTGGCGACGAGCGGATACGGCGGCGTGCTGACCATCTGGGACGTGACGGCCGGCAAGGCAATGTTGCGAAAGAAAATCCTGTACGGGGCGTACTGCGTGGCATTCACGCCGGACGACAAGGCGCTGGTGACGGGACACGACCGCAGCGTCTGTCTTGTCACGCCGCTGGCGGCCCTGGAGGCGGTAAAGTAATCGTCAGCATCCGCAGATCTCGTCCCAGCCACCCAGTCCGGTCCTGTTTGCAGCGAGAATCCCCACCTAACGCCCACAAAGCAGCCCACAGGCCGTGCGTTTGGGCGTTACTGTACGAGTCCGAGAGATATTCCCGCCGGCTGGAAAGACCCATTGGTGCCGTCCCCACTCGCAAGCAGGAGGCACAGCCGTGCTTTTAGGGCCGTGGCAGGTCAGATGGAAAGACGTAGATGGGTTCGGCCGGTCGCCTCATGGGAACGGAACAGACGATGGCGGCGCACGTCTCGCAGACGAGGAGGTCGGGGTGCCGATGGCACTCTGGGCCGTTTCCAAGGGCGTCGGCGGCTTTCGGGTTCATTCCTCCCACGACGCACCAACATAGACGTGCTCGCACGAGCGGCAGCGGTAGCGGACGCTTGTGGCATTTTCGGAATGGAGGTAGGTCCGGCCCCCGCACTGCGGGCAACGGGCCGAGACGTGGCGGACAAACAGCTCGTAGCTCAGGCTGCGGCCAAGCGACGCCCCGCCGAAGAAGAACGCCGCCCCAACGGCCATGATGAGCAGGTATAACGCACCGCCCACTGCCGGGCCCTCCTTAGGGGCTGCGGCCGCCGCCATAAAGAGTAAGCTGCCCATGCAAATGCCAATGAACCCACCGCCGAAGAACCCGGCAACCTGAAGAACTGTCCCCAGCAAGCGGTGAACCCAGATCGGCATCGCATACCCCCGCTGGCCATGGTAAGCGGCAGGTACTCCAAAACAGTCCGCTCCTCCGCCATCAAAGGGACAGGGTACTTGCCGATGGCAGACGGTTAGCCTCATGTGGGATCATCCGTCCGGCTCGCGCCCCCGTCAACGAAAAAGCACCCCGGGGCAACAGCGCCCTACTCGTGGTCCTGCAGATGCACAAGCACCCCGTTACCCGATGGTACCAGTGCACGCCGCCTGGTAGAGTTTCCCCCCCGGGTCTTGCTCTTGGTCTGACTTCCTCCTTTGTCCGGCTTCCCCTCCGCTTTCGGCGAGAAATACCATGTCCCATCCGCTTCGACCCAGCGCTGATATACAGCGAACACCACGGGAGTGCCTCCGCCGTCCTTTACCTCGATCTGTGCCATGATCTCGGCGGTATTGCCGTCTTTCCGTTCCACAGAAACGTTGATCCTCGGACTATCCTTGGCCGCCGTGATGGCCGCAGGCGGAGGGTTGGCGGCCAACCAGTGCTGGAGGTTGGGCTCGTCCGCCGGGCTGGTATATTGCCGGAGCCGTGTTGCGTCCTGGGCGAGCCACGCCGCCGCCACCGCATGAGCCCGCGATTTCAGCACGTTGGCGGGGGACCGGAGAACAAGGGTCAGAGCCAGAGCGAGGCAGGTCAGGAGCCCTCCCCCGACGAGGAGCCAGCGGCCGTTCTGACGGCAGAAGTCGCCTGCCCAGACATTCGGCCAGGCCCGGCCCGGCGCCAGGCTGGCTTTCGGCGGGGGCACCTGGTGTATGGTCCGACTTCCCGTGCCCGCTCGCACCTCGACCCCGGTTCCAGATGGAGCGGGCGGAGGCGAGACTTTCGCGAGCTGGCCGCCTGGGTCCAATCGATACCAGTTCTTGCACCCTTGACAAAGCAACAGCTTGTCCAGGCGGTCCCAGCGAATGGAGCCGGCCACCCCGCACTGCGGGCAGACAAGGCGAATCCTCTGCTTGGCCGGGTTGGCCCTGGTCCGTTCCCTACCACGCGAATCGGATACCGTCTCCGCAGACGCACCCTCGGAACCATGCTTTGCCGGTCGCTCATCTCCTTTATCCGGCGTAACCTCGGGTGCGCACTCCGGAAGCGGCCGAGGCGGTTCCACGGCAGCAGGGATGGATGCGACCACAGCGGCCGGGACGAACGGGACCGGCGCGTGTTCTTCGCCGGAAGAGGGCGCTTCCCTGGTGGGGGTCGGAGCGGACGCGCGGACCACGGCACCGATCGGCTCAGCACCGGGCCCGCCCACCAGGCACCTCGGAAGTCTTTCCGCTCCGGTAAATTGGGGAGATAGAAGCCGGAGGGCCGCGGCGAAGTCGGCAAGCGCCAGCCCTTGCTCGCTTTTGGCGAGGTAAACGTTGCCCCTCTGATACAGGGCCTCCGGGTCATCCGGATTTAGCTGGAGGGCGCTGGTCAGATCCGCGATGGCCCGGTCGTGTGCGCCCTGGGCATGCAGAGTGAGCGCCCGGTAGTAGTAGGCCGGCGCAAATGTGGGATCGAGCCGAAGGGCCTCGCTAAAGTCCGCGATGGCCTGTCCGGCATTTCCTCCCCGATGATTAGCAGCGCCCCGATGCACGTAGCCCAAGGCGTAGGCAGGAGCGAGCCGGATTACCTGATTGAGGTCGGCAAGCGCCAGAGCGGAATCGCCCAAGCCGGAGTAAGCCAGGCCGCGGAGAAGATAAGACTCGGCCAACCGAAGGATATAGTGTGCGGCCGGAGTCGTCTCGGCAGCAGCCTCACCAAATTCGTCCTGGGTGGCGCAGGCCAGAGCCCGGTTCATGAAAGTGACGGCCAGATCGAAGTGGCACTGGAGGGCCGTGGTAAAGTCGTCGATGGCCCGATCGTGTTCCCCCTGAGCCGCGTAAGCGTTGCCTCTCCGGTGCAGGGCTTCCGTGTCATCCGGATCGAGCCGCAGTGCCTCCGTGAAGTCGGCAATGGCCCGACACCATTCACCCCGTGCCGCATGGTACGCGCCCTGGTCCCGGTAATGCATCTCCTCGGCTCGACTGGAGGGAATCAGCGGGCCACATCCAGGGGGGAGTTGTTGCTGGCCGGGGAGATGAAGGCAAGGTTCCGGCATCGCGCTTCCAGGGTTAGGGACCATTCGAGTCGGGCTGCAACTTCGGGCACGCCACCTTCAACTTTTCCCGGGCTTAACCATGCCGAATTTGCTCGGCAAGAGCACGGCCCAGCCCGTCGCGCCGCGACGCAAGCCGATGGCGTCCCTGTAGAATTTGAGCGAGGAACCCGCAACACCCTTGAGGTTCACGTGTGCGGTCGCCTCGCTGTCACGCTCCTCGCAGGACTGAACGTGGACCTCGGTCGGCTCGAATCCCAGGTTGCGGTCCCAGTTCTGGGCGAGTTTGGCAAACTGCTCACTACTGCAGTTCGTCCTGCTTCCCCCATCCAGGAGCTTGTATGCGGCAACCCAATCCTTGTGCGCCAACGCCTCGAAGTATTCCCTGGCAACCTCTTCGGCACCCGTCTTGACCCGGGAAGGCATGGTTGGAGTGCCGCTGCACCCCGCCACGACCAGGAGCGCGACAAGCCCCCAGGCCGAGTACGCACGGCTCAGAGTCATCGCCTCCTCCATTCACCGCGCCCAGGGATCGGGGGACGATTCCGTAAGGTAGCTGCCGTCCGTCACGTGGGCGATGCGGTCCGGGTACATGTTGACGACGGCATCATTCCACTGCATGGCCGTGACGTGCCCATCGAGGAACAGGTAGTTGGCGTAGGTCCCATGCCGATACCATGCAATCCAGGGCTGAATGTTGGCCGTACCCAGCCAGATGTCGTAATCGTCCTGGCGGGGGTCGTTCCCCGTGTTGACGATTCCTTCGGCGCTGCGCTCCGAGTAGGCGATGAACGAAGAGGTACCGACCTTGTCGATGAAGGCGGCAAGGGTCCAGCGGCCCCAACGGCGGGTCTTGTGGCTCAGCTGCGAATTCATCAAGTAGCTGGTGCGATTGGCGATGCCGTCGGCCTGGCCGTTGTTCATGAAGACGTAACGCACCGACTGATCGTCCGGGCAGCGGTAGATGGCCTCGGTCGGCCCGGTGACTCCATTATGGACCATCGCCTCGTTCGCTTCCCAGTTGGCGCCGATGAACGGCATGATCTTGTCTTCCCAGTAAATCTCGGCAAAGGTGTTTGCATCGGCAGTGTTTGCGAGGACGTCTGCATTGAAAGGATGGTGCAGGAAGAATTGCCCCTGGTTGTTATCGTAGTACTGCAAGGTGCCCAGGCCGATCTGCCGCAAGTTGCTCTGGCACTGGGTGCGACGGGCCGCGGCTCGGACTTTCTGGACAGCCGGGAGCAGCAGCCCTACCAGGGTGGCAATAATGGCAATGACCACCAGTAATTCGACCAATGTGAAGGCGCCACGACGAGGGTTGGTCCGCACGATGACACTCCCGGGTTAGGGACCAGGGCTCCAGCAGTATTACGAACCTTGAGATTGTAATAACGGCTGGAGTCGTGTCAACTGCACTTTCCCAAAAAACCTAAGCCCAAGCCGCGAGCTTGAGCAG
>JRHI01000552.1_pt1 | contig 39531 bp, 30 predicted proteins | sample 215371 | NCBI WGS metagenome assembly JRHI01 (sample SAMN02929681, study PRJNA255918) | sediment metagenome | biome: cave system; feature: Ice Cave; material: Sediment; isolation source: sediment from deep within a dark volcanic ice cave with no known source of... ... | reverse complement strand
CGCCTCGCGACATCTCAATTACTAACGTTATTTCTTGACGGCTCCTAAGCGATGTCGGAGCTGTTTTAGCGAGATGCCGCCGTTCTGGTGGCACCTACTTTGGTAGCGTTAGCATTAGGCGTCTTAGCCATGCACCAAGCAATTGTCAGCAAGTATCTGCTACAACGCTCAGCATTTTTAGAGAAGAGAAAGGACAAGACATATGCGTATCCTTGTGACCGGTGGAGCCGGTTTTATTGGTAGCAATTTCACGCGTTTATTGGTTTCCAAATACCCTGAATATGAAGTAGTTATTCTTGATAAGCTTACATACGCAGGCAACCTGAACAATCTGGCGGCCGTTCTCCCGCGCAAAAATTGCACCTTCATTCAAGGTGATATCGCTGATCGAGCAGTCGTCAGGCAGGCTATGCAGGGCTGTCAAGCGGTCGTGAATTTTGCTGCTGAGACCCACGTTGATCGCTCTATTCTCTCTGCTGATGAGTTCATTAGGACCAACATTGAAGGGACGTACATCTTACTTGAGGCGGCTCGCAGGATGAATATGCAACGTTTTATTCAAATCTCGACCGATGAAGTGTATGGCGATGCCCTTTCTCCCGAAGGAGTGAGCCGACCTTCGCTGGAGACTGATGCACAACGTCCTATGTCTCCCTATGCTGCCAGTAAATCTGCTGCCGATAGCTTGGCCTACTCATACTGGACTACCTATCATCTACCGATAGTGATTACGCGTTGCGGCAACAACTATGGCCCCTATCAATATCCGGAAAAGCAGTTACCGCTTTTCATTCTGAATGCGCTTGAGAACCGACCTATACCTGTTTACGGCAATGGGAGGAATGTCCGCGACTGGGTACATGTCTATGACCATGCTGCTGCTATTATGAATTTGCTCCACCAGGATGGTACGCTGGTTAACGGTGAGGTTTTCAATGTTGGCGCTAGCGAGGAGCGCAGCATCCTACAAAATGCGCACGTGATTCTCGAATTGTTGGAAAAACCGAGAAGCTCAATTCGTTTCGTCGAAGATCGTCAAGGGCATGTGTTCCGCCACGCGGTGGACGCATCAAAGATCAAGCGGGTGTGTCATTGGCAGCCGTCCATCTCTTTTATCGAGGGTATCAGGCAGACGGTCATGTGGTATCAGGAGAATGCGGAGTGGATTGCTGGCGTTAGTCAGCGTAGCAGTACATTCTTACAAAATGCGTTGCATCTGGCAGAGGCGCAGGAAAGCAAAATTGTGGAGAAGCGCTAACATACACATCTGTACAAGAGAGGAGTCAAGAGATGACTCCTTTTTTTGAGTATAGAAGTGGAGCTTTGTGAAGGTACTGAAGACGGCAAGATGGGCAGGGATAGGGCTAATGGTCTTGCGTACGTTCACTCGTATCGGTAGAGCGTAAAAGCTTTATGGCGATCACGGATGCGGCCATCCAGCCAATTAATGTTGCAAGTCGCAAGAAGCGTGCCATAAGCACTTCATTATTAATACCCTCGAAAAAGAGCAGGAGTATGAGTACGACGCTTGCCATACAATAGAAAGCCCACCAACGCTCCTTGCGTGCGAGGAAGAACCGGACAAATACCCCTAAAGCTGCTACCAGTACAATGAAAATGAAGAGGCCGCCGAGAGCATGGAGAATGCCGTGCCAGGAGGGGTCAGTTGACGCAATAGCGCCCGGCGGAAACCCATTAACTGGGTCAGTTCTGAAAACACTGACCCAAATAAGACCGAACCCATACGCTCCAATCAGGAGCGGTCCCCATGTTCCAGCTCGTCCGGGGTGCAACCTTCTCCAGAGGCCACCAGCGTAGAGGAGGTTAAGCACTCCAGCCAGCATAAAGTTCGCAATCTGAACCCACCCCCACTCACCAAGCGATAGGAGGCTAAGCGGTTCGAGCCGCGGATCGAAAGTAGGGCGAGTGTAGTCCTGAATGAGCACGGTAACGAGAAATAATGGACCAGCGATGGCTCCGCAGAGCAGCAATATCCTAGTAAGCGACAGTGTCTTTATTTGCATATGCGCTTCCTTGAAACATTCTCGGTATCTTTCTTCTCTCGCATGGGAAGAAGCGATAAGACAAGTATAGTCTCAAAGACAGGACTTGATATCCATCTGGAGGCGCGATTCTCTCCTCCTCAAGTCCTGTTTCCTATGCGAGAACGAGGTTATTTTATCCTTGCAAGAGAGATGTTGGCAACGAGTGCGTTGTCCAACGCCCATGCGAGCGCGAGGCGCGGAAGCAGCCAGGGCAGAGGATTATCAGCCCAGGTTCATACTTTCTTTGCGCTGATAGGAGAGAAGGCCATATCCACAGAGCACGAAGCCAAGACCAAGCGCACCTGCAAAGACTACTCCTACAATGGCCTGTACAAGAAGAATATCTGGTAAACCGATAATGGCGAATAATGGAATGAGTATGAACATCACACCAGCTAAGCGAGGAAGTACTTTAGCTCGGAGGATAGCAATACCAAGGATAAGAGGGCCGAAAATCTCCCATAGTAGCCCTAGGCCATAAGCTATTGATGCTCCCAGTGGTCGGTTAGCATCAAGTGCGAGAAGCACTGGACGTGTGGAAGGGTTTGTAGCAAGCGGAGGAAAGATAAACGCATAAATCGAGTTCATGCCAACTTCGAGCGTTGCAATCCCCAGGAAAATCATCACAAAGCCGATAAGACTCAATGTAACAGCGCAGGTCCCTTGAGCTTGGCGTGCAAAGATTGCTGGCAGGCCAAGCAGAAGGAATATTGCCCCGACGATCCTGAGCACATAGGCACATATAGCCAAGGGAGAACTATACATCCCTATAAACCCTTCAAGCAGAAGGAGTGAACTAATGGCATAGCCAATGGCCAGTAGGATACCTCCACCAATCAGGGCTATGCCACTGAGACGAAACAATATGCGAAAAGACATCTTTCACGACTCCTTGCAGAAAAATCCTGCTCTCTTCAGATACTCAAGACTTCCCAGAAGTACTGGGTTCGCGAGTCTCAATGGGATCCACTTCAAAGCCATTGGAGGCACTCGTTCCAGGCAATGTATCGGCTATCCCGGTTTCGGCCACTTTGCGGTTATTCAGATAGCGGATCACCACTACGCCCCCTACAGCACAGAGGATGCCGACAATTGTAAGGGCTGTATCTGTAAATGTAAAAGTGATGCCAGCAACCTGAGCGTGAAAAGCAGCAAAATTGGTACCGAGAAGACCGAGGCACACTCCTCCTGCGACGAGGGCGGCCAAGTTTGTCGTCACATCAACGATAGATCGAATGCGTCCAAGGAAATGCCAGGGAGTTACCCTGAGGTAGATGGGTACGGCGATGACGTTGATGGCAGTCGAGAGGACGCTGATCAAAAAGATGACGACAACTGCGGGTGTATATTGTGTGAAGCGACTGACCACAATCATGAGTAGCCCCTCTGCGAAGAGCGCGTAACTAAGAACACGCTTCTCACCCAGGCGTCGAGAAACAAGACCAAAGAACAGTGCTCCAACGATGAACGCGGCTTCGATAGCGACACCCAGCGGCCCATAGAAGGTGTTATTACTATCATAGATGGGGGCTGGCCGGATCGCTAGGTGGAGATTCTGGCTAATAAAGGGATTGGCGAGCATGGTCAGCGCACCATTCCAGATATTTATGAGCACCAGAGCGGTCAACAGCAGAGTGAGCGTGGGAACTTTGAAGCAAAAAACAATGCTTTCCCACCACTGTTTGAAAAATCCTTTATGAGGTATTGTTTGTGAATGAATCTCGACCTTGAGGTTGCTACTGGTAATAAAGGAAGTCAGATACATCAGAGAACAAAGCACTAAAATGCTGATAATACCGAACGCAGCAAACAGCTGAAGCGCCAGAACGGTACCAATGAGGATACTCGCAAAGGTTGTTGTGAGGAGTAGACCATTGCAGTAGGCGTAATCCTGCGGTTCAACACAATCAACGAAGATGGCATAGCTGGCAGGAATGGCAAAATGGGTGAATGTATTCACCAGAAGTATTGAGAGATAGATGGAGCCGAGGGCGAGAGCGGTCAACCAGGGAGCCGGGGTCGGGAAGAGCAACAGAAGAGCGGCTGCAGCTATCGCGATAAGGGATCCACCTGCGCGGCAGGCAGAAGTTATTACGAGGACTTTCTGCTTATTTGCCCACCGATCAACGAAAACCCCCGCGAACACGCCAAAGGTCAGAAGGCCGAGGAATGCAGCCATCTCCGAAATTTTTACGGCGTTCGTAGCGGACGCTGGATTCTTTACAAGATCAAAGACAATCCACAGCCCAAAACCTTCGAGAAGCAGGACTTGGCCCATGCGGGAGATGGTTCCACCAATCCAGAGCAGCAGAAAATTCTTATTAATGAAGATATTTCGTCTTCTAGTGCGAATGTTCGTCACGCTCATAAAAGCCCCTTTCTGAAAAGAAAGCAGATACTCTATAGTTTCAAAGGTCGTTTGAAGATCACACGTCAAACTCTATCAACACCTCATTAGGTTACGCTGATCTTGAGCATCATATTATGATGCAAAGAACATATGAGGTAAAAGGTTCCCGCAGTAGTAAATGGGCCGACTATGACCGTTGCACCAGCAGTGGAAATGTCTCTAGTAGAGAAAGCAGGTGCTCCTGGCTGATTCTGAAGCACTGGTTGTCCATTAATCCAGTGGCCGATTGAGAGGTTATGATGATATGCGCCGCTATCAACGATTGTGAGATTCTCTCCTTTGGTAAGAGTAATAGAAGACTGGCTGAAACTCCCCACGTCAAGAGCTACAGTGGTGGGTCCCAGAGTTCTGACTGGCGGGTCAGGCTGGACGAGGGCACCAACCATTACTGCGCCACCCCAGATGCAAATGGCTCCCGTCAGAGCTGCTTTAAACCAAGGAAAGCTCTGCCATTTTGAGAAAAAGTAATTGTGAATGACCGCCGTGACCCCGGTTATGGTCAGCATGGCTGCACACCAGAAAAGCCCTGTCATAACCATATACATAAAAAATGAGAACGCGGGAATCACGCCATAGCCAAAGGCGTCTTTGGGGTGAGTCAGGTGGTGAATGGGAAAACCTGTCGCAGTCGTAAAGACAAACAGCATCGCCACGCCAAGCAAGCTGCCAAGTATTGGAGGCCAGCGAAGACCAAGCAAAGTGAGGGTTGCACCAAACGCTTCAACGCCAGACAGTATAAGTACCACTGGTTGCTGGACAGCCAGACCTAGAACAACCATAATTGTGGCATGAACGAGGAGTACAGCAATAAATGTCTTACTAAAGACAGATAACCTGCGGAAAGGAGAGCCACGCTTTTTAGAGGTATGGCTGTTCACCTTTTCCTCTAACTTGTTACTTGACTCTAATTCCTTTACATTTGTGCTCATTGTTCTTTCCTTTCTTGGAAAACATCTTTCTTCTCCTCAAACTTCAAGCAATGCAAAATTATAGTGATATTACCTTTTTGCCTGTGACTTACTCCCCTGGTAAGCCTTTCCTGCTTCTGATTTGCAAGCAATTTCTTCTGCGGGGTGTAGTGATTTCCTTTGTAAGACCCAGGGAAGAACTCTCTCTTTTCCTAGAGTTGGAGTTCTGTTCAGCAAGCATTTGCGTTCTTTATCAAGAGGAGTAGTATGACAAAATATACAGTGGTAGTTACTGGAGCAACTGGAAGAGTTGGAAGCAAGATTGTTCAAGCGCTCCTTGAGGCAGGGTTCTCTGTCCATACGTTACTACATTCGATATTACCAGCAGAACATCCTCTCATTCGCGAGGATGTAGCAGTAACTGTTATGGACTTGGCTACACTTCCAGAACAGGATGTTTTCTATTGGCTCAAAGCAGTACAGCCCATTGCTTTAATCCACTCTGCTGCGCTAGCCGACGTAGCTGATTGCGAACGTTGGCCATCTCGAGCCTACCTTATGAACACCGATGTGACAAGGATGCTTGCCAAAGCATGCGCTCGCTATCAGGTGCATTTTATTATGCTCTCTAGCGAACATGTCTTTAGTGGCACTGCACATCCAAACGTGCTTTACTCTGAGAGAGATCCAGTGCATCCACTTAACTGTTATGGCAAGAGCAAAGTGTTAGGCGAGCTTGCAGTACAAGAAGAATGTGCAAAGCAAACTTTATGGACTATTTGTCGTATATCAGTAGTCTATGGTTTAACTTATGATCCTAAGTTCTGGCCACGGCCCGATTTCATGCAATGGGTTCGCACAAAGCTCCATCAAAATGAGGCACTGCGTGTGGTTGTAGACCAGATCAATTCACCTATATGTGTAGTTGATTTGATAAGAATACTCGTGACCATCGTGAGGCAACAGTTGCAAGGTATTTATCACGTTGCGGGAAGTACTCCCGTCAGCCGTTATCATTTTGCGCTTCAGATTGCGCAGACTTACGGCCTCAACACAACATTTGTCCAACCTATACTTACATCTGAAGCGGATCTGAGTCCCCAACGTCCTCTCAACGTGGGCTTATGTGTGGATAAAATCAGTCATGATTCAGGTGTACGGCCACTTTCTTTAGAAGAAGGTTTAGCTTTCTGCCCAACACTATGCCCTTAAAACTTCCTTTCCATGTTATGAAAGTTTAGACGAAGACAATGCGAAGGTAGTGCGAATACTGTGTGAAGATCGCCAAGGTATGTTTTTGAAGAGTAAGAGGATAAGCCGTACCGAGAGGAATGAGAGCAGAAGCGGGAAGAAGTGTAGCACACATTGAGAAAGGCGAGGATGTATGTCTCAGTTTGATTTTGATATCGGCATTATTGGTGGAGGGCCGGCGGGAGCTGCGACGGCAGCGTATCTCGCGAAAGCAGGCCTTTCTTGTGTTGTCTTTGAGCGCGAACTCTTCCCGCGCCCGCATGTAGGCGAATCGTTGGTCCCTTCGTCAACACGGGTGTTTAAAGAGCTTAGCTTCCTTGACCAGATGGACAAAGCAGGTTTTCCCAAAAAATATGGGGCTGCTTGGACATCAGCAACGCAGGAAGAGCGCGTTTACGTTGATGCTATCACCGATAATTTCACCGGGGACGATAACGACTGCCACGCGGGAGTACGCTTTGGCGAGCGTACACAGGTAGGCGTGGACCGCAACTACACCTTCCATGTTGATCGCGGCAAGTTCGACCTGCTTCTCCTTCAGCATGCTCACCATCTCGGGGCTACCGTCTACGAAGGAGTGCGGGTGCAGGATGTGGATTTCTCTGAGCCTGGACGACCACGTATCCACTTTTCGATTGCTCATCAGCAGGTCAGTACTGCTGTTCGTATGGTTGTCGATGCGAGTGGACGGCGTACCGTGCTCGGAAATCAGCTCAAGCTACGCGTCCAGGATCCGGTGTTTGACCAGTATGCCTTGCACACGTGGTTTGAAAACTATGATCGTCGTCTGATGGCCGTTGATCCAACACAATTGGAGTTTATCTTTATCCACTTTTTACCGATCTCCAATAGTTGGGTGTGGCAAATTCCGATTACAGAGACCATCACCAGCATTGGAGTTGTCACGCAGAAGAAGAACTTCGCCAAGTCCCGTGCGGAACGGGAAGAATTCTTCTGGAACTGCATCGAGAGTCGCCCCAAACTGGCATCAAGTCTGAGGGCAGCCCAACAGATTCGCCCGCTATCCGACGAGGGCAACTATAGTTATGCTATGAAGCAGATCTGTGGGGATAACTTTATCCTCGTTGGTGATGCAGCTCGCTTCGTCGATCCCATTTTTTCGACAGGCGTCAGTATCGCGCTGAATAGCGCTCGTTTTGCCAGTGCCGATATCCTACGTGCGGCCGAAAGAGGTAACTTCAACAAGGATAGTTTCCAGACCTTTGAAACGACTATTCGCCGCGGAACAAAGAACTGGTACGAATTCATCTCAGTCTATTACCGACTCAATGTTCTCTTTACCAAATTCGTTAATGATTCACGCTATCGCCTGGATGTTCTGAAATTGCTTCAGGGAGATGTCTATGATGAGGATTCTCCCGAAGTTATTGAAATCATGAAGAACATGGTGAGCGAGGTAGAGCGCGACGAGAATCACAAGTGGCATAATCGTCTCGGCACGTTGACCTCGTGCATTTTCAGTCCCGTGTATTAGTTCAAAAACGGCAAGTAAGAGGGGTTCTATGCTAACGGGACAAATTCTTCTGGAACTCATTGTCATTTTGCTCATCGTCCAACTCTGCGGCGTCATTTGCAGATGGATTGGCCAGCAATGGGTCATCGGAGAAATTCTGGCGGGCCTAGCGCTCGGCCCCTCACTACTAGGAACCTTCTGGCCGCACGCACAAGTCATCATCTTTCCGACCAGCTCTCTCTCTACCCTCCAGACGCTCGGAGATATTGGCTTGGTCCTCTATATGTTCTCGCTCGGAGCTCGGCTAGACACACACCTGATGCTCAATCAGAGTCGCAAGGCCATCATCACGTCTTTCAGCGGTATTTTCCTTCCTTTAAGTATGGGGTTTGCATTAGCATATTTCCTGTATCCTGGACTTGCGGGAAATAAAGCGGTGCAATTCCCATTTATGCTGATGGTAGGAACAGCAATGGCGATTACCGCTTTCCCTGTGCTGGCCCGTCTGCTGACAGAGAAGCAGTTGCTCAACACGAAAATTGGGACCCTGGCGCTCACCTGCGCGGCTGTCGATGACGTAGCTTCCTGGTGTCTACTTGCTCTAGTCGTAGCTGTGATCCACGCGAACGCGCTACCCACTGTCCTGCTCATCTTGGCTGAGTTAGCCCTGTTCGTGATCATCATGTTTGCGGGAGTTCGCCCTCTCTTGCTCTGGGCAGATCGCCACACTCGTTCGCCACAATTACTGGTACTTCTCACCATGGTCTTGTTGCTAGGCTCCGCTTACTTCACAAACAGTATCGGAATTCACCCGATCTTTGGGGCCTTTGTGATGGGAATCATTCTCCCACGGAGAACTGTTTTCATCAGCTATATTCGCAACATCGACCAAGTCAATACCGTTTTATTCCTGCCTTTGTTCTTTGTCTACAGCGGTCTGCGCACCCACATCGGCCTAATCAACACTCCGATGTTATGGCTTCTTTGTGTTCTCATCCTCGCTCTGGCCTGTGTCGGCAAAATCGCTGGAGGGACTCTCTCTGTGCGCTGGCTGGGAGAATCCTGGCGAGATGCCATAGGCTTGGGGGTTTTGATGAATACCCGTGGGCTAGTAGAGCTCATTGTACTCAATATCGGTCTGGACCTGGGCATCCTTTCCTCGCAACTCTTTGCTATGCTGGTCATTATGGCCCTAGTCACCACCATGATGGCTTCGCCTCTGCTTTGGTTCCTTGGATATCGGCAGCAGAACCAGCCACTAGGTAAACACAATATGACAGAACACGAACAAGAGCGGGCGCTTCCGGGAGTTGATGCCTAGCGCGATTACTTTCTCGGTAAATTACTCGTAAGAGCAACAGCCCTATACTTATCTTGGTAACAAAGTACTTCAGGTCCAGCGAGTTTCTTCCTGCTATATTCGGACATAAGAAGGAGACAAAAGAGGTATGATCGAAACGAAAGAGGCAGTTGTACCATCGCTGTCACAAACTACCCTCCCGGCTTTGGAAATAAGGGATTTGCGTAAGACTTTTGGCAAGTTCACTGCCGTTGACGGTTTCAGCTTAACGATACAACAGGGAGAGATTTTTGGTTTGTTAGGACCCAATGGGTCAGGCAAAACCACCACCATCAATATGATCAGCGGACTGAGCAAACCAACGAGCGGCGAGATCAAAGTTCTGGGATACGACGTGCGTCGTGACATGCGCCAGATACGCCGGATTTTGGGTGCAGTTCCTCAAGAGACAGCTCTCTATGAAGAATTAAGCGCGTGGACAAATTTAAGCTTTCATGCTGACCTTTTCGGTATTCCTCGTAAAGAAAAAAAGGAACGCATCACGAATATGCTAAAACTTGTGCAGCTCCTGGATCGCAAAGATTCGCGCGTTGGCACTTTTTCTGGCGGAATGAAGCGTCGTCTAGCACTGGGGCGTGCGCTTTTGCATGAGCCGCAACTGATTTACCTGGATGAGCCAACGCTTGGAGTCGATGTACAAGCACGACGGGCCATCTGGGACTATATTCTCAACCTGCGCGAGCAAGGAAAAACAGTTCTGATTACCACTAACTATCTTGAAGAAGCGCAGGTCCTTTGTGATCGCTTGGCTATCATCGACCATGGAAAACTGGTGGCTCTGGATACACCTCAGCAGTTGAAACAGATCTATGGAGCGCAGGTCGTTGATCTTGAGATAATCGGACCCTGTGAGCAAGTAGCACAGATCCGCGCTTTGAGTGGCGTCAAAGATGTTATTGTGGCAGATATACCAAACGGTTATCGCCTTCAGGTAATCATTGAAGGAGTCAGCCACCTAGTTCCACAGATCATCAATCTGGCCTCAAAAGAAGCAACATTACGCGATCTCAGTGTGCGAGACCCCAACCTGGACGAGATTTTCTTGCGCTTGACAGGAGCGTCATTGCGAGATTAGGAGCAGAATTAGGATGCAAAAGTATACTTATACGATGGGTGTCATCTGGTCTTGCATGATACGCGATATAAGAAGTATGCTCACCGATCGAGCGTTTACATTCGTAGGTATCTTGACTCCACTGAACGCATTCATTCTCATGAGCCTGTTTGTGCTTGGTGGAACGCAAGCACCTACCGCAGTTGTCATGCAGGATAATGGGCCGTATGCGCAAAGCTTCTACCAGAGCCTAAGCTCGACTAAAGGGTTCAAGTTACAAATAACCAGCGCAAGCGAGGCATCCAGCCTTATAAAAGCCGGGCGTGTTGCGGCTGTGGTTACTATTCCTGCGGATTTTGATCAACGCATCCGGCAAAACGCCCTCGTTAAAATTGGCGTTGAGGTCAATAACCTCAATACCGATTTTACCAACGATATCCGCCGCTCGGTACCTGACGCGATCACCAAATTCTATGCCAATGCCTTTCCTGATGTGGTCACGATCACGCCCAAAGAACAAGATCTTTACCCACAGGATACCAACTATATCAACTATTTGACCGTTTCCATTCTGGTTGTAGGCATGCTTTTTGGAGGAGTGATGCATGCCGGGACATCCATGTCTCGTGAGTGGGAAACGTCCACGATGAAGGAGCTTTTATTCTCGCCAGCCAGTCGCTGGGCTATTGTGACAGGCAAGATGATGGGCGCCTTTGTCATCAATGTGTTTTCGGCTGCGATTGTTCTGGCTATACTGATCTTCGTCATTGGAGTTCGACCAGTCCATTGGGGAGAAGTCATTGGTTTCAGTATCCTAGATATTCTCATCTTTATTGCCTGGGGAACCTTCCTGGGAACGTTCATGAAGCAACGCAAACAGGTGGTCGTCTTCGCGCTGGGGCTCTCTATCCCGATGTTCTTCCTGAGTGGTCCCTTTGGACCCATAAGTTTTAGCGCTCCTCTGATTCAAGTCATTGCTCAGATTTTTCCCGTCTATTACGCGATTGTCTTGCAGCAACATGCCTTTCACGGCTTTGATTTAAACACCTATGGGGTGGGTGTCAATGTCGTGATCGTCAGCGGTTACACGCTAGTGCTTATTCTATTAGCGGCTTTCGCATTGCGTAGGAGCACCATTGCTCATTAATAAAGGAGAGAAAACAGATGCTGGGCGACTTTGCGAGTGCTGTCTGGACCATTCTTAGACATGATTTGCGTATCTGGATACAACAACCAATCAACATGACCGCAACGCTTGTACCTGCTCTTTGTTTCTTACTCATTACAGCCATAGGTTCGTCTGCGGTGGGACGCAGCCCCGTTGCTCTGGTCACCCTTGATCATAGTAGCAAGGGGCAACAGATGCAGCAGATTTTTCACGATGCCGATATCTTTAGGGTCACTGATGTAACCCCTGAGCAAGCACATGCGCTCTTCAAGAGTATACAGGTGATTGCTATCATTACTATTCCCGCTGACTTTACGCAGCGGGTAGAAGCTCACCAACAAACTCCCATTGACGTCAGGGTAAATAATCTCAATACCGATTTTACCAATGATATTCGAACTGCGGTACCTGATGTAATCACGCAATTTTACAACGCTGAGGGCAATAACGGCGCCATGAAGGTGCAAATTCAAGAGCGGGATTTGCGCCATCGAGACATAGAACTCTTCCAATATACACTTGTCCCAATTGTCATCCTCTTGCTAACAATGTCAGGTGTGGTCAACTCTGGGCTCGCTACGGCTCGTGAATGGGAATCACTGACCGTAAAAGAACTCTTATTCGCGCCCATTGCGAGAAGTGCCATTATCGTAGGCAAAGTCCTGGCCGGATTCCTGACGACGCTGGTGCTGGGGATTGTTATCGTGTTAGTGGGAAATTTGGCTGGTTGGATACATCTTGAGGGCATCTACTGGCTCAACACGATTATGATCATTAGCTTGATTGCTCTGATGGGTGCGGGCATTGGTGTGGCGATGGGAGCTACTCTACAGCGCTTACAGCCCGTGATTTCCCTTGGCCTCAATGTCGTGCTCTATCTTTTTTTCCTCTCGGGAGGAGTAGGCGTCCTCGCTTTCCTTGCTAACTGGCTACAGATTGTTGGTTCCTTCATACCCCTGAGTTATGGCAGACATGCACTGGAAATGGCTGTCTTTTATAGCTCCTCGGAGCTGCTTGGGCGAGATGTTGCCATACTGGGAGGATCTGCTTTGGTGGCGTTGGTGCTGGGCTTCCTAGCCATGCGTAGAGAAGTTTTCGCTTAGAAAGGATTTTTCTGATGACAAAATTCGCTTTTGTCAATCTCCCATTCCATGCTCATATTAACCCAACGCTGCCCGTGGTGCAAGAACTGATCGCACGTGGTGATGAGGTTGTATACTACTTGACCGAAAAGTATCGAGAGGCCATTGAGTCAACTGGGGCAACATTCCATGGCTATCAGTCTATCCTTGAACAGCCAGTCGGCAAGGTACAAGAAGAAAGTAATCCGCTGGCCCTCCCGATGTTGATGATAGACGAATGTTCCTCTGTCATAGCGCAAATTCTGGAGAGCGTGCGCAGTGAAGCGCCTGATTGCCTGATTTATAATCCGATGTCGGTCAGCGGCAGAGTTATTGCTCAGCTATTGGGGATACCCGCAGTCATATCGCGGGCATTTTTCGCACCTCACGAGAAGAACCTGCGCACCTACCAGTTTGGGAAAAAAGATGCGGCTTTTGAGGAACGGTTACGGACTTCAATGAAACAGTTATGTAGTCGCTATCCAATCGAGCCGTTTGACGCGGTCAGTATGTTCCTGCATAAAGAGGCGTTAAACATCGTCTATGTTCCGCGTTCTTTCCAGCCCTATGGAGAAGCTTTTGGGCCAGAATATGTCTTCGTCGGTCCGTCAATTGGTCTCCATTGCGCAACAGCGGATTTTCCTCTTGAACAACTGGATATGACACAACCACTGATCTACATTACTTTGGGAACCGTTGCCAATAATAACCCCGAGTTTTTCAATATGTGTTTTACTGCCTTTGCAGAGCATCCCTGGCAGGTCGTGATCACGACAGGGCGCCCCCTAGAGCAATTAAACCTGAGTACGCCTCCGAAAAACGTGCTGGTACGAAGTTATGTTCCTCAGTTTGAGATACTACAACATGCCGCGCTCTGCATTCATCACGGTGGTATGGCAACGATTATGGAATGTCTCTTCCTGGGTATTCCCATGATCGCTATTCCACAGGCTGCGAATCAGCAGCCAAATGCGCGACGCATTGCAGAGACAGAGTTGGGTATTCTGCTTGAGAAGGAGTCTGTGAACACAGAGATACTGCGCGAAACGGTTGCTCGCATCTTGAATGACCCCATTTTTCAGGTCCGGGCTAGGCAAATGCAGAAGGATGCACGCTCAGCGGGAGGCTTTCAGGCAGCAGCAGATGCTTTACAACAATTTGTGAAAAGACCTCTGAGTCCTGCTAGAGAGGTGGTTGCATGAGTCAAACAGTCACTACAGGGGACGAGACCGTTCAACAGGTTCAAATAAGTCCGTCAGAAGAAGGACCGCGCCTGGGCAACCGTTATTATACCTATTACGTTTTCTTTGTGCTGTTCACTGCGACTCTCCTCAACGCGCTAGATAGCAATGTGTTTACGAGCGCTGCGCCTGTGATCGCCAGAGAATTGCATCTGAGCATAAGTTCCATTGGGGTGCTTACCTCAGCTTTTACCATCTTTCTGACCATCAGCATTATTCCAGTGGGTTTATGGGCTGATCGAACAAAACGCTCGTACGTTATTGCCGCCTGCCTAGCTGTCTGGAGCCTGGCAACCTCCTTCACGGCTCTTGCTGGAAGCTTTTTTAGCCTGTTTCTGACCCGTATGTTCACCGGCATTGGCGAAGCCGGGTATACGCCTGCGGGCAATTCTCTGATCGCTGATTTTTTTAGCAAAGAACAGCGCTCCAAAATTCTGAGCTGGCTGGCTCTGGCCACGCTTATAGGAGCCATCGGAGGTGTTGTGGCAGGCGGTGTAATTGCCGGACTGGGACCAGGGACCTGGCACCTAGCGTTCCTGATTACGGGTCTTCCTGGACTGGTTCTGGCAATCTGTGCTTGGCGGCTGCGTGAACCAGCACGCAAACAAGAGAAAACTTCTGATGAAGAGGCTGAATATAGTGGTGTACGTCTTGCTAAGCTTTCGCAACAACTGCGAACATTAGCAAGGAGCAAGGTGTTGATTTGCACAATCATCTATGGAGTGCTGGTCGAGTTCACTGCTACAGGGCTACAGGCGTACTTTCCTACACTGCTGCAACAGCGTGATACGCTTGGTCTGTCTTCAGGGCAGGCTGCTACGTTTGCCGGTCTGGCCTTAGGACCTACCGCGCTGGTTGGTATTCTACTTGGAGGCTACTTGGCCAGCCGGTTAAGACGTCGCTATCAGTCGGCTAATTTCCTCATCTGCGTGGCCAGCACGATGATAACTGCTCCACTTAATCTGGCCACCTTGCTCGTGTTGCTGGCTACCCACAATCTCTTGCTGTTTACAATAGTCATGCTTCCTGCCTTTTTGATCAACACGATCCATATTGGACCCTTGAGCGCGGCGGTGCTTGATATAGCTCCGGTAGATCAGCGTGCTTCAACGGTAGCGATCTTCCTTTTCGTTATACGCATTCTGGGTACTGCTCTGGCTCCCCTGATTATCGGCCTTCTGGCTAATGGCTTCGATCCCAGTGGGCAACACTTTGCACATAGTCTGGCCGGACACGACCTGACTCTGGCGCTGCTGAGCACATGCCCCATCGCTTTTATCGGCGCGAGCATTGCCGGGGTGGTCGGTCTGCGCCTGATGCGCAGTCAAAAAGAAGTAGTTGTATAAAAAGAGCTTTTCAAAAGGAGAGGGATCTATGACCGAGCACTGGGAGAAAATCGATAAAGCTGAACGCTGGTTCCAGGATGGACTCAGTCTTATGGCATCTGCTGAGTTTTTCGTTATGGAAGATGTGGATATGCAAGCGAGCCGGGAAATTATTACTATGCTTCGCCTGCAAGGGATCAAATGCAGCTATACGCACGTTGTTGTGCGTGCGACAGCTCTCGCGCTTTCACGGCATCCTGAACTGAATCGACTCTTGCTTGGAAAGCGATATGTGTACCTGGATACCGTTGATATTGGTTTGTCAGTAAGTGGCGATCTCGATCTGACGGTCCCACTCACATTCGTTCTGCCAAACGCTGATCAAAAATCACTCCCACAGCTTTCAGCCGAGTTTATCAAACGAGTACCAGAAGTACGGGCAAGAGATATAGAACGAGCAAAAATTCTACGTAAAATGGCATGGTTCTTCCCGTTCTCCTGGATGAGACGTGCGCTTCTGCGCAGGATGTTCTCGCGGCTCTCAACAATCAAGGAGAGAAATGGAACCTTTCATATCGCCTGTCAGCCTCACCTAAGCCGGGGAGCTCCCTTCAAGTCCCCAACGCGTGCTGCGCTCACGTTCGCCAAAGTTGAGGACCGTGTCGTCGTCAGGGATGGTCAGCCTGCTGTACGGCTGACGGCTACCTTGAGCTTTAGCGGGCATAATGACACGTGGAATGGCAACACAGCTGCCATTGTGCTCAATGAGATCAAAAAGATTTTGGAGGAAGGCGAACTGGCAGAGGAGGCGAACCAATTCCTGGCTGATATGGCAGCTCGCTGAGGCACTTTCACAAAGAGGTCGGCAGGAAGCCCCGTCCATTGATGGACGGGGCTTCCTGCCGACCCCAGAATGACCTATTTCCCCTTGGGAACTTTGTGCATACTGTTCTTGTACTAACTAATCCCTAGCATATCGCGTTTCTTAAAGAAGAGGGCTGCCAGGGTAATAGGCACAACCAGATAGACGATCACGAGTAAGGGGGGTATTACTCCGAACGGGCCAAGCGTCGAGGCCGATAGTTGTCCTGGTGACACAGCACCACCAGTCCCCAGGGTTAGGCCCGTCATCTGTACCTGTAACGTTGTGAGGGCAGAGCCAACGCTGGCAATTGGCGCTATCCCTCCCAGAGTCGCATCCAGAATATACCAGAAGATGCCTAATACAATGCCTGCTGCACTTGAGCGCCACACTACCGCGCCCAGGATAGCTATTGAACCAGCGATGATGGGCAGCAGAGTTTGCATCAGGATCAAGGTAATGAGAGTAAGTGGTGCGAGTTGCACGGGGAGGCCAGTCAGGTGCATCACCGTTTGAAGTACCTGACCGGCGATTACCCCTAACCCTATGAGAGCTACTAACGCGATACACATACTGATAAGCATTGTCAGCCATTTGCTAATGATGAAAGGGACGCGCCCTTGCCGACGGATCAAGAGATTCTTCCAGGTATCATATCCATATTCGCTGCCTATCAATATTGCGCCCAGGATGATGATAGTAAACGAGCCGATAGAAGTCAGGGGTGCAACTCCAGCCAGTATACTGGTGGTAAAATTGTAGTTTGTTTTTCCTGGATCCATAGCCGCACTGGCCAGCATGGTCAGAGGGACAAAGAGGGCGACAATAGCCAGCATCACCCAGCCCATAGCACGCTTACGCAATTTGAAAAGATCGGCCTGTAAGAGGGAAAACACAATATTCTTTCCTTTCGTTTCTACTTACTATGTGAGCAAAGCTACAAACCTATGCAGAACTTGTCGATGGACTGAGTAGCAAGAAGTTCATCGACCTAAAGCCGCAACACTACCCATTTCCCGTGGGCTCTGCGTATGCGTTTCATCTGTCAATTCCAGGAAGAGGTGTTCGAGTGAGGTCTGCCACGGGGTCACCTTGTACACCTTTGCTCCCACGTTGACAAGTGCGCTGACGAATTCTGGTGTGCGTTCCGGTGCCAGTGCTACCGTCGCTGAACGGGGGCCACTGGCTTGGCATGTTGCACCAAAGCGTAAGGAAACTTCTTGCACGCAAGCAAGTGGTTCGGCTTCAACCAGCAGAGCCGCATTCTGCTTGAGGAGATCGGCAACGCGCCCTTGCGAAACCAGTTTGCCATGACTGACGATGGCAACCTCGTCACATACCTGTTCGACCTCGTGGAGCAAGTGGCTAGAGAGGAAGATTGTATGACCACTCGCGCCTAGCGATGTGATAAGCTCACGAATGCTGACTGTTCCAGCTGGGTCAAGTCCGTTGGTTGGTTCATCAAGAAAGATGATTTGTGGATGATTCAGCAAGGCAGCAGCAATGGCAAGACGCTGCTTCATACCCAGCGAATAGGTCTTCACCTTGTCCTGCGCATGCTCGTTCAAGCCAACCTGTGTGAGCACTTCGGTGAGAGCGTTTGTGTCCAGATGGCCGCTGACCAGTGCCAGAAAGCGTAAGTTGTCGTAGCCAGAAAGCGAGGGGTAGAACGCGGGCGATTCAACAATTGCTCCCACTTGGGACAAGAAAGCTGGGCGCTCATGAATAATATCAAAGCCCAGGATGCGCCCACTGCCGCTTGTAGGGCGAATCAAACCGAGCAGCATACGGATGGTAGTAGTTTTACCCGCACCATTGGGTCCGAGGAACCCGAAAATAGTGCCGGATCGGATTGTCAGGTTGAGGCTATCAACGGCACAGTGCACGCCAAAGTGTTTTGTCAATCCTTGTGTTTCGATAGCCAGGGATGTCCTGGTATGGGTAGTCTCGATGGGCAAAGTAGACCTCCTTTTGCCTATTCTGGTTGAAGGCATGGTATATAGCATCTTAAGCTCCTGCACAATCGAACAATTGCATGACCCCGGCTATCGCGTCATGTACAGCAACGCTTTGCGGGGAAGATGCCCAGTTCTCTGTGGGGATAACTCTACAGTTTTGATCCACCCAGTTCGCGATTGGAAACGGTTTTGCGGCTATCCCGTCATGTGCAGGAACGCCACGCTGCGACACTGTGCTATTTAGGTAGAAAAAGCGTACAGTATTATTGGTTATCAGTGTCTGGACCGAAGCGGGCGTGAGTATGGGATCGGTGCCAGCAAATCCGCCCAATGCCATCACAGGTTTATTGGTTGCAAGGATAAAGGCGCCAGCATCCTTTGCACTGACCGTCGCCACCAGATATTTCGTCGCTCCTTGCTGAGTCTCCAGATAGCGAACCAGTTTAGCATCCACCGTCGTAGTGGGGGCAAGGTAATTTTTCGGGAAGAACGATCTCTGATCTGGGCCAGCTCTTGGGACAAGGCTGACTCTGTTCTGTAAGGCAGGGAGTGCTGACCAGAGTGTGGGAGTGAGGAAAAATCCCACCACAGCTAGGCCGAGCAGCGGGCCAAGAACGCGAGCACTCAGAGAGGTGACATATGGAATCCGCAGTCGATACACGATCAAAACGAGCAACGCAAGGGCTGTGAGCAGGGCAATGACAGGGATCAATCTTTCTCCCCAGGCTGGATTGAACGCAATAATAGAGATGTGTTCCACGGCAGTGAGCAACAGAGCTAGAGACAGTAACCAGCCTCGCCCGTTACCGCGCCTATAATTCTGCCACATGACGACGATGCCAATACCGAAGAGAGCGCAAATGGCGGGCATGAGAACAGTCATGTAATAGAGGCTGAAGTCATTAGAGACACTGAAGAAAGCAACCAATGTGAGCAGCCACATGCTCCAGAGTAGCCTGGAGTGTCGCGAGTAATCGTCTCGAAAGTGCGGACGCTGCCGCTGGCCTAGAGCAAAGATTGCGAGAAGCGCGCACGGTAAAAACCATGCAATCTGGCCACCGAGCGGGCCAAAGAGAGCAATTGGGATGATGACGATATGAAAAAGCCATTGAGTAACACGTGCGGTCATAGTAGTCGTTTCATGGGTACCAGGGCTTGTACTATCACCACCATTCTCAGCACTCTGACTGAGGTGCTGTAATCCGTTATAGCCAAAGGTCAGACCGATTTCTGAGTTATTCTGGCTTGATCCTACATAAGGGCGTTGAGAAGCTGGCGTCATATCGACCACGACGAGCCACGAGAGAGACACCACCAGGAGAACGACTAGTGCCACCGCAAGTTGCCCTACACGCACCCTCAATGTGCGTGGCGCAGCCAACAGGTAGAGGAGCCCAAAGGTAGGAACGACCAAGTATGCTTCGAGCGTTTTGATGTTGAAGCCGAGACCCACTAGAACTGCGCTGAGGAGGAGCCAGCGCCATTTCCCATTCTCCGCAGCCTTCATGATCGCCCAGGCGCCCAGCAACAATATTAGCACCAATGTACTATCAATCGTCGTATCGCGGCTGGTTGCCACACTCAATGGGCTGACAGCCAGTGCCAGCGAGGCCAGCAGACCGGCGGTGAAGCCGAAGTGACGGCTGACCAGGAAGTAGAGTACCAAGACAGCCAGAACTCCGGCCAGGGCCTGAGGGAAGAAGACACTGAACGGGGTAAAACCGAAAATCTTGACGCTGATGGTCTGGAGCCAGAAACCGAGGGGTGGCTTGTCAAGCGAGACAAAACCGCCTGGGTCATAGGAGACAAAAAAGAAATTATGGAAACTATCGGCCATACTGCGGACACCTGCGGGATAGAAAGTATCCCTAAAACCGTGCTGTCCAAGGTTAAAGAAATTTACGAATATGGAAATGAGTAGTACGGCACATAGCGCCAATTTTTGCCTGATGGGTGTTTTTGCAGGTTTGATCGGTGTAGCCAAGGGCTGATTTGTCAGGTCTTCCTTTATGACTACATGTGTATCAATCATTGCTTGCTCTCCTTTATACTTGAGGAAGCGCTTGATCTGCTGCGTATTAGAGTTCACGCTGCCATTTGCGTGCGTAAAAGAAAAACTCCCGGAGGGCGAGGATAATGACGCGTGGATTCGCACCTGTTGCCTTTCCACCGTGGCGCGGAAAATGATGGACCGCGGTCTCTGTGTATGAATACCCGGCACGCTTCATTTTGTAGAGCAATTCAGCATTAATCATGGCTCCGCGTGTTTCCAGGGAGAGATGTTGGAGGAAGTCTGTGTGCAAAAGTTTAAAGGCACAATCGAGATCACGAACTTTGACTCCGAGTACTAGGCGAATGACCATTTTCCAGGCCCAGGCGTTGAGTTTGCGCATCCAGGTATCCTGGCGATGCAGACGATAGCCAATAACCGCGTCGTACTTATGAATGGAACCAAGCAAAAACGCTAGCTCACGAATATCGAATTGTCCATCCGCATCCATAAAGAAGGTGAGTGCTCCGGCAGCGGCAGCAAAACCATCAACCAGAGCTGCTCCATACCCCTGGTTGTGTTCGTGTGTGATAAGCCGGACCCGCGGGTCACGCTGGCTGATTTGCGCAACAATTGCTCCGGTTTGGTCAACACTGCCATCGTTGACCACAAGCACCTCGAAATCCGCAACTAGGTCATGTAGAGTATCCAGCACAGTATGGATGGTCGTAGCGATAACCTGTTCCTCGTTATAGGCTGGCAAGACAACTGAGAGGCTCAGCCCGAAACGCGGAGAAGTTACGACAGCGGGTAGCTGCGCATCCGTACATGGCATAGTCATCAGCATTTCCTGGACGTACTGCTCAGATGTGTTAGGCATGATAAGTCTCCCTCGTGTAGAATAGGCGAACACCCAGAGGCGCATAACGAAGCGGCTCTATGAGCTTTTGATAGATTCTTGCCCGTATCCTAGTCATACCTCTACCCTCTAAGATAGAAGGTTATAGTTACCCTATTACCGGTGAATTACGCCTCTGGGAAGCAACCTTTGTAATTATTTATTTCTGTTCTCTTTTGTGTTGTGGCTGTGGCCCGTCGGCAAAGGTCCAGAAGCGCATCAAGAGATAGGAAAGGAGAGCACCACAGACAACTGCGGCAAGCTTTGATGCATTCCCCCACAAGGTCGTATTGGCGATCAATGGTTGCAATGCTTGCCCTGCTAGCCATACCAAGGCACTACTATAGAGGATTTCGAGCACGGCGCTAATGGCGAAGCGTCCCAGTTCCCTTGTCGTTACTTTCTGTGTGCGGCGAAATGTCCAGTACTTGTTTAAGAAAAAACTGCTTATGGCACCACAGCTATAGGCAACTGCATTATATGCCGCCAAGACCTGCACGTTATGTGTGGGAAAGCGCCACAATAAAATGTTGAGTATTCCTATATCAACACCGGTGTTGAGGCCACCCACCACACAATAGCGCAGGAACTGGATGAATGTGCTCTTCCATCTGCGCGCTTTATGGAGAGGGATCGGCTGTAACTTCTCGACTGCTTCGCTTGGTGTCTCTCGGTCTTTCGTTGTAGGTGAAAACAACACGTATTCCTCTCGTTCGTTCTCCTGGTTTTATCGTACTAGTTTCGCTACGCCACCTGAATAGTTTCTCACACGCAGAACACCCAGCGCGACCAGTGGTAAGGCGAGTGTTGCGCGGGTGACAATGTAACGGCTTTCCCAGTGTGGATGAAATTTTTGCTTGAACGTGAAGAGCGTGTTGTGCGTTTCTAACAGGTGCAGATGGTCAGTCACAAAACAGACGAGTTTGCGTTGCAGCGGAGCCATCTCATGCAGCGTATCGGACAACGCGACAAGACCGAGACTGAAGACGGTTGCGCCCTGTGAACGGAAGCGGTCAAGCGCACGTACAAGTAGCAGCTCAGTCACTCCTGGCGGTGTTGCTGGAGTCCTACGCATAATATCAAGCGCCCAGCCCCATCCTTCACCCTCTCCCGAATTGTCTGTGTTGGTCAAAGGGCCATAAACGGGGGTGAAGGTCATAAAGGCACATGCCGTGCCCTCACTCGTCAGTGCAACTGCGGTCAAAAAGCGCGGCACCATTTCTTGAGAGAGCGATGGAGATGGAGGGTGTGCAGAAAATCCAGAACGTGTGGCAATCGTATCAGCGCGTTCAGCAACGGTCGAGAGTTCATCGAAACGTCCCACACTGAAACCAGTCTCGGCGGCACCTGCTTTCTGCTCAAGCCAAGTATGAGAGAGGTGCTCTAACTGCTGGATGACCTCGGTGGGAGGGACGCCTTCGTACCACTGAATCGTGACCCCCTCACGCTCGGCACGTCGGCAAGTGGTTCGCACATTTGCTAGAACTGATCCTCGTAAGGTAAAGCTTTGAGGGTTGAGCATGGCCTCTTCGCCCATCTTAAAGGCGTGCAACTTGAGGGTACGATAGACATCCAGGTGCTGTGGGTAGACCTGATAGAATGCCACAAGCCATGTGTGGCGTCTGCAAAAATCCAGGAAACTACGTGTTACACGCTCGACATCGTGTGGCGCACACACCGGGTCGCCTAGCACAACGGCGACATTGTAGGCCAAGCGATAGTTCACGAGCCCTGCGCCATCAGGGGTCAGGAAATGCAGATTTTCTGGAGCCAATCCAAAAAACGCAAGATTATGACTTCCATAAGAACGGGTGAGTTCTTCCTCTCGATAACGAGCTTGGACAAATCGTTCCTCTACTATTGAGGGTGCCTCGACACGGTGAAGTGTCGAGATATGTTGTTCCTGATCGTTGCTATCTTGCTGGAGTACCATAGTCCTATCTCCTTCTATCGAGTGGACGACGGGGTGCCATGAATGAGGCCCCTACAACGCCATGTTCCTACCTGCCAAATGAAGCTTGTCAGAGTAATATGCTCTCTAAAGGGAGGCTATAACTACCCTGTTACCGATGAATTACCAGAACGAGCCAGAAAGCCTTTTTCAGCTTTTTGCCAGTTACTAGCGCATAACGTTAGAAAAGCGGACACCCGAACTACAGGAAATCTTGTAGTTCGGGTGTCCGCTTGTTTAGCAGTCGTGCAAGGTGATCACTGGACGATGACGGTCAGGGTCATGCCATGATGGAGCGAACACAGTAGGTGATAGGTGCCAGCGGTGTTAAATGGTCCAATCGAGAGGGTTGCCCCGGCGGCATTGATATCTTGGTTTTGTACTACAGGCTGGCCTGACTGAGTAGTAAACACGGGCTGGTCGTTGGCCCAAGTTCCATCGGAGATGTTGTGGTGATAGGCTCCGTCATCGATGAGTGTCAGCTTTGCCCCTTTAGAGAGTGTAATCGAGGGCTGGCTGAAAGAGCCGATGAGCAGGTGCATTGTCGGTGCTCCACCTGTATTCGTGGCTGTAGCTGGGGCTGGTTGCGAGATCGCGCCGAGAAGGAATGCGCCACACAAGATGCCAATCGCCACAGCCAGAGCTGTTTTAGACCAACGCGGTGTACGCCGTTCCCGCTGAGCGTAGTTGTGAATTACCGCTGCGATTCCGGTCACTACCAACATTGCTGCGCACCAGAAGATCACTAGGATAACCGTAAACAGAAGGAACGCGATGAACGCGAGCAAGGGAACCTCGATAGCTCCATACACATCTTTGGGATGGGACAGGTGGGCGAGTGGATAGTCAGACATGAATAGAAAGCCATATAGAACGAGGCCGCCAATGATGCTTGCAAGTAAGGGAGCCCAACGGATGCCAAGCAAAATGAGCACTGCAATAAGTAATTCTATTGCGCTCACCGTTATGAGTGATGGCTGCCTAATGAATATTGCTAAACCGACCCATAGGGTGGTAAGCACGAGAAGTAGCGTGGCGGAAGTTTTGCCGAAGATGGACAATGGCTGACGCGGGGAACGGTGTTTTTTAGGGGTAGCGCCGTTCATCTTGACTTCATCCACTCCATTATATAACTCTAATTCCTTTAGTTCTTTGCTCACTACTCATTCCTTTCTCAAAGGGATTTTTCTCTGCTATGATGCATTTCGACAATGCTGAGATTATGATAAAGTTGGCTTCTTACCAAGAAATTACAAGGGGGGATAAGAGGTGGACTCCTTCATTGAACTTACCTTGTGTGTTAGCAAACGGTAATTTCAACGCCCCAAAATACTGATGGAGCGAGATGAGCACCATTTGCTCGACCCATGCTCATCGAATTGCTCATTTACTTTGTGATGTACAGCACGACGCGAGGGGAAACGAGGATGACGATCTACCGTGACACTGACAAGTTGGATGGTTTTGTTCCCTTTCCGCCAGAGTTCGTGGAGCGGTATCGAAAAGCAGGTTACTGGCAAGATCAATCGCTAGCAAGCGTGTTCGATGAGGTCTGTGCCCGGTACGCAGACCGCATTGCTCTGGTCTCAAACGGGGAACAGGTGACGTACCAGCAGATGTGGAGGCGTGCTGAACGATTGGCACTCCACTTCCTCGCGCTGGGTCTGCGCCCCGGCGATTACTTCGTGATGCAGCTGCCCAATGTGCCCGAATTTATGTATGTCTACTTGGCATTGCTGCAGATAGGCGTTTGTCCCGTGATGGCTCTTCCATCCCATCGTTTCACTGAGATCAGCCATTTTGTGGGGCTGAGTCGAGCTGTTGGGTATGCCATTCCTGAGCAGCAAGGGAACTTTGCCTTTGGGGAAATGGCCTGCACGCTTCAGCAAGTATATCCAGATCTAGGGCTGATCTTCGTGCTTGGTAAGGCTAGTTATCCTGATCATATCTCACTTGCTTGGCTTCTGGAAACAGAAAGTGGACTCGTGCCAGAAGATATAAGAGAACTGGTGATTGACCCAATGGCGCCTGCCCTGCTGCTACTGTCAGGAGGGACAACGGGTGTTCCGAAGCTCATTCCGCGCACACATAATGATTATGTCTATAATTCACGTGCTGCTGCTGCTGTCAGTGATTTGCGGCCAGATGACAAGCTGTTGGTTGTCTTGCCGATAGCTCACAATTTTCCGCTGGCTAGCCCTGGGATACAGGGCTGCTTGCTGCAGGGAGCGTGCGCTGTCTTGTGTACATCGACACGCTCGCAGGATATCTTTGCCCTTATTGAGCAGGAGCGGATCACGCATCTGGAACTCGTGCCGACGCTGCTCATTCGTTTACTCAATGATCCTCTACGCACACACTACGATCTATCCTCGCTACGAGTGATCACTGTTGGAGGGCAAAAGCTTGCGCCAGAGATCAAGCGACGTAGCGAAGAGCTTTTACCCATGTGCAAACTGCAGGAGATTTTCGGTATGGCTGAAGGTTTGCTCTGCCTTGCACGGCTTGACGATTCAGATGAGCTTCGTTATGCAACGGTGGGTAGGCCCGTGTCCGCTGGCGATGAAATCCGATTGGTTGACGAGGAAGGCTGCGACGTTTCCGAGGGCGAGGTGGGTGAACTGCTCGTGCGCGGACCCTACACGTTACGCGGCTATTTCCGGGCCGCCGAGTACAATACACGCAGCTTTACGCCCGATGGGTTCTATAAAACGGGCGACCTGATGAGGCGTCACCCCTCAGGCAATTATATTGTCGAGGGTCGCAAAAAAGACCTGATTAACCGAGGTGGGGAGAAGATCAGCGCTGAGGAAATTGAGGATTTACTGCTGGCTCACCCTGCCATCTTCAATGTGGCTTGCATCGCCATTCCAGACCCGCGCTTTGGCGAGCGGATGTGTGCTTGTGTGATTGCGCAAGCGGGCACAACGCTGACGCTGCGGGAAGTATGCCACTTCTTGTCAGAGAAGGGGGTTGCAAAATTCAAACTTCCTGAACGACTCGAACTGGTCGAGGATTTTCCTTTGACGCGCATTGGGAAGGTGTCTAAACCTTTGCTGGTTGAACGCGTCCTGGCTGCACTGGGGCAAGAAACGGTGGCACGCTCGGTTGAACGCATTCAGACCCAGGCCGCAATGAAACAGGAAGACGGTCTGCGCTCATCATAAGGAGAGAGCTATGGCTACGTATGTCTTTGTTGCTGGTGGAGGATATGGAGGGTATATATGGAAAAAAGTGGCTTCACGCTTACGAGCGCGGCGGCATGAGGTTTTTACTCCTACTCTGACTGGGCTGGGGGAGCGTGCGCATCTGGCTTCGCCGCAGGTTGATCTCGATATGCATGTACAGGATATCGTGGGTGTGCTTGAGTATGAAGACCTATATGATGTGATTCTGGTTGGACATAGTTATGGGGGGATGGTGATTACGGGTGTTGCACAACGCATTCCACAACGTGTAGCTCGCTTGGTGTATCTGGATGCCCTGGTTCCCTTGGATGATGAAGCGGTGGTGGATATCATTGGTCCGTTCTGGCGCAGTAGATTTGAGGAGATGGTCAGGACGCAGGGTGATGGATGGCGGCTTCCCTCTCTGGCCGAGCGGTCTCTGTCGAGTGAGGTGCATTTGAAAACGACGGCCCATCCTTTTCGGACGATGGTACAGCCTCTTTCAGTGAAGAACGCAGCGGCACAACGTATTCCACGTGCTTTTCTCTATTGTACAGAGTCTGGCTGGAGCGCTGAACACATAGCCCCTCTTGCCGCACGGGCACGGGCAGAAGGCTGGGACTACTATGAATTGGCTACAGATCATATGGCGATGATACATATGCCAAAAGAAGTGACGGATATCCTTTTTGAGCTGGCCGAGGGTGCTTCCGCTATGTAGTAGCTGTCCTTTGGCAAGTGTCTTTGAGTTGAGAAAGGCGAACAGAAGATGAGTGAGCAAGACCGCGAGCGTGCTGAGACTCCGATTGCGATTGTTGGCATGGGATGTCGTTTTCCAGGGGGAGTGACCGGCCCTGATGCGTTTTGGCGCTTCCTTATGGCGGGAACTGACGCGGTTGGAGAGGAGATTCCTGCGCAGCGGTGGGATATGCATCGTTATTACCATCCTGATCCGACGCGGCCAGGAAAGTTGTACACTCCGCGAGCGGCCTTTCTCTCTGAGGTTGATCAATTTGATGCCTCGTTTTTTGGTATTCCACCTGGTGAGGCTTCGCGCATGGACCCGCAGCAGCGCCTGCTGCTAGAGGTGTGTTGGGAAGCGCTGGAAGATGGAGGGTTGGTCCCGCAGCAACTGGCTGGCTCACAGACTGGGGTGTTTATTGGTATCTCTTCAAATGACTATGGAATGTTACAGATTCAGGATGTCAAGAGCGTCAATGCTTACACGAATGCGGGTCAGACATGCAGTATTGCCTCTAATCGAATTTCTTATATGTTTGATTTTCATGGTCCGAGTTTCAGCGTTGATACTGCTTGCTCCTCCTCGATGGTAGCTCTGCATCTGGCGTGTGAGAGTTTGGCCAAAGGAGAGTGTTCACTTGCTCTGGCAGGTGGCGTGAGCATCGTGCTTGAGCCAGCCTTGAGCATTGGTCTCAGTAAGGCCTATATGCTTTCTCCTCATGGGCAATGCCGTGCTTTTGATGCGGAGGCGAATGGCTATGTGCGCGGCGAAGGAGCTGGGGTGGTGGTCCTGAAACCATTGAAGCAGGCGCTCTCTGATGGGGATCCTATCTATGCTGTGCTTCTGGCTACTGGCATCAACCAGGATGGTCGTACTCCTGGCTTGCATCAACCTAGCCGTGCAGCACAAGAAGCACTACTGCGGCAAGTCTACGATCAGGCTGGGGTTGCTCATACTCAGGTCAGCTATGTGGAGGCGCATGGAACTGGAACTACGGTTGGAGATTTCATGGAAGGCAATGCGCTGGGAACGGTGTTGGGAAAGCAGCGGGCAGAGGGTGAGTGGCTCTCGATTGGGTCAGTCAAAACGCAGATCGGGCACCTTGAAGCGGCTTCAGGTATTGCGGGCTTGATGAAGGCTGCCTTGGTTCTTCATCACGGTGAGATTCCAGCTAGTTTACATTTTCATACTCCTAATCCTCAGATTCCGTTTGAGGACTTACACCTCAAGGTGCAAAAAGAGGCTGGGCCGTTGCACGTGGGCGCAGGTCTACCGGTTGTGGGGGTGAACAATTTTGGCTTTGGCGGAACCAACGCGCACGCAGTCCTGCAAGCCGCGCCCACGCGTAAAGAGCAACAGGGGCAGCCGTGTGAGCAGACGTTCTCGTTGCTGCCACTCTCTGCACGCCATCCTCAGGCATTGCAGGCTTTGGCACAGTCGTATGTGGAACTGCTCTCTTCTCCTGAGGCTCCCTCTCTCCATGATATGTGTTTTACAGCAGCGACACGCCGCGAACATCATACCTATCGCCTGGGACTGGTGGCGCAATCACATGCGGATCTCGCGGAGAAACTGAACGCTTTCTTGGCCTCACAGCCTCGCACGGGTGTAGCCTCTGGGTCGGCTCCGGCGAACAAGCTACCGGGTGTGACCTTTGCCTTTGCTGGCAATGGGCCACAGTGGTGGGCTATGGGACGGCAATTGCTCACGGAACATGCTCTGTTTCGAGCCACGATTGAGCAATGTGATCGCTTGCTCCTCCCTTATACAGGCTGGTCCCTGATGGAAGAACTTTTGGCCGATGAAGCACAGTCGCGCATGCAGCGAACGGATGTGGCGCAAATCGCCCTATTTGCCATCCAGGTGGCTCTGGCGGCGGTCTGGAAAGCGTGGGGGATTGAGCCGGAAGCGGTGATCGGACATAGTGTGGGCGAGATTGCTGCCGCCTATGTCGCGGGCATCCTGAGCCTGGAAGATGCAATCAAAGTGGTCTATCATCGCAGCCGCTTGCAAGAACTGACTGCTGGTATGGGCAAAATGGCCGCAGTTGGCCTCTCTGAGCAAGAGGCGTTGGAGCTTCTCTCTGCCTATAACGGGCAAGTCTCCCTTGCTTCTATCAATTCGCCTTCCTCAGTGACCCTCTCAGGGGACGCAACGGTACTGAAACAGATTGTCGAGTCGCTTGACGAGCGAGACATTTTCGCACGTCTCTTGCAACTGAACTATGCCTTTCATTGCTCGTACTTGGACCCGATTCGCGAGGAATTGCTGACATCGCTCTCTACTATTCAGCCCCAACAGGCACGCATCCGTTTTATCTCGACGGTCACGGGTCGCGAACTGATCGGGACGGAGTGTGATGCTTCCTACTGGTGGGAAAATATTCGCCTTCCCGTCCAATTTTTGCAAGGGGTAGAGCAGTTGCTCGCGAGCGATGCTGCGATCTTCCTTGAAATTGGCCCCCATCCGGTGCTGGCTCACTATCTGGCTGAGTGCCTGGAATACGCGGAACGGGTGGGCACCATCCTGCCTTCGCTGCGTCGTAAGGACAACGATACTGGTACCTTGCTTGGTTCGTTAGCAGCACTATATGCACGTGGCTGCGCGGTGCGCTGGGATACGCTCGTGGAAGATGGACAGCATGTCGCTCTTCCGCTCTATCCGTGGCAGCATGAACGTTACTGGAACGCACCCAAAGCATCGAGTCAGCTTCCGCAAGGCACAATCAGTCATCCATTGCTTGGTACGCGGCTAAGGACAACGCCTGCTATCTGGGAGAATACTCTGGATCAACAGGAAGGCTCTATTCTGTCAGAGCACTGTATAGATAATGCGGCAGTCATTTCGCTAGCAGGGTATGTCGAAATTGTGCAGATTGCCGCCAAAGAGCTGTTTGGGAAAGAGACATATGTGGTAGAAGATGTGAAGGTACACCAACCTCTGGCTTTGAACGAGTCTAGCTCTTTGTCGGTGCAAACGCTGCTCTCACGTGAAGACCATACTTTTCAAGTCTCGAGCCGCTCTCAGGATGATCAGTCCGACTGGATGACGCATGTGACTGGGCAGATACGCGCTATTGAGTCTTCACCCTCTGCAGTGGGCATCAATCTGGACGAGATTCGGCAACGCTGTGCGCGAGAGCTGTCTGCTGAGGAATTTTATCAACACTCTATTCCAAGCAATGTGGGCTATAGTTCCAGGTTCAAATGTATTGAGCGGGTACATCTTGGGGAGCGGGAGGCATTGGCTGTGATCTGCTGGCCGGACATCGCCGACGAACACGATGCACACTTGGTCTTCCTAGATAATTGTGTGCAAGCACTGTTTTCACTTTTCCCTGCTAATCATATTCCTGTCACTGTAGAGCATCTTATTCTCTATAAACGGCCTCCGTCTACGCGCTTCTTTTGTTTTGCGCGGTTGGTGAAACAATACGCAAACGCTTTCCACCTCGATGCAGTGGTTGTGGATGAAGATGGGTTGCCTGTGGTAGAGATCTATAACCTGCGCGTGCAGGCAGCGAGTTTTCTACATACCGATGAGAGCGAGACGCCACAGGATTGCCTGTATGAAGATCGTTGGGTGCTTGCGCCACGCGATATCCTCTCGCGGGAGCGGGGGGTTGGGCGCCATAAATGGGGACCCTACGATGGGGGGGATAGCGAGCGTGGGGACGGCGGACGAGCTGAAGCTGGTCCCTACGACGGCGGACGTGGGGACGAAGGGCGCCATAAATGTGGCCCCTACGACAGTGCGCCTGTGTATCAACTGTGTCTGACCTACATCTTTGCTGGGTTGCACGAGCTGGGTTGGACACCTCAACTGGGTGAGTGTTTCGATCTCTCTACGTTGCGGGAGCAGTTAGCTATAGTTCCACAGTATGAGCGCTTGCTCGACACGTGGTGTCAGTTTCTGGCACATATGGGTGTGCTGAGGGCGAAGGAAAATGGATGGGAGATGGTGTGTTTGCCAGAGAGTACGAGTGTAGAGAACCTTTTGCCCTCTTTGCTGCGCTCCTATCCTGCTGCTCATGCCGATTTCCTGTTACTCTCCAGCTGCGGACGGCACCTGCCGGAGATTCTCACGGGAAGGCTTGATCCACACACATTGCTCTTTTCTGAGGAGACCTTACCATACACGGAACACTTCTATGAGAGTGGCGTGACGCACAGTGAGGCGAATAGCACCTTGCAAGCGGCAGTGAAGCAGATCATCCAGCAGCTTCCCAGGACGCAACAAATACGTATCCTGGAGATTGGTGCTGGTACAGGGGGAACTACAGCGTGGCTGTTGCCTATACTGCCAGCAGATCAAACGGTGTATGTCTTGACGGATGCTTCTGAAACCGCATTGCAGCAGGCTCAGCAAAAATATCAGCAGTACCCATTTGTGCGTTATCAGTTGCTGGATATCGAGCAGGATGCGCACCAACAGGGCTTTGAGGAGCATAGCTATGATCTCATTGTGGCTGCCAATGCGTTCTATAGGTCTTCTGATCTGCAAAAAGCCTTGCGCCATAGCCTCCAGTTGCTGGCTTCCGCGGGCTTGCTGGCGCTGCTAGAAGAGACGAATCCTTTCTCTCCCTCTCAGTTGCTGATCACAGGTATACTCGCAGGCGCGGAGGGCGCCATGAATGGGACGGACGCCATAAATGTGGTCCCTACCACGGGGGCGCAATGGGTGAGCATGCTACGCACTGTGGGGTGCAGCGAGGCTACTCTGGTTTCAGCAAATCATGAGGAAGTGTCAAGCGGTCTTAGCCTGTTTCTGGCACAAGGTCCGGTACAAGAACGGGGTGCGGAGGACGCGGAGGAGGGCGCGATACATCGGGCCTCTACCGAGGGAGGCCGCAAGTGGTTGCTGTTCGCTGATGAGGATGGCATTGCGATAGCTCTGGCGGAGAAGATAAGAGCGCGGGGGGATGTAGCGCTGCTGGTGGAGAAGGGTGAGGCATATCAACGGCTAGCAACGTACCACTTTGCGGTGCGTCCCGGTTCTTTAGAGGATACGCAGCACTTGCTAGAAACTCTGAGTGCAGAGGGGCTGCTGTGTGAGCAGATGGTGTATCTGTGGGGGATGGACGCGGACGCGCTGAAGCTGGTCCCTACGACGGAACGCATGGGAAATGTTCATTTGTCAGACCCTATCGGTGGGAGCACCAATGTCGGTGAAATTGACCGTGGGGACGACGGGCGCGATAAATCAGGCCCCTACGACGGTAGGACGACGGTGGGCGTGGACGGGGCGGGCGCGATAAATCGGGCCCCTACCACGATGGACGCGGCGGGTACGGACGTGGCGGGCGCCATGAATGGGGCTCCTACGATGCAATCGATGGTTGTGACGGCATGTTGGGGAGTGGTGGCGCTCGTCCAATGTTTGGTCAAGGGCGAGTGGCATCCTCTTCCGAGGCTGTGGGTTGTGACTGGTGGAGCGCAAGGCGTTGATCTTACTGAACAGCGTACTATAGAGCAGGCACCGCTCTATGGGTTGAGCAGGGTCATCCATCATGAGCATCCAGAGGTGCAATGCACTCTGGTTGATATCGGTACACCTCGTAGGGGCCACCTTCAGGGCGCCCGTGATGGGTACAACTATGATGCGGACGTGCTTCAGGCGCTCTATGAGGAAATGCAGGCGCAGGAGGAAGAGAGCGAAGTGCTTTTGCGTGCTCGTACGCGGTATGTGAATCGTGTGCGTCGCATTGCACCTGGGTCCTATATGCAGGCTAGTGAGGTTGCGGCGCGTAAAGACCAAGCGTTCCGTCTGTACGCTACATCTCCAGGCTCTCCTGACAATCTGGTCTTACACACGATGCCGCGTCTGCAACCGGGAACGGGAGAGGTAGAAATTGCCGTAGAAGCAGCTGGGGTGAATTTCAAAGATCGTATCAACGCATTCGGGATGACGAGTAGCGAGCTGGGCGAAGAAGGCTATGCAGACGCCTCTTCTCTTGGACAAGAATGTGCGGGACGTATCACAGCGCTTGGCGAAGGAGTGACGGATTTCCAGGTGGGAGACGAGGTTATTGCCCTCGGACGGCATTGCCTGAGTTCTGTTGTCCTGACAGAGGCGGCGTTTGTGGCGCACAAACCCGCTTCTATGAGCATTGAAGAAGGCGCGACCATCCCACTTGTCTTTACGACAGCCTATTATGCTCTGCATCATCTGGCGCGTGTGCGCCCAAGAGAACGGGTGCTCATTCATGGGGCATCTGGTGGCATAGACCTAGCGGCCATTCAGATCGTCCAGCAGGCGGGTGGAGAAGTGTTTGCGACAGCAGCGAGCGAGGAGAAGCGAGCGTATCTGCGCTCATTGGGTGTACGGTATGTGCTGGATGCATGCTCACTCTCCTTTGCTGACGATATTCTCCAGATCACGCATGGCGCAGGGGTTGATATCGTGCTGAACACGATGTCAGGGGAGGCTGCGGCGAAAAGTTTGGCGCTTTTGCGACCCTTTGGGCGGTTTTTGCAGCTTGGCAAACATGATCTTCTGGCAAACAAGAAGGTAGGTCTGCGTCCCTTCCATCGCGGCTTATCCTACTTTGCTATTGATATGAATCGCCTGTGGCTTGACAATCCGGCTCTGATAGCACAGATTCTGCACGAATTGGAAGATCTTTTTGAGCGGGATGTGTATCGCCCACTGCCCTACCGTCTGTACCAGCTCTCGCAAGTAAGAGAGGCATTTAACACGATCCAGCAACCACAGCAGATTGGCAAAATTGTGGTTTCGTTCGCACACCCCTCGGCCCTAGTCTATCAAGCGCCAGAAACGCCGTCTGCGCTTTTCCGGTCCGATGCTACCTATCTGTTAATAGGAGGAGTGAGTGGCTTTGGCTTGGCAACAGCGAAGTGGATGGTTAGGAGTGGAGCACGACACTTAGTGCTGGCTGGCCTCAGTGGGGTGTCTACCCAGGAGTCAATTGAGGGCGTTGCTTTGCTCAAAGCATATGGCGCGAGTGTCGCAACTGTCAGGTTGGATGTGACGCATGAGCAGGAGGTGGCGGCGCTGATTGAGAGTCTGCGCACAAATACTCTGCCCTTACGTGGCGTGATTCATGCGGCAGCGAACTTTGATGATCGCGCAATCTTGGATCTGGACGAAGCAACCATGACAAAGGTGATGGCTCCAAAAGTGCTGGGGGCGTGGAACCTTCACAGGCAACTGGGCAAGATGCCGCTGGACTTCTTTGTGCTCTATTCCTCGGTGACTGTGCTGGTGGGAAATAATAGTCAGGGGAGTTATGTGGCGGGCAATTCCTTTATGGATGCTTTAGCGGTCTCGCGCCGAGCGCAGGGCCTGCCAGCTATGGCCGTCGAGTGGGGAGCGCTGGCGGGTGTGGGAGTGGTGGCCCAGAATAAAGAACTGAGCGAGATTCTGACGCGCAAAGGATTATATGCCTTGACTGCGGAGCAGAGCTTGAACCTGCTCGCACAAGTGCTGGGGACCGAGCGGCCACTGATCGCTATCGCCAATATAGACTGGAAGAGACTCGATGCCTTCTTACTGACGACCTCTTCGCATGCGAGATGCCTCGAACTGCTCTCTAGCGAGACCCAGGAAGCGCAAGGGCAACCAGAAGATGTGAGGACTGCTGTGCTGGCGGCGCCAGCAGAGGAGCGTCAGGCACGTCTGCAAGGGCATCTCACGGAGGCTCTGGCTAAACTGCTGGGGGTACCCTCTGCCACATTGGCTACGCAATCGGCAGGGGATCTAAACCTCGATTCGCTGATGGCGATGGAACTGCGTCATGTGCTCAGACGGGATCTAGCGGTCGATATTCCCGTGATGCAGATACTGCGTGTGCAAAGCGTTGGCGCAATGGCGAGCATGCTGGCAGAGCTTATGATGGAGAAGGTGTGACACTTTCCTGCTTGAAAGACGGGGAATGCTTCTTTCAGTGAACAAAGTGTAAATTTTGGAATTAAGTGGGCGAATTGTTAAAAATTTTGACAATTAAATGGGTGAGCAAGCGAGCAGCGAGAAACAGCCAATAAAGCCATGAGAGACAATTCACCACATTTCTTTGTACTCTTATGCCCGTTTTACCGCCCACATAATTATCAAATTTTCGCTCACGCAATTCCAAAATTTACAGGGATTTTACAACAGGAAGCCTATTTTCGCAGCAAATAGAAGGCCAAATTGAGCAGATATCTTGGTCTCCCAATGGTCATTGCCTTGCCTGTTTATCCTGGTCTCAGAGCGAGCTGACAACAAAACTGCAACTCTGGAATGCAGAGACAGGAACCTGTTTTGCTACCTATGCCAAAGCATGGAAACCCCTTATCTGGTCCCCTGATGGAACCTGCATTGCTTTCTGTAGCTATAGTAGCTATAAGCAACCCCCCCAGGACTACTATGGAGAGTACTTCCACCGGGATAGCTTCAACTTCAGTCATTGGATGGACGTAGGCATAGGCGATAAAAATCAAACGTTCCAAATATGGAAGATCGGTCAAGATCAACCCATTTCGACTTTGTCCGCCTTTAGAGGATCCACTGGAAAACTCATACCACTCGCATATACGGGTCGTTATATGCCGTATGACATTTGGCGGGAGCTACAGCCCGTTTGGTCGCCTGATAACATACATATCGCTTTTTTCCCACACTTCGATTCTGGCAGTGGATGGGTAATACCAGTCTATGAGGTTGCGACAGGAAATTTTATGACTGCCTATCCTCTACTCGATTTTTCCCCACTACAAAAAAATCCCGCTGCTCCTCTAGGAGGCGAGATAAGGAGGTGGCAACTGGAGAGCGGAAATATCATTTGGTCTCCAGATGCTACCCACATTGCTAATTACGCCATCTATGTCTGCCATGAAGCAATTCCTACGGACGGGCTGATGAAGAAACAGACGCTGCATAAGCGAGAGGGACACATTTGGGAAATTGCCACGCAAAGTGAGATTACACCCAGATCCGGTTTATCGGCTCTAGCATGGTCACCCAATAGCGATTGTGTCGCAATACCTTGGACCAAACAACGAATAGATCTAATAGAGGATGGTAGTGGTCGTAGGAAGATGCATACAACTCAAATGGTGGAAATCTGGGGGATTTCCAACAAACGTGAACTTCTTGAAGCATATGAAGGTCATACTGAGTCAATAGTGGCTTTAGCATGGTCCCCTGGCAATAAATATATTGCTTCGGTGAGTAGAGATGGGAATATACATGTCTGGGATGCTCATTCGGCGAAATGCATGTTAATACTTGAAACTCATTTATATGAAATGAATCCATACTACAAGATAACCACAACTATAGAATGGTCACCAGATGGAACGCAGCTTGCATTTATAATACCGTATGAACTGGTACAGGTCTGGCAAGTGGTTTAATACAGAGAATGACCTCCACGCAGGGGAAACGTAGTCCTGAGTCAGGGCTACAAGCCGACAGTCTTTGCGTAATATAACAAGCTGCTTTGTTGCACCTTAGAGCTACCTCTAAGTAAGAAGGAAAACTCTAAGGATTAGGACAAAAGTGCGCTGTGATAGATTTTTACACATATCCTGGGCCTACCTCAGTCTGGAAAGTACCAACGTGTATGTATCCTTAGCCCGCGAACAGATGAATAAAGAGGTACAGCAGTTTGGGTTGTAGCTTCTATGATCGACGCACCCGCAGGAGCGTAATAGCCGCCAGGCGTCCCCAATATTAGAGCATCACCCTGAATTGTCCGTAGCTAGGTGATACGTGAGTAGAGGACCACTCTCCTTGAAAACATATCTTATTTCCTCTATAGTGTCTTTCATGCCCGCGCCTTTATGGGAATAGAGCAAGGAAACGAAACCTACTATCAGCCGACCCTCGACGGACTACCAACGCCCGAACCAGAAGAAACCCAGCTTGAAAATTGCCTTGTTCTTGAAAACCCCCACTACCGAGCCACCGACAGGAGCAAAAAATGGCACTGTTCCATCTATGCCCAGCCGAGTATTTTTCAGCAAGATATAGACACGCATTTTATTGCAACCGCAACCAATGACGTAGCACTAGAAGCACGAAAAAAGAGCCTCAAAGCGGAGATCGCGCTATAATGAAAGGAGTTGTCAGCAGCCAAACCATAGCATACGCAAATGGCACAACAGAAATAATAAATAGAATTGTGCTGAGTGACATTACTATCATATCCAGAGAAAAACGTGTCAGTACGACCGTATACGAGCAGCAACAGAAACGCTCAATGTAACTGCCCTAAGTGGTATTTGTTGTAGTTAGAGCTAATGTATAATAAGCTCTGATAGAAATCTAAGCGTAAAAACGTTTCGTTACTACTGGAAGGTCTTAAGGAGAAACCATGAAGTCTCTCAAATTCTCTCGCCTTTTTCTGTATGTGTTGCTAGGGGGTTGTCTCGCGGTGTTGTTGGGAGCTTGCGGTTCTTCGGCTGGCTCAGGACCCACGACAAGTGCTGCAACGTCGCCGATAGCGACAGCAACCCAAGCCACGACTGTCCCAACAGTAACGGCAACCCCAACCCAGGCTGTCACACCGCCAGCCAAGCTGACGGTGACGATTACGTGCGGAGGGACGAAGCAGAATGGGTATGGAGTGGATGTCATCCACGGCAAAGTATGCGCTCAGACCATATCAGGAGCAACCTTGATGATCCAGGTCATCTACTGTGCTGGCAAGCCTGATCCAAGTAGTGTCCTTCAAGGGAGCGTGACAGCGGATGCCAAGGGCTTCTACCAATGGAATTGGACACCACAGCCTGACTGTAAGGGGCAACCCACTTGGTCATGGAAGGTGACAATGACTACACAACTGAACGGGCAAACAGCAAATGCAAGCGAGCAAGGCATGGCGTAACCTCCATGGTGGAAGCCTTGGAGAGAATCACCTTCAAGACTTTTGCCTATCGATATCAAATCTCTTCGATCAGTTTAAGAGTCTTCCCATGTCGCACAATCTAGCAGCATCTTGAACAATAGGGGTGACCATATTTTTTCGGGTAAAACATACTGTGATTTTCCCTAAAAAGTGGCCACGTTCGCGAAGCATATCATGGCCGCTCACTAAGACGGGAGGCAGTTTGATAGCAAGCGCACAGCATTGAAAATTGAAGGATAAAGTGCCCAAAGTCTGATTTGCGTAGCATAACGTGGCCACAAGTTCTTTTCGCGGAAAATCTCTATTTTGGATATCTCATTTTCGACTTCGTATCCAATATATGGATCAATGCGGCCAATACATGCTTCAAAATGACTCACCCTACGTAATTGCAGCATAATGTGGCCGCGAAAGTGGAAAAGGTCATGATTGGCAGTATCGGGCGAATATGTTGAGAAAGAGGAAAACGAGCACACTTCTCTCTCACTTCTGTCCTTGTGAAGCATATAACGCCGAATACGGCCAGATATTCGTGCAATTCACAGGTGTCTAGTGTGTCCACTTATAGATAAACCTATTCGTGTCAAAAAGGAGGAACATAATGTCTAAGAAGTGCATCTACAAATTGGTGTTCACTGGTAGGACATCCAAGGCTCGCTATGAGCAGGGTGCTACCGGGTGTGTGGAGGGTGCAGCATGAGCGCTAATGCGATGGAAGCCCACGCCGAGCGTCCTAAACTCAAGCGTAGGTACACGCTACTCAATTTCATCCAGGGCCAGCTCTATGGCCTATTCTTTGGACATCTCGGCAAGCTGTCGATGATTGCCCTCTACTTTATCCTGACTCAGTGGCTACAGGGTCAACATGTTGTAGCCACGATCTTTGGTCAGCGTCTTGACTTCCATCTGTGGAATGTCAAGTACATATGGGATCACCTGCTGAGCAGTGATATCTATCACGGTGGCGTCGTTCAGTGGCTGTCGACCAAGCATTGGAATGACGTCCGGCACGTCGTGCGGCCGTTCATGGAGGGTCTCATGGCTCTGCTGCTCTACCAGCAGATTGGCTTCGTTTCCCTAAAGTACGAAGAGAAGACTGAGGAATCTGAGCCAGGCATGCTCGATCGCTTCCTTATGCGCGTGCCGCTTATCTCCTCGCGGTATAAGCCGATTACCACGGCACAAGAAGTCGCGCTCCCCTTCATCGTGCTCCTACTGGGTACGTTGATTGCGATCCCGATGTTCCTGTGGGTATTGCCGTTCTTCCATGACACGCTGCATGCGGGGTGGCTTGAACCACACCTAAGCGCGCATCCCTCTCTAGCTGCTAAGCTCTATGCGGACAGCTATGACGCATTCATCATTGGTATCGTCGCGGGCTTCGCTGTAAAGCGCATCACCCGGCCGGTACTGAATGCCAATATGATGTTCTTTTGCCGTCGCTGGGTTGCGAAGGAACGCAAGCCCCACTGGTGGATGCCCCCGGGCATGCGCTCTACAATCCGGGCGCTCGATATGCGCGAGGATTCAGTTGAACACAACAAGGAGAAGCTTGTTCTCAGGGGCAGCTGGTTTGGTCCGTTTGTCATTGGCTCGACGATAGTGATTCTTATCCTCGCCGCATACGGGTACTACATCATCGTGTCCATTGCATAGTGAAGGAAGCGTAAGGAAGGCGTTTGACCTACCATCCGTCTGCCTTTCTGTAAATAATTTTATTCGATGAGCGAAAATTGGATAATTAGGTGGGCGGC
>JRHI01000551.1_pt1 | contig 39595 bp, 33 predicted proteins | sample 215371 | NCBI WGS metagenome assembly JRHI01 (sample SAMN02929681, study PRJNA255918) | sediment metagenome | biome: cave system; feature: Ice Cave; material: Sediment; isolation source: sediment from deep within a dark volcanic ice cave with no known source of... ... | reverse complement strand
TACGTTGACATCGTAGGGGTCACAGGTTCGATCCCTGTCGCGCCCACCATAATTAGCAGGCCATCGGTGTTGAGATGAAAGTCAGAAATTCGCTGAAGTCGCTGCGCTCGCGCCACCGCGCCAATCGCCTGGTGCGCCGCAAGGGTCGCGTTTACGTGATCAACAAGGTGCAGAAGCGCTTCAAGGCACGCCAGGGCTGAGCCCAGGCTGAGCTTTGTGCGGCCAAGATTTTGCCTGCTTTGACGGCTTCGGCCCGCCATCCTATGTTTTCAGGATGCGCAACGAGCACGCCTTCGCCGCAGCGGCGGCAGCCTTCCTCCTCGCCAGCCTTCTAATTTCGGGCGCGACGGCCCAGGACGTGCGGCCGCCTCCGCGCATCGGCAACGGAGCCGGTCCGGGCATCGAAACCGGTCCCGTGCCAGACGCTCAGGAAGCGCCCGGGCCGCGCTCCGCCGTTCCGGACATCCCCGACCTCCAATCTCCCGATCCCCAGGCGGACGACGGCGGCAGCGATCCGCGGCCGTCCGATCAGGCATTGCCGGGCCCCGAAATGCCCGCTCCCGTAGCACCAGGTCCAAAAGCCCCTGGGCCCGCGGCGAAAAAGAAAGCCGCCGAAGTCGCGCCCAAAGACAAGGACGCAATGCTGACCGAGCTCTATGCGCATCTCGCGAAAGCGCCCGACGCTGACCAGGCAGCCGAGATATCCAAGACCATCGAGGGGCTGTGGCTGCATTCGGGCAGCGACACGATCGGCGTGCTCATGCGCCGCGGCCTGAAGGCGGTCAACGAGCAGCGCAACGACCTCGCGCTCAAGATGTTCGATGCCGTCGTCGAGCTTGCGCCCGACTATGCGGAGGGCTGGAGCCGCCGCGCCTACGTCTACTTTCTGCAGAGCGACACCGAGCATGCCGTCGGCGACTTGCGCCGCGCGCTGGCACTCGACCCCAATCACTACAAGGCGCTCGACGGGCTCGCCCGCATTCTCCGTGACAGCGGACAGAAGAAGAGCGCGCTGCGCGCCTACCAGCAGCTCCTGCGCATCAACCCCTTCGCGGATGGGGCAAAGGAGGCAGAGAGCGCGCTTTCGGTCGAGGTCGAGGGCCAAGGCATTTAGGATTGGGCCGTCCCCGGCCCCTTTCGGCCGTGAGCGACAGTCTCAGTGCAGCTCGGCCGTCGGGGCGCCGTTCTCGTCCACAAACGCGATGCGGATCATGTTTGTCGCGCCGGGTGAGCCGAGCGGGATGCCGGCCGTGATGAGAATGCCGTCGCGCGCCTTCACGAATCCCGCATCGAAGGCGATACGGCACGCCTTGCTCACCATGTCCGTCAGGTTTGCCGGGTCCGCGGTCATCACCGACTGAACGCCCCAGGCGAGCGAAAGCCGCCGCGCCGTTGCCTCGACGGGGGTCAGCCCGATGATGGGCAGGCCCGGGCGCTCGCGCGTCACGCGAAGTGCGGTTGAGCCGGTCGCCGTGTAGCAGACGATGGCTGCGAGCTTCACCGTGTCGGCGATGGCGTGTGCCGCGGCGGCGATGGCGTCGGCGCCGGTCGGCTGCGGCGTCGTGGTCGTCGCGTGCAGGATGGCGTCGTAGCTCGGGTCCGCCTCCACCTCGATGGCGATGCGGTCGACCATCTGGATCGCCTCCAGCGGGAACTGCCCGATCGCAGATTCCGCAGACAGCATCACCGCGTCCGCGCCGTCGAACACGGCGGTCGCGACGTCGGACACCTCGGCGCGCGTCGGCACGGGGGAGGAGATCATGCTTTCGAGCATCTGCGTCGCCACGACCACCGGCTTGCCGGCGGCGCGCGCCTTGCGGGTGATCTTCTTCTGCAGGCCCGGTACCCGCTCGACCGGGATCTCCACGCCGAGGTCGCCGCGCGCGACCATGATCCCGTCGGAGGCACTAATGATGGCGTCGAGGTCGGAGATGGCCGAGGGCTTCTCGATCTTTGCGAGGATCGCCGCACGATCGCCGACGAGCTTGCGCACGTCATGCACGTCGGCTCCGCGCTGCAGGAACGACAGCGCGATCCAGTCGACGCCAATCTTCAACAGATGCGCGAGATCCGTGCGGTCCTTGGTCGTGAGCGGACCGACGGGGAGAAGCGTGTCGGGCAGGCTGATGCCCTTGCGGCTCGAGAGCGCGCCCCCGACGAGGACCTCGGCCGCAATGATGTTGGCGGTCGCTTCGATGACACGCATGCGGATCTTGCCATCGTCGAGCAGAAGCGCATGCCCAAGCGCCACCGCGGAAAAGATCTGCGGGTGCGGCAGGTGCACGCTGTCGTTGCTGCCGGGCTTCTCATCGCGCTCGAAGCGGAAGATCGAGCCGTCGTTGACGAACACGCGGCCGCCGTGAAAGTCGCCGACGCGGAACTTCGGGCCTTGCAGGTCACCGAGGATGCCAATCGGGTGGCGATGGCGCTTCGCCACCCAGCGGACGGAGTTCTGCAGAGCCCGCGCGGTCTCGTGCGAGGAGTGGCTCATGTTGATGCGGAACACGTCGACGCCGGCTAGAAAAAGGCGCTCGATCATCTCCGTTGCAGACGAGGCCGGGCCCAAGGTCGCAACCACCTTGACCCGTCTGTTACGTCTCATTTCTCGGCCGCCCCGTGATCCTGCTCTGGATCGGTGAGGCGGATGGTCCACTCCTGCGACTCGCCGGTGTCCACCTCGAAGAATCCGGTGCGCTTATAGCCGCGCTGTGGACAGTCTTGAACACCCCGGATGGCGAACGATCGGTCGGCAGTGCACATGAAGTTCTTTCCGGCCCACTCTCCCCCGCGGTCGTAGTCGAGGGCGTGGACATAGATGAAGCGGCTTGGAACCGCACCCTTTAGCAGGGTCTCGCAGGTTTGCGAGGCAATATTCCACCAGCCTTCGGTCGCCCAGCCCGTTTGGTCGCGGTAGCCGACTGCGACGCCGATGCGGCTCGATGTCGAATTGCACAGCTTGAGATCGGCGCGAGCGGCGCCTGCGGTAGCCACCGCCATCATCAGGAGTGCCCCGGCAGAGGCAAGTTGCCCCATGCCGCGCCAAAGCCGGTGTCCTCGCTCGGGCTCCACGGCATCAGCTCCGCGGCTTTTTCGCGCGCAGCGAGAGCGACGATCGAGGCGTTATCGACATGGGGTGGGGCGGGCCCGACAGGAGTGCGCTACCGGCAACCCGAGGGCGGCCGGATGAGCGGTTGTTTTCCAGGAAGTTGGCGGCATTGAGATTGCCCTATTGAGGTTGCCTTGGCGATTTGGCCAAGGAGCAGCGCGGGCAGGGCGTTTTCCGCAAGGTCAGCCGCAAGGTGGCGGCATCAGAAATCCCCCGATTTCTTCCCTGCGTGGTTTGCGCAATTGTCCCCAGACCGTCAAGTCGCCGCACCGACGCGGGTGGTTTTCGGTGGTTCGCGAAGCTATATTCGAACGCATGCCAGACGCCGCCCGGCGCGAGACCTCTCCCCTCGTCGCGCCCGAAATCACCGACAGCTATGAGATCATTCCCGGCCGCAGCGATGCCGGGCTGATCCTCACCTGCGATCACGCGGTCAACGCGCTTCCAGCCGCCTACGGAACCCTTGGGCTCGAACGCGGGGAGTTCGAGCGCCACATCGCCTACGACATCGGCGCGCTGGGCGTGACGAAGGGGATCGCGCAGGCCCTCGGCGTGCCCGCGATCTCGACGCGCTTTTCCCGGCTGCTGATCGACCCCAACCGCGGCCTCGACGATCCGACGCTAATCATGCGCATCTCGGACGGTGCCGTCGTGCCCGGCAACCGCCACCTCGACGAGGCGGAGCGGGACAAGCGGGTACGCGCCTACTACGAGCCCTATCACCTCGCGATCGACACGATGATCGAGACGTGCACGGCGGCCGGTGTGCCGCCCGTGCTGCTGTCGATCCACAGCTTCACCGATAGCTGGAAGGGCATGCCGCGCCCCTGGGACGCCGCGATCCTTTGGGACCGTGACCATCGCTTCGCCGTGCCCATGCTGGAGGCCCTGCGCGCCGAGTGTGGCGTGGTCGTCGGCGAGAACGAGCCTTACGATGGCAAGCTCGCGGGCGACTGCATGTGGCAGCACGGCACGCGGCGCGGGCTCGCGCACACGATCATCGAGGTGCGCCAGGATCTGGTCCGCACGCCTGAGGGGCAAAAAGCGTGGGCGCAGCGCATCGCCAACGCCGCGAGAGCGATTCTCGGACGCGCCGATCTGCGTGATGGGCTGCACAGCGTCCACTATTTCGGCTCGCACACGGATACCGAGGTGGCGCCCCCGTTCACTGCTGTTGCGGCAAAGAGCGCCTGACAATCAGCTCTTTTGCCGAAAACCGCGATATCCAGGGGCTTTGCGGGCGCATCCGCAAGAATCCTCTGGATCGATCGGGCGTTCGCCTTGAAGCGCCCCCGACGCGCCGCTAGCGTCCCTCACAAGTTCCATCACAGCGGGGAGAGACGGATGACGACGCTACAGGCTTCGGCGCAAAAGCAATTGCGCCAGCTCGTCGAACAGATCGAACGCTTGGAGGAGGAGAAGAAAGCGCTCGCCGGCGACCTGCGCGACAAGTTCCTCGAGGCAAAGGCGATGGGCTTCGACGTGAAAGTGCTGCGCCAGATCGTGCGCCTGCGCAAAAAGAGCGAGACCGAGCGGACGGAGGAGGAAGCCATCCTCGAGGTCTACATGCACGCGCTCGGGATGCTCGGCGACGCACCGAAGGAATCGATGATCGCCGCCGAGTGACGTGGACCAGCATCGCCTGCCTAGGCGGAAGTGAGGAGGGCGCCCCGTCCGATTCGGCGCTCGGCCGAGGCGCCCACGGCTAGAGAAGGGGGTTAACCCCAACCTCGCCGATCCGGCATGGCGAGGGGCGCGGGATCAAAGCCCGCACTACGGCTCGCCGAAGCAGCTTTGTGCCTACCATGTAGACATGGGGGTGCATAAGTTCTAATCGTTTTATGTTGGTCGTGAGATCAGAGTTTCTTATGCCTCCACACGTGACGCTGAAGCAGCTCCGCTATTTCGACGCGTTGGCCCGCGAGCAACATTTCGGCCGCGCAGCGGAGACCTGCGCGGTGACGCAGCCGGCCCTTTCCATGCAGATCCACGAGCTCGAAGACCAGCTCGGCCTTATCCTTGTCGAGCGCACGCGTGCCGGTGTGCTGCTGTCGGACAAGGGGCGCGAGATCGCCGAGCGTGCCGCCCGCATCCTCGGCGACGTGCGCGAGATGGTCGAGTTCGCGCAGCACGCCAACGAGCTACTCGCGGGTTCGCTGCGCCTAGGCGTCATCCCATCGATCGCGCCCTACATGCTGCCCCCGCTGCTGCCGCTCCTGCGCGAGGGCTATCCGGGCCTCGAGCTGTACGTGCGCGAGACGCAGACGCTGCCGCTGACGCACGAGCTGATCGAGGGCAAGCTCGACGTGCTCCTCCTCGCGCTGCCGATCGTGCACCCAGAGATCGAGACGCTGTCGCTGTTCGACGACCGCTTCCTGCTGGCGTTGCCCGCCGCGCGCCGCCTAAGCGCGCGTGTGCGCGCCACCAAGGACCTCGTCGAGCACGAACGCCTTCTCCTGCTGGAGGAAGGTCACTGCCTGCGTGACCAGGCGCTCACCTACTGCAACCTGCAGCAGGTCTCGACCGTCAACACGTTCGGCGTCTCGAGCCTGTCGACCATCGTGGAGATGGTGGCCGCAGGCTACGGCATCACGCTGTTGCCGGAGATGTGTCTCAACGTGGAGGCGCGCGGGCGCGAAATCGGGCTGACGCGCTTCGTCCAGCCCGAGCCGCACCGCACCGTCGGTCTCGCTTGGCGGGGGACGTCGCCGAGAGCGGCCGACTATCGCGAGCTGGGCCGGCTGATCAAGGTTGCGTGGTCGAAGGGTTGCGTGCCGCCGGGGCGCAAGAACCCCCGGCACAGGCGTCCGCTCACCGCTCCGTCGTCTTGACGGTGTGCGAGGCAAGGCCGTCGGGAGCAGCGCCCGCCGGAGCAGCGGTCGCGCGGCGGCTCGGGCCGAGCGATGAGGCGTCGACGGCTTCACCTCGGAACTGCTGAGCCGCGGCCACTTCGGCCGCCTGCTCGCCCGGCCGCAGGTGCAGCGGCAGAACGACAGGGCGATCGTCGAGCAGCTCGAGCGTCCGCGCGATGTCGGGGTGCACGAGCTTCACGAGCGCGGCGTCGTCGGCAGAAGGAGATTCCGTCAGCAATGGCGCAATCGGGAACGGCCGATACGAGACTTCGTCCGGGTGGTCGTCGTCGAACTCGGGCGCGGGGGCCCAGCCGTCGTTGAAGCCGGCTGCGGCTGTCACCGGAGGCGTTGGTACGCTTGCCGGCTTTGGCGCCGCTTCGAGCGAGGCCACGCGCACGGCGTCTTTTGGCGGCCCTGTATCGTCTTTGACGGTCGGGCGCAGCGGGGGCATGGCGTTGGCGGAAGCGGTCACGAGCCGGTCGAGTCCGACGCGGTCGGCGGCAGGCGGGTGCTCCTGAGGAGCCTCGGTCGATTTGAGCGCGGCGAGCGTGACAAGAGCGTTAAGCGCGCCGCGGTCGGTATCCGAAGGTGGGGCGGCAGCCGCGGCAGGCGGGTGTGGTGAGTGCCGCTGCTGCAGGGCGCTGGTCAACTGCGGCTCGGCGGGGGCAGTCGGAACAATCGCGGCGACGCGAACACCGCGGGGCTTTGCAAGTTGCGGCTCCGGCACCGCGATCGGCGGCGATGAGGCGTCCGCGATCTCGACCGCCGGTTTCGGGTGGTTGTGAAGATCAAAGAAGGTTGCGACCTCGGTCGCCGCATCCTTATGGCGCTCCTGCGCGCGGCGCACGTCGTCCTTGGTGATGGAATCGCCATCGTCAGGCTTGTGCTTGGTCTCCCCGTTGGGGAACAGCAGAGCGAGCTCGTAGCGCGGCAGGCGCGGCCAGGCGCGTACGGGGCCGGTATCAACGTGCACGAACGGCGTTCCGGACGTCGGGTAGTAGCCCACGCCGCCGACCTCACGGATCAATGCGGAATAGCGCATCTGCTTCAGGGGCACGTCGGGAAACACGGCGTCGATCGCCTTGCCCGTGATGTGTTGGCTCTGCTTGGCCTGTCCGCCGACGGTGCGGCGGAGCATCTCGTTCGTCTTCTCCGAGCGATAGCCGCAGATGATGTCGATCGGAACCTTGCTGCCGAGTTCGGTGTGCATCTCCCAGAGGAGATCGATGGTCCTCGGATCCATCTCGGTCGATTTGTTCTCGCGCCAGTCGCGCAGGAACCAGTCGAGCTTCTTCAGGGCCTCGGGGTCGTACTTGCCGTCCTTCTTGTAGGTGATGGTGATGGTCTCATCCGTGTGGATGTGATGCATCGAGATCGTGCGCGTGTTGCCGAACGTGGCGACAACCTGCGGCGCGCCCGCGCTCATCCCCAACAATGCGGCAGCCAAGCCCGCGAGGAGCCCACGTTTACGCGATACCAATGTGCACCCCGTGTCCTGACCGGCGCTCACGGATCGCTCGGCTTGGCGAGCGTCCCTCAATGCGACCGGCATTCACGTTTCCCTCAGAGTTAATCTCGAACCCTTAACGGTTGGTAACGATTGAATGCGGGCAGAAATGGGCTCGCGCGCGGCCATATCGCGGCGGTGCAAGCATCGCCGGTGCAACTCGCCCGATAGGTTAGGATTTGCGAGCGGAGAGCCTAAGTCAGAAGTCGCCGCCGAGCGCCGTCGTGAAGAAGTCGCTGATGCTCTTTATGGGGTTGCCCGAGGCATAGGACACGCTTTCGGGCGTCTGCGGCGGGGCGAGGTGGTTCGGCCCCTTGGCGATCTGGCTCCACTGGCCCTGCAGCGCCTGAGTGATGCGCTTCTCATGGCCGTACACGTCGCGAGCGGTCTGCAGCTCGCCCTTCTCGTCGACCCAGGCGGTCAGATAGGTGATGTGCACGCCTATCTTCTTGTCGATCGGCACCTCGTTGTTGTCGGGGCCAGTGGCGAGCAGCTCGGCGATCTTGGCCGCGTCCCAGCCCTTGTCCTTGTAGAGCAGGATCTCGGCCATGCGGCGCGGATTGCGCACGCGCATGCAGCCGTGGCTGAACGGCCGGCTCGCCTCGTCGAACAGGGCCTTCGTCGGCGTGTCGTGCATGTAGACGGTGTGCTTGTTGGGGAAAGCGAATTTCAACTCGCCCAGCACGTTGCTTCCGCCCGGCGGCTGATAAATGTCGTACTTGCGGATATCGACCGAGCTCCAATCGACGCTCGACGGATCAACCTCGCGCCCGTTCTGCGACAGACGCAGCCCCTGGCGGCTGAAGTACGTACCCCCGCGCGCAAGGCTCGGCCACAGCTCCACCACCTTGATCGACTCCGGCACGTTCCAGCGCGGCTTGAAGATGATGGTCTTCATCGTCTCGGAGAACACCGGCGTCTGCTTGTCGGGCAGGCCCGTGATGACGCGCTCGGTATGGATGACTGCGCCGTTCTTGACGATGCGCAGCATGAACTCGGGGATGTTGACCGTCACGTAGAGCTCGCCGAGGTCGTCGGGCATCCACCGCAGCTCCTCCATGTTGGCGAGGATCTTCTGCGGGCTGAGCACGTCCACGTCGTTTAGAGCCGCACGCGTCGCGTTGCCGACGATGCCGTCGGGCCGCATACCGTGCTCCTTCTGGAAGGCCATGACTGCGGCCTTCAGCCCGTCATCGTAGAAGGTCTCGTCGGCGGGCTTGTCGGTGGCGGCAGGAAGCGGCACTTGCAAGCGCTTGCGCAGCAGGGCGACCTGCGCGTCGCGTTTCCCGGGCGCGATGTGGCCGCCGTCGGGGATACGGACAACGGCCGGTGCCGCGGCCCCGGCGCGCAGCTCGAGATACTTCTGGCGCAGCTTCTCGAACTGCGGATGCTTCGGGTGCAGGCCGCGCAAGTAGGCGGCGGGCTCGCCGGCTGCCGCGAGCTTCTCGACCACATCCTTGGCGTCGATAAGCTGCGGCTTGCGATCGAGATAGGAGCTGAGCTGGGTTGCCGGATCGGTGATGCGGCCCCCGCGCGCATAGCGCGCATACTTCAGTGCCGTCAGCGACAGGGTCACCTCGGCGTCAGCCAGCGCTTCGACGCTCGGCGCGGCAGCAACTGTTGGAACGGCAAAGTCCTTGGCCTCGAGGCCCCAATCGTCGGCCTTGCTGAACTCAGCGACGATGGCCGCGGCCTTGTCGTTCAGCGCGCCGTTGGAGATCCACAGCGGCGCGTAGATGCGCGTCGCGTAAAACGCTGCCAGCGCGGCGCGGTCCTGTACGACGCCGTCATCGGGGCGCAACTTGGTGGCAGCCGTCAGTTTCTGCTGTAGCGCGATGCCGAGCGCATCTTGAGGTGCCGGTGCGGGCGCAACGGGAGGAGCGGCGGCGGGAAGCGTCTCGGCGGCGGCAACGCGCGCCGGCGGAGCGGGCTTCTTCGCCTCGGCAACCGCCACGAAACCGGTGCTCGAAGCGAGACCGAGAGCCAGCACACACCAACGCAACATACGCATTCTCCATGCTTGCAGGGTCGGCACGCTATCCGAGCAACGATGTTGCCGCCACCGCGGGCATCGGTCGTGACCGTTCGTGACAGCAACCTGCAAGAGGACTGTTGCGCAATTGCGACGGGCCGTGTCTGCTATCCTGGAATTCGACCCTCTGAAACAAAAACGCCGCGTCACCCATGGGCGACGCGGCGCATTTCGGTTCGCCGGCTAGGCACCGTCTCAGGCGCGGGGCTCGAGCCCGTACTCCTGCATCTTGCGATAGAGCGTCGAGCGGCCTATCTTGAGCCGCTTCGCGACCTCCGTCATGTGTCCGCGGTAGCGGCCGAGCGCCAGGCGGATCATGTCCGCCTCGATCTCGTCGAGGGGACGGATCTCGCCCGCGTCGGTGACCACGGGAATGCCGAGCGCGCTGTCGCCGCCTCCGTTCCGGATCTCTATCGTCTGCGGGATGATGTCCTCGGCGCCGAGCAGGGCCCGGCCCTTGAACGCCATCTGCTTGAGGGAGGGCGCGGGCGGCGGCTGCACCACGTCGTAGCCGGTGACGTGGGCGGCAATCTGCGGGAACTCCGCAACCGTGAGCTCCGGGCCATCGCAAAGTACGACGGCGCGGAACACCGCGTTCTCGAGCTGGCGCACGTTGCCCGGCCACGGATAGCTCTTCAGGAGCCGAAGCGCGTCGTCCGCGATGCCGCTGATGCGCTTGCCTTCCTCGGCGCCAAAGCGCGCCATGAAGTGCTGCACCAGCTCCGGCACGTCCCCGATGCGCTCGCGCAGCGGCGGCACCCAGATCGGGAACACGTTCATGCGGTAGTAGAGGTCCTCACGGAACTTACCCTCGCGCACGAGCTGGATCATGTTGCGGTTGGTCGCCGAGATGAGGCGGAAGTCGATCCTGATCGGCCGCTTCGAGCCAACGGGGTCGATCTCGCCATCCTGCAGCGCGCGCAAGAGCTTCACTTGTGCGTCGAGCGGCAGCTCGCCGATCTCGTCAAGGAACAGCGTGCCGCCGTCGGCCTCCTGGAACTTGCCGACGCGCTTGTCGACGGCGCCGGTGAAGGAGCCCTTCTCGTGGCCGAAGAGCACGCTTTCAACAAGGTTCTCGGGGATGGCGCCGCAGTTGACGACGATGAACGGCTTGCCGGCGCGATCGCTCTCGCCCTGGACGGCGCGGGCAATCAACTCCTTGCCGACGCCCGACTCGCCCTCGATCAGCACGGGGATGTTGGAGGCGGCGGCGCGCTTGCCGAGCGCGATCACGCGCTCCATGCCATCGCCGCGGATGATGAGATCGGCGAAGGTGAGCGTGCCCTGCACCTTCTTCTTGATTCGGCTGATCTCACCAGCGAGCGCCTCGATCTTGAGTGCGCTCTTGATGGAGACCTCGAGGCGCTCCGGCGAAGCGGGCTTCACCACGAAATCGACGGCGCCGGCGCGCATGGCGTTGATGGCGGCGTCGATCGAGCCGTGCGCGGTTTGCACGATGATGGGGGGCACTCCCGGCTTGCCGTTGAGCTTGTCGAGCACCGCCATGCCGTCGACCCCGTCCATGACGAGATCGAGGAGCACGAGGCCGATATCGGCCCCCGCCGGCCCGTCGAGGATCTGTAAGGCTTGCTCGCCGGAGCTGGCGCTTTTGGTATCGAAGCCTAGCCGCTTGACTGTTTCTTCGAGGATGCGGCGCTGGGCGGGATCGTCATCGACGATTAGGAGACTCTTGACCATATGGCACTCGAACTCAACCTCACCGACCCTGAACTGGTGGTTCCAAGTCCGAATGCTTCGGAAAAGGACAGTCGGCCACCAGCAGGTCACTCAACAGAGACGAGATTGCCCAACATGGGTAAATAAGGCGTTGCGAGAGGGCTCAGGTTGAGCCTTTTTTGGGCAGAAGCCCCGCCTTGGGGCGAAATTGGCGTTGCTTTGACGCCGTGCCATCCCCAGGTTAACGACCTGCCCCACCTGCGATCCGGAGACTTTTTCGATGCGAACTGACACGCGCGGCTTGCCCCGCTTGCCTACAGCCCACCAGCAGCACGGGGCGGGAAATGGAGCAGCGGCCGAGCTCGGCACCTTGCCCGAATGGACGCTCGCCGATCTCTATACCGCGCTCGACGCGCCTGAGGTCGCTCGCGATCTGGAGAAGGCAGCGGCTGAAGCCCGACGCATCAAGGAGGCCTATCGCGGCAAGCTCGCCCACCTCGACGCCGACGGGCTCGCCTCCGCGATCGAGGAGTTCGAGCGCCTCGTCGAGGTTATGGGCCGGCTCGGGTCGTTTGCCGGGCTCAACTATGCCGCCGACCAGTCGGACCAGACGCTAGCCAAGTTCTATGGCGACATCTCCGAAAAGCTCACGGCGATTTCCACCGACATCATCTTCTTCGACCTGGAGCTGAACCAGATCGAGGATCAGCGCATGGTGGAAGCGCTCAAGAACCCGCGGCTCGCCCGCTACAAGCCGTGGATCGAGAACGTCCGCAAGGAGAAGCCCTACCAGCTCGAGGAGACGCTGGAGCGGCTTTTCCACGAAAAGAGCCAGACCTCCAACTCCTCCTGGGACCGCCTGTTCAGCGAGACGATGACGGCGCTGCGCTTTCCTGTCGAGGGCGCGCCGGAGCCGCTGCCGCTGGAGCTCACGCTCAACCTGCTTTCCGACCCGAAGGAGGAGAAGCGCAGGGCCGCGGCGGAAGCGCTGGCCAAGGTGTTCAAGGACAACGTCCGCCTGTTTGCGCTCATCACCAACACGCTTGCGAAGGACAAGGAGATCTCCGACCGCTGGCGTGGATTCAAGGACGTTGCCGACAACCGCCACCTTGCCAACCGCGTCGAGGCCCCCGTCGTCGACGCGCTGGTGAAGAGCGTGCGCGACGCCTACCCGCGCCTTTCGCATCGCTACTACAAGATGAAGGCGAAGTGGCTTGGCAAGGAGCGGCTAGCACACTGGGACCGCAACGCGCCGCTGCCCGATAAGCCCGAGCGAACGTTCTCCTGGACGGATGCGCGCTCGCTCGTTCTCGGCGCCTACGGTGCGTTTGCACCCGAGATGGCGAACGTCGCCAAGGAGTTTTTCGACAAGCGCTGGATCGATGCCTCGATCCGGCCCGGCAAGGCGCCGGGCGCGTTCTCGGCTTCGACCGTCCCCTCGGTGCACCCCTACGTTTTGCTCAACTACCTCGGCAAGCCGCGCGATGTGATGACGCTCGCGCACGAGCTCGGCCACGGCGTGCACCAGATGCTGGCGCGCCCGCAGGGTGCGCTGATGGCACCGACGCCGCTGACGCTGGCGGAGACCGCCTCCGTGTTCGGCGAAATGCTGACATTCAAAGCGCTACTCAAGGAGATCCGCGACCCCAAGGAGCGCAAGGCGTTCCTCGCCGGCAAGGTCGAGGACATGCTCAACACGGTGGTACGCCAGATCGCGTTCTACACCTTCGAGCGCAAGGTGCACGAGGCGCGCCGGCAAGGCGAGCTGACGCCCGACCAGCTCAACGCCATATGGCTCGAGGTGCAGACCGAAAGCCTAGGCCCGGGCGTCGAGCTGAAACCCGGCTACGAGGTGTTCTGGACCTACGTGCCGCACTTCATACACTCGCCGTTCTACGTCTATGCCTACGCGTTCGGGGACTGCCTCGTGAACTCGCTCTATGGCCTCTACGAGGAGGCGCACCCGGGCTTCGTGGGCAAGTATTTCGATATGCTCAAAGCCGGCGGCACGAAGCACCACTCCGAGCTCCTGGCACCGTTCGGGCTCGATGCGTCCAGGCCCGAGTTCTGGCAGAAGGGGCTCAAGGTCATCGAGGGCATGATCGACGAGCTGGAGCGGGTCGACGCGGCGGTCTGAAAGGTGCGCGGCAGCATCGAGTTGTCGCGGGGACAGAATAACGTTGCCTGCCGGCCGCTCGGGGGCCCAAGTCCTTGTCCCCGCTCCAGACTCAGCGGGCATTGTCAAGAACGCGAAGCGGGGGGCTGAGCGAATTAGGGGGTTTCCCTCGGGCGCCATTACTGGGTACAAGCGCGCGCCATTGCTGCACTGCAGCCAGCTCAACATGAGGTGCCATGGTGGCACAATCGCAGTTGGCGAAGGGCTTCGAGCAGCCCGACGACACTCTCGACAAGCATTTTTGGCCTCTCGTCGTCGGTTCCGTCGGCGTCGTCTACGGTGACATCGGCACGAGCCCGCTCTACGCCTTCCACGAAGCAATCATCGCGGCCAAGGCCTCGAGCTTTGCCGGCCGCGAAGCCGTGTTCGGCGTGCTCTCGCTCATCCTCTGGGCACTGTTGCTCATCGTCACGCTCAAGTACGTCATCATTCTGTTGCGCGCCGACAACCACGGCGAAGGCGGCACCTTCGCGCTCATGGCGCTCGGTCAGTCCGTAGCAAAGCGCAGTGCGCCCGTTCTCTTGGGGCTCGGCATCGCGGGCGCCTCGTTCTTCTACGGCGATGCCGTGATCACGCCGGCGATTTCAGTTTTGTCTGCCGTGGAAGGTTTGAAGCTCGTCTCGCCGGCGTTCGCAGACATAGTCCTACCGCTCGCTGCCGTGATTCTGATTTGCCTGTTTGCTGCTCAATCGCGCGGCACGGCGGCAGTGGCTACCCTGTTCGGGCCGATTATGGTCATCTGGTTTGCCGTAATCACGGTTGGCGGCCTCGTCCATGTGGTCGCCAATCCCGACGTGCTCGTCGCCGTCAATCCCTGGTACGGCATCCGCTTCCTCGTGAGCCACGGTCTTGTCGGGCTCACCGTTCTCGGTCTCGTCTTCCTGGCGGTCACGGGCGCGGAGGCGCTCTACGCCGATCTCGGTCACTTCGGCCGCAAGCCGATCCAGATCGCTTGGTTCGCGGTCGTGCTACCCTCGCTGATCATCAATTACTTCGGCCAGGGCGCACTAGTCCTTGCGCGTCCCGAGGCGATCGAGAACCCGTTCTATCTCCTCTATCCTGAGTGGGCGCTCGTTCCCATGGTCATCCTCGCGACGCTCGCCACCATCATCGCCAGCCAGGCGGTGATCACCGGCGCTTTCTCGCTAACACGCCAGGCGATCCAGCTCGGCTTGTTGCCTCGCTTCGGCATCACGCACACATCCGAATCCGTCTCCGGGCAGATCTACATGCCGCGCGTGAACTGGATTCTGCTCGTAGCCGTCATGCTGATGGTGCTGTTGTTTAAGAACTCGAGCAGTCTGGCCTCTGCGTACGGTGTTGCCGTCACGGCACAGATGATCATCGCGTCGCTCATGGCATTTTTCGTCATCTGGCGGATGTGGGGATGGAAGCTCTGGCAGGTCCTTGTCCTGATCGTGCCGCTCCTCCTCGTCGAGCAGGCGTTTTTCGCGGCGAACATGCTGAAGCTTTTCGAGGGCGCCTGGGTCCCTCTGCTGATGGCTAGCTGCGTCGCTCTCCTGATCGTCACTTGGGTCAGAGGCTCACGCCTCCTCACCAAGCAGACGCGCAAGAACGAGGCCGATCTCGACTGGCTCCTGCGCAAGCTCGAGGCGAAGCCCCCTCACCGCGTACCGGGCACGGCGGTATTCTTCACCGGCGACCCCACTGCCGCGCCGACGGCCCTCATGCACAACCTGAAGCACAACCGCGTGCTGCACGAGCGCAACATCATCCTCTCGATCAAGACCGAGGACACCCCACGCGTGCCGCGCTACGAGCGCGTGACCGTCGATCGCGTCAGCGACACGTTCATCCGGGTGATCGCCCGCTACGGCTTCATGGAGACGCCGAGCGTGCCCAAGATCTTCGATCAGTGCCGGCGCAAGGACCTCAACGTCGACATCAGCGCCACCTCGTTCTTCCTGTCGCGCCGCAACTTGAAGGTGACGCCCAAGTCGGAGATGCCCGGCTGGCAGGACCGCCTGTTTGTGGCGCTCGCCCGCAGCGCCCAGGACGCGACGACTTACTTCCAGATACCGACCGATCGCGTCGTCGAGGTCGGCACTCAGGTCGCGGTCTAAGACGCGGCTACCTTGCGCGGCTGACGGCACCCCCCGATATGCCCAGAGCGCCACGAGCGCGGGCGTTCCCCCGGGAAATTCAGCGATGGCGAACGAGGAGAACAGGTTTTCAGCGCGGGCCGCGCGCTACGTCCGCGTCGGCACCAACGTCGGCGCCGTTGCCGCGCGCGTCGCCGGCGGCCGGCTGCTGGGGCGCGACTACGACCCTGCGCGTGCGGCGGCCGATCTCGCGGCGACACTCGGCGGCCTGAAAGGCCCGCTGATGAAGGTCGCGCAATTTCTCTCGACCATCCCCGAGGCGCTGCCGGCCGAATACGCGCGTGAGCTCATGCAGCTTCAGTCCGCGGCTCCCTCGATGGGACCGGCCTTCGTGAAGCGGCGGCTTGCCGCGGAGCTGGGGCCCGACTGGGCGGCGCGTTTCAAGAGCTTCGAAATGGAGGCCGCGGCGTCGGCCTCGCTCGGCCAGGTGCACCGGGCGGTCGCGCACGATGGCCGCCGCCTCGCGGTCAAGCTGCAGTATCCGGACATGCCGTCGGCGGTGGAAGCCGATCTCACGCAACTCAAGGCCATCTTCGCCATCCACGCGCGCATGGACCCCGGCGTCGCGACGGGCGAGATCCAGAAAGAGATTGCGGCGCGCCTGCGTGAGGAGCTCGACTACGAGCTGGAAGCGCGCCACATGCGCCTCTACCGCACCATCTTCGCGAGCGATGAGCGCATTCGCGTGCCCGACGTCCTTCCCGAGCTGTCGACGAAGCGCCTCCTCACCATGACGTGGCTCGAGGGCCGCAAGCTGCTCGACTACAAGCCGGCACCGCTCGAGGACCGCAATGCGATAGCGCGCGCGATGTTCCGCGCCTGGTGGTTCCCCTTCAGCCATTACGGCGTCATCCACGGCGATCCGCACCTCGGCAACTACACTATTTTCGATGCGAGTGACGGAGACAGTCCACGCCAGACAACTGTGGGCCACGCCGCCGGGATCAACCTGCTCGACTACGGCTGCATCCGCAGCTTCCATCCCTCGTTCGTCCAGGGCGTCATCGACCTCTACAATGGCCTGCTTACCGGCAACCGCGACCTCGTCGTGCACGCCTACGAAACCTGGGGCTTCCGCGGGCTCTCGGCCGAGTTGATCGAGGCCTTGAATATCTGGGCGCGTTTCATCTACGGCCCGCTGCTCGACGACCGCGAGCGCGCCATCGACGAGGGCACCACGCCGGCCGAGTACGGGCGCAAGGAGGCCCATCGCGTGCACAAGATCTTGCGCGAGAAGGGACCGGTGACGGTGCCGCGCGAGTTCGTGTTCATGGATCGCGCTGCGATCGGGCTCGGCGGCGTGTTCCTGCACCTCGACGCGCGGCAGAACTGGTATCGCCTGTTCAACGAGACGATCGAGGGGTTCAGGCTCGCCGAGGTCGAGGCGCGCCAACGCGCGGCCTTCACCGCTGCCGGCGTGCCGTTGCCCGAGGTTAGCACGTAGTCTTGATCCGCGTCAGCTCATCCACCAACAGCGGACCCACTGAAGGGCATCTGAATTCGGCGGGCCAGGCCAGAGGAGACATTGGGACTTCAGTTCAACCGCTCAACTTTGGCGGCCATGTCGGGAATGAGCCTCACCCTGTACGAGGCGTTGTCGCATTTGAGAACCCAGGCGGCTTCATCCGGCTTAGAGAGCTTCTGATCCCTCTCGGCGCTCAGCGCTTTGTTGCAGATATATCCTTGGTCGCGGATCTGTGCCGCAAGGATCTCCGCGGGCACCTCCTCGACAGCGAGTGCGGGCAAGAGCGCAAACGAAATGAAATCGCGCCGAGCGCCATTTTACCTGGAAGCTTTTTCATTTCTTATGCTCCGGGTGGACTGTCAGCAGAGTCCCATTAACCATGCAGTCGACTCGCGGTCGAATAAGTTCGTACACCGATGTTCATTCCCAAGTCTCGCAATTGGAGATAGAACATCGGGCGACTTCCGGGAAAGCGGAAGAATAGACGGACGGGCATCTACCTCGAACGGTTAGGAGGTATCGAACGCGTCCTCTTTGATCCTCAAGCTACCGATGCAATTGGCGGCGAGCGCTGCCCTTCTTGCCATGCCGCTATCCGCCCCCGCAGTGGCCCAAGGAGCCCAACCCAACATTCTTCATCATGGGCGACGACATCGGCTTTATGCAGCCGAGCATCTATCACCGCGGCCTCGCGGTGGGCGAAACGCCCAACATCGACCGCATCGGCAATGATGGTGCGATCTTCATGACCTATTATGCCGAGCAGAGCTGCACGGCGGGGCGCAATGCGTTCTTCACCGGCATGCATCCGCTGCGGACCGGCATGATCCCGCCCCAGCTCCCTGGCAGCCCTTCCTATTTGCGACCGGGCACTCCGGCGCTCGCATGGTTCCTGCGTGATCTCGGCTACAACACCGGCGAGTCGGCAAGAACCACCTCGGTGACCACACGGACGCTCTGCCGACCGCGCACGGCTTCCACGAATTCTGGGGCTATCTCTATCACCTCGACGCGATGCAAGGGGTAAGCTTCCCCGACATCAACAAGACGCCGACCGAGCAGACCGTGGCTCCGCCATGCAAAAACACGCCCATCCCCGGCCTACCTGAGGTTCCTGGCGCCGTCGATCCCCAGACGACGCCTTGCCTGACACCTCCGCGTCCGGTGCTGTGGTGCAAGTCCTCCGACGGGACAGCGGCGAACCAGACCTGCAAGGACGAGGGTCCGTTGACCTTAGAGCGGTCGAAAACGGTGGACGAGGAGATTTCGGCCAAGGTGATCGACTTCCTCGATCGCAACGACCCCAAGAAGACCAACAAGCCCTTCTTCGTCTGGTACAACCCAGCCCGCATGCACATCACGACCGTGCTGTCGGACAAGTACATGGACATGGTGGGCGAGAAGGGCGGTAAGGACTGGGGCGTCAACGAAGCCGGCATGAAGCAGATGGACGACAACATCGGCTACGTCCTGAAAAAGCTGGAGGACATGGGCCAGCTCGACAACACGATCATCGCCTTCACGACCGACAACGGTGCCGAGGTCATCACTTACCCGGACGGCGGCACCACGCCCTTCCAGGGCGGCAAACTGACCACCTGGGAAGGCGGCATGCGCGCTCCGCTGGTCGTTCGTTGGCCGGGCCACATCAAACCGGGCACGATCAAGAATGACATCTTCTCGTCGCTCGACTGGCTACCCACGTTCGTTGAAATTGCCGGCGGTGCCAAGGGCAACGAATTGAAGAAGCAGATCGAGAAGGGTGCCTATCCCGGCATCGTCAAGACCACCCTCGATGGTGTCAACCAGATCGACTATCTCACTGGCAAATCCGACAAGTCGGCGCGTGATACCTTCTTCTACTATTCAGGCAAGGACCCGTCGGCGGTCCGATACAAGAACTGGAAGATCTACTTCACGATGGTGCCACAGGCACCGGAAGGCTTTATCGGGGGTGCGCTCCCCTATCACTGGGCTCAAGTCGCCAACATCAAGCGCGATCCCTTCGAGACCTCAGTGGGTGATCGGGCGAAGACGTTTTTTGGTATGGGCGGCGCACTCGCTGGACCGGTCACCGCCTACGTCTATGACTGGAACATGCTGCCCATCGGCCAAGCGCTGTGGCTGAAGGAACTCGAAACCTACAAGGAGTTCCCGCCGATGCAGGATCCGGCGAGCTATAACCTCGATCAGGTGATGAACCAGCTCAAAAAGGCTCCGCCCACCCCGAGCCAGTGACGTAATCAACGGGCGTCCAAACTGTCAGGACGCCCGTTTCCCTTCAAAGTAGAGGGTCGGCTGGATACCTGATGCGGGGATATCCAATCGCGCCTTCCTCCGGACACCAAGGTCGGCACCATTTCGGCGGTTCCTCAAGTCAGCAGCGCCGGCGTGAGCCCGAGCGCACCAACCGCAAGCCCGGCGGCGATGCCGCGAGCGACGACCTTGCCGAACCCGATGCCGCCCACGGCCATCGCAAGCACGATCTTGGATACGCTGTTTGCCACCACCGCCACGAGGATCGCCCACACCGCGCTCGCGGGTGCGAGCCCCTGAGGCGCGAGCCGGGCGAGCGAGATGGTGATGGCGTCGACGTCGACGAGGCCCGAGACCGCGGCAAGCGTGATCGCCCCCTCCGATCCCGCCCAGGCAGAGAGCAGCTTCGTTGCCGCCATGATGACGGCGAGGAGCGCGCCGAACTCGAGCACGACGCGCAGCTCGAACGGATTCTGCAGCGAGATGGGCTTTCCGACCGGGCAATCCTCACGCCCCCAGTTGGCGAGGTAGCCGGCAATACCGGCGAGCGCGAGCGCGGCGAGGAGCAGCGGCAGCGCCAGCGACGGGAGCAGCGCGACGTTGATGATGCCGACGATAACAAGGACGCGCAGCATCATGACGGCTCCTGCGGCAAGGACGCCCGCCGCAAAGATGTTGCCGCGCTCGCCGTCGGCGCGCGCGAGCCGCGCCATGTTGAGCGTCACCGCCGTCGACGACACGAGCCCGCCGGCAAGCCCGGAGAGCAGCACGCCGATCGACGGCCCGGCGAGGCGGATTGCGATGTACCCGACAAACGACAGCGCGCGATGAGAATGGTCAGCAGCCAGATCTCGTGCGGATTGACGGGAAAAGCGGGGCTGAGCTCGCGGTCGGGCAGGAGCGGCAGCAGGATCACGGTCATCGCGGCGAGGATCAGGCCGGCGCGCAGCTCCTCCCACGTCAGCCTTTTCACCCATTCGTGCAGTACGGCTTTGAGCGCGAGCAACAGGGCCGCGGCAACGCCTGCTGCGGCGGCTGCCGTCTTGTCGCCCATCACCGCGAGCGCGCCGAGGGCGAACGCCAGCATGGCCGCGACGACGGTCGTGGCGCAAAAGGTCTTCTCGTGCACCATTTCGCGGTAGCGGAAGAGTGCGACTGTCCCCGTGAAGGCGGTGAACGCAAGGGCGAGCGCGATCACGCCGGCCTGGCCGGCATTCAACGCAAGCGCCCCCCAGATGCCGCCGAGCAGCCCTGAAAGCGCGAGCGTGCGTAGGCCCGCGGCTCGCTCCCCCTCGGCCTCTCCGCGCTGCTTCCAGCCACGCTCGATTCCGATCACGAGGCCGATAGCGAGCGCGACCGCCAATCGCCCGACGAGCTCGAATGTGTCCACGTCCTACTCGCCCCCGGCCTATGACGTCTCGTCTTCCAAGTCAGACTAGCCATATCGCCAATCAATTGGCGTCCCCTCAAGCCGAAGGGGCAAATGTCACACATGGTCAAGGCGATGGCGCTGCTGCCTCTGTCGCGGCCTGATCGGCTTGATAGACGGCGCCTGTTGCGGTACGACAGCCCAAACGGGAATTCGGGAAACCCAAGGAGGGGACAGTGGCGATCGATCTTTCCGGCGGCAGCTCGCACATGGACTACACCGAGCACGGCCGCATGTATGGTCAGTTTCTTCTGTTCACGAAGATTGCGATCGTCTTTCTTGTCCTGCTTCTGGCCGGGATGGGCTATTTCCTGACCTAAGGTCTTGCGCCCCGCGACGGAGCTAGGCGAGCTGTCCGTGACGGCGCGCCGGGCAGTCGACTGAAAATCCTCCGCTCAACTGGAAGTGTTCATGGTCACCATAGCTGTAACGGCGGAGGCGACGGACGAACCGCGCGTCGCGATCTCGCCCGAGACGGCCAAGAAGCTCGTGGGGCTCGGCGCTCATGTGAAGGTCCAGTCGGGCGCCGGTCTGCGCTCGCGCTTTTCCGATGATGTGTTGCGTGCCCAGGGCGCCGAGATCGTGCCGACGGCGGCGGATGCGCTGCGCGACGCCGACATTCTCTTGAAAGTGCGCCGCCCGAGCGCGGACGAGGTGAGGGCCCTGAAGCCGGGCGCGCTCGTCATCGCCATGCTCGATCCCTCCGGCGACCGCGCCGGTCTTGAGGCCCTGGCGGCTTCGAACGCTTCGCTCTTCACCATGGAGTTCATGCCGCGCATCACGCGCGCCCAATCCATGGACGTGCTCTCGAGCCAGGCGAACCTCGCCGGCTACAAGGCCGTCGTGGACGCTGCGGCCATGTTCGAGCAGGCAATGCCGATGATGATGACGGCGGCGGGCACGGTTCCCGCCGCAAAAGTTTTCATCATGGGCGTGGGCGTCGCCGGCCTGCAGGCGATCGCCACGGCGCGCCGCCTCGGGGCCCAGGTTTCCGCCACCGACGTGCGACCCGCCACCAAGGAGCAGGTCGCATCGCTCGGCGCCAAGTTCGTCGCCGTTGAGGACGAGGAATTCAAACAGGCGCAGACGGCGGCCGGCTACGCCAAGCCGATGTCGGCCGATTACCAGAAGAAGCAGGCCGAGCTCGTCGCCTCTCACATCAAGAACCAGGACATCGTGGTGACGACGGCGCTGATCCCCGGCCGGCCGGCGCCCAAGCTCATCTCGCGCGCCATGATCGAGAGCATGAAGCCCGGCGCCGTCATCGTCGACCTCGCGGCCGAGCGCGGCGGCAACACCGAGCTCACCGAGCCCGGCAAGACCGCCACCACGCCCAACGGCGTGCGCATCTTTGCCCCGCTCAATCTCGCAGGCGAGGTTCCGGTCAACGCCTCGAGCCTCTACGCCAAGAACCTCTACACCTTCCTCGAGACCATGATCGACAAGAAGGACAAGACCTTGAAGGTCAACTGGGACGACGAGATCGTCAAAGGCACGCTTGTCGCCAAGGACGGGAAGATCGTCCACCCCAACCTGACGCAATCACCTGCTTAGGACGCTCCGATGATGAGTAAGCCGCCGCTCCAGGCATTCGACAAAACACCCTCTCCCCGGCGGGGAGAGGGGAAGTGGAGCGCTCGGATAGGTGCGCTGGCCGCTACGGTCGTGATCTCTACGACGCCCGCGTTCGCGGCCGGTATCGGTGGCGCGATCGAGCCCGTCATCTACGAGCTCATGGTGTTCGCGATGGCGATCTTCGTCGGCTATTACGTGGTCTGGAGCGTGACGCCGGCGCTGCACACGCCGCTCATGTCCGTCACCAACGCCATCTCCTCCGTCATCGTCGTCGGCGCGCTGCTGGCGGTTGCGGTCGAGCATGGCGGCATGGACAGCTTTGCGAACTTCGACGGCAGCCTCGCCTCCAAGATCTTCGGCCTGCTCGCCTTGGCGATGGTCGCCGTCAACATCTTCGGCGGCTTCCTGGTCACGCAGCGCATGCTCTCAATGTACAAGAAGAAGGGCGACAAACGGTGAGCACTCGTTCGATCGCCCACGGGGAAAGCCTGTCATGTTGACACCCAACCTCGTCGCCCTGCTGTACCTTGCCGCGGGCGTGCTCTTCATCCTCGCCCTGCGCGGGCTCTCGAGCCCGGCGACCTCGCGGCGCGGCAACTATTCCGGCATGCTCGGCATGGCGATCGCCATGGGCACGACGCTCGCGGTCGCGAACCCGCAAATCCCGATGACCTGGTACCTGATCGCAGGCGGGCTCGGCGTCGGCGGTGCCGTCGGCGCGGTCACGGCGCGACGCATCCCCATGACGATGATGCCGGAGCTCGTCGCGGCGTTCCACTCGCTCGTCGGCCTCGCCGCGGTGTGGGTGGCCGCGGCTGCGCTCTATGCGCCCGATTCGTTCGGCATCGGCGAGCCCGGCGCCATACACTTCGCGAGCCTCATCGAGATGTCGCTCGGTGTCGCCATCGGAGCCATCACCTTCACCGGCTCCGTCATCGCGTTTGCCAAGCTGTCGGGCCGCATGTCGGGCAAGCCGATCATCCTGCCCTTACGCCACGTCATCAATCTGGCGCTGTTCGGCCTGCTCGTGTGGCTGATCTACACGTTCTGCCTGTCGGGCGGCGCGGCGTGGTTGTTCTGGGCCATCACGCTGACGGCGATGCTGTTCGGCATCCTCATCATCATCCCCATCGGCGGCGCCGACATGCCCGTCGTCATATCGATGCTCAACTCGTACTCGGGCTGGGCGGCGGCCGGCATCGGCTTCACGCTGTCGAACATCGCGCTCATCGTCACCGGCGCGCTCGTCGGCTCCTCGGGCGCCATCCTGTCCTACATCATGTGCAAGGGCATGAACCGCTCGTTCATCTCCGTCATCCTCGGCGGCTTCGGCGGCGAGGTGGCGGGCCCGGCGGGCGGGGCTGAGCAGAAGCCCGTGAAGCTCGGCTCGGCGGAGGACGCGGCCTACGTGATGAAAAACGCGGCGAGGGTGATCATCGTGCCGGGGTATGGCATGGCGGTGGCGCAGGCGCAGCATGCTCTTCGTGAGATGGGCGACCAGCTCAAGAAGGCCGGCGTCGAGGTCAAGTACGCGATCCATCCGGTGGCAGGGCGTATGCCGGGCCACATGAACGTGCTGCTGGCGGAAGCGAATGTGCCCTACGACGAGGTGTTCGAGCTCGAGGACATCAACTCGGAGATGCCGCAGGCCGACGTCGTTTACGTCATCGGCGCCAACGACGTCGTCAATCCGGCGGCAGAGACGGACAAGACCTCGCCCATCTACGGCATGCCGGTGCTGCAGGCGTGGAAGGCCGGCACCGTGCTGTTCAACAAGCGCTCGCTCGCGTCCGGCTATGCCGGCATCGACAACCCGCTCTTCTACAACGACAACACCGTGATGGTGCTGGGCGATGCCAAGAAGATGACGGAAGAGATCGTGAAAGCACTGGCGCACTGACGGTGCGGCGGCGCAAACGCATCCTCGATTGGTTGCGGCACTTACAAATACCCGCTTGCATACTCCTGACTTGCGCATCGGCTGCTCCCTGCCCTGCCGCAGAAGGGTTCTTCACGGACGGAGCGCCGCCGGCCGTCCGTGCCGTCTGGCCGTCGGTCTACGCCTTTGTCTGCGAGAGCCGGACGAGTTCCTACACCGCCACGGCGTTCCTGCTGAAAAAGCAGATCCGCGGGCAACGCGTGGACTACTATTTCATGACCGCGGGGCATGCGATCGACGACTGCAAGCAGCCGCGCCGCTACCTCGCCGAGAACCTCAACCAGCGGCCTTTTGAGAGCGACGGGATCACGCTAGCGATGCCACTGCCGCGGCTCGAACCGGTCGAGCGCGTCTATCTCGACGACACCTACGACATCGCCGTCGTGAAGGTCGAGGCGGCTGCCAGCCTGCGCATCGGAGAGCCGCTCGCCGTCGATGACAAATGCGATCGCGCTCTGCACCGCGAAATTTACGCCGTGGGATTTCCGGGAGTGGGCAAGCGCCGGTCGCTTGGCCTGAAGCGCGAGGAGAAGCGCTGGAGCAAAGGCGACTACGTTGGGCACGGCCGCGCGGAATTCCGCGGGACGACCTCGATCTACATCGCCTCGACCGTCGATTCGCTTCCAGGCAACTCAGGCGGACCGGTGGTCGACGGGGAGGGAGCGCTAATCGGGGTTCTCGTGCAGGGTGTCGCGGGGCCCGACAACGGCTTCCGCTACGACGTCGATCCCAAAAAGCCCGACGATTGGCAGTCGTTCCTGGTGCCGTGCCGGGCCGTGCTGCGGATCATGGGGCGCAGCGGGCTCAAGTGAGCGCCGGAGCACCCCGCGGCTGCTTCGACATCGCGCCTTTATTCGCGAGGCCCATGTTGCTAGAACCCCCGCTTGATCAGCGGCGAGATTCCTTATGAGCAAGACCGACGGCGGCAAGGGCGCGGCCGCGAGCACCAAGACGAAGGGCAAAGGCGACGGCGGTGCCGCGGCGCCGGGGAAGCCCGCGCAGGCCGCACCGGCCACGCCGGCGCAGGCCGAATCGTCGCGCGACTGGAGCAAGACGCTGTTCCTGCCCAAGACCGACTTCCCCATGAAGGCCGGCCTGCCCGACCTTGAGCCGCGCCTGCTCGCGCGTTGGGGCGAGATCGGTCTCTACGACCGGCTGCGCGAGGCCGCGCGCCATAAGGCCAAGTTCGTGCTGCACGATGGCCCGCCGTTTGCCAACGGCCACATCCACATCGGGCATGCGTTGAACAAGATCCTGAAAGACCTCGTCGTCAAATCGCAGACGATGCTCGGCAACGACTCAAACTACGTGCCGGGTTGGGACTGCCACGGCCTGCCCATCGAGTGGAAGATCGAGGAGCAGTACCGTGCCAAGGGCCGCAACAAGGACGCGGTGCCGATCAACGAGTTCCGCGCCGAGTGCCGCGAGTTCGCCAAGCACTGGGTCGACGTGCAGCGCGAGGAGTTCAAGCGCCTCGGCATCGTCGGCGACTGGGCGCACCCTTACTTGACGATGGACTTTGCCTCCGAGGCGGTGATCGCGGCGGAGCTGATGAAGTTCGCCATGAACGGCACGCTCTACCGAGGGTCGAAGCCCGTGATGTGGTCGGTCGTCGAGAAGACGGCGCTGGCCGAGGCGGAGGTCGAGTACCGGGACTACACGTCGGACCAGATCTGGGTGAAGTTCCCCGTGCGAACGTACGACAAGGATGCTCAGTCAGCAGCGATTGATCAACAAACGCAATTCTGGAACCATAAGGGAAAGGCCGGCTCAGAAGTCGCCGACCGATTCGCTGACGCTGGAATCGGTGGCGCAGCAATAGTCATCTGGACGACGACGCCGTGGACGATTCCTGGGAACAGAGCAATCTCATTCTCTGGCAAGATCTCGTATTCACTATGCGTCGTAACCGAAGCTTCTGATGACAACTGGCTGAAGCGCGGCCAGAAGCTGATTGTTGCTGACAATCTCGTCGACGAAGTGATGAAGCAGTCGAAAGTGACCGGTTTCAAGCGAGTTCGACTCGTCCTCAACTCCGAGCTCGAGAAAGTCATCGCCGCGCATCCATTGGCTGCGCTCGGTTACACCTTCGACGTGCCGCTCTTCGACGGCGACCACGTCACCGACGACACCGGCACTGGCTTCGTTCATACCGCGCCGGGCCACGGCGCCGACGACTATCAGATCTGGATGGCGAACGCCGCGCAGCTCAAAGCGCGCGACATCGACACCACCATCCCCTTCACCGTCGACGCCGACGGCGTCATGACCAAGGACGCACCGGGCTTCACCGGCAAGCGCGTCCTCACCGAGAAGGGCGACAAAGGCGACGCCAATGATGCGGTGATCGAAGCGCTGAAGCAAGCGGGCGCGCTCATCGCGCGCGGGCGCCTGAAGCACCAGTACCCACACTCCTGGCGCTCCAAGAAGCCGGTGATCTTCCGCAACACGCCGCAGTGGTTCATCGCCATGGACAAGCCGCTCCGCCCAATCTCCCTCTCCCCACGCTCTTCAGCGTGGGGAGAGGGTCGGGGTGAGGGGCAGCGGCAAGCTCCGGCGGCGGCGCAAGTGGCTGCCCCTCACCCTAACCCTCTCCCCGCAAGCGGGGAGAGTGGACCGGTTCCGCCCGGCGCTAGCGGCAATCGCACCCTCCGCGAGGTCGCGCTGGGCGCCATCGCCGAGACCGAGTTCGTGCCGGCCTCGGGGCGCAACCGGCTGCGCGGCATGGTGGAGTCCAAGCCCGACTGGGTGATCTCGCGCCAGCGCGCCTGGGGCGTGCCCATCACCGTGTTCCAGCACAAGGAGACGGGCGAGGTGATCCCGTCGGCCACCTTCGCCAAGTCGGACGAGCTGATGGGCCGCATCCGCGCCGCCATGTCTGAGAAGGGCGCCGACGCCTGGTTCGAGGCGGGCGCGCGCGAGCGCTTCCTCGCGGGTCTCGTCGACAACCCCGCCGACTGGGAGCAGGTCACCGACATTCTCGATGTTTGGTTCGACTCCGGCTCCACCCACACCTTCACGCTGGAGGACCCGGTGGCGTTTCCCGGGCTCGCCGGCATCAAGCGCCAGCGCGACGGCGGCACCGACCGGGTCATGTATCTGGAAGGTTCCGACCAGCACCGCGGCTGGTTCCAGTCTTCGCTCTTGGAATCCTGCGGCACGCGCGGCCGGGCGCCGTTCGACGTGGTGCTCACCCACGGCTTCCTCCTCGACGAGAAGGGCGAAGAGAAGATGTCGAAGTCTAGGGGCAACGTGCTCTCCCCGCAGGACCTGATGAAGTCCACGGGCGCTGACATCCTGCGGCTGTGGGTGGCCTCGTCAGACTATTCGAGCGACATCCGCTTCGGGCCCGCCATCCTGCAGGGTACCGCCGAGTCCTACCGCAAGCTCAGGAACACGCTGCGCTGGATGCTCGGCATGCTGGCCCACTACGACGGCCGGCAGACAGTCGCTGTGGGCGACATGCCGGAGCTCGAACGGCTGATGCTGCATCGGCTCTCCGAGCTGGATGAGACCATCCGCGAGGCCTACGCGACCTATGACTACAAGCGCGTGATCGCGGCGCTGTCGCACTTCATGAACACCGACCTCTCCGCCTTCTACGTCGACGTCCGCAAGGATGCGCTCTATTGCGAGCCCTACTCCAGCGCCAAGCGCAAGGCTGCGCTGGAGACGATCGAGCAGATCTTCCGCTGCACGTGCGTGTGGCTGGCGCCGCTCGTGTGCTTCACGGCCGAGGAGGCGTGGCTCGCGCGCTATCCTTCGCAGGAGGGCTCCGTGCACCTGCAGCTCTTCCCCGAGGTGCCGAAGTCGTGGTGCGATCCGGCGCTGGCCGAGAAGTGGGAGAAGATCAAGCGCGTGCGCCGCGTCGTCACCGGCGCGCTCGAGATCGAGCGGGCCGCCAAGAAGATCGGCTCCTCGCTGGAGGCGGCGCCGCAGGTGTTCATCGCCGACCCTGATTTGATGGCGGCGCTCGACGGCGTCGACCTGGCGGAGGTGAGCATCACGTCGGCCATCGAGGTGACCGCTGGCGCGCCGCCCGCGGGGGCCTTCGCGCTCGACGACGTGGCGGGCGTCGGCGTCGTGCCGAAGCCGGCCATGGGCACCAAGTGCGCGCGCTCCTGGCGCATCACCAAGGACGTGGGGGCCGATCCGGCGTTCCCGGAGCTGTCGGCGCGCGACGCCGCCGCCGTGCGCGAGTTCGATGCGCGGGCGGCGTGAAAAATTGACCCGGCTCGGTTCATGCACTACACTGTAGTGCATGAACAAGATGAGCAAATCCGAGGTCTACAGCTGGCGCGTCACCCCGGCACTGAAGGCGGAGCTCGAGGCCGCGGCGCGGGATGAAAACAGCAGCGTCGGGGCTGTTCTCGAGCGCATTGCTCGCGAGTGGCTCAAGCGTCGGCGCAAACTGGACGCGGCCGAGCAGGAGCGCCTTCGAGCCGAATTGATGGCGTGCGCCGGTACCTACAAGGGGGACGGCACGTCGGCGACCAATGCGCGTGTTCGCGAGGTAATGGGCGAGTATCTGGAGGCCAAATATGGCCGGCGGCGTGCTCGCTGATACAAGTGCCCTCTATGCGTTTCTGGACGCCAGCGAGCCGTCGCATGAGCAATGCAAGGCTGCCATTGCCACCGCGCCCTTGCCTCTCGTTACGACGACGGCCATCCTGACGGAACTGTTTTACTTCGTCTTGAAGCGGATGAAGGATCAGCATGGAGTCTGGCGGCTCCTGCGGAGCCGCCAAATCGAGATCAGCCCAATTTCGACTGCAGACCTCCCCGCACTCGAAGCCCTCATGGCCCGCTACGCCGACCGGCCCATGGATTTCGCCGACGCGACCCTGGTGCACGTGGCCGAACGGGAGGGCCTCCGGACCATCCTCACCATCGATCACGACGACTTCGAAACTTATCGCATTGGACGCAACGCCAAGTTCCGGATATTACCGGCAAGGACAAGGTGAACGCCCCTCCGGCGCCTGTATTCGACAAGAGAAGCTAGCCCATGGTCGCTATGCACCAACGCAAGCCCTGGCTGTGGGGCCCGCTTTCGGTCCTGGGGCTCGGTCTGGCCACCACCACCCTCGCGATCGACCAGGCGCACAAGTGGTGGATGCTCAGCGTCTTCGACATCCAGAACAAGGGCCGGGTGGCGGTATTGCCCTTCCTCGACCTGGAGTTCGTGAAGAATACCGGCGTCAGCTATGGCCTTTTCTTGCAGAATACGCGCCAGGGGCAATGGGTCCTGGCGGGCTTCGCGGCCCTGGCCGTTTGCGCCATGGCCGTTTGGCTCGCCCGTGGCGTCACCAATAAGCTGGTCGCGACCAGCCTGGGGCTGATCATAGGCGGGGCCGCCAGCAATGCCGTCGACCGCCTCAGCCTCGGCGGCGTGGCGGACTTCTTCTCGCTGCACGCTTTCGGGTTCTACTGGTACGTGTTCAATATCGCCGATGTTGCCATCGTTGCCGGGGTCATCGGCCTCGTCTATGATTCGCTGGTCGCGAGTCGCAAAGATGCCTCAAAGGACATCTAACCATCGGCGATGATGGGTGATTCCTCGGGACAAGGTACTGGGCGCATAGGGCAATCCATGGTGCAATCGCGGACGAGCCTTGGCCGGTGGACGGCCGGCGGGGTGGTCGCGTCGGCCCTCTGGCTGTCCGGCTGCACCGAGGGCATCGACCTCAACGGCAAGGTGTTCGACATGATGGGCATCAGCCCGGCCGCGCAAGCGGTGAAGAACACCGAGCCGAAATTGGCCGAGCGCGCCCCCATTGTCCTGCCGCCCGACACGGCCAGGCTGCCGCCCCCCGGCTCCGGACAGACGCCGGTCGCGCAGGTATGGCCTGACGACCCCGATCAGCGCAAGCGCACCGCGCTGCAGGAGCGCGAAAAGCTGCACCAGGCCTACTGCCGCGGCGACATTCAGTGGAAAGAAAAGGTGCTGGACAAGGATTCGGTCAATACGCCGCGCAGCCCCTACGGGCCCTGTCCCACGATTTTGGGTGGCATCAGCGTCCCCGGCGTCAACATCAACAAAGAAGAAAAAGAATAGGCCGGCGTTGCGGCGTGCTGCACGGCCGCGCATCGCGGGAGCGAGCCTCCGACCGAGCCGTATGGCAACGGCCCACCCGATCGCGGAGGGTCCACAGCGGCATTTGCCGTATCCCCGACATTAAGCTGTTGTCATTTGACTTCCCTGCGCGGAAGACCAACAACAGCGGCCGGCGTGCTCACGAGCCGCCCGACTCGCAAAGGGAGGCTCAAAGGCGAGGCAGCAGCCCGAGCCTCGTGGTCAGGACATGCAACCTATGCCGAAGTCTGGCGATCGCCTCCTCCTCCTCCTCGCACTCACCCTCGCAATGTTCACGCAAACCATCCAAACGCTGCAAGCGAGCCCTGCCGTCAGCCGCGTGAGCGAGTTCAAGCTCGCTAACGGGCTGCAGGTCGTCGTCGTGCCCGACCACCGCGCGCCGGTCGTGACGCACTACGTGTGGTATCGCGTCGGCTCGGCCGACGAGCCGCCGGGCGTGTCGGGGATCGCGCATTTCCTCGAGCACCTGATGTTCAAGTCGACGGACAAGATCGAGTCCGGCTCGTTTTCAAAAACCATCGCCCGGCTCGGCGGCCAGGACAACGCCTTCACCAGCCACGACGTGACGGGCTACTACCAGCGCATCGCCAAAAACCGGCTGAAGACCGTGATGGAGATGGAAGCCGACCGCATGGTGAACCTGAAGCTCACCGAGAAGGAGGTTGCGACCGAGCGCGAGGTGATCATCGAGGAGCGCCGCTCGCGTACGGAGAACAGCCCTTCGAGCATCCTCTCCGAGCAGATGTCGGCCGCGCTCTATCAGAACCATCCCTATCGCATCCCTATCATCGGCTGGATGCACGAGATGGCCAAGCTGTCCCGCGAGGACGCGCTGGCCTTCTACAAGCGTTTCTACGCCCCCAACAACGCCATCGTCGTCGTCGCCGGCGACGTCACCGTCGATGAGGTGAAAACGCTGGCCGAGGCCGCCTACGGCGCCCTCGAGCCGAACCCCGACATCAAGAAGCGCCAGCGGCCGCAGGAGCCGCCGCACCGCGCCGCACGGCGCCTGGAGCTCAAGGACCCGCGTGCGGGCAACGCCTCGGTGCGGCGCTTCTACCTGGCGCCGAGCATTCCGACGGCCGCCCCGGGCGAGGCGGAGGCGCTCTACCTGCTGATGAAGATCGCGGCCAACGGCAGCACCAGCCGTCTCTACCAGAAGCTGGTGTCGGAGGAGAAGATCGCCTCCAGCGCGGGCGGATGGTATTCGGGCACGGGGCTCGACAGTGGCAGCATCGGCATCTTCGTGGTGGCGGCCCCTGATGTCGATCTCGACAAGGTGGAGGCCAGCTTCGATCGCGTCCTCCACGAGCTGCGCGTGACGGGCGTGACGGCGGACGAGCTCGAGCGCGCCAAGAAGGCGTTCATCGCCGAGTTCGTCTATGAATCCGACAGCCAGAGCGCGCTCGCACGCCGCTATGCGGAGGGCGTGCTGCTCGGCTTGACGGTCGAGCAGGTCAACGACTGGCCCGCGGCTATCGCCAAGGTGACGGCGGAGGACATCACCCGCGTCGCCGCCAAGTACCTCGACATCCGCCATTCGGTGACCGGCAAGCTGATCCCGACGCCGCCGGAGCCCGAGAGCACCGCCGTCGCCAAGCCGGCCGCCAACAAGCTCTGAGGAGGACGGCATGACGCTCGTGCGGCGAAATGCATCCAGCGCTTGCGGAAGGGCGGCGGTCTTTGCCGCTCTCCTCGCCTTGGCGGCGCTTCTTTTCCCAGTCAGCAGGGCCGAGGCCATGAAAATACAGGTTGTCAAAAGCCCCGGCGGCATAACGGCCTGGCTCGTCGAGGAGCACGCCGTCCCACTGATCGCCATGCGCTTCGCCTTCGAGGGCGGCAGCGCACAGGCTCCGCTCGGCAAGGAGGGGATCGCGCATTTCCTGGGCGGCATGCTGGACGAAGGCGCGGGCGACCTCGGCGCCAAGGAGTTCCAGGAGCGCATGGAGGCGATCGCCATGCGCATGAGCTTCGACGACGCCCGCGACGCTTTCTACGGCAACCTGGAGACGCTGTCGGAGAACCGCGACCAGGCGATGGCACTGCTGGCGCTGGCGCTCGGCAAGCCGCGCTTCGATGCCGAGGCCGTCGACCGCGTGCGCGCCCAGCTGCTGGCGGGCCTGGCCTATGCGGCCCGGGACCCCGACCGCGTCGCCTCCGAGCAATGGGCCGCCATGGCGTTTGCGGGCCACCCCTATGGTCGGCCGGCCAACGGCACGCCGGCCTCGATACAGAAGATGACGCGCGACGATCTGCGCGAGTTCTGGTCGCGCACGTTTGCCAGGGACACGCTGCGGGTGGTCGTGGTGGGCGACATCGATGCCGCCTCGCTTGCGGGCGTGCTCGACACCGTGTTCGGGCAGCTGCCGGCCAAGGCAAAGCTCGAGACCGTGACGCCGACGCTGCCGGCCGCGGCCGAGAAGCAGAAGGTGATCGAGATGGCCGTGCCGCAGTCGGTGGCGCGCTTCGGCCTGCCCGCCTTCCCGCGCAAGGACAAGGATTTCATCCCCGCCTTCGTTCTCAACACCGTGCTCGGCGGCGGCGTCATGTCCTCGCGGCTGTGGGAGGAGGTGCGCGAGAAGCGCGGCCTCGCCTATTCGGTGCACACCAACATCCAGCCCTACAAGCACACTTCCGTGTTCTCCGGCGGCGTCGCCACCAAGAACGAGGCGATCGTCGAGTCGATGGACTTGATCCGCGCCGAGCTCAAGCGCATCGCCGCCGACGGGCCGACCGAGAAGGAGCTCAAGGATGCCAAGGACTATTTGACCGGCTCCTTCGCGCTGCGCTTCGACAGCAACGCCAAGATCGCCAACCAGCTGCTTTGGTTCTGGCAGGAGGGCCTGGGCATCGACTACGTCGACAAGCGCAACGCCGAGATCGAGGCGGTGACGCTCGCCGACGCCAAGCGCGCGGCCAAGCGCCTGTTCGAGGGCCAGGAGCTGATCGTGACGATCGTCGGCAAGCCCAAAGGCCTCGCCGCCACCCCCCAGCCCCGGGGCTAGGCCGGTTTCGCGCCCACGCGCGTGCCCCCCGCCTGCCGGGCTCAGGCCACCTTGCGTCTGCCCACCGAGCTCAGCTCCTCGCGCATGATCTGCACGGCGCTGCGGATCTGCGTGGGCGTATGCTCGGACGTGATGAAGAACCTGAACCGGGAGGCCTTCAGGGGAACGGCCGGGTAGATGATGGGCAGCACGTTGACGCCGCGCGCCAGCAGCCGCTCGCTGAGCCTGCCCGCACTGATCAAGTCTCCGACGATGACCGAGACGATCGCGTGACCTTCGCTGGTGGCGGTGTCCAGCCCGGCAGCCTTCGCCAGCGACAAGAAGAGCTTGCCGTTGCGCCGCAGGCGCACAATGCGTTCGGGCTCGGCCTCGACCACCCGCAGCGCGGTCAATGCTGCCGCGGCCAGTGGCGGCGAAAGGCCGACGGAGTACACCATCCCCGGCGCCTGATACTTCAGGATATCGATCAGCTCCTGCTTGCCCGCTATGTAGCCGCCGCACGCGGCCAGCGTCTTGCTCAACGTGCCCATCCATATGTCGACAGAATCGGGATCGACGCCGAAATGCTCGGCGCTGCCATGTCCCTCGGCACCGAGGACGCCGAGAGCATGGGCCTCGTCGACCATCAGCCACGCGTCGTATTTCTCTTTCAGCTCGACGAGCTTCGGCAGGTCGGCGGTGTCTCCGTCCATCGAGTACAGCCCCTCGACGACGACAAGCGCACGCTTGTGGAGATGGCGATTGGCCGCGAGGATACGCTCCAGCGATTCGGGATCGTTGTGGCGGAAGGCGTGTACCGTCGCGCGTGACAGCTTGGCGCCGACCAGCACGCTGTTGTGGGCGAGCTCGTCGTGGACGATGAGATCATCCGGGCTCATGAGCGTGGCGATGGTCGAAACATTGGTGCCGTGGCCGCTCACGAACGCGATGGCGCTTTCGACGCCGTAAAAATCCGCCAGCGCCCTTTCGAGCTCGCCGTGCAGCGGCCTCTCGCCGGCGACGATGCGGCTGGCCGACACGGACGTGCCGTAACGTTCGATCGCCTCCTTTGCGGCTTCCGCCACCGCGGGGTGCTGGCTCAGTCCCAGATAGTCGTAGGAAGCGAAGTTGACGTATCGCCGCCCCTCCATCCAGGTCTCCGAGCCCGTCCGCCCCTCGTGCGAGCGGTAGAACGGGTCCTGAATATTGAACAGTCTGCCGAACTCCCGGTGCTTCACGATGCCGGCGTGGGCCGGCAGGTCGGAGAATTTGCTGGAACCCTGACCGCGCTCGTAGGGTTGAATGACCGACTGTTGCTGCTGAGAGCACGCGTCTGCGACAGATTGCGCAAGCTCTCCGATTTTTGCCCGGGCATTCAAGCCAGCGCGCACCAGCATCCGATTGAAGGCGGTCTTGATATTTGGCCGTGCTGGTTGATTTCCACGGCGGTTGGCAGGCTGGTCACGCCCCATGAGTACCCCTTTACGCGCATTTGTCGCTGAGTGATTTCGTTGATCCAATCCCAGATAACTGGACCTGGAACGGATGGTTCCAGGTGCATATGCGGACGAGCCGCCAAGATGACAAGAGAGCAGGTGTATAGTGGAGATGATGGGACAGTTGACCCGCACAATTGTGATCACGGGAGCGAGCCGGGGTCTCGGTGAAGCTCTGGCTCTGCTTTACGCGACCCATGGCCGCACCCTCGGTCTGCTCGGGCGCAATCGTGTTCGACTGGAGGCGGTGGCTGCGCGCTGTCGCGACAAACAGGCCAGCGTGGTCGTCGGCACCCCCGACGTGACTGATGGAGCCGCGATCGCACAATGGATCGAGCGCTTCGACGCCGATCATCCAATCGACCTGCTGATCGTCAACGCCGGCATCTTCAACGGGCACGGCGAGGCTGCCCCGGAGACGGTCGAGGAAATCACAAGAATTCTGCGCACCAACCTCGAGGGCGCCATGCTGACCATCGCTGCCGCGCTGCCGATGATGCGTGCGCGACGCAGCGGACGCATCGCCATCGTGGGCTCGCTCGCCGCCCTGCACCCGCTGGCCGACGCCCCGGCCTACAGCGCCAGCAAGGCCGGAGTGATGTGCTACGGCGAAGCGCTGCGAGAATGGCTGGCGCCGGACAATGTGGCCGTATCGCTCATCTATCCGGGCCACATCAATACGGCACAGATCGCTCATCATGTCGGGGCGCTGCCTCTCCTCATGAGCGCCGAGCAGGCCGCCCGCACGATCAAGCGCGGGCTGGACAGAGGCGCCTCGACCATCGCTTTCCCGCGGCGGTTGCTGTGGTTGGTACGCGCCGGTCGGCTATTGCCCTGGCGCTTGCGCGCGCTGCTGGGATCGGGGACGCGCTTCCATGTCTCCAAGCCCGCGACCGACTACAAGCAGGCGGCAGAATAGCGGGAAAGCCCTCGCCGGATGACAGGGGCGCAATTTCGCGCTAGGGCTCGCGGCCATGAGCACCGATCAGGGCAAGCGGGCCGGCACGGCTCCCTACACGCAGTCGATCGACGGCTGCCTCGAGGGCGCCATCGGCAAATATGGGCTCACGCCGGCGGAGCTAAGCCGATGGCTCGACCCGCTAGGCCCCGCGATTGCGGCCCTGCAGGAGGACTACCGCACCCGCCGGCTGCCGCACCTGCGCATCGCCGAGGACACGGCCGACGTGGCGGCGGCGGAAGCCGCGCTCGCCAATCTCTCCAAGGGCGCCGACACCATCGTCTTCTTCGGCATCGGCGGCTCGAGCCTCGGTGGCCAGACGCTGGCGCAGCTGGGGGGGTGGAACATCCCCGGAATGGCGAACGAGGCGCAGCGGCGCCGGCCGCGCACGCGCTTCTACGACAATCTCGATCCGGTGACGCTGCAATCGGCGCTCGCCTCTTTCGATCTGGCCGCAACGCGCTTCGTCGTCACCTCCAAGTCGGGCGGCACACCCGAGACGCTGGTGCAGGCCCTGGCCGCGCTGGCGGCCGTCAAGGCGGCGGGGCTGGAACAGCGTATGCCGGAGCTGTTCCTCGGCATCACCGAGCCGGCGGTTGCGGGCAAGACCAACGGGCTGCGCACGCTGCTCGAGGCACACGGCATCCCGATCCTCGATCATCACCCGGGCATCGGCGGGCGCTATTCGGCCTTCACCAACGTCGGCCTGCTGCCGGCGATGGCGCGCGGCCTCGACCCACGCGCCGTGCGCGCCGGTGCCAGGGACGTCGTCGCCGCGTTGATGGCCGCCAGACACCCAAGCGATTTTGCGCCGGCGCTGGGCGCGGCGGTCGCCGTCGGCCTGGCGCGTGAGCGGGGCATCCGCGCCCTTGTCATGATGCCCTACGCGGACCGGCTCGGGCGCCTCGGTCACTGGTTCGCGCAGCTGTGGGGCGAGAGCCTCGGCAAGAACGGGCAGGGCACGGCGCCGATCTCGTGCCTGGGTCCTGTCGACCAGCACAGCCAGCTGCAGCTCTTCATGGACGGGCCGCGCGAGTACATGGTCAGCGTCGTGCGCGCGCCCTCGGCCGGGCTGGGGCCGCGCATGTCGCCGGAGCTCGCCACCGCGGCCGGTCTCGACTATCTTGCCGGCAGGACGGCGGGCGACCTCGTCGCCGCGCAGGCCGTGGCCGTGCCCGAGGCGCTCCTGCGCGCGGGCCGTGCCGTGCGCACCTTCGACCTCGCCCGCCTCGACGAGCGCTCGGTCGGGGCGTTGATGATGCACTTCGTGCTGGAAACGATTCTCGCCGCGCGGCTGATGGGCGTCGACCCCTTCGACCAGCCCGCCGTGGAGCTGGCCAAGGTGCTCGCCCGAGAGCGCGTGGCGGCGCTGCGGTAGAAATCGCGCCGCCGTCAATTATGCCGGGAACACACAAACGGACGCAGAAATCCATGCCTCTGTAAGACTCTGATGCGGAGCCTGCGTCCGCCACTGTGGTAGTGCAGACTAGATACACTCACATTTGGGCTCGCCGCCTGTGACTCGAACCTGTCATCGAGAAGTTGGCGCTGCCTGCACAAAACGCAGCCAGAGCGTAGACAGATCGGTTTCGTAACCTCTCGTCACAGCCTCGGCAAATGAACGGCCATCCAGGATCGCGTTCATCATGCGTGCGAAACCGCTTCAGCTAGGGGCAACCAAGCTGCCGTTCGCCGCGAGGAAAAAGTACGGCAGATAGCGAGGGGTCGAACAACTGCGAGTCCACTCGACCGACACGGTCGCGACCCAGTCGGAGCCTAAAATTCCGCGGTCATCCCGGTGCTGGCCTGCCCGGCGAACGCCGGGTCGCCAGGATCCATCGATCTACACACGAAAGTGCCCGCGGATGGCTGGATACCGGGGCCGAGCCCCGGTATGACAGCCGTATCTACTGTTCGCGTGCGATGGAGATGTCTGCCGAGGAGACCCACGTGCCCATCCGCCAGCTCAGCGCCGAGACCGTCAACCGCATCGCCGCTGGCGAGGTGATCGAGCGTCCCGGTAGCGTGGTCAAGGAGCTCACCGAGAACGCGCTCGACGCCGGCGCCCGCGACATCGAGGTGGTGACGGCGGCGGGCGGGCTGTCGCTCATCCGCGTCACCGACGATGGCGAGGGCATGAGCACGGCCGACATTGCGCTCGCCGTTGAGCGGCATGCCACCTCCAAGCTCGCGGGCGAGGACCTCTTCAACATCGCCACGCTAGGCTTTCGCGGCGAGGCGCTGCCCTCCATCGGCGCCATCGCCCGGCTCTCCATCAAGTCGCGTCAACGCGACGCCGACACCGGCCACGAGATCGTCGTCGACCGCGGCGCAAAACAAACAGTCCGGCCCGCGGCCCTCAACCCCGGCACTTCAGTGGAGGTGCGCGAGCTGTTTTCGGCGACGCCGGCGCGGCTCAAGTTCCTGAAATCCGAGCGCGCCGAGAACATGGCGATCTCGGAGGTGGTGAAGCGCCTTGCCATGGCCCACCCCAGCGTCGGCTTCACGCTGACGACGGGCGAGCGCGCCGGCCTCAAGCTGCAGGCGCAGCCGCTGGGACCCGGCGGCCATCTCGTCCGGCTCGGGCGCATCATGGGCCGCGATTTCCTCGACGATGCGCTGCCCGTCGACATCGAGCGCGAGGGCGTGCACGTGACGGGGTTCGCCGGCCTGCCCACGCTGCACCGGCCCGATCCCGGCCAGCAGTACCTCTTCGTCAACGGCCGCCCGGTGAAGGACAAGCTGCTGATCGGCGCCGTGCGCGCGGCTTACGGCGATTTGCTGCCCAAGGCGCGCTACCCGCTGCTCGCGCTCTACGTGGCGCTTCCCCCGCGCGAGGTCGACGTCAACGTGCACCCGAGCAAGGCCGAGGTGCGCTTCCGCGATCCCGGTCGCATCCGCAGCCTCGTTGCCGGCGCCCTGCGCCAGGCGCTCGAGGCGGCCAGCCACCGCGCCACAGCCAGCGGCGGCGCGCTGACGCTGGAGGCCCTGGCGCGCACCTCCGCCGTCGCGTCCTTCCAGTCCGCTCCGGGCTATGCCGGCGGGTCTGGCTCCGGCGAGCAGGGGAGCACACCTCATACCTCCTCCCGCCCACCCAACTTCCCACAGCGGAGCGGAGCGACGCGCGGGTTTGCCGAGGACTGGCAGGCGCCGCTTGAGGGCCTGACCGTGCCCAGCGCGGATGCGCGCGCTGCCGCCGAGCCGCCGGCGGCGGACCTCCTCGATCGCCCGCTGGGGGCGGCGCGGGCACAGCTGCACGAGACCTACATCGTGGCGCAGACGCGCACGAGCGTGGTGATCGTCGACCAGCACGCCGCGCACGAGCGCCTCGTCTACGAGCGCCTGAAGGGGGCGCTGGCCAACGGCGGCGTGGCGCGCCAGGTGCTGCTGATCCCCGAGATCGTCGAGCTCGACGCCGACGAGGCCGCCGCGCTGGCCTTCTCGGCGCCGGCGCTGGCCACGCTCGGGCTGGTGCTGGAGGCCTTCGGGCCGGGCGCGGTGATGGTGCGCGAGACGCCGGCGCTGCTCGGCGACACCGACGTCAAGGGCCTGGTGCGCGACTTGGCACGCGAGGCCCAATCGGAGGCCTTGTCCGAGACGCTGGGCGAGGAAGGCGGCGGCCTGCTCGAGCGGCGCTTGGCGGCGGTGTGCTCGACCATGGCCTGCCACGGCAGCGTGCGGGCGGGGCGGCGGCTGACGGCGGAGGAGATGAACGCGCTGCTACGCGAGATGGAGGCGACGCCGCACTCCGGCCAATGCAACCACGGCCGCCCCACCTACGTGGAGCTCGAGCTCACCGATATCGAGCGCCTGTTCGGTCGGCGGTGACGCCACCCGTCATCCCGGAATTCGCGCCAGCGAATATCGGGACCCAGAGCAGGATCGCTTCAGATGGAATCACATCGCCTCGAATGCAACGTCGA
>JRHI01000549.1_pt1 | contig 39693 bp, 35 predicted proteins | sample 215371 | NCBI WGS metagenome assembly JRHI01 (sample SAMN02929681, study PRJNA255918) | sediment metagenome | biome: cave system; feature: Ice Cave; material: Sediment; isolation source: sediment from deep within a dark volcanic ice cave with no known source of... ... | reverse complement strand
GGTCTGCAAATCCGCTGCTGCGACTCCCTTGCTCTTCAACACGTCAATCACCGCTCGGTCCGCCGACCCTAGCGTCCCATCGGCGCGGACGACGCCGTGGACAAGACCCTCGCCGTCAAGCCGTCCATCGCGGGTCTGATGGTGGAACACGACCACCCGTGGGCCTCGCCGAGTTGTGTGGCGCGGGCCGCCGCCGCTCGCACGGAAAGGCGTAGCTCGGACCCGGGGGCGACAGCCACCGCTCATGCGGTGCTGACCCGACGGCGGACGCGTCGGACGATGAGGTGGTCGAGCCCCAGCCGGCCGGAACCCGACACGGCGAGCACCAGGCTCAGCAGTCCGAGTGCGATGACCAGCTCGGGGCCGGTCTGGTCGAGCGAGTAGAGGCCACCGGTGTGCACGAAGATCCAGGCGCCCAGCATGTTCAGCGCCATCAGAACGCCGGCTGGAAGGACCGCCAGACCGAGGATCATCGCGGCACCGCCGACGAACTCGAACAACATGTTCGCCGGCCCAGTGATCACTGCCAGCGGGACGCCGGACTTCTCGAACAGCGCACCGACCCCCGCGATTCTGGCGCCTGCGAAGTCGTACTCGAGCTTGGCGTGCGCCACCATCAGCACCCCGAGCCCGATTCGTGCCAGGAGCAGCACGAGGTCACGAGCGGCGGAGGCGGCCGCGGTGCGGTTGCCGATGTCAGCTGTGCTTGTGCGCGTCATGGCGATGGTGTCCTTTCCTCGGTCAGTCGGTAGTGCACGACGCCGCCGACGTGCCGCCGCCGCTGCTTAAGATGACTCCGGCGGCGCAAATTACTCATCGCGGTGGCCGGCCGGGCCCGCGTCAGCACCGAACCGGGCTCAGTCGGACATGCCGACAGATCATTGCGGCCGCCTTTCCTCGACTTTCGGTCGCGTGGCGTTCGGTGCTTGACGGCTCGGGCTGGTCCCCGGTCAGGCCAGTGCGCTATCGGTCGAGGTGCTGGCGTTGGCGGGGGTGATCTGGCCTCGGCCCGCAAGGCCCTGGCCCCCGCGGAAAAGGACAACCGGTTGGTACCGCTGATCGCGTCCGGTCAGGCGCCCCGGTCGGTGTTCGCCACCATCGCGGCCGAGGAGATCCGGATCGTGCGCAGCGACTGGCGCAGTTTCCTGACCATCGCCGCGCGCTGCACGGAGCAGAACAGCAGGGCACTGTTCGCCGGGCCGAAGTCGAGGAGCAGGCCGTGGCCGCGCTGCAGGCCGGCATCGACGCGGGCCGGCAGTCCGGCGAGGCGTTCACCTATGGCCGGCTGTTCCAGGCCTACGAGCTGGTGTTCTGGAACACCATCGCGGACAGCGCTCATCGGTGATCACGCTCGACACGCAGCCAGCGGCAGCCGTACCGCTTGAGCTTGAGGGTCACCGAACCGTCCTTGGTCACCCGTTTCGATCCGTTGACCAGCACGTCGCTCAGCAGGCATGAATCGTCGAGCCCGGTCAGCTTCAGCGACGCGCTCGTGGGGTCCGCCCCCAAGTTGTGCACCGCGACGACCGTGCCGCCCTCGGTGTCGCAGCGGTGCGCGAGCACGGCGGCGTCGCCGGCATCGAGCACCTGGTAGTGCCCCCAGGCCAGCTCGGGACAGGTCCGGTAGGACTCGATCAGCAACCGCATCCAGGACAGCATCGATTCCGGGTCGCGCTCCTGGGCAGTGACGTTGACGCGCTCAGGCCCGTACTCGCCCTCCGGGATCGGGCCGGGCAGCTCGGACTCCTCGGCGGTGGAGAACCCGCCGCCGAGCTCCGGTGACCATTGCATCGGCGTGCGCACCGCGAGCCGGCCTTCCGCCCGGAGGTCCTCGCCCATGCCGATCTCTTCTCCGTAGAACAGCACAGGCGTGCCGGGCAGCGAGAACAGCAGGCTGTAGACCATCCGGATGCGGTCTCGGTCGCCGCCGAGCATCGTGGGCAGCCGCCGGCGCAGCCCGCGGCCGTAGAGCTGCATGTCCGGGGCCGGCCCGAACGCCTCGAACACCTCCTGGCGCTGTGTGTCGGTGAGCTTGTCCAGGGTTAGCTCGTCGTGATTGCGGACGAAGGTCGCCCAGTGCGCGTCCTTGGGCGGCTCCGGTCGGTCGCGCAGCGCCTCGGCCAGTGGTTCGGCGTTGCCGCGGGCCAGCGACAGGTACATCCGCTGCATGCCGATGAAGTCGAAGCACATGGTCAGCTCGTCGCGCTCCGCACCGAAGAACGTCATCGTCTGTGGGTACGGCAGGTTGACCTCGCCGAGCAGCACGCCCTCACCGCTGCGCCGGCCGAGAAACGCCCGCAGGTCAGCGAGGTAGTCGTGCGGGTCCGGGAGCTGGCCCGCGTCGTCCTGCCCGGTGGTCTCCAACAGGAACGGGACGGCGTCGACCCGGAACCCGGACAGTCCGAGGTGCAGCCAGAAGCCGATCGTCCGCGCGATCTCGTCGCGCACTTCCGGGTTGGCCACGTTGAGGTCGGGCTGGAACTTGTAGAACCGGTGCAGGTAGTACTGGCCGGCGACCTTGTCGTAGGTCCAGACGCTGGTCTCCTGGTCCGGGAACGCGATGCCCTGCGGGCCGTCCGCGGGCGGCTCGTCCGCCCAGACGTACCAGTCGCGGTACGGCGAGTCGGGGCTGCTGCGGGCGCTCTGGAACCACGGGTGCTGGTCGGAGGTGTGATTGACCACGAGGTCGGCGATCACCCGGATGCCGCGGTCGCGCGCGGTGCGCACGAACTCGACGAACTCACCGTGGCTGCCCAGCCTGGCGTCGACGCCGTAGAAGTCGGTGATGTCGTAGCCGTCGTCGCGGTCCGGAGACGGGTAGTACGGCATCAGCCAGATGCAGGTCACACCGAGCCGATGCAGGTGGTCGATGCGCTGGATCAGGCCACGGAAGTCGCCGTGTCCATCGCCGTTGCTGTCCTGGTAGGTCTCGACGTCCAGGCAGTAGATGACCGCGTTCCTCCACCACAGGTCGGACGTACGGGTCAACCTCATGACAGCTCCGGTAGGACGTGGACGCCGAACGCGTCGATGCTCCTGGCCGACGCGTGCAGGTAGATCTGCTCGAAGCCCGGCTCAGCATACTCGTTGAGCCCCGCCGGGTGAACCGAACAGGTTGGACGCACGCCGAAGCACCATGTGGACGGCTCGGTGAGACGACGGAGCCTGCGACGCCCCTCGACCCCGGTTGGACGTTCCGGTGGGCGGCCTTACGGGTCGCTGCGCAAGGCCTGCGTCGGCATCCGCGCGGACAGCGGCAGTGCGGACGTTTGCTGTTGCCAGTGAGGGATCCTCAACCGGCACCCGCTGCGGCTCAGGCGGTGTCGACCTGCGTGAAGTGTTCAACGGTGGACAGCGGATCGTAGAAGTGGTGCGGCGGCCGCTGTGACCGTCTACAGGGTCGAAAGCCGCATGAACGGCGCTGGTCAGCGCCCGCCAGGTGAGTTCAACGAATTGGTCGACACGCTCACCGACCGCCCAGGCGGGTTTACACCGACGAGGGGGCGGAGAAATGCGCCAGTCCACACCCCTCGCGGAGATCCAACACCGATCAGGCGGGCCGGGCCGCACCCGACCGTCACCCCACGACCGCCAGTCCACGGTGTGCGTCCTCGAACGCCTTCGCTACCTCAGCGGAGATCCGGCCACGGTCCGACACCTGGCGGCCAGCTTCGCGGGCCCATGCGCGGATCGCAGCGGCCTTCTCACGATTCCCGCGGGGAGTTGCGGACGGACGAGGGCGATCGTTCGACACGGCGGTGCGCTTGCCGACCTTGCGTCCCGCGTTCGCGTAGTCCGCGAGAATATCCCGCAAAACACCCGCGCTGTTTGCCGAAAGGTCGATCTCAAACTCGACGCCATCCAGGCCGAAGGCCACCGTCTCATCAGCGGCGTCACCCGTCATGTCATCCACGAGTGTGGTCTCTACCTTGCGCGCCATGAAGGTCTCCTAAGCCGAGGGGATTGTCTGGTTGTGATGATAGAACAACTGTCAGCTAGACGCTAAACAGGGGCCTCTCGTCGAGGAGAAACGTGTGCCGCGGGGGGACCGTCCACCGGGACGTTCAGCCGGTGGACCAAGATGTGATGAACCTTGGGCTGTGCAAACCAGAGTCTCCGCAGCCTGTCGATTAGCATGACGGGTCTTCGGCGTAGTGTCGGCGAAGTTCATATGGGCTCAATTGGTCAGATTGGTTCAGCGATGAAGCTGGTGACCTTCTCCACCGGGACGACGAGCCGGGTCGGCGTCGCCAACGCCGGTGTCGTCTGCGATGCCAGCGAGCTGCTCCCGTCCGGTGCCGGGCTGCTTGAGGTGATCGAGGGCTGGGATGAACTCGGGCCCCCGCTGCGCGAACGCACCGCCGCGTTGCCGACGCTGCCGCTGGACTCGGTGGAGTTGCTCGCGCCGATTCCCACGCCGCGGCGGAACATCTTCTGCGTTGGGAAGAACTACCGCGAACACGTCGCGGAGTTCGGCCGCAGCGGCTACGACACCCCGGGCCGGTGCGAACAACTACCAGCCAAGCCGATCCTGTTCAGCAAGGCCACGACATCGGTCACCGGACCTACCGCCGCCATCGCCCCGCACCGCGGAGTCACGAGCGAACTCGACTACGAGGGCGAACTCTGCGTGATCATCGGCCGCGGCGGACGCGGCATCACCCGCGAACATGCTTACAAGCACGTGTGGGGCTACACGATCGTCAACGACGTCACCGCGCGGGACCTGCAACGCGACCACAAGCAATGGCTGCTGGGCAAGTCGCTGGACACGCACTGCCCGTTGGGCCCGTACGCGGTGACCGCCGACGAGATCACCGACGTGACCGCGCTGCAGATCGAGACCACTGTCAACGGCGAACGCCGCCAGTTCGCCCCGGTCAAGGACTTGATCTTCGACATCCCGGAACTGATCGTCACCCTGTCGGCAGGGATCACGCTGCTGCCCGGCGACCTGATCGCCACCGGCACCCCAGCTGGCGTCGGAATTGGGTTCGACCCACCCAAATTCCTGACCAGCGGGGACCTCGTCGAGGTGTCGATCACCGGCCTGGGTCGGCTGTCCAACCGCATCGCGTGGCCGACGAGGGCGTCATGCCCACCACTGTGAGCCGATATCCCCACCGCCAATCTCAATCACCAACGTTGCGGCAGAAGAGGACGTTGCACCCGGCGACTCACCCTCCAGAGCTAGGCAACCGGAAGCGTACGCGCTGATGCTCGAACTGCCGCTGCACAGCGGGGCGCTGGACAGGCTCGGGCCTCCGCGGCGGCGTCGGTACCACCGATGCACCGCAGTCAACCCCAAGAGCCACACCAGTGCCAGCAGCGTCAACTCGAGCACCATCGCCACTGTCTCCGTAATCGCTCCGCGCCTGTCCCGGAGCCAATAGTCCCCTACTCCGGGAGTAGTACCCGATCGACTCCAGTTCCCGCACCGCCCGAGTGGATTCGACCGCAATGGCGGTGACCACCACGCGAGGAGCAGGGACGTAGGTCGACGGTGGGTCAACGCGGGACCTGAATTCCGCGCGATTTCCGGCGGCCACCAGTCGTGTGCGCGTTCGCGGAGACATGGACATGGCGAGGACCTTCCGATTACTCTCAGGTATGGGTATCACCGGGGTCCCTATGATGGCTCCACTGGTATTCGCAGCACCGGCCCAAGCGATCCCGGTTCGCCAGGCTCCGTGGGACCGCGTGGCGCAGTGCGAGAGCGGCGGCAACTGGGAGCGCCACCACCGGTAACGGGTATTACGGCGGTCTGCAATTCAGCCGAGGGGCTTGGCATTCATACGTAGGAGGGCCTACGCAGGCACCGCCAACCACGCCACCCGGTCACAACAGATCGAGATCGCCGAGAAGCCCACTCCGTGGCCTTCTGACGGCTGCATCCGACCGCGAGCTGCGAGGATGACCCGGTGCGACTGTTCGTGGCCCTGACACCACCGGATGCGGTCGTCGAGGAACTGCGTGCCAGCACAGGGGCGCTGCGTGAGCTGGCGCCGGAGCTTCGGTGGACCCGCCCAGAGCAGTGGCACCTGACGCTGGTCTTCCTCGGCGAGGTAGCAGACGAGGTCGTCGACGAGCTGGCCCGCAGGCTGAAGCGGGCAGCCGCACGGCMCCCGCCGCTGCCGCTGGCTTTCGGCGGTGGCGGCCGGTTCGGGCACCGGGTGCTGTGGATCGGGGTGCAGGGGAATGTCGATGGGCTGCGCAGGCTGGCCGACTCGGTACGGGCCGCCGCCCGGCGCAGCCGCCTGCCGGTGGAACAACGTCCGTACCACCCACACCTCACACTGGCCCGGTCCGACGGCGCGGCTGACCTGCTGCCGCTGGTTGAGCGGCTCGCGCCGTGGGAAGGGCTCGCGTGGGTCGCCACCTCGCTGCACCTGATTCGCAGCCGGCTAGGCGCCGGACCGGACGGCTCCGCGCTGTACGAACCGATCGCCGGGTGGCCGCTCGCCCAGAGGCGGTGCCCAGCATGGCGCCCATGAACAGCGAGGGGCGAACACGCCACCGGACCCGCCGACCTTGCGGCTGGGGTCTTCGGTCAGTAGCGCCGCGACCTCATCGAGCCGCAGGCCAAATCTGCTAAGCCGGGTCATAACGGCGGGATGTTGACCTTATTCCGTATTGCGTGAAATATGACCATTGGATTAAATCTCGGGACCACGGCCGCTGAGGCAACGGTCGGGGGCGCGGTTGGGTTGATCGAGGACGCAGCCACGGCGAGATCCGGGACTCGCAGCGGCCGGTAGGGGAGAGGCCAGCGATGCAGAGTCTATCCAGGTATTACGTCTGCTCCGCTGCGCTGCTGCTCGCCGGGCTGGTCGGCTGCGGCGGCAGGAAGATCGACGAGCCGGTCACCAAGCTGTCCGATCTCGTGGCCCTGTGCAGCAGCCGCCATCCCACCACCGCGGCCGCGTACGCCAGAGCACCCCCCCATCCGATCCTCGTCGTCCGGCCGCACGGTGCGGTCCAGGACATGTTGGAGAACCCGAGACTGGCCGGGCTCGGGCCGGCCTGGAACCCTCCGGACCCGGCAGCCGTCCAGCTGGTGGCGTGCACCGAAAGTGACGGTGGCGGCGCGGACTCGGGCCTCGTGTGCCCGTACCCCTCCGGGCAGTCAGCGTCGCTGCGGGTTGCGAACTACACCATCACGGTCTATGCGGCGCGCACCGGTGCCAAGGTCGGCCAAGCCCACGTTGAGGCCCGCGACACCTGTCCTTTATCGGCATCGGTCTACCGGCAAGACCCACTGGTGTATGCAACGCCATCACCTCGGCAGTACCTCGACGTACTCGAACCCTTCGTAAACCGCTGATAGGCAGCACCCCAACGATCGCGGCGGAGGCCTCGGTGACCTCCTGCTGCGCGCTCCGGCCACCGACGGCGGTGGCCAGGTGACGCAGTGACTCAAGCGCGCATCCAACAGCTCCAGCGCCACCGCCTGCAACGCCCGGGTGGTTGCCGAGATCAAGGTACCGAGCGCCCGACGTCCTTGTCGGATGAGCTGATCACCGCGGTGACGGCGGCAGCGGTCGGTTCAGACGCCATCTGCCGCGACCTCGCGCGCAGACTCACACAGAGTTATGGCGTGTCTGTGGCGCGGTCGACCACCGACCGCTCCCCGCCGGGTACCAACTGGTGCTGCCACCACTACCCCAGCGCACGGCACCAGAGCTGGATGCGCACGGGACGCCGCACCTCGACCTGCACGACCCGCAGCATCTCGTGGCACCGTTCGATGTGCCGCCGCAGCACCTTGCCGAGCTGTTTGATCGAGACCAGTCGGCAGTCCTACACCGCGCGGGGCGCCGAGCCCTCGGGATCGTGTTCGCCGAGCACGTGCGTAGGGAGCGACCTGACTCGGCACTGCGCACGCTGGTCGAGGAACGCACCCGGGTCGCGCGACGGCTGGCGAAGATCCCGCAGGACGCCAGGATGCAAGTTTGACAGTTGGACCCGGTGGGTGGTCACGTACCGCAGAACGTGCGATACGAGCCGAAGCTCGGCGGGGCCGGTGCGGCGTATGCCTCCAGACCCGGTCGTTCATCGAACGGCTGCGCCAGCACGTCGAGTAGTCGCCCAAACGGTTCTAGGTCCCCGGCACTCGCCGCGGCCAGCGCTTCCTCCATCTGGTGGTTCCGCGGGATGTAGACAGGATTGACCCGGTCCATCGCTTCAGCGATCACCTGGGGGTCAGACGCTTGGGACGACAGCTGTGCCCGCCAACGGTCCGCCCACGCGTCGAAGGCGGAGGGCTCGGCGAAGAGCAATCGCGCAGGTGCCGCATCTCCGCGCAGTGACGAAGACAGCGCCCGGAAGCACGAGGTGAAGTCGACTCTCTGTGCATGCAGCAGCGCCAGCAGGTCGTCGATCAGCGCGCCGTCGGATCGTTGGGCATCTGCCACACCCAACTTGGCGCGCATCCCGCGGCTCCAGTACTCGTCGTAACGGTCGGGGAACGACTGCAGCACGTCGGTGGCCGCCGCAAGTGCTGTATCCGTCTCGACGTGGAACAGGGGCAGCAATGTCTCGGCCAACCGCGCCAGGTTCCACTGCGCGATGCGCGGCTGGTTGCCGTACGCGTATCGGGCGCCGTGATCAATCGAGCTGAACACGGTGGCGGGGTCGAAGGCATCCATGAACGCGCACGGGCCGTAGTCGATGGTCTCGCCGGAGATCGTCATGTTGTCGGTGTTCATGACGCCGTGGATGAACCCGACGAGCATCCAGCGAGCGACCAGCGATGCCTGGGCGTCGACGACGCTCTCGAAAAACGCGAGATACGGGTTCTCCGCCTCGATCGCATGGGGGTGGTGACGCGCGATTGCGTAATCGGCGAGGCGCCGCACAAGCGTCGGCCCATCGTGCGCTGCTGCGTACTGGAACGTGCCAACGCGGACATGGCTCGCCGCGACACGGGTGAGCACCGCGCCGGGCAGCACAGTGTCCCGCGCGACGGGATCGCCGGTCGCCACCACAGCGAGCGCCCGGGTAGTGGGGATGCCTAGCGCATGCATCGCCTCGCAGATCGCATACTCGCGCAGCATCGGACCGACGGGTGCCTTCCCATCACCACCTCGTGCGAATGGCGTGCGTCCCGAACCCTTCAGGTGCAGGTCGCGACGGCGTCCGTAAACGTCGAGCACCTCGCCGAGCAGGAGCGCTCGGCCATCGCCGAGGCTGGGCACGAACCCACCGAACTGATGGCCGGCGTAGGCCTGCGCTACCGGCGACGCCCCGTCGGGCGTGACGTTGCCGACCAGGACGGCGACACCGTCAGGTGCTCTCAGCGCATCGGCATCGACACCCAGCTCTGTGGCCAGCTCCTCGTTAAGCGCCAACAGGCTGGGTGCAGGCGCCGGTGTCGCCTGCCACGGCTCGTACAGGCCCCCCAGCTCACGCACATAGGAGTTGTCGAACGCGAACAGCACCCGGGCAGCGACGCTCATAATCCCGAGGCTAACGGGGCCGGTCGCCACGCCAAAGTGGAGTGACTCCTACAGGCAAAGCCAATCGAGTCTTGTTGCGGTCGATGTGGCGCTAGCGTCGGGGAGCGGTTCAGCACAACCACCCCGGCGATCATCGCGATCAGTCCGACCGCTTCGGAGGGCCAACAAGGCCGGGGCGGCCCGCCCCCTCTCCCCGCCTTTCGCGCGCCGTTCGGGCAGGTCAGCGACAGCGGGTGCGAGCTGAGGTGGCGGCTGTGACGATGGTGAGGATGAGGAGGGGGAGGGCTGTGGCGGTACCGTGCCAGGCGCGGTAGCCGTACCCGCCGGCGAATGCTCCGGCGAGGTAGCCGGTGACGACGAGGAGTTGCACACCGTGTCGGGGCCGGCGTTGCTGGCCGGGTCCGCGGCGGCGATGCAGCAGTCGGTCGACCAGCGCGATGCTTAATGCCGTCCAGGTGCCGGTGATGTAGGTGGTTGATACACCTGGCACGTTCAGTCGGGAGGCGAGGCCGCTCTGGGCGCCCATGCTCACGCCGGCCAGCCCGATCAACCCGTAAGTTGCCGCGCCGGAGGGCTGGCCGAGCACCAGCCACCAGCCGCATAGCGCGGCGAGCGCGGCCATCTCCCCGACTAGCAGCCCAACGCTGGCCCGAGACCAGCCGGGCCGGCGCAGCAGCGCCGCGGCCAGCACCGCACCGGCCAGGAACGCACCGAGCGCGGTCGCCGAGCGTGCGGCCGCGGGCAGGTCCCGGCCGGCGATCCCAAGGCCGAGCAGCACGGTGTTGCCGGTCATGTTGGCCGGGAACACTCGGTCGAGCCCGAGGTAGCTGATCCCGTCGGTGAGCGCGGCGACCAGGGTCAGCCCCAGCAGCAGCGCGGCATGCTCGGCGGGGGGGCTGACGGGCCCGCGGCCACCGGTTGCCGCTGCGCCGGCTCGGGCGTTGCGCATCAGCGGTGGTGGTGCAGACGGTGGTGCACGGTGGCCGTGGTAGCGGCCCCGAGGACGGCGCCCACAGTCGCGGCGGCCAGCGCCAGCTGGAGGGCGCCGACCGCGTGGGTGGGGTCGTTCTTCGGGTGCAGGGCGCGGGCGGTGGCGGCGATCTGGTTGCCGGTGGCGGTGACCTGTCGGGCGAGCGCGTCAGGGTCGCCGCGGGCGGCGGCGGTGTGTTCGGCGAGCTGCTCGCGCTGCTGCGGGGTGGGGTAGCCACCGATGCGTGGTCGGGCGCGGGTGTGTGCGGTGATTTCCTGCGGGCTGGCTCCCGGTCCACGCCCGGCGAGCAGCTGGGCTCGGGCCGCCTTGATGGCAGTTTGAGCGCTGGGGGGTGGGCCGCTGCAGCGGTCGTGGTGGTCTTGGCCCATCGGTGGTCGCCCCTTTCGGTAGTGCAGGCTGGCTCATGGCTCGCGCCGGAGCCGGTCGTAGATCGGCTGCGGCAGGGTGTGTTGGGCGATTCGAGTGGCGAGGTTTTGCCGCTGGTTGCCCAGCCGGGCAACCAGGCCGAGTGGGGGCAGCCCGGCTGGGGCGCGTGCGGCTAGAACCGCGCCGGCCAGGGCGAAGGAGCCGGCGACCGCGGCGTCGATCAGACCGGCGCGCCGTCGCTGCTGGTCGAGCACGGCCAGGCCGAGCATGGAGGCGGCGTGGGCGAGGTCGACCTCCACCCCCAGGGCCAGCACAAGGGCGCTTGGGGTACCGCCGGTGAGAATCCCGTGGATGAGGTGGCGGCTGCCCAGCAGCCGGGTCACCGCCCGGGTCGGCGGGTCGGCGCGGTGTCCGGTGCAGAGCCCGATCACCGGTTCCGGGGCTGCCAGCAGCAGGGCCGCGTAGCCGACGCGCAGGGTGGCGAAGCGGTTCACAGTGCAGCAGAGCTGAGCGGGCCAACGCCACAATGGCGGTAGCGATGTGGCCGACGGTGAGGACCGCAACGGGNAGCCACGTCGCGGTAGGTCTTGCGCGACTTGCTCATCGGAGGGGACGGTCATGTGCTGCCTGCCGGATCGGCCCATGGGCCAGTGAGTCGGGACGCGGTTTCGAGTATCAGGGCGTGGACGAAGGCTTGGGGCAGGTTGCCGCGCAGCTGTCGCTGGGTGACGTCGTATTCTTCGGAGAACAGGCCGGGCGGTCCGCAGGCGGCGCGGTTGCGCTCGAACCAGCGGATCGCGGCGAGGGTGTCGCCCTGTTGGTGGGCGGCCAGCGCCATCAGGAAGCCGCAGAGCAGGAATGCCCCCTCGGCTTCACCCAGTGGGCCGGGGTCCTGGCGGAACCGGTAGACGTAGCCCTCGTCGCTGAGGTCCTTGTGTACTGCGGTGTAGGTGGCCGTGGAGCGTGGGTCGGTGGGGGGCAGCGCGCCGCGGATGGCCGGGAGCAGCAGCGCCGCGTCGACTCGAGGGTCGCCCGGGGCGCGCTGCCAGCGGCCCGTGGGGTGCAGGCAGTCGGTGTTGGTGTCGGCGAGGATGGTGTCGGCCAGGGCGCTGTAGCGTGCGGCGTCGGTGGCCGGGGCGCCCGCGCCGGCGATGGCGCGGAGCCCGGCGGCGCAGATCAGCCGGGAGTGCGCCCACCGCTGGTCATCCAGCTCCCAGATCCCGGCGTCGGGTTGGCGCCAGCGCTCCTGGATGGCATTCACGGCGACGGTGAGGGCTTTGTGGTGCTCGGAGTCGAGGTGGTCGTGGCGGGCGGCCGCGGCGAACAGCAGCAGCGCTTCACCGAACGCGTCGAGCTGGAATTGGGCATTGACGTGGTTACCGACGATGTCAGTGCCGCCCGGGTAGCCGGGCAGGTTCAACGACCGCTGTTCGGGCACAGTCGCCCCGGTGATGGTGTAGGCGGGCATCAGGTTCGGACCGTCGTCGAGCAGGCGCTGGGCGACGAACCGGACGGCGTCATCGAGCAGTGGGTGCGCACCGTCGGCGGCCACGGCTCGCCCGGTGTAGCACTGGTCGCGGATCCAGACGTAGCGGTAGTCGTAGTTGCGGCCTTGCGCGGCGCGTTCGGGCAGGCTCATGGTGGCCGCGGCGACCATGCCGCCTCCGGAGCTGGTCAGCCCGCGCAGCACCGCGTAGGCGTGCCGGGCGTCGCGCGGCGCGATGGTCTGCCCGAGGGTGGGTATCGCCTCGCGCCACGCGGTCTCGGTGGCTTGCCAGACCCGGTCAGCCTCGGGCGCCTGGTCGTCGAGTGCCGTGTCGGACAGTTCGAGGATTAGGTCGTGGTGAGTTCCTTCGGGCACGGTCAGGGTGGTGTTGAGTTGTCGGTTGCGGCCCTGGCTGCTTACCTGCGCCGACGCGCCACCGGTCCAGCGCAGCCGCAGCTCACCCAGGACGCCACGCCAGCACCCGTCGGGGTCACGGTGCAGCTCACGGAGGTGGTGTCGGCCGAACCCAGCGGCCGGGTCCAGGACCACGTCGAGGTGTGCGGTGCCCTGCACGGCGATGATGCGGCGCAGCAGCACCGTGCGGTGCGGGTCACCGGGAAAGGCCAGCGCTTCGCGGCACTCGACGATCCCGGAGTTGGTGATCCAACGGGAGCGCCAGATCAGGCGGGCGTCCTCGTAGTGGCCACCCCACACGAACCGGCCGGTCGGGGTGACCGCATAGCTGCCCCGACCACCGATCAGCGACGAGAACACCCCGTCGGAGTCCCAGCGCGGCGCGCACATCCACGCGATGTCACCCCGCGGGCCGACCAGCGCCCCGCGTTGTCCGTCGGCGAGCAGGGCGTATTCCCGCAATACGTGCGGCGCGAACGTTGCCGCCAGGTCGGTGCTGGTCATCGCTGTGTCGACCTTTCCGAGGGTCCGCTGCGCCGCGGGCTAAGACAACGGCTCGCAGCAAGCTGCCAGGGGGTTAGATGCCGGCGGCGTTGGCGTAGTACTGCTGGTCCTCGCGCCAGCCGCCCATGCCCATACCGACCTTGGTCGGGTCGGTGACAAGCTCGATCGCCTTGATCCACTTGACCATTTTGAAACCGAGTTGGGTCTCCACCCGCAGCCGGACCGGCGCCCCGTGCTCGATGGGCAGCGGCGCGCCGTTCATCTCCAACGCAAGGATTGGCTGCGGGTTGGTGGCCAGGTGCAGCTCCATCGATTCGTAGAAGAATCCGTAGCGGCCTTCTCCCTCGGTGAGACCCTTGTCGTCCATCGCGTAGAACACGACGTAGCGCGCCTGCGGGCGGGGACCGACCAGGTCGAGCACCGCGCTCAACGGCACCCCGCCCCATTGGGCGATCGCGGTCCAGCCCTGGATGCAGTTGTGCTTGACGATCTGGCTGCGCCGGCCGAGCTCGCACAGCTGCTCCAGCGACAGCTCCACCGGCCGATCGACCAGCCCCCCGACGGCCAGGCGGTAGTCCGCGAACCCGTCCGCGGCCATCCGCTCATATTCCTGCCCAGTGGGCGGGTAGCCGTTGATCCGGTGATAGGGCGAGATGTCGGCGTGGTGATATCGCTGCCGGGAGGTCACCGTGCGGGACAGGACCTTCTCGAAGGGGTTGACGACGACCCCGAGCAGCCGCTGGGTGGCGCGCCGGTAGCGCAGCGAGAACCACGAGATGATCACATGGAACAGCAGTATCCCGAAGATCCCGGCCAGGCCGATCGACAGCGCCAGCGCCCGGCTGCCGTCCTCGTCACCCAGCACGATCTTGGTGAATTCTTTCGGGACGCCGTGGATGATCACCATGAAGGTGTGCAGCGCGGTGAACACGGCGAAGGCGCACAACCCGAGGAAGTGCAGGCTCCGGGCGCCCTGTTTGCCGCCGAAGAGCCTGCCGTAGCGGGGGAACCGAGCCAGCACCGAGGGTGACATCGCCGCCCCCGTGGCGATCTGGAACGGGGCCAACACGAAGATCACCAGGAAGTAGGACAGCTTCTGGGCCGGCTCGTAGGGCTGGCCGGGGATCGGGTCTGGTAGCTGGAAATGCAGATACGTCCCCACCGCGCGGAGGGAGTCCGGGATGATCGACCAGTGGGTGGGGATCAGGTAATGCCAGTACCCGGTGGCGAACACCAGGGTGATGTAGATCGCGCCGGTGAGGATCCAGAACTGCGCGGTCATGAAGTGCCAGTGCCGGCCCAGGCCCAGGTTCTTGCGCCCGGGGAGCGCGATCACCGGGCTCCAGGACTCCTCTTCATCCAGCGAGGTCCACATTCGGCGGGAGTCCGCACCGTAGGTTTTCTTGGAGAACCGGGCCCACTCCCGGCCGGGGGGACAGTCGTCGTTCCAGTACAGCTTGGGGAACGCCGAGAGCACCTCCAGCCCGGAACGGGCCAGCAACAGCAGCAAGAAGATGTTGAGGAAGTGGGTGATGACCACCCACCACGGGAAGAAGTCGGGCATCGGTTCAGCTCCCTAGCAGCTGGGCCAGGACCGGGCGAAGCGTGCTCATCGACGGCTCCCGGTGGGCGTGCGGGTGCGGCCCGCACGGGCTGTGGGGTCGTCGTCCATGGCGGCTCCGCTGGCCATCCGCTGGGCGAGCCGGGAGGCCAGCGCCATGATGGTCAGCGCGGGGTTGGCGCTGCCCTGGGTGGGACACACCGAGCCGTCAGAGATGAACAGGTTCGGTACTGCCCAGCTGCGCTGGCTGGAGTCCACGACCGAGCTCTGGGGGCAGCTGCCCATCCGGGCGCCGCCGATGAGGTGGGCGAAACGCTGGATGGTGAGCACATCCTGCGCCTCCGCGGCGTGCAGGATGTCGGTGATCACCTTCGTCGAGTACGCGATATTGGCTTTGTCGTTGTCGGACAGGGTGTAGTCCATCCGGGCCACCGGCTGGCCGTAGGGATCGGTCTCCTGCGCCAGGGTGATCCGGTTGTCCGGGTACGCCAGCAGTTCGTTGAGCACACCGATGGTGGCCCAGTGGTTGTAGTCGCGCATGTACTCGCGCAGCGCCCGGCCCCAGTGCCCATCGGCCAGTACGTGTTCGGCCCAGCCGATGGGCAGCGGGGAGACGGTTTGGACGGAGAACCCGCGGGCGAAGCCCCGGGCGGGATCGGTTTCGTAGAACTGCTCTGAGGAGATCTCCGGCGGTGGTGCTTTGTACATCCGCAGCTCCTCGGGCCAGCGCCCGGCGGTCTGTGTCGCGCCTTGCACCATCACATAGCGCCCGACGATGTCCTCGTTGTTGCACAGCCCGTTGGGGAACCGCGCGCTGGTCGAGGCCAGCAGCAGCCGCGGAGTCTCGATCGAGTAACCGGCGATCGCGACGAACCGGGCCCGCTGCAGCCGCTGCGCGCCGTCGACCTCCGTGGCGTACACCACGCCGCGGGCCAGGCCGGTGGATTCGTCGATTTCCACTCGCAGGGCCATGCAGTCTGCGCGCACCTCCACGCCGTGGGCCAGTGCGTCGGGCAGGTGGGTGACATAGGGGCTGGCCTTGGCGTTGACCTTGCAGCCTTGGAGGCAGTAGCCGCGGTAGATGCAGTGTGGTCGGTTGCCGAAGGTGCCGTTGACGATCCCGACGGGCCCGACCCGCATCTCGATGCCGCAGCGCAGCGCGCCCTCGCGCAGCTTGGCCGCGGCCCCGGAGACCGGGTGCGGGGAGAACGGGTAGCGGTGCGGGTAACCCCAGGGCCAGTCCTGGCCCGCCACCGGCAGCTCGGCTTCGACCTGCTCGTAGTGCGGGCGCAGGTCCTCGTAGTCGATCGGCCAGTCCGCGCCCACCCCGTCGTCGGTGAAGGTGGACAGGTCACTGGGGTGAAATCGTGGGGTGTAGCCGGCGTAGTGCACCATCGACCCGCCCACGCCGCGCCCAGAGTTGTTCTTGCCCAGCTCGATCGGGTCGGCTCCGCCGATGATCCGCTTCTGGGTCCAGTACAGCGAGTGGCTGCCGGCCTCGTCGGAGACCCAGTCCTGGTCGGGATGCCAGAACGGCCCGGCCTCGATGATCACTACCCGCCAGCCACGGCGGGCCAGCCGCTGGGCCAGCACCGACCCGCCCGCTCCGGCCCCGACGATCACCAGGTCGACCTCGTCACCCTCGGCGTAGCGGCGCATGGTCGCCTCGCCGGGCAGGTCCCGGGTGTGCACGTCGAGCAGGTACCGGGAGTCGTTGGCCCGCGGTCCGATCGCGCCCTTGAGGATGCCTCGCCAGAACGTGCCCATCAGCGCTCCCAGTCCTGCACGATGTGCACCGGGTCCTCGTCGGTGGCACCGGGCTTCTCGAAGGGCTCCCGCACGCCGGGACCGTCGGTACCGGGACCGCCGAGGCGCATGAACCCGCGGGGGTAGGCCGGCCCGCCGAAACCGATCTCGTTCCAGGCCCAGGGGTGGGAGTAGAACGCGGCCAGCGCGGCCCGCATCACCACCGACCAGGCACGGGTGACGGTCAGCTCATCCCAGGCGCCGCCGACCAGGCGGCCCTGCGCGAACTGCGACACGATCGCCTCACGCTGGGGCTCGGTGGCGCCGGCGAAGCCGGTCTGGTAGCCCTGGGTGGCGGTGTGGTCCAGCCCGCGCAGCACCAGCCGCCAGGTGTCCCGGTCATCGGGCATGTCGGCGTACTGGTAGCCATCCAGGCGGCCGTCAGCGAGTTTGGTGTCGACCATCTCGGCGACCGGGACCCGGGGCTCGCGGTCCTGGGCGAGGATCGTGTCGCACAACGCCCGCAGGGTGGGCTCCTCCTCGGCGGTGAAGAATCGCAGCGGACCGGCGGGTTGCAGCCGGGCCAGCACCACTCGCTTGGTGGCCTCGTCCCAGGTGTCGAGTGCGTCGAAGACGTCGAAGTCGGGGTAGCGCCCGATCATCTGCGGGGTGGCGCCGCGCCGCTGGCGGGGTAACCACGACGGGTGCGGCGGCTGCCCGTCGGAGCGTCGGTGGGGCAGGTGATCGGGGCGCGAGACGTCGGGCACGGTTCAGTCCTCCCGGCGCAGCAGAGCAGCGAGCAGGCCCATCCCGCCGACCATCGCCATCAACCCGGGCGCGGAGATCGGTGGACCCATCGGCAGGTTGTAGGAGTACAACTTCCAGCCACCGGGCTTGCGGGCCACTCCGCGGGCATGGAAGTACTCACCCAGCAGCCCGTTCGCGGCGTAGGCCGCCGCGGTCACCGGCAGCGCGGTCTTCGCCCAGCGTTTCGAGAACACCCCACCGATCCCAGCCGCCACCAGTGGTGGGGTCAGCACGATCGGGCTCCACATCCACTTGTTACCGAAGCTGGCCTTGTAATGCTCCAGGTACACCTCTGCGCCGGTGACCACCGCGGACAATGCAGTCAGCCCGGACAGGGAGCGTTCGAAGCGGCCGTGGGAGATGTTGGACACCATCCGGTCGAGCAGGTGCTCCGCGCCAGCCACCGCACCATGGGCAGTGGACGGCGGTGCGGGCGCTGACGCGACGGTGGCTGACGAACGTCTCGATCCGGCCGCGAGCAGACCCACCAGCGAGGCGGCGGCCCCGGCAGCCAGGGCACCGAGCAGTCGCTCGTGCTGCGACGCCCACAGCTGGTAGCTGCGCGTAGTGGACTTAGCATCGAAGATGCCGTGCGTGCCGAAGTCGCGACCGCCTGGCCCGTCGGCCGGCTCCCACAGGTTGCTCGGCGCTTCGGGGTCGCGGGGCTGGTCGGTCTGTTGCGAGGAGTACCCGGTCTTGCCTAGGTAGCGGTCCAGCAGACCGGCGAAGAATTTGTTGCCGATCAACGTGGCCGCGGTGCTGCCACCCACCCAGTACTCTCGGCGTTTCGGATGGTCCGCGGCGTAGACCACCGCTTTGGCGGCGACCTCGGGTTGGTAGATCGGTGGCACCGGTTGGGCGTGGCGGGGCAGCCGGGACAGCACCCAGGAGAACTGCGGGGTGTTCACCGCGGGCATCTGCACCATGGTCACGTGCACGTTGCTGTTGTTGTGCAGCAGCTCGCAGCGCAGCGAATCGTGGAAGCCCTGGATGGCGTGCTTGGCGCCGCAGTACGCCGACTGCAGCGGGATGCCGCGATAGGCCAACGCGGACCCGACCTGCACGACCACGCCCCGGTCCCGGGGGATCATCCGGTCCAGGGCCACCCGGGTCGCGTAGACGTACCCGAGGTAGCTGACCTCGGTGACCCTCTTGTATTCCTCGGGTTCGATCTTCATGAACGGGGCGAACACCGAGGTGAAGGCCACGTTGACCCACACGTCGATGGGTCCAAAGTTCTGCTCCACCTGCTGCGCGGCCTGCTCGATCTGCTGGTGGTCGGCGGTGTCCACCGGGATCGCCAACGCGGTCCCACCCGCAGCCTCGACCTCTTTGGCCGCCCCCTGCAGGCCCAGCTCACCGCGGGCCAGCAGCGCCACCTTCGCGCCCCGGGCACCGAAGGCCTGCGCGACGGCTCGTCCGATCCCGCCGCTGGCGCCGGTCACCACCACGACCTGGCTGGCTGGTCCGCTCATGCCGGGCACCTCTCCTTTACGTCGATTTCCGTTCGTGGCACACCGTGGAGCCGACCTGATAACGCGAGGCGACCTCGCGCCGCAGGCACAACCCGTTGCCCGGTGCGGTGGGATGAGGACGAACAGTGCCACCGGTGGGGTCCAGGGCACCGTCGAAGAACATCTGCTCGATCCGGACGTGATCGTGGAACCACTCCAGATGCCGCAGATTGGGCGTGGCCACCGCGGCGTGGGCATGCAGGTGCGGCGCGCAGTGCCCGGAGATCTCCAGGTGGTGCGCGGCCGCGATGGCCGCGACCCGCAACCATTCGGTGATGCCGCCGCAGCGGGACACATCAGCCTGCAGGCAGTCGACCGCACCGGCGGCGCACATCCGGCGGAAATAGGTCAGGTCATAGCCGTACTCCCCGGCGGTGACGTCCGGTAAGACGGCGTCGCGGACCTCGCGCAGCCCGTCGAGATCATCAGAGGACACCGGTTCCTCGAACCACCGGACGTCCAGATCGGCAGCTGCTCGGATCACCCGAATGGCCTGCTTACGGTCGTAGCCACCGTTGGCGTCGACGAACAGCTCCACGTCGGGTCCGATCACCTCGCGCGCCTGCGTCATGCGCGCGAGGTCCCGGGCGACTTCGGTGCCCCACGACTCCCCTATTTTGATCTTAACCCGGGGAATGTGCTGGCCATAGACCCAGCCGGCCAGTTGTTTGTGCAGCTGGTCCTGGTCATAGGAGGTGAAGCCACCGCTGCCGTACACCGGCGCTTCGTCGCGGACCGCGCCGAGCAGCCGGTGCAGGGGCAGCCCGAGCAGCCGGGCCTTGAGGTCCCACAGCGCGATATCCACTGCCGAGATCGCGTAGCCGACCGCCCCGGGTCGCCCGGCGTTGCGGACGGCCTTGACCATCCTGTCGAATGCGCCGCCGATGTCGAGGGCGTCGCCACCCATCACGGCATCGGCGAGCTGGTCGGTGACGACCCGGGCGCAGGCGGGCGGGCCGTAGGTCCACCCGGTTCCGTGGGTATCGCCGCTGCGGATCTCGACGAGCACCATCGTGGTGGAGCCCCACGCCAGGGTCCCATCGGCCTCGGGCGCGTCGGTGGGGACGGTGTAAACCGTCACCGCGAGTGACTCGATCGGCGCCGCGATCACCGAGCATCTCCCCGGTCGGTCCGGCGTGGCGCTGGCCACGGTGCCTGGCGCGACGGTGTGCGACGTGACTGCCTCGTCGGGCACCGCTCAGCCCTGCCGGTGCGGGAGGAACTCCTGCAGTTTGGTCTTGACGCCTTCCTTGATCACTGCCCAGCGGTCCTCGTCACCGGCCAGCAGCGCCTTGGCGGCGTCGGTCATCTGCTCGAAGGTGGCGTGTGGTGGTATCGGGGGCACGTTCGGGTCGCAGCGCACGTCGAGCAGCGTGGGTCGGTTGGCGCCCAGCGCGCGATCCCAGGCCGGGGCGATGTCGTCGGGCTTGTCGATCGCGATGGCGGCCAGCCCGAGGCTGGCGGCGAAGGCGGCGTAGTCCACGTCGGGCAGGCTTTGTGACTCGACGAACTTCGGCGCGCCGGCCATCGCGCGCATCTCCCAGGTGACCTGGTTGAGGTCATCGTTGTGCAACACCGCGATGATCAGCCGGGGGTCGGACCACTGCTGCCAGTACCGTTTGATGGTGATCAGTTCGGCGAGGCCGTTCATCTGCATCGCCCCGTCGCCAGCGAACACGATCACCGGCCGGTTCGGGCAGCCGAACTTCGCGCCGATCCCGTAGGGCACTCCGGGGCCCATGGTGGCCAGGTTCCCCGACAGCGACCCGCGGATCGAGCCGCGGAAGCGCAGTTGCCGGGCATACCAGTTCGCTGACGATCCCGAGTCCGCGGTGACGATCGCATCGTCGGGAAGCCGGGGGCTCAGCTCGGCGAACAGCCGCATCGGGTTGACCGGATCGGCCTCGACGCCGGCCTGCATCGCCATGGTCTCCCACCAGCGGGCCACGTCGGACTCGATGCTTTCGCGCCAGGACCGGTCGTCGTTGGCGACCAGCAGCGGCAGCAGGGCCCGCAGGGTGGTCGCCGCGTCGCCGACGAGGTTCACCTCATACGGGTAGCGCATGCCGATCATGCCCGGGTCGAGGTCGATCTGCACGGCCCGGGCCTGGTCGAACTCGGGCATGAACTGGGTGTAGGGAAAGCTCGATCCGACCGTGAGCAAGGTGTCGGCGCCGCGCATCATCTCATAGCTCGGCCGGGTCCCCAGCAGCCCGATCGACCCGGTCACATACGGCAGCTCATCGGACAGGACGTCCTTGCCCAGCAGCGCCTTGGCGACCCCGGCGCCCAGCAGGTCGGCGACCTGCTCCAGCTCGGTGGCGGCGCCGCGGGCCCCGGAGCCGGCCAGGATCGCGACCTTGCGCCCGGCGTTGAGGATCTCCGCCGCGTGCCGAAGCGCATTGGAGTCCGGTGCCAGCTCGGGCCAGCAAATGCCCAGGCTGGAGGGGACCATCTTGAACGCGTGGGTCGGTGGTGAGTAATCGAGTTCCTGCACGTCGGCCGGCACGATGATCGCCGTCGGCGCCCGCCGCGCCAGCGCGATGCGGATCGCCCGGTCCAGCACGTTGGGTAACTGCTCGGGTACGGTGACCATTTGCAGGTAGTCGCTGGCCACGTCCTTAAACAGGCTCAGCAGATCAACTTCCTGCTGATAGGAGCCGCCCATCGCGCTGCGATTGGTCTGCCCGACGATCGCCACCACCGGCACGTGGTCGAGCTTGGCGTCATACAGGCCGTTGAGCAGGTGGATCGCACCTGGACCCGACGTCGCCGCGCACACCCCCAATCGCCCGGTGAACTTCGCGTACCCGACCGCCTCAAACGCCGCCATCTCCTCATGACGGGCCTGCACGAACTGCGGTTGGTTGTCGGCCCGTCCCCACGCGGCCAGCAGCCCATTGATCCCGTCGCCGGGATAGGCGAACACCGTGTCGACCTTCCAGTCACGCAAGCGGCTCAGCAGGTGGTCGGCAACAGTCGATGTGGCCACGGTCTCTCCCCTGACATCCCGGACGCGGCCCCGCTGGGCCCTCTCCAGCTCCGCGTTCCCCACATCCATCGCGCCTATGCACAGCTGTTGTCGTGGCCGACGTCACAGCTAGTCCCGCTGGGTGTCGACCGACAGGCAGTTCTCTCGCCCAGCTCGCCGCCGGGCTGCACCAGGCACGCGTGCTGCCCGATGACCCGTTGTTCGTCGACGAGCACCTCGCCGCGTGGCGCCCCTCGCTGCGCTATCCGGGTCCACCCGCGACCGGCTGTCGGCGACACTGCGGTCCTGGCTGATGAATTTGGGCAACCACAAAGCGTAGCCGACGAGCTACATGTGCACGAGAATCCCCAACTCACCAAGTTAATCGACCGATCCGGCGTCACCGCGCTGTCGCCACGACCACCCGCCCGGACTCCCAGAAGTCACGGCAGGTCGTACGGGTAGGCCCATTCGTGATGGGTGGGTGAGGTCGGTGGCTTGTCCGAGACTCCTGACCCGAGATCGGTGCCGCCGGGTGGCCTGTCCGTTGCCCGGCGAGGTGCCAACAGCACTGGGCAGTGCGCACTGCCGAACCTCACAAGGGCACCGCAGTCGGCATCCGGCCGCTACCGCAAGACCTGGGGGCGGGCGGTCGGCACGCGAAACAGGACTAATCAGATAGAAGCGAGACAGGTAGCAAGTGCACTCAATCCGAGCTGTTCATGCGCTGTTGTAAGAATGTCAGCGTCTTGGTGAGCACTCGCGAGACGTGCATCTGGGACAGCCCGACTTGTTCGGCGATTTGAGTCTGTGTCAGGTGGCGGAAAAACCGCAACGCGAGGATGGTGCGGTCCCGTGCTGCTAGTTCAGCCAGTAGCGGGCGCAGCGTCTCGCGGTCGTCAATGAGGGCCAGCTCGGTGTCCAGGCCGCCGAGGAGCTCGCTCACAGTCGCTGTGTCCTCGCCGGTGCCGAACATCTCATCCAGAGACAAGCTTCGGTAGGCTGCCTCGACCTGTAGTCCGTCGATCACCGTCGAGGTGGGTAATCCCAGCCGGTCAGCGATCTCACTGGGTCGGGGAGGCCGACCCAGTTGCTGGGATAGCTCCGCGCGTGTGCCTCTGATCGCGAGGTGCAGGTCTTTCATCCGGCGCGGGACGCGTGTCGACCAGCCGTGGTCGCGGAAGTACCGGCGTACCTCGCCGGTGATGGTCGGCACCGCGAAGGACAGGAAACTCGAACCGCGGGCGGGGTCGAACCGGTCCACGGCATTGATCAGCCCCACGGTGGCGACCTGGGTCAGGTCATCCAGCGGCTCACCGCGACCGGCGAACCGGCGCGCGATGTGCTCGGCCACCGGCAGATAGCCGCTGATCAGCTGATCACGTAGTCGCCGCCGTTCGGGGTCCTCGGCAGCAAGCTCGGCGTAGCGGCACTGCAGCGGAATGAGGTGCGCGTACTCGTCGGGTTCGGTGCCGCCCGAGGACACCGGCGAGGTCGCGGCCAGGGGAAGGTCAGCAGGCGTCGCGCTCGGCATCACTCTTAACATGATAATATCTTAACATGATATTATCATGTTAAGAGGTGCGGGGTGGCACCGCTCACACGCCGCACCCACGAGGTATTTCCGAAACAGGATGCGCGACTCCGCTGGCCGAACTCCTTGCCCGCCCCTTTCGGCTCCGCTGCGCTCACCCAACTGACATCTCACCCTGTAGGACCGGGAGGGTGCACAAGCGATCTTGCCGAACGCCCCCTCTGACTACACCGCGATGGCGAAAAGGGGTCGGCGATTAGTCAGGTCGTGTGGGTCTCACGGAGATCGGGCGGCGAGTTGTCTTGATCCAGGATCGTGTCCCGCGCGGACGTCGACGGTGGCTCCCCCTTAGAGCCCTGTGTCAACCTGCCGTCAGTTCGTGAGGTCCTTGTGGGAGAGGACCATGTCGTCGCCGGGCTCGTAGTAGTCCCGCGCGCGCCGCCTTCCTCGTCGTAGCCGCAGGACCAGTAGAAGGAGCGGGCCCACGTCACGCGCGAGGGGCGCGGTCGTAGCGCGCCAGGACTGCCTGACCCACGGTCTCGATCGACGTGAGTTGCAGGTCGACGGGCGTGACGAACAGTCGCTCACCCGCTCCGAGCGCGGTCGGGATCACGAGCAGCCGGTACTCGTCGACGGCATCGGCGGCGGTGAGCGCATGGACGACACTCGTGCTCCCCACCACCACCACCACGTCCTGCTCGCGCGTGAGATCGGCCACCCCGGCCACGAGCTCGCACTCGAGCAGCGACGAGTTGCTCCAGGCGTCGAGGGCCGGCGCGGACCGCGACACGACGACCTTCGGAATGCGGTTCATCGCTTGGCGTACTCGTCGGCAGCAACTCTCTTGGGCCCGGAGCGGAACGCCCAGCCACCGCCCGGCGTTTGTCCCGAGCCGTCCGGGTCCTCCACGACCCCGTCCAGCGTGACGAACTGAATGACGATGACCCTGCCCTTGTCCACAGCGGTTCCTCCGGTTCATGGTCGGCCGGAACGCCGAGCCACCTCTGTCACCCTTCCTGCTTCCACGGTGAGGATCTGCACGGTGCGGAGCGCGCCGGACGCGTACGCCGCGAAGCCCAACTCCCCGTTCGCCCACAGCGGCACGGTCCGCCACTCCTCGCCGCGCGTTCGGAACACCCGCCGCATGAACGCGCCGAAGTCGTCCGTGCCGCGGTACCAGTTCCACATAGGCGAAGCGGGTCAGGAACCGCAGGCTGGTGACGCCGTCGAGGTCGGCGAACAGCCTCACCGGGCCGGGGTGAAAGAATTCGAGGTGGGCGCGGAGCTGGTTGGCCAGCCCGACCCGGTGGGCGAGCAGGTCCTTCCGGGCTCGCACCACCAAGCGGAGCATGACCGTGGCCGAGGTGTCGGGGATCAGCGGACGGAGACGGGCGCGGTCGGTGCGCAGGGCGTCGGCGAGGACGAAGGCGTCGAACCGGTCGTCCTTGTTCCCGGCAGTGCCGTAGCGGCCGCGCAGGCTGTGGACCTGGTTGGGGCTGATCACCACGACCGTCATGCCGGCGCCCAGGAGTGTGTCGACAACCTGTCCGTCGCCGCGTTCGATGGCCACCTCCCCGACGCCGGCGCGGTGGAGTCGGGCGCACGAGCTCGCGCAGCCCGCACCGGTCGCGTCGACGGCGAACTGCTCGGTGATGGCGCCTTTGCTGTTCACGACGGCGACGGCGTGGTCGGTGGTGGCCCAGTCCAGACCAGCGGTGACGTCACTGGGCGGGGACTCCGGCAGAGCTGGCGAGGCTGCAGTTGCGGGGTGCGGCATGTCGACCTCCGGTGAAGGCGTGAGGGCGCACCTCCGGTCGAGTCTGGAATCGCGGCTCCCGCATCGCTCACTGTTCGGCCCTCGCTGTGGCACCCAGCCCTTGTCGACGGTCCGCGCGATCCAGGTGACCACCAGGTCCTGCGTTTCTAAGGGCGGACGTCGCGTTCGCGTCGGCTTACCAGGGCGGTGACCGGTGGCACCTCGGGTGCATCGACGACAACGGGTGCCGCCGACACCTGCCAAGGGTGGACCAGTGAGCTTGTGCCGCCTCCAGATCCGATTGATTGGCTCCGCTCCGGGGAGGACCGTCTTGGGGCGTGGCTTGGCGCGGAAGTCCCGCGATCACCGCGTCCACCGTCGAGTCAACGGTGAACAGCTGGTCCAGACCCGTGGTTCGCAGCACGGGGCGCACCGCGTCGTGCTCGGCTCTGACGAGGTGTATCTCGGTCCCGTTGGCGGTGGCCTGCCAGTGCAGCGCGCGGAAAGCCGTCAGGCCGCGCGGATCCATAGCGGTGTCGCCCAGGTCGACCACGACATGCGGCGCTCGGGAGAGCTGGTGGCCCACGCGCTTGGCCAACACAGCCACGGTTCGCGTGTTCACGGTGCCGCTCACCCGCACGATCGCCACCCGGTCATCCCACGCAATAATCCAACGATCTTAGTGCGCGCCCATCATCGCGGACGAGCCTGCGACGACTACGGTCGACGACGACAATTCGCAGCGGTGCTACGCCCCCGTTTACCAACCCCAACTCGTGGGGTCAACTCCTGGTGTCAGCCACTGGGCGGAGTCGTTCCGGGCGGAAGCCGGTCTGTCGTAGCGGCTTCCGCCCGCAACGGCGATAGCAGGGAGGTCAGCGGGTCCGGTTCATCCCAAGAAACATCGCGCCCAGACCGAGCAGTACGGCTACCACGCCGACCACTACATTGCTCCAGATCGTCGCCGTGGTGGCGACGTCGCCGCTGACGACCCAGGGGGCGATGATCGTCCACGCGCCGATCAGCGGGCGATCCAGGCGATACTGTGAGTCCGGCCGGAGGCGCCGGCGAACTCGAGGGCGAGCACCGCCAGGGCGACGCCGACGATCAGGTCGTTTCCGGTCAGGGTCGCCAACGGGTTGAACCCGATAACCCACGGAGAGATCGCGAGGTAGAGCCCGGCCAGAAAAGTAAACCCACCGATGGCGCGGGCGACCGGCGTCTCCGCGGCGGCCTCATACTTGGCCCGCAACTCCGCAAGGTCGGGGTGCAACCTCATGGCCTCCGTAGTCATGTCTTCCACCTTCGCCACTGTGTTGGTGTGTTGTTTCGGCGGCGAGGCTCCTTCGCGTTGGGGTGGGCGAGACCAGTCGCGGTGGGCCGAGACGGTCGCCCGGGTCCGGGTATGTCGGCGCCTTGCCTTTACATCATGTAGTGATACTATCATGTCAGGAGGTAGTCTTCCATGGTGCCACCGGTCACACGCCTCGCTGACGAGGAGTACACCAGGCTGCTCGCCTTCCGGACCGGCCTTCGCCAGTTCCTCCGGTGGAGTGAGGACCAGGCGGCCACGGTGGGGCTCACCCCCGCCCAGCACCAGCTGCTACTCGCGATCCGGGGTCATCCCGACTCGCGTGGGCCCAGCGTCGGCGAGCTGGCCGACTACCTCTGCACCCGGCACCACAGCGCCGTGCAGCTCATCGATCGCACCGAACAGCTCGGCCTCATCGCCCGCAACCGCTCCGACAGCGACGACCACCGGGTCGTGCGCCTGGCCCTGACCAAGGCGGCCCAGGACAAGCTCACTCTGCTCAGCACCACCCACGTAGAGGAGCTTCGGCGGCTGGCCACGCTCGTCAACGCGTTGGTCGACCGGTAGGCGAGCAAACCCAGGATCAGGAACCCGCAACCGCGCACGGCACCTGGCCGCCAGGCCCGGCCTGGGAGACGCCCGCATTGAAGACCTCGCCACCGCGACGTGGGAAATGGGCGCGCCAGCTAACGCTGGAACCGCAGGTGCCTATCCTGCGCCTCTTCTTCACCGCCTTCGCCCCGCCGCAAGGTCAGGGGTTCGCTGCCAGCAGGATGTTGTCTGATCTCCACAACTGCTATGAACGTCTCACTGCCGATCCATTTCGAACGGCTCACCGTCCGCATCCGACTCACCGTTCAACGACCGTGACCAGGAGAAACCCCGTTGTGCGACACCTGTCGCGCGGACACGGGTTTCGGACACGTGGTGTGACGGGTGCGGGTCGTGCTCGGTCACGGGTCGCCCCCTGCCGCCTCCATGCGCAGCTGCACACAGCCGGGCTCGCCGCAGGCCCGCTCCGACAAGGGACTCTGGTGACCCTGGCGCCTTGCGGAGCATCTGCACGCCGTCTACGCCAGCTACGGGGTGCGCGAGGAGGATGCGGGCGCGGTGGTGGCCTACCTGATGGCGATCGGGGCAGTCGGGACGATCGCGTGGCTGGCGATGACCCGGGCGGTCCGGCGGCGCCAGCGCTGGGCACGCCTAGTCGCCAAGGGCGCGCCCCTCGGGCCGCCCCCACGTTGTTCCGCTTTCCTCGGAGTGATGGTTCCCACTAGCCGTAACGGCACGGACTGACTGAGCGATCTGCGTGTGAGTAGCGTAATCGGCCGGGCACGATGAGTAGCTGATGGAAGCCTGTGGCCGGTGCACCTGCAAGGGAGGTTAAGCAGTGAGTCCAGACCAGTCGCCTGTTGATCCCGGCCCCGCACGACAGGGGTCTGCCCGGTGCACTGAATTCAGCGCGGGCCACCGCGTCTCTGTGAGCTGCTCAAACCCCCCAACCCAACCGCACACACGGCAGGTCGGGGATCTTTTTCAGCCTGTCACCAGTTCGGAGCCACCTGCAGCTGTCCTCACCGACCAGCCGGTCGCGCCCATCAACAGGCTCAAACAAGATAGCGAGCTGCTCTCTGCCCCGGCACCGCTGTCAGGGTATGCCCCGGGCGCACGGCGGTGGGCCGGTTGGGGGGCTGGACTGGTGCTCGGGACGCCGGGGGCCGTAATCGCTCTGGTGGCAAGCGCCGCGCTAGTGCTCGTTGCGGCCGGGGTGACCATGTTCACAACGTCGTCCACCGAGTCACCAGTTGCCGAACTCACCCCGGGTCGGTTACCAACTCCCGCAACACCCTTGATCAGCGATGAGCATCTAGCAACCGTTCCGCCCATCGTCGCACCCGCAGGGTTTGCCCGGCAGACACCGACCAAGGCGTATCCCCCAGACCCCCCTGCAGTGCCCGCACACCAGCAGCCTTTGCCGACAGCCCATCATGCTGCGCCAGCTCGGCCTGATCCGCCGCCCGCGCCGGATCACGGGCCGGTGTTGCCACCGCCATCATCGCCGCCGCCTTCAACGGTGCCGACCGAAGATGCTGGATCCCGGACCATCACGACCGGCTCCTACACGGAAAATACGGAATCGCAAACGACCGATACCAAGCCGTGTAACTGCGACGGCACGATGCGCAAGATCCCCAATCATGGGGACCGGTCCTCCGAGGCTGACCGGCAACGTGAACACCGAGCACAGCGAGCTGGCTACCGCTCAACGAGAGCAGCCCAACAATCCAGGGTCAGCGAGCAAGGGGAGCAAGACGGGCAGCCAGCGCGACCAGACGCCCAGGCAGGGCCTCGACCATCGCCCGACCGAGGGCCCTGATTCTGGCTTTCTACACCCAGCCATCTAGGTCGAGATCAGAGGTTCCGCACCGTGGGCCGCAGATTCCCCAAGACGCCAATGTCGGCCATCACCGCAGTAGCGATCGTCTACCGGACGGCGTCCCGATCGACCAACGGCATCGACTCACAGCGATCTTCACCGAACTCGCCCGCGCCATCTGATCGAGGCAGCGCAGCGGAAAATCTTGTCTGCTTCCCGCTTACGCAACAGACCCTCTCAACGCTTCGGTACCCCGGCGGTCGACCACGGCCGTCGGCTTGGAGGTCCGGCGCGAGGCGGAGGCGTGGCGGCGCCGCTCACACCGTGACGACGGCGCCGCCGCGGCGCGGGTCGCCGGCACCGACCATTCGGCCCGAGTCTGGGTCGCGCCGCACCGCCTGGCAGCCGCCGAAGAAGATATTGGGCCCGTTGAAGCGCGCGATCACGATCTCTTCCAGGTTCGTGGGCTCGGCGCCAGGCTCGACGTAGAGCACGCCGTCCTCCCAGTGCAGCCGCGGGGCCTCGACTGCCTCGGCGAGTCCCATGCCGCGATCCACGACATTAGAGATCACCTGGAGGATCGCCGAGCGGATGCGGTTGGAGCCCGCCGAGCCCAGGGCCAGCTCGACAGCGCCGTCCGCGCGCCGGGCAAGCGTCGGCGCCATCATCGACGGCAGCCGGCGCCCCGGTGGGTGCAGGTGAAAGCCCGACGGGTTCAGGTCCGCTTCGCCCAGCATGTTGTTCAGGTGCAGCCCGGTCCCGGGGACGACTACGCCCGAGCAAGACCCGTTGCTGACCGTCGTCGTGCAGGTCCAACCGTGCTCATCGATCGTCGAGATGTGCGTCGTGTTACCCCGACGGGCGCCGAGGAACTCCTCCTGAAAACCGCGGAGGTGCACGCCCTTGAGGTGCAGGCTCTCCATGAACGCTGCGGTGCGCGCGCGCTGGGCGTCGATCATCGCTGCGACGAGCCGCTCGCGGGTGGGCGGGGCCGGCTCGCCGTCCAACTCGGCCAGGACCGCCGCGATCAGAATGCCGCCGGCCGAGGGCGGGGGGTTTGTCCGCACACGCAGGCCACGGTATGGGATGTCGATCGGCTCACGTGCCACCACCTCGTAGGCGGCGAGGTCGGCCGGTGAGAGCATGCCGCCGCGCTCACCGACCCAGTCGCACACGGCCGCGGCGACCGCGCCGGTGTAGAACGGCGCCGCACCCTCGGCCGCCAAGCGCTCCAGGCCGTCGGCCACATCCGGCAGGCGCAGAACCTCACCCTCGCGCGGCGACACCGTGGCGAATAGGGCGCGCGCCTCCGGGGAGCTGGCGATGATCGGCGAGAGCAGCTCGATGAGGTAGGCCTGATGGGCGTTAAGCGCCACCCCGTCACGACTCAGCCGCACTGCGGGCGCCACCAGCTCGGCCAGGGGTAGCGAAGCGAACCGCGCGTGCGCAGCGCAGATCCCTGCCGGGCAACCATAGGTGCCGACGGAGGCGGCGCCCACGCAGAAGACCTGGACCACGTCACCGAAGACGATTGAGACCGGCACGAGCTCGGCGCGGCGCGGCGTGTCGCCACGCCCGGGCGCCTCGACGAAGAAGTCCAGCAGCACGTCGTCCCCACCGGGGGCTCCGACAAGCATGTAGCCACCGGCGCCCAGGCCCGTGAGCAGCGGCTCGCAGACGAAGGACGCGCACATCGCGGCGAGGGCGGCATCGACCGCGTTGCCACCCGCACGCAGCGCGCTCGCGCCCGCTTCGGCGGTCAGCAGATGCCCGGCGGCCACCACTCCCCGCGTCATCGCGGCAGTGTTACCGGAGTGGGCCCGCGGGTGAACCACCGGGGCCGCGCTCAACCGTGGGGATGAACTCAGGGACCTTAACGTCCGCGCCGCTGAGCACGATGTGGAAGGAGTGACAGATGGTAGGTTTCACTGCACCCCGACCAACGCGTAACCGCTGGTCAGGGGTGGAGCCGCCTAAGGGAATCGAACCCTTGACCTGCTCATTACGAGTGAGCTGCTCTGGCCGACTGAGCTAAGGCGGCGATGCTGCCCGGCAGCGCCGACCAGTGTAACGATTGCTCGCACTCACCCCTGGTCGACCCAGGGCGCGCCCGGTAGAGCTTCAACTTGTGATCAACCCTAGCGTTCCCGAACTCAACAGCAGCGCTGTCCCACGTCGACCGGGCAGCTCTGCTGTTGAGTTCGGGAGCCTCAGCGCAGTCACGAGGAGATCGCCCTACTCGCCCTGCAACGCGCTGGTCAGCGCCTCGACGGCGATCCGAGGTTTGACGTTGAGCTCCAGCGCCTCGCGGCAGCCGATCACCGCTTCGAGCTTGCGGAGCAACGTCTCCGGTGCCGACCGTCCGGCGACGGTGGTGATGTCGGCCGCGCGGTCGGGGTGGGTCAGGGCCACCGCGGCGCCCCAGCTGGTGACCAGGCTGTCCCGGTAGAAGCCGGCCAGGTCGACCAGTGCGCGGTCCAGCGCGTCGCGCTGGGTGCGGGTGGCTCGGGACTTCTGCCGGCGTTCCAGGTCGCGGATCGCACCCTTGGCGCCCCGGGTCGCCGCCGCGGCGCCCTTCCCGGTTCCACCGGCACCCAGGGCTGTCTCCAGTTCCTCGGTCTCGGCCGCATTACGAGCCACAGTCAGACCGCTGGCCTCCGACTTGGCGGCTCCGACCAGCTCATCGGCCAGCGTGAACACGTCTGCGAAGGAGCTCAGCGCCGTCGGCACCCGCAGCACCGCCTCCCGGCGGGCCCGGGCCTGCGGATCGGTGGCCAACCGGCGAGCCCGGCCGACGTGGCCGCCGCACACCGAGGCGGCCCACCGGGCAGTGGCAGCGTCGAGCCCGTCGCGCGCCACCAGCACCGCGGCGATCGCCGCGGCGGGCGGGGGCCGCAACCCCACCGATCGGCACCGTGAGCGCAGCGTCACCGCGATGTCCTCGGGGTGATCCGACGGCGCGCAGAGCAGGAACACCGTGCGCGGGGGGGGCTCCTCCACGGCCTTGAGCAGGGCGTTGGCCGCGCCCTCGGTGAGCCGGTCGGCGTCTTCGATGAGCAGCACCTGCCACCGGCCCGACGACGGCCGCCGGGACGCCCCGGCGACCAGCGCGCGCATGTCCGCCACCGAGATGGACAGGCCTTCGGGGACCACCTGGCGGACGTCGGGATGGTTGCCGGCCAGCGTGGCGCGGCAGCCCTGGCAGCTGCCACATCCCGGTCCGGCTACCGGATCGGTGCACTGCAGCGCGGCGGCGAAGGCCCGCGCCGCGACCGAGCGACCGCTGCCGGGCGGACCGGTGAACAGCCACGCGTGGGTCATCGCCCCGCCCGGCCCAGCGGCCTCAACCAGGGTGGCCACCGCCGGGTCCTGCCCGATCACGTCGGCCCACACGCTCATTCCCGAGCCGCCGGAGGGCCCGACGGTGAGCGCCGGCGCAGCGCGGACCGCAGGTCGGCCAGCAGCGAGCCGTCGGCACGGTCGTCCATCTGGCGGTACGCGACCAGGCCGACGGCCGACGCCAGCAGGCCGGCGCACAGCAGCACCGGTCGGGTGCCGTCGATGGTCACCCGCTCACTGAACAGGGTGAGGGTGCGCTGCTGGACCAGCCCGACCGCGAACGGGACCAGGGCCATCGACGCGAGCAGGTCCAGCCGGACCAGCGACTGGACGAACGCGATGGTGCGTCCCCGCATCTCATCGGCGACCTGCGCCCCGATGATGGTCAAACCGGTGAGGAAAGCGACGCCCCCGGCGCAGCCCACCAGGACGACGGCGGCCAGCGCGGCGATCAGGTGTGGCGCGAGCGCGACGGCGATCAGCGCCAGCCCGGCCGCCACGATCGCGAGCCCGAACAATCCGCGGTGCCGGATCCGGCGAGCCGCCAGTGGCGCGACCGCCATACCCAGTCCGAGACCGACGAACAGCGACGCGAACAGCAGCCCGTAGGCGGCATCGCCACCGCCCAGGCTGGTGGAGTACAGCTTCGCGCAGGCGATTACGGCCCCGCCGGCGGCGAAGGCGCCGAGGATCCCGGTGACCAGGCCGCGGACCAGCGGCGTGCCGCGGACGAACATGACACCGTCGCGCAACATCGCGAGCAGGCCCGGCTGGGCGTCACGCTTGGATACGGCCCGGCCCGAGATCTCCGGGATCCGGGTCCCGACTACCAGAGCGCAGAATGCGTAGGCGAAGCCGTTGATGCTCAGCGCGAGGTAGGCCGACCCTTCGACGCTGTGGATCAGACCGGCCTGGCGCAGTACCGGACCGAGCTTGGACAGCGCGCTGAACACCCCGGAGGCGACCAGCACGGCCAGCCCGTAGGTCATGATCAAGGAGAGTTGGTTGGCGGTCTCAACCTGGTCGGGCCGGCGCAGCAGGTTGGGGATCGAGGCGTCCTTGGCGGGGATCCAGAACAGTGCGCAGATCTCGATGAGGAAGGTCGCCGCAAACAGCCAGGCGAGCTGGCCGACCAGCGGGATGGACAGGAACAGACCGGCCCGTAGCACGTCGCAGACCACCATCACGTGCCGGCGGTCCAGCTTGTCGGCCAGCGCCCCGGCCAGCGGGCCGAGCAGCATCGCGGGCAGCAGCTTGGTGGCGACCACCCCGCCGAGCGCGAAGCTCTGCGCCTGGTAGCCGCTGGTCAGCTGGGTAGCCAGGGCGGAAAGCGCCAGCAGGGACTGCCACTCCGCGACCGCGGTGATCGCCGTGACGCCCCACAGCCGGCGAAACGCCGGAATGGCCAGCACCCCGCGCACGCGTTGCGCGGTGGATCCCGCCAGGTCCTGCTCGGCTGGGGGGTCCATGCTGCTCCACGTGGTTAGGTGTGATGAGGCCTTACCGTCAGATCCGGATGGAGTCAAGCAGGTGAGCGAGGCGTTGCGCGAGTTGAGGGCGTGATGCCGGGGCCACGGTGTACCAGCGGCTGCCGTCGACTCCGCGTTTCTGCTCGATGGTGTAGCCACCGCGCTCGGTCTCGTAGTAGGTGACCACGAACTCCGCGACGCGTCTGCTGCCGTGACGGTCGCGCCAGGCCGCGCCGAACTTTCCCCCACCAAGTTTGGGTCCTTGCAGCAGAGTGCGGAAGCGCCGTGCGTCATCGGGCCGCGCTCCGCCGCGCAGCAGGGTGCGCTCCAGCTCGGCACCGGTCAGCCCAGGCTGGTCGTCGGCAAGGAGTTCGGCGGGGACGGATACCGCCGTCCCGCTGCTCATCGGCCGGTCCGGGATGACCTCGGCCGCCGCGATCGGCAGCGCCGTGGCGCGGGTAGTCCGGATACGCATCCCTGACGCACTGAGCTCGGCGACTGCAGCGTGCTCGCCCCGCGCACATCCCACGACGCTGCGCTTGCCCTCGGGCCACTTGAGTTGGGCGTTGAGCTCCGCCGCCGGTCGGGCTATGAGGTGCAGCGCATCCTCGAGTTCCGGGGCGAGCTGCCGGGCTCCGGCCAGCCCACGGGCCCGAAGCGCGTCCCAGTTCTGCCGCTGGGCGGCCCTGCTTTCCTCGGCCGTGCGCTGCTGGTCGACACGACGAGGTGGTTGAAGGTTCCAGTGCACCAGCCCGAGCTGGAGATGGTTCCACGCCAGCAGGTACTGCTCAGCGGTGAGCTCCAGCGTGCCGCCCCGCAACACCGACGTCATCGGTAGTCTTCCTCGGCGCCGATGACCGGTGGTGCGGTGCGGGGTAGCTCACCGACGATTGCGTTGGTGTCCTGCTCGATCAGGTAACTAGCCCGCCGGTGCTCGCGGCTGTCGCCGTCCCGGCCAGAGCTACCCGGGGCGCCGAGCGGGGCCTCTGTCCATCCGGCACCCCCGCGGCCAGCTCCCCGGGTGCTGGCCTGCTCGGTGCTGCCCATGGTGGAGCTACTCAGACGCGGCTCACTCGGATGCGAGTTGCCAGTGCTGAACGCAGTGGGGCGTGGCCCGAAGCTGCCCGCCCGATACCCACCGCCGCCGGAAAAGCGCGATCCACCACGTACTCGGTTGTCGCCGTTGGAGGCAGCCAGGATCGAGGAGGGCCCGAATGGCTCCGCTGCGGTCGGCTGGCCTGCGCCCGATCCCGCCATCGACGGATCCGCTGGACTGGGGTAGCCGCCGGCGAGTTGCGGGGTGGTGACCGGCGCCCCGCTGGCGACTTGTGGCGCGGTCCCTGCCGGCGCAGCGTGATCGGGGACACCAGCGACCGGACCCGGGTATGTAGCAGCAGAATGCGCCAGCGGTGGATGCGCCACGCCCGGTGCCGGCTGCACATTCCCACCGCCAGCTCCGCTGCCGACCCCGACACCGCCTGGGGTCGGCTCCACCACCTCGGCGACCACCGTCGGGGCCGCGGCGAAGTGGTCGCGGACCGCGAGGTTGTCGTTCGAGGTGCCCTGATAGCCGTCCATCAGCTCCCGGGCGCGCTCCTGGTCCTGCTGGGCAGCCACGTGGGCGGCCTCGTTCTGGGTTTGGATCCCGGGCAACCATTCAATGGCGTGATCAGCCGTCCAGGTCGCCGGATCTTGGCTGAAGGACACCTCGGGCACCACCCGCGGCGGCGGCATGCTGTCCCGGGTGTGGGCGAAGGAGTCGGCCTGCTCGGATACCCGGGTAGCGACCCCGTTGGCCGCGGTGACGCTCTCGTCGAGCCACGGCATCAGCGTCGACGTCGCGTGGGTAGCCGCAGCAGCCGCCGCCCCCTGCTGCGCCGCGCCGATCCCCCGCACCGCCTGCTCGACAGCACCGCGGAACTGCTGCATCTGCGTCGCGACACTCTGCCAGCCCTGGCTCATCTCCATCATCCCGGCGTAACCCGGGCCCCCGGTGATGTGCTGGTAGATCGTCTCGTGCGAGACGGTGCTGTAGTTGATGCTCGTAGCCACTGGTGTCCCCCCTCCTCAGCCCTTCAGCGGCGGCAGATTGGCCAGGACATCCTCCGCCAGCGCCTTAGCCGGCCCACACGGCTCCTCCAGACCATCCCCGAGCGAGGTGAACCGGAGAGTCATCGTCTGCCTCTCCGCGGCGGCGACACGGAAATAGCAGCTAGTGTCGGCCGCGTTGTTTTTGGTCCGGATTGCTGGATGCCCGGCGACCTGCGTGACCTCGAACACCGGGTAGGTCGCTCGCTGGGTATAGACGTTGTGGAGCACGTCGTTGGTGGTGTCGACATAGATCGTGATCTCGCGAGTGTGGGCCTTGTTGTCCCACTCGCACCCGGGAGCGTCTGCGTTCTTGATCTGGGCGGGCAGGTCCATCTGCTTGGCCGCCAGTTGCGCAGCGGTGAGGAGCTGACACGGCGTCGTGCCCGCAAGGTTCTTGGGATCCCGGAGTGGGGGGATCGGGTCAGCTGGTGCGCTGGCCGACGACGCTGGCGCCGCCGCGCCCTGCTCGGTGGGCTGCGAGCCACCCGCCGAGCAGCCCGCCAGGACGGCTATCAGCGCCAGTACAACCGGGATGCGGCGCATCACAGCTGCGGCCGGCTCAGGTGGACAGCATTGACCTCATCGGTGTTCCGGTGAGTGGCCAGCGATCTCTCCAGGGCCTTCGCTGCCTTCTCCAGCTGCAGCGCGCCCGACGCCAACGCCCACCGCAGCGAACCCGGCTCCTCGCTGACCGCCCAGTGCCCGATCTCCTTTGCCGCATTGACGCTCACCGCGTCGAGACCCGGCGCAGGGACATTGCCCAGCCGCTCGGCCTGGTCCATCAGGTCTCGCATTCCCTGGGCGACCTGCCGGAAGGTGGTGATCGCCTGCGGAGCCTGGTCCAGATCGAGCTGGAAATGCTGCGCGGGATCGCCCAGGATCGACGTCAGGTCCTGCACCGGCGCCGGCCCAGCGACCGGCGGATGGAGCAGCCCGTTGAGGTTCTCGGTCATCCCACCGGATGGTGGGGGAACACCAAAACCACCGTACTCACTCATCGTGATGTCTCCTCACCTGCAGGCAGCGCCGCGCAGAGTCTGCCACAACGCTCACCTGCGGCGGCGCGCCTCCGGCGGCAACCCACACCTCATCCGGCGGCGCATGTCCAGAAAAGTGTCTTTCAGTCACCTTCGGGGAACGACTATGGCAGCGCGCAGAGGTGCCCTGTAAGGCCGCTCTTCGCCGAAAGTTGCCGTACATGGCACATGTTCATTAGATCCACGGACCTCTTCCGGTGGCTGGCGGGGACAATGTGACCATTGCGACGTGCTTCCGGACCCTGCTGGCTTATTTGAGCGGCACACCGTGGTGCTTGCGGGATGGCAGCGCACCGGTACGTCATGATCTTTGCGCGGTCGTTTTCTCCTCGTCTGGCCGCGGAATGGTGTGGTCATGTCGATGCAGCCGCGGCCCTGGCCGGATGTTCCTGATCTCACCGCGAGGATGGCGCGTGCGTCGTCTCGTAAGGGGAATCTGGCGATGCGGATCCGGGATGAGCTGGGCGAGGTGTACGCCGATACCCGGTTCGCTGCCGCGTTCGGGGTCCGGGGCCGGCCGGGGATCTCCCCGGGTCAGCTGATGATGGCCAGTGTCTTGCAGTTCTCTGAGAATCTGACCGACCGGCAGGCCGCCGAGGCGGTCCGCGACCGGATCACGTGGAAGTACGCGCTGGGTTTGGAGTTGGAGGATCCGGGCTTCGATGCCAGTGTGCTCAGCGAGTTCCGGTCGCGGTTGGTGGCCGGTGACCTGACAAGCTTGGCGTTGGATGCGTTGTTGGAGCGCTTGGCCGGGCTGGGCCTGGTCAAAGCCGGCGGGCGGCAGCGCACCGATTCCACCCACGTGCTGGGTGCGATCCGCGCGTTGAACCGGTTGGAGTTGGCCGGAGAGACCCTGCGGGCGGCGTTGGAGGCGCTGGCGGTCGCGGCGCCGGGCTGGCTGACCGGTGTGATCGAGGCGTCCTGGCAGCAGGTGTACGGCGCGCGGATCGACAACCTGCATCTACCCGAGAGTCAGGCCAAGCGCCAAGCCCTGATGGTCGACTACGGCAAAGACGGCTACCACCTACTCGAAGTGGCCCACGGGCCGGATGCGCCGATCTGGCTACGGGAGCTGCCCGCCGTCCAGACGCTGCGGCGGATCTGGGTCCAGCAGTTCTACCGGGAGGTCACCGACGGCCGGGCGGAGGTGCGGCGGCGGGAGAAGCTCCCCGAAGGGGACGGTCTCCCGCCGGGCAGAGACCGCCTCATCTCCCCTTACGATCTCGACGCCCGCTACAGCGTCAAACGCGATCACGGCTGGGGCGGATACAAAGTCCACTTCACCGAGACCTGCGATGCCCCCGACACACACCCCGACACACACCCCGACATCCCCACCGGCGCCGATCCGGACACGATCCCGACACCCGATCAGCGCCGGGGTGACCGGCCGAATCTGATCACCGGCGTGGCCACGGCCGAGGCGACCGTCCCCGACACCGCGATGACCACCCCGATCCATGCCCAACTTGCCGGCAAGGGCCTGCTGCCCGGCGAGCACCTGGTCGATTCGGGTTACCCGTCAGCCGAGCTGATCACGCATGCTGCCCGCGTGTTCGGGGTCACGCTGGTCTCGCCGATGCTGCTGGATCACTCGGCGCAGGCCAGGGCCGGCGCCGGGTACGACAAGGCCGCGTTCACCGTCGACTTCGACACCCAGCAGGCCGCCTGTCCGCAAGGGGTCACCAGCAGTTCCTGGACCACCTGCCGGCAACAGGACACCGAGGCGATCGTGGTGTCCTGGCCGGTCAGTGCCTGTCAGCCCTGCCCGGTGCGCGAGTCGTGCACCAGCGGCAAACGTCGCCAGATCACGATACGTTCCCGCGAGCTACACGAAGCCCTTCGTGACGCCAGAGCCGAGCAGACCACTGATGAGTGGAAGACCCGCTACGCCGCCCGCGCCGGTGTCGAGGGCACGATGCGCCAGGCCACCCACGTCACCGGGATCCGCCAGGCCCGCTATCTCGGGCTGCCCAAGACCCAACTCGAACACAACATCGCCGCCGCCGCGATCAACATGATCCGCCTCGACGCCTACTGGTCCGGTCACCCCCTGGACCGCACACGATCAAGCCACCTCACCCGCCTCGACTTCACGCTCACCGCCTGACCGAATAAGCCAGCAGGGTCTGCGATGACCGCAAAACACGAGCACGGTCAAGAAGGCCATCGCCCCGAAACGGTGATGCCCGTCTGGGATTCGTGTTCCCGACCGCAGCGGAGGTCAACCCGATGATCTCCAACATGTCACTTGCCCACCGGACCGCCGCCATGATCAAGTTCGAGTCGGTGTCTGGTGGCTTCGGCGGCGAGGTGCGAGCGTGAGGGCATGCCCAGTTTGGCGAAGACGTGTGATAGGTGGGACTTTACGGTCCCGGGGGAGATGAACATGCGCTGGCCGATTTGGCGGTTGGTGAGGCCGGCAGCGGTGTGACGGACGATCTCCAACTCGGTGGGGGTGAGGCTGTCCCAGCCCATGGATGGGCGTTTCCGTTCACCGCGGGCCCGACGTACGTAGGCGACGGCCTCGTCGGTTCCCAGTGCAGCCCCCGCGGCGAACGTGGCCTGGTAGCCGTCGAGTCCCAGCGCCTCCCGGGTGGCGTGCTCCAGCGAGATCCAGAATTCCGGCTCCGGGGGAAAACGGACGATGCCGAGCCGCTCGCGAGCGGCCGCCGCAGCGCCGAACAGCCGCGCTGCTTCCTCGAAGCTCTCCTGGGTGGCAGCAACGGCGGCGAAGATGTCGAGGCATTCCGGGATGTCGATCGTGAAGTCCTTCGCCGCTAGGCGGCCAAGCGCGTCGTGGACATACCGTTCGGCCTCCTTGACCGTGCAGGTAGCCAGCGCAAGACGGCCAAGCAGGCGCTCGGCGCCAGCTTGCATATGTCCGCTATCCAGCCGCCGGGCCAGCTCCGGGTCGTAGCGGTCGTCGTCAGGCCATGGGCCCGGCCATAGGCCTACAC